>Ga0335085_10015382_pt1 | contig 11104 bp, 11 predicted proteins | sample Lox_Sample_45_FD_206712 | JGI IMG/M metagenome (GOLD analysis project Ga0335085, IMG submission 206712) | Soil microbial communities from Loxahatchee National Wildlife Refuge, Florida, United States - Lox_Sample_4.5 | ecosystem: Environmental > Terrestrial > Soil > Wetlands | place: USA... | reverse complement strand
TTCGAAAAAATCGTCATCAACAAGCAGCAGGAAATCTCCTGCCCCAAATGCGCCAGTAAGAAGGCCACCATCCAGCTTTCCGTCTTCGCCACCGCTGGCAACGGCGGCTCTTCCTCACCCTCCGGCAGTTCATCAGGCGGCGGTGGAAGCTGTTGCGGCGGCGGTTGCGGCTGCCACTAAGGTTGACTCTTTTCTTGCTGAGTAGTTCTTGCGCCCCACTTCTCCTGGGCCGCTGCATCCCCAATCAGCTTCGCCGCTGTCCGCCCGCTCTCTATGATTTGCTGGATCATTGCCGGGGTTGCACTGCTCTGGATTGCTTCCTGATAAGCTTTTTCAAGCATCTCCATCGCTTCCGCCTGACGGCTATCTCGGAAATACGCGGCTCCAAGTAAGTTTCGCGCCTGCGCTTCAGACATTTTTAAATTCTTACTCTGTTCGTTCCTCACAAAGTCCGAATCGGAATGCATGGCATTGTCGATCTGCTCATCGAAGATTTTAATCGATTTTTCCAGTGGCTCTTCCGCATCTTTCCATCGGCCCTGCATGAGGAGGGCTGTTCCGATCTCCCGAAAATTCTGCGGGTAATCTGAATCGGTTATTCCCGGCCAGACTGGAATATAGTCAAACAACTTCCGGTAACGTTGTTCGGCTTCGGCATACTTCCCCGTCCTCAGTTCACAACCGGCAACGTCGCGATTGGCCAGAAAGAGGAACTTGTTCTTAGTCTCCTCAAACTTCGAGTTCTCTGCCATCGGGATGATCGTCGTTTCGCATAGCTCGATAATCTTCGAGCAATCCGTGGATTGCTTCCAATGGTAGAGCGGCTGATAGACGTCGTTGATCTTCCCGTCTTCGATTTCCTCTGGAGTGAGGTGTGCGCCCACCACGATCGAGTCCGTGGCTTTGACTCTCGGCGTTTCCTTGGAATTAGGCGTAGCGGGCGGGTTGCCACCGGAGGTGCCAGATTGAGCCCAGAGGAGTCTCGGGCATAGGCTCAAGACAAACGCAACCAACAAGGCCAAGCCACTGGCTCTGGTCAACATTTTTCGTCTCCGAGTCGGATATAGTAATTCCAGGTGCATTCTCGCACTAGCGAAGAATTGCAGAAGGAAACAGTCTATGTCTATCACTTCCGCTGACCAACTCGAAAAACTCCGCGCCTGTGGCCAAATCGTCGTCAAAGCTCTCCGCGCGATGTCCACCGCGGTCCGTCCCGGCGTCACCACTGCCGAACTCTCCGCCATCGGCTCGCGCATCCTCGCCGAAAACGGAGCGCAATCCTCGCCGCCTCTGGTCTACCATTTCCCGGGCGACGTCTGCATCAGCGTCAACGACGAAGTCGTCCACGGCATCCCCGGCGATCGCGTTCTCCAGCCCGGCGATCTCGTCAAGCTTGATCTCACCGCCGTAAAAGACGGCTACCACACCGACTCAGCTGTCAGCATCCAAGTCCCTCCCGTCGCAGAAAAATCCCGCGAACTAGCGCATTGCGCCGAGCGCGCCTTCCGCCAAGCCCTCGCCGCCGCCCGCTCCGGCAATCGCACCAAGGACATCGGACGCGCCGTCGAGCGCGAGGTCCGCCGCCGCGGTTTCCACGTCATTCGCGAACTCGGCGGCCACGGCGTAGGCCGCACCATTCACGAAGAGCCCAGCGTTCCCAATTTCGCCGACCCGCTCGCTCGCCATCTCCTCACCGAAGGCCTCGTCATCACCATCGAGCCCATCATCGCCGCCGGCACGGGCCGCGTTTCTCTCGACCGCGACGGCTGGACCGTCCGCACTGCCGACGGCAGCCTCTCCGCCCACTACGAGCACACTATCGTCATCACCAAGGGCGAACCGATCCTCCTGACCGCACTGGCGGCATAACCGAATCCCCCGCTCCACCATCCACCAACCATGTTTCCGAGTCACTCCCAACTCCTCTTCTTCATCTCCGCCGCCCTCGTTCTTCTCGCCATCCCCGGCCCCGCCGTTCTCTACATCGTCGGCCGCAGCATCGGCCAGAGCCGCAAAGCCGGCTTCGTTTCCGCCTTCGGCATCGGCGTTGGCACTCTCATTCACACTGCCGCAGCCGCCGTCGGCCTTTCCGCACTTCTTGTTTCTTCTGCCGCCGCGTTCAGCGTAGTCAAATATCTTGGCGCCGCCTATCTCGTTTTTCTAGGTGTCCAGCGCCTTCGCAGCAAGGAATCTCTTGCCGCGGCTTCCGATCGCCCTGCACCGCACGACAGTCTCTCTCGCGTCTTCGGTCAGGGCATCGTCGTCAACGTGCTCAATCCCAAGACGGCCCTATTCTTTTTCGCATTCATCCCTCAATTCATCGATCCCGCCCGCGGCCATGTCGCCGTGCAAATTCTCTCCCTCGGCATCCTTTTCGCCTGCATGGGCACCACCAGCGACTGCATCTGGGCCTATTTCTCGAGCAGCGTCGCCCGCGCACTTCGCGCCAACCCTCGCTGGACCCGCAACGAGCGTTACGTCTCCGGCGGGATCCTCATCTCCCTCGGCCTCGCCACGGCCTTCGCCGGTTCGTCTGCCAAAAAATGAACGCGGCCCGGCGGGCTCACGCTACCGGGCCACTCCTTAGAGATCCATTAAGGGCAAGGCTCGCCCCCTGTGCAACCATCACGAACTAGAGTAGAGTTCTTGCACTTCCAACTCTGGGAACTTACAAGTCAGGAGAAAGAATCATGGCGAGACGCACGTTTCTAGCGCAACTTGCGGGTCTGCCTTTTCTGGCGTTCGGCAGCGGCACGCGGGAGTCCAAGAAGCCTCTCAAAATCATGATGAAAAGTGCTTGGGGATCGGACGACCCCACGCGGGCTTCCTTTCCCTTCGTGCATGGACTTGTGCTTGCCGAAGCCGGCCATGACGTTCAGATTTTCCTCCTCGCCGAAGCCACGGCTCTCATGCGAAAGTCTTTAGTGGATTCCGTGCATCCCGTTGGCTGGCCGCCTCTCAGCGAGACCCTTGAAAAAGTGGTGGCTAAACACATTCCTATCTTTGCTTGAGGGGCCTGCTCCCGCGCCCGTGGGGTTGCGGAAAACGACTTAAATCCATGGGGAGCTAAATTCGGCTCCCCGGCGATTTTCGTCTCTCTCGTCGAGTGGGCCGACCGCATCATCGTCGAATGAAGCTCTTGGCTCCGCGTTTTCTTGAAACAAGATCTCCTTGACATACGAAACTCTTACTAGTAATGTCTTCGTACTATGCGCGATGAAACGCCTCGCCCGACGAACGCCGAACTCGAAATCCTAACCGTCCTCTGGAGCATCGGCCCCGCCACCGTCCGCTCCGTCTACGACGTCATTCGCCGCCGCCGCTCCGCGCAATACAGCACCATCCTCAAGTTCATGCAAATCATGGCCGAAAAGGGCCTGGTCCTTCGCGATGAAAAGCAGCGCGCCCACATTTACTCCGCCGCGAACTCTCGCGAGTGGACCCAGCGCCAGCTCGCCGGCGATCTTCTCGAACGCGCTTTCAGCGGCTCCGCCAGAGCTCTCCTCGTCGGCGCTCTCTCCGCCCGCAAAGCCTCCAAAAAAGAACTCGCCGAACTCCGCGTTCTCCTGGACCAGTACTCGGAGGCTCGCAAATGAATTTTCTCCATCATTTTGTCGGCTCTCCGCTGGCCGCCGCCATCGGTTGGACTCTGCTTCATTCGCTGTGGGAAGGCGCCATCCTCTCGGGTCTCCTTGCCGCGGTGCTCGTCATCGTCCGTACGCCACGGATCCGTTATGCGGCCGCGTGTGCCGCTCTCGCGGCGCTCCTCTGCGCTTGCCTCTTCACGCTCGCGATCCTCGCGCCAAACGGAGCGCATAGCTCTGGATTCCTAAATCCCCCCGCTGTTGCGGCATGGCAGGTCCCCGGTTCTAAAGGTGTTTCGAACTCCTGGCCTTCCAGTCTTGGGGGCATCGCTCCGTGGCTTACGCCGCTCTGGATTCTTGGCGTCTTCCTAGTCTATCTCCACGCGCTCGCAGGCTGCCTCTCCGTGCAAAGGCTTCGCCGCCGCGGTGTCTGCTGCGCCCCAGAACGCTGGCAGGCCGAGCTCAATCGCCTCGGCGCTCTCCTGGGCGTATCCCGCAACTTCCAACTGCTCGAGTCCTCTCTCGCCCAAGTCCCCATGGTTCTTGGCCATTTCAAGCCGTTGATCCTCGTCCCCGTAGGACTCCTTGCCGGCTTTCCACCCTCGCAAGTCGAAGCCATTCTTCTCCATGAGCTGGCGCACATCCGCCGCCACGATTACTTAGTCAACGCGTTGCAGCGACTTGCCGAGGGACTCTTGTTCTATCACCCCGCCGTTTGGTGGATTTCCGGCGTCATGCGCGCCGAGCGTGAAAACTGTTGCGACGATCTCGTTGTCTCCATCACGCGCAATCCCCACGAGTACGCATTGACCCTCGCCATTCTCGAACAAAACCGCTTTTCCGGCCCGCAACAGGCTGTCGCTGTCACAGGAGGTCGTCTCATGAAACGCATCCATCGTTTGCTGTATCCCAAGCTTCGGAATACCGCTTGGACGCCATTGCTCGGCGCTGCCATCCTGCTCACCCTCGGCGCCGTCTCGATCGCCGCCTGGCAAGCAGACGTTTCGCCGCACGGCTCGTCCGCCATTCAAGCGCGGGCAGATTCGTCCAAAGCCGCTGACTACTCCAAGTGGCTCAACGAGGATGTCGTCTACATCATCGACGACGCCGAGCGCGCCGCTTTCCTGAATCTCTCGACCGACCCCGAACGCGACAAGTTCATCGAACAATTCTGGGCGCGCCGCAATCCCAATCCGGGTTCGTCCGTCAACAAATTCAAAGTCGAATATTACCGGCGCATCGCTTTCGCGAACAAGCGCTTTGCCACCGCTTCCGGCACGCCCGGCTGGCAGACCGACATGGGACATATTTATATTGTCTACGGCCCACCCAATGAGATCGACTCTCACCCAAAGGATGAAGGCGGCTCGTCGAAGCCAGCCATCGAAGTCTGGACCTACCGACATGTAGCCGGCGTCGGCGACCATGACACCATCACCTTTATCGACCGCACCGGCCGCGGCGACTACCATCTCGCCCCCGGCAACGCACGCTGATTTCATGGGACTTACGCACCGCAAGAAACTGCAAACGTCAAAGGACTGGCCAGACGCTCGTCCGGCTCGCGCTCATCCAAAATCGGGCCTATTTCACGAGCCCATTTTTTACTTGACGACAACGCTAATATGGGCGCATAGTATCAATCAGGAACTAGTTCGTTTTTGCGTGTGACGCGCCAGCACCCTGCTGGCGTTTTTGCTTTGGGAGGGCTGCTGCCGACTCCTAACTCCTTTGGTGGCAACACTTACGAAATTCGGCTGCTATTGCACAATTTCAGTGCAAAATACATACGCTAAGTTATTTAGAATGAACACTTCCGTAAGTGTTACAAAAAACAGGGTTTTAATCCCTGCAGAATGAGCACTTACAAAAAACAGGTGTAGGGGTGAGGATATTCTTAACTAAGTGTCCCAGGCCCATACGCCGCCCGGCAGAACCATCGTACCGCCTCTCCCTTACTGCGGCCGCGAATAGCGTTGAATGTTTTCGGGAACAGGAACGGTGACGTTCCCTCGCGGATCGCGAATTGGCTCTCCCGCCGTCCACTTGAACGGCAGCACTCCCGTCCACGCCCCGCTGGCGTACTCGGCGTCGGTGTCCACCGCAAAGCCGGTCCTTATTTTTGCCGATGCTTCCACCAGCGGCACAGCCAGCACCATCGTGCCTTTCAATTCTTGCTCGCTCGGTTGTCGCACCGTGGCCCACCTCCCCCGCAGCACGTACTCGACAAAGTCCCGCATCGCCGCCCTCTTGGCTTCGATGCCTTCGACCTGCTCGGCCTTTCCCATCACCACAACGGACCGGTAATTGACCGAATGCCCCGTTGCCGTCGGCGAGAACACGATTCCGTCCAGAAGCGTCACGCTCAGACAAAATGGCGCTCCACTTCCGATAGTCTTCATCAGCCGGCTCGCCGTCGACCCGTGCAAAAAAAGTTTGTCGCCTACGCGCACGTAATTCGTCGGCACGACCACGGGCATTCCATCCGCAATGAATCCGACGTGGCAAACGAATGCCTGATCGAGAATGTTGTAAATTGTTTCGCGCTCGTAATTCGCGCGATCCGGCTTGCGCGTAACTCGTGTTCTCTTTGTCGGTGTGAAATCGCTCATTCGAGCAGGCTATCGCCAGTCGTTCCGCGCTGCAAGTTCCAATCTGGACTTCTCAACTGTTGCTTGTGATTGGGAATCGTGTACTCTTGTCCCGACCAAAACGTACCGAGGACCAGAATGGCGAAAGCGGAGTCGATTTTCACGCGCGCGACGTTCCAGTTTTTTCGCGATTTGGCGCGCAATAACCGCAAAGTCTGGATGGACGCGAACCGCGAGCGTTATCAGCAATTTGTCGTAAAACCATTTCGCCGTTTGCTCGAGGAACTCAGCCCGTCTATCCTCCAGCTTGATTCGCGCTTCGACACCACCGGACGCACCGGCGCCAACTTCTCCCGCATCAATCGAGACATTCGTTTCGCAAAGGACAAAACCCCCTATCGCGCGCAAATGTATCTGAAGGTTTCCGCACCATTTCCCGGAGATGGGGAGACGGGGCAGCTCTACGTGGGAATTTCCGCGGACGCCGTCACCGCCGGATTTCGAATCTATTCCGGCGCGAAGCGCAAAGAGTCCGCGCTTGGCGTGATCGCCGAGCCGCGCTTTCTCACGCAACCCAAGTGGGCCACCCAGCAGAAGAAACGCCTCGCGCGACGATATGAAAGTTACTGGTATTCGCTCGAAAAGAAGGAATGGACGCAGCAGAAGGGCTGGCCGGCCACTTCCGAGGACTGGAAGAGGCTGCAAGGTTGGATTGTGCGAAAGAAGATGAAGCCGGCCGCTGCCACGAGCGCGAATTTCACGCGCGGAATGGAAAAAGTATTTCGGGACCTCTGCCCGCTGCTGCGTTTTACTTCGCTCGACGATTGAGACTTACGCCGAAGAGGAGAAACGATGAGACCGCACGCCATGCATTTTGTGAGCAAGAGCAAGCTTGCAAGACAAATTGTAGCGGCGGCGGGGCTGGCTCTGCTCGTTCAGTGGGGCGCCTCCATCGGGACGTTTGCGCAAGCGCGGTCTGGCGGAAGAGACTGGCCCGCAGGGGCTCCGAAGGAGTTCGGCATCAGCCCGGAGAAACTTGGCGCGCTCGACGCCGACATCGCCGGCGGCAAATACGGGCTGGTCGACAGCCTGCTGGTGTTGCGCTGCGGGACGGCCGTCTTCGACAAATCCTATAAGCACGACTACGGACAGATTTACGGCGAGCGCGCCAAAAAAGAAGGCCCGCTCAATCACGACCTGCAAGGCCCCTACAATTATTTCAGTACGAATTTTCATCCCTACTACCAGGGCGGCGGGATGCACACAATGCAATCAGTCACGAAGACGGTGACTTCCGTGACGATTGGAATCGCCAGGACTCGTGACGAGTTCACCGCCAGCCTGGACACACCCATCGTGAAGTATTTCGAGGCCAAGAAAATCGCCAACCTCGACGCTCGAAAGAAACGCATCACTATACGCGATCTGCTGACGATGACGGCGGGCATCGAATGGCACGAGGACTTGCCGTACGATGATCCGAAAAATTCAGCCGACCTGATGGAGGCGAGTCACGACTGGGCGGAGTATGCACTCAACCAGCCGATGGCCGACGAGCCAGGCAAGACGTTCGCTTACAGCAGCGGCGCCGCGGAATTGCTCGCGCAGGTCTTCAAGAAAGTGACCGGCAAGAATATCGACGATTACGCCGACGATCACCTCTTCAAGCCGCTCGGCATACACGCTTATTGGAAGCATTCACCCACGGGCCTGCCGGATACGGAGGGCGGACTCTACCTGTCGCCGCAGGATCTGGCCAAGATCGGTCACCTATACCTCAAGGGCGGCATGTGGAACGGGCAAGAAATCGTCTCGTCCTTCTGGATTAAGGAATCGCTGGCGCCGCACGTGACCGTGCCCGGCGGCGAGTGGAAATACGGCTATCTATGGTGGCTGCAGAACTTCGGGAGCGCGCCCGAGGATGTGGCTTGGACCGCGCGCGGATTCGGCGGACAACAGTTGATCGTGATTCCGGAATACGACATGGTCGCCGTCTTCACCGGCTGGGATATTCTTCCGTCAACGGAAAAACGTCCGCATGACCAACTCGCGCGCCTGCTCGACGCCGCAAACCGCTTCTACGGCTGCGAGCAGTAACCCGCCGCTTTTCATGGCGGGAGCATGAGCGTGCGGCAAAATGGATTTAGCCAACCAAATTTTCCTGCACATTGATTTTTTTCTTGCTTTCACCATCGCCAGGCAGTACATCTCTCCATGAAGTAAGAATTTTGTAATCAGAGGAGTTTCTCACCGAACGGCTCGCATAGATGGAATTCTTGCTGGGTGTGGGCATTTTCCTGACAATCTTCTTTTGGATTCGTTGGTATCACCCTTTTATTTCTCGCCGGTCTTTCCTGTTGCGCAGCCGGAGCCGCGTCGCCTTAGCTCTAGTTCCGGTGCTTTGCGTGTTTGGTCTCTTTCTGGTCCTTCTCGGGTGGTCGGCAGATAGCGTCAAATTGAATTTTCAGTGGACCGTAACATATCTTCTGCTTGGCGCGGGCTGGCTAGGCGTCACGCAAATAATCTTTGGTTTTCTCGGGGTCAGTGCAAGGGACGACCTTCTCGAGCGGCGAAACTCCGCCGCGGCCTGGACTGTTTCCGGCCAGCTTATTGCCGCGACTAGTTGTTTTGCGGGGGCAAATATCGGCGATGGCCCCGGCCCGGAAGTGGTGATTTTCTGCGCGCTTCTTTCAACAGGAGCGTTATTCCTTCTGTGGTTCTTGGTGGATCGCGCCGCTTCAATCTCCGATACGGTCACGATTGATCGACACCTAGGAACGGGAATCCGGGCCTGCGGCTGGCTGACGGCAAGCGGAATCATACTGGGGGATGCGGTCACTGGCGATTGGAAATCCGCGTCCGCAACGCTCCGCGACTTCGCGACGTGCGCCTGGCCGGCTGCCATATTCGCTGTAGTGGTGACATTTCTCGAACGCAAGATGCGCTCGCGCGCGGGGGACGATGCGTGGAATCGAGCGGGCGCTTCGGTTGTCCTCGCCTGCGTGTATGTTCTCTGCGCGGCCTGTTACGCGTGGAAGCGAGGAATTCATTGATGACTGCACCGTGCATCGCGGGAGCAGCGCTAGAGCCCGAACGTTGGCTTCCGCTTCGCATGCGCGCGATGTTTGATTTCTGCAAGTGGGATGTACAATGCGATGACCTCTCCGTCCTTTCGCCCTTTCCCCTATTTCTCGAGCAATCGACCGCAACCCTGCTCAACAAAATGGCGGAAGCGCTGACGTGGGAAGCTCTCGCAGCGGAAGAAGAAATTCTGGAGAACCCAACCCTGATAGGCCGGCTAGGATTGACACACAAGCTGGAAGCCGCTCTTCGGGCCAGATCGCGCGCAGACTCGGGAGTGCACGAACTACGCGTGATGCGATTTGATTTTCATCCCACGGCGGAAGGATGGCGGATCTCCGAAGTGAATGCAGACGTACCCGGTGGATTTATCGAGGCAAGCGGGTGGAATTCTCTTCTTGCAGGGAGCCTCGCAGGAGCAACGGCCCCGCCCTGCACCTCAGAACTTTATGCGCAGCGAGTTCTCGAGGCCGTTGGCGAAAATGCGCTGGTTGCACTGGTCCACGCCACGGCGTATAGCGATGATCGTCAAGTCATGCAGCATCTCGCGCGCTGCTTTTCCGCTAGGGGCTTGCGAACTTGTTTTCTGAGTCCGTCGCACTTACGCTGGATAGACGGACGGGCGGAGATTCGCGCGAGCTTTGCGTCCGGCTGGCCTGATGCGATCGTGCGCTTCTTCCCTGCGGAGTGGCTGCCGAATCTTGCACGAAAAGACTTGTGGAAGGATTACTTCCAGAAAACGCACGTTTCGATAAGCAATCCCGGAGCCGCCATTCTCCTTCAGTCGAAGCGCTTTCCGCTCATTTGGGACGAACTCCGTGCTGACCTTTCGATCTGGCGCCGGCTATTGCCGCAAACTCTCGAGTTGCGCGATATCAAATTCCCCCTCGACGACGAGTGGGTGTTGAAGCCCGCGCTCGGGCGAGTTGGGGAAGGAATCGGTATCCGGGGAATCACGCCCGAACCAGAATTTCAGAAAATTAGTCGGCACGCACGCGAGAATCCAGGGAAGTGGCTGGCACAAAAGCGATTCGAGATTCTGCCGGTCACAACTGACGAAGGTGAAAAATATCCCTGCATCGGAGTTTTTACTATCGGCGGCAAGGCCGCTGGATTTTATGGGCGAATTGCCGACAAGCCCATCATCAACGGAGCGGCTCAGGACGCGGCCGTACTGATTATTTCGATGGCCGAGGAGAGAAGCGAATGACGCCCGAAGAGCTTTATGCGATCTGGGCACCGGCTGACTCCATTTGGTCGCCATGGATCCTGCCTGTTCCATTTGCGGAGTTAACTTGCAGAGATAACGGCAGTCTTCCAGAGATCCCGGCCTATTCGCTGGATTGGCTTCATCAAGTGGACACTCGTCCCCTCGCCATTGTTGCCGATCTTCCGGGAGCCGACGCGATTCACTACGGCCTGGCTCTCTTGAAATTTGGCTTCCGTCCTGTGCCCGTCATCGACGGTTCGCCGGGACCAAGTCTCGGGGCGATGATTACACTGGATCTGTCTCTTTTGGAGAAGGACGCCCTGAGATCGCCGAGTGTGGTCGATATGCGCGGACTGCTTCTCGCGCTTTGCCAGGGGACTAAATTGCTTCAGCATGCAATGCTTGCACCCGACTCTCCGCCGGCATTCTTGCTCGACTCGAAGCGAATGAACGGCATGGCCGACATTTCAGACATGGCGTTCGACAATCGTTGGATGACGTTTCCGCAAGATTTTCCGTCCGCAAAATTCCTTCTGGCGAGAAGAATCAAAAAAGTGGTTTACGTCCACGAAAGTCCCGTGAAACAGCCCCAGGAGGACCTCGCGCACGTCCTGCGTCGCTGGCAAGAAGCGGGCATC
>Ga0335085_10015381_pt1 | contig 11104 bp, 4 predicted proteins | sample Lox_Sample_45_FD_206712 | JGI IMG/M metagenome (GOLD analysis project Ga0335085, IMG submission 206712) | Soil microbial communities from Loxahatchee National Wildlife Refuge, Florida, United States - Lox_Sample_4.5 | ecosystem: Environmental > Terrestrial > Soil > Wetlands | place: USA: Florida... | reverse complement strand
GCGAGTATTACCTCGACCTCAAGGACGAGAGCATGGTTTCCGCGCTGGCCATGGTTCACCAGCGCTTTTCGACCAACACGTTCCCGACATGGGATCTTGCACACCCGTTCCGACTCGTCTGCCACAATGGGGAAATCAACACGCTTCGCGGGAACGTGAACTGGATTCGGGCCCGCCAGCAGGCGATCGCGAGCAGCGTCCTCGGCGAGGATCTCGACAAGATCTGGCCGCTCATCTACGACGGGCAATCCGACTCGGCGTCCTTCGATAACGCACTCGAGCTGCTTCTCATGGGTGGTTACCCGCTCGCGCACGCGATGATGTTGATGATTCCCGAGGCGTGGGCCGGAAACCCGCTGATGGACGAGGACCGGCGTGCGTTCTACGAATATCACGCCGCGCTGATGGAGCCGTGGGATGGCCCGGCTGCGATGGCGTTCACCGACGGGCGACAGATCGGCGCGACGCTGGACCGCAACGGCTTAAGGCCCGCGCGCTACATCGTCACCGATGACGACTATGTGATCATGGCCTCCGAGGTCGGCGTGCTCGACGTGCCCGAGCACAAAGTAATCAAGAAGTGGCGCCTGCAGCCGGGGAAGATGCTGCTGGTCGATACGGAACAGGGCCGCATCATCGACGACGCGGATCTGAAGCGCTCACTCGCCACACTGAAGCCATATCGCCAATGGATCGACCGATCCAGGATCGCACTCGAGGCACTTCCCGACCCGGCACCACCGCCGCCGTCGACGGTACCGCTCCTCGATCGTCAGCAGGCCTTCGGCTACACGCAGGAGGACCTCAAGATCATCCTCGCGCCGATGGCACAGAGCGGCGAGGAAGCGGTGGGCTCGATGGGAAACGACGCGGCGCTGCCGGTGCTCTCGAATCGGCCCAAAGTTCTCTACAACTACTTCAAGCAGCTGTTCGCGCAGGTCACGAATCCACCGATCGATCCGATCCGCGAGGAGCTCGTGATGTCGCTCGTGACCTTCATCGGGCCGCGGCCGAATCTTCTGGGCATCGACGAGAGCGACCCGCCGATGAGGCTCGAGGCGGAGAAGCCGGTGCTGACCCAAGAGGCAATGGAGAAGATCCGCCACATCGCGCTCTTCACCGGCGGGACCTTCCGCTCGCTCGAGCTCGACATCTGCTACCCAGCCTCGTGGGGGGCGGCCGGGATGGAAGCAGCGCTGGCGAGCCTGTGCGCGCATGCTGAGGATGCGATTCATCTCGGCTACAACATCCTCATCATCTCCGACCGGAAGGTATCGGCGGAAACGATGCCGATCCCGGCGCTGCTGGCGACCGCAGCCGTGCATCAGCACCTCGTGCGCAAGGGCTTGCGCACGAGTACCGGCCTGGTCGTCGAGACCGGCTCTGCGCGCGAGGTGCACCAGTTCGCGCTGCTTGCCGGCTACGGCGCCGAAGCGATTCACCCGTACCTCGCTCTGGAGTCGCTGGTGCAGCTGCACGAGTTTGTGCCGGAGGTCTCGTCCGAGGAGGCCGCAAAGCGCTTCATCAAAGCGATCTGCAAGGGACTCTACAAGGTCATGTCCAAGATGGGCATTTCGACCTATCAGTCGTATTGCGGTGCGCAGATCTTCGAGGCGGTCGGTCTCAACTCGGCGTTCGTCGAGAAGTACTTCACGGGCACGGCGAGCAACATCGAAGGCATCGGACTGTTCGAGGTCGCGGAAGAGGCGTGGCGTCTGCACAGCCTCGCATTCGGTGACGATCCGTTGCTGCGCGACGCGCTCGACGCGGGAGGCGAATACCAGTACCGCGTTCGCGGCGAGGAGCACATGTGGACGCCCGATTCGATCGCAAAGCTCCAGCACGCAGCGCGGTCGAACAGCCATGCCACCTATCGCGAATACGCACGTCTGATCAACGATCAGACCAAGCGGCTGATGACGCTGCGCGGCCTGTTCGAGTTCAGGTTCGCGCAGGAGCCGGTGCCGCTCGAGGAGGTCGAGTCGGCGACCGAGATCGTCAAGAGATTCGCGACCGGGGCAATGAGCCTCGGCTCGATCTCGACCGAAGCGCACACGACGCTCGCCGTCGCCATGAACCGCATCGGCGGCAAGTCGAATACCGGCGAGGGCGGGGAGGATGCGCGACGCTATCCGTTGATCCGCAGCGGCGAGACGCTGAAATCGCGCATCGACAGTGCCGTCGTCGACGTCCCACTGAAGGAAGGCGACTCGCTGCGCTCGCGCATAAAGCAGGTTGCCTCTGCGCGCTTCGGGGTAACGGCGGAATACCTGGTCAATGCGGACCAGCTGCAGATCAAGATGGCGCAGGGAGCGAAGCCCGGTGAGGGCGGGCAGCTGCCCGGGCACAAGGTCTCGCAGTACATCGCGCAGCTGCGCTTCTCGGTGCCGGGCGTGGGGCTTATCTCGCCCCCGCCGCATCACGACATCTACTCGATCGAAGATCTGGCACAGTTGATCCACGATCTCAAGAACGCGAACCCGCAAGCCTCAATCAGCGTCAAGCTCGTTTCCGAAGTCGGCGTCGGAACGGTAGCGGCGGGCGTGTCCAAGGCGAAGGCCGACCACGTGACGATCGCCGGGCATGACGGCGGAACAGGGGCGTCTCCCGAATCCTCGATCAAGCACGCCGGAACGCCGTGGGAACTCGGCCTTGCCGAGACGCAGCAGACGCTGGTGCTCAACCGTCTGCGCGGTCGCATCGCCGTGCAGGTCGACGGCCAGATGAAGACGGGCCGCGACGTTGCGATTGGCGCCATGCTCGGTGCCGACGAGTTCGGCTTTGCCACCGCCCCGCTCGTCGTCGAGGGCTGCATCATGATGCGCAAGTGCCATCTCAACACTTGCCCGGTGGGCATCGCGACTCAGGATCCCGAGCTGCGACGCAAATTCACCGGACAACCCGAGCACGTGGTCAACTACTTCTTCTTTGTGGCCGAGGAAGTGCGCGAGCTCATGGCGAAGCTCGGCTTCCGCAAGTTCAGCGAGATGATCGGCCGATCCGACCTGCTCGACATGCGCGCCGGCATCGATCACTGGAAGGCGCGCGGACTCGACTTCTCGCGGGTCTTCTATCAGCCGAAGATGCCGGCGACCGTGGCCCGCTACAACTGCGAGGTGCAGGATCACGGGCTCGATCGTGCACTCGACCATCGCCTGATCGCCGACGCGCGGCCCGCGGTAGAAGAGCGCAAGCCGGTTCGCGTCGAGTACCGTATCCGTAACGCGCACCGCTCGGTGGGTGCCATGCTGTCCGGAACCATCGCCCGGCGCTACGGGCACCAGGGACTGCCCGAGGACACGATTCACGTCGCGTTCAATGGCATCGCCGGACAGAGCTTCGGCGCGTTTCTCGCTCGCGGCGTCAGCTTCGAGCTGCAGGGCGCGACGAACGACTACGTCGGAAAGGGACTGTCCGGCGGTCGCATCGTCGTCTATCCGGACCCCTCGTCGCCGGGCAAGCCCGACGAGAACATCGTGATCGGCAACACGGTGATGTACGGCGCGATTGACGGCGAAGCCTACTTCCGCGGCGTGGCCGGCGAGCGCTTTTGCGTGAGGAATTCCGGTGCGACCGCCGTCGTCGAGGGAACCGGCGACCATGGTTGCGAGTACATGACCGGTGGCACGGTCGCGGTGCTCGGGCGCACAGGCCGCAACTTCGCGGCGGGAATGAGCGGCGGCATCGCCTACGTCTACGATGGCGACGGCAGCTTCACCGAGCGTTGCAACCAATCGATGGTCGCCCTGGAGCCGGTGCTGCCCGAGGCCGATCAGGCTCGCTCCGAGAAGGAGCTCATCGCGGCGGGTAAGGGTCGACTGCGACATGCCGGACGCTGCGACGAGGCCCTGCTGCGCGAGCTGATCGAGAGGCACCTTCGCTTCACCGGGAGCAGCGTCGCGCTGGCGCTGCTCGACCGTTGGGAAATCTCGCGGGCCAAGTTCGTCAAGGTCTTTCCCCACGAGTACCGGCGCGCGCTCACCGAGCAGTACGTCGCCAGAAAGTTGGCCGAAGCGGGAGCGGAGGGCCGGCAAAAGGCGGCCGCGTGATGGGTAAGGCCACGGGTTTCATTGAGCTCGAACGCATACAGGAGGTCGCTCTCCCGGTTGACGAGCGCGTCCGCAACTATCACGAATTCATCCTTACCCTGAGGGACGAGGACGCCGCGAGGCAGGCCGCCCGCTGCATGGATTGCGGCATTCCGTTCTGTCATACCGGATGCCCGATCAGCAACATCATTCCGGACTGGAACGATCTGGTGTATCGGCACCAGTGGCGCCAGGCGCTCGACGTTCTTCATTCGACCAACAACTTCCCAGAATTTACCGGGCGCGTATGCCCCGCTCCATGCGAAGCGGCATGCACGCTCAATATCAACAACGATCCTGTGGGTATCAAGTCGATCGAGCATTTCATCATCGACCGAGGCTGGGAAGAGGGTTGGGTCGTACCGCAGCCGCCTGCGGCGCGCACGGGGAAGCGCGTCGCGGTCGTCGGGTCCGGCGCGGCGGGCATGGCCTGCGCGCAGCAACTCGCGCGCGCGGGACACGTGGTCGTACTGTTCGAGAAGAACGATCGCGTCGGCGGCCTGCTACGCTACGGCATTCCGGATTTCAAGCTTGAGAAGCACCACATTGACCGCCGGGTCGAGCAAATGCGCGCCGAGGGCGTGGAATTCCGCGTAGGCGTGCATGTGGGCGTGGGCGGCGTCTCGGGGCGCGCGCTCGTCGATGAGTTTGATGCCATCGCGCTCACCGCAGGCTCGGAAGACCCGCGTGACCTCGATGTTCCCGGGCGCGAGCTGGACGGTATCCACTTTGCGATGGACTTCCTGCCGCTGCAGAATCGCCGCGTCGCCGGCGATCGCGGCGTGCCGTCGTTGAGCGCCAGGGGCCGGCGCGTGGTCGTCATAGGCGGCGGCGACACAGGATCGGACTGCGTCGGGACATCGAACCGCCAGGGAGCGGCGTCGGTGACCCAGTTCGAGCTCCTCCCGCAGCCTCCGGTTCACGAGAACAAGCCGCTCGTGTGGCCGTATTGGCCTATGAAGCTTCGCACATCGACCTCGCACGAGGAGGGCTGTGATCGAGACTGGTCAGTGCAGACAAAGGAATTCAGGGGCGAAGGAGGAAAGGTCAAAGCTCTGGTCGCATGCCGGGTCGAGTGGCGGGACGGAAAGCTGCGCGACGTGCCCGGAAGTGAGTTCGAGATCAACGCAGACTTGGTCTTGCTGGCGATGGGATATCTGCATCCGGTTCACGCCGGGATGCTCGACGAGCTCGGCGTGAAATACGACGCGCGCGGCAACATCGCCGCGGACACAGACTCGTACCGGACATCGACAGCCAAGGTTTTCGCTGCGGGCGACTGCCGTCGCGGCCAGTCGCTCATCGTCTGGGCGATCCGCGAGGGACGCCAGTGCGCCCGCGCGATCGACGAGTTCCTCATGGGTGCCACCGAATTGCCGGGCTAGCACGCGACAGGCCGCTTCGATGACGAACATCGTCTCGCTCGATCTAACGAGCTGGCAGCCCAAGTGCAGTCCTGAGACGCAGCAAATCGCCGTCGAGGCGCTGGAAGGGGGTGGCGTCCTGGTGCTGCCAGAGCTCGCGTTCGAGCTGTCCGAGACCGAGCGACGCTTCCTTTCGGCGGAGTGGTCGGATCGGCGCGCCAAGAACATCAGCCTCGAGGGTGATGCGCTCAGAGGCGCCCACGGCGCACAGGCGGATCTGGCCGCGCTCGCTGACATGATCGGGCGCTTCGCGGCGTGCGCGGCGAATCTCGTGGCCGAACTCTTTCCGCGCTATGCACCGTACGTCCGGCGGGCGCGCACGAGCTTCCGCCCACAGCCGGCCGTCGGGCGGGCGGTTTCGTGGCGCAAGGACGATTCCCGCTTGCATATCGACGCGTTCCCGTCGCGACCGAACCGCGGAGAACGCATCCTGCGGGTGTTTTGCAACGTCAATGCCACGGAGGATCGGGTGTGGCGCGTCGGGGAGGATTTCACGGCGATGGCACGAACCTTTCTCCCGCGCATCGGTCGTCCGCTGCCGGGGACCGCGTCGCTCCTCTCTGTCCTCCGCGTGACCAAAGGTGCACGCAGTGAATACGATCACATCATGCTGGGGCTGCACGATCGCGCCAAGGCTGATGAGCATTATCAGCGCAACTGTGCGCAGCAAGTCGTTCGCTTCGCGCCCGGCACGACCTGGCTGTGTTTCTCGGATCAGGTGATGCATGCCGCGGTGTCAGGCCAACACATGCTCGAGCAGACTATTCATCTGCCGATCACGGCGCTCTACCGGCCCGATAGCTCGCCGCTCGCCATCCTGAAAACCCTGTGCGGCCGGCAACTCGTCGCCGCGCAGTGAAGCGATTCAGTCAGCGCGGAATGCGCCGTCCGGGTACAGCCGAGAGGCTCGCGGCGTGACGTCCACTTTGCGCAACGACACGCTGCTGCGCGCCCTGCGGCGCGAGCCCGCAGCACATACGCCGATTTGGTTGATGCGACAGGCCGGGCGTTATCTGCCCGAGTACAACGCAACGCGGGCGCGCGCCGGCAGCTTCATGCGCCTGTGCATGGACCCCGAGCTCGCGACAGAGGTCACGCTGCAGCCGCTCGCCCGCTTCTCCTTCGACGCGGCGATTCTCTTCTCGGACATTCTGACCGTGCCGGATGCCATGGGCCTGGGTTTGTCGTTCAGCGAAGGCGAGGGCCCCCGCTTCGAGCGGCCCCTCGTGGACGAGGCGTCGATCGCCAAGCTGGCGCCTCCCGACCCAACGCGACTCGCCTATGTTTTTGCTGCCGTGACTGCGATCAGGCGCGCGCTCGCCGGCAGCGTTCCGTTGCTCGGGTTTGCCGGCAGCCCGTTCACCCTCGCCTGCTACATGATCGAAGGCGCGGGCAGCTCAGAGTTCGGACGCGTGCGCCGTATGCTGTTCGCGCGGCCCGACCTGCTTCATCGCGTGCTCGAGATCAATGCTGAAGCCACGGCGGGCTATCTCGCCGAGCAGGCACGTCACGGCGCAGATGCGCTGATGATCTTCGATACCTGGGGGGGACTGCTCACGGCAAAGGCTTACGCTACGTTCTCGCTTGCCTACATAAGGCGCGTACTCGCGGAGGTGCGCAGACGCTGTGAGAAGCCGGTCCCGGTCATCGTCTACACGAAGGGCGGAGGCCAGTGGCTTGAAGCGATTGCGGACACCGGCTGCGAGGCGATCGGTCTCGACTGGTCCACCGACATCGGGAAGGCGCGCGCGGCAGTCGGACGACGAGTAGCCGTGCAGGGAAACCTCGACCCCCAAGTCCTCTTGACGAGTCCCCCCGTAATCGAGCGCGAAACGCGAGCGATCCTCGATGCCGCTGGCCCGGAACCGGGCTACATTTTCAACCTCGGTCATGGCATCCTGCCGACGACTCCACCTGAGAATGTGGCCGCGCTCGTGGCCTGTGTGCGGGCGAGGTCGCGCGCGCCGGCGCGTGCCGACGCCAAAGCTGCGTCCTGAGCGCCTACACGGCAACGGTGGCTCCTGCCGCGCGTTACTTATTCACAGGGGCTCTTTTACTCAGCAATGCTCCGCCGGGGGCCGACCGAGCGGTCGAAAAATTGCGGCAACTAGCTGATCAGCAGGAACTATTGTCAGAGCCCGACGCCCAGGGCCAAAGCTGCAGTCCAAAGGCCCTGCTAGCCAGTACCGGCCCTTCCTCAGTTACACACACACTTGTCCACAAGCAACGAACGGGCCTTGGAATGCCGGAAAAAGAACGACTTGCACCAAGGTTCTGCTCCAAGCTATCAGGAGGCAGAAGGCTACGAAATCCTTGGCGCGAACCGGCTCGAGCCGCGCCTATCACCGGGGCCGCTTAGGTGGCCATTGCCAGAATAGGGCTGCCAGTCCGAACGGACCGGCTTTTCGATTACTGGGTGCCCGCCGGCTTGCGTGTGGAGCCAGGCAGCGTCGTTCGGGTCAAGCTCGCGGGCAGAAGAATGCACGGCGTGGTGGTGGAAGTCGTGCAAAGGACCTCGCTGCTGCCTCAACAAGTCGTCGCGATCGATGAACTCGTTGCGGAGCTTCCGCCGTTGCCCGAAGACCTGCGAGCGCTCGCTCAGTTCGTGGCCAGCTATTACCAGCAGCCGGTCGGCTCGTGCCTCTCGGAGTTGTTGCCGCCACTTGGACGCGGCCGCGCGGCGGCCGCAACGCTGCTCGCGCCAGGCTATCGACTGAGCAATGCGGGCCGCAGCGCGTTCGCCGCCGCTTCCAGTTCAGGCGGCACTCGCCGTCACGCGCTGCGCGACGCCTTCATCGCCGGACACGACGTCGCCACGGCGGAGATTCGCTTGCTTGGGGATAACGCCTGGAGAATCTTCCGCGCCTGGCAGCGAAAGGGCTGGGTCGAGGCGGCACCAGAGGCCGCGCAGACGCGTTCGGGCATGGTGCAGCTCAACGACGAGCAAGGCGACGCGCTCTGCGCAGCCTTGCCGATGCCGCCCGCCTTCGCAGCGTCGCTCCTGCAGGGCGTGACCGGCAGCGGCAAGACCGAGGTCTATCTCGCCGCCGTTGCGCGCGTCGCGGAAATCGGGCGACAGGCGCTTCTGCTGGTGCCTGAAATCAACTTGACCCCGCAACTCGAGCAGCGGCTCGCGGCTGCCCTGCCGCAGGTTCGCCTGGCCACGCTGCACAGCGCGCTCACCGCGGCCGAACGCCGTCGTCGCTGGCTCGAAGCTGCGCGTGGCGATGCACAGCTCGTCCTCGGTACGCGCTTGGCCGTGTTCACGCCGCTGCCGCGACTCGGCCTGATCGTGGTGGATGAAGAGCAAGATGCCTCATTCAGGCAAATGGACGGCGTGCGCTACCATGCGCGCGACCTCGCGGTCTACCGGGCGCGCCTGCGTCAGGTCCCAGTCCTGCTTGGCAGCGCCACTCCTTCGCTCGAGAGTTATGCGCACGCACGGCAAGGACGCTATCGCTGGTTGAAGCTCGCGCGCAGGGCCAGCCCGCAATCGACCCTGCCGGCCGTCCACCTCGTACCCAACCAGAGCGCGGGGAACGACGGATTTGGTGCCATGCTTCGCGCCGCCATAGGGGAGCGCATTGTCCGGGGAGAGCAGAGCCTCGTCTTCCTCAATCGACGCGGGTTTGCTCCGTCGCTGCTATGCGCGGCCTGCGGTTGGAAGGCGATGTGTCCACGCTGCTCGGCGCGGCTAGTCCTGCACCGCGATGCGGGCGAGCTGCGCTGCCATCACTGCGGCCATGCCGAGCGTGTTCCAACTGCGTGCGGCGACTGCGGCAACCGCGACTTGTTTCCTGCCGGGTTCGGGACGCAACGCCTCGAAGCCGCGCTGCGGGACCGGTTTCCAAAGGCGCGGGTCCTCCGCGTCGACCGCGACACGACGCAGCGCCGAGGGACATTCGCGACGATGCGTCAGGCGATCGCCGAGGGTGAGGTCGATATCCTTGTTGGAACGCAGATGCTCGCCAAAGGGCACGATTTTCCACGGCTGACACTGGTCGGTGTCCTTGGCGCGGACAATGCGCTCTATAGCGCCGACTTCCGCGCAACCGAGCGCCTGTTTGCACTGCTCGAACAGGTCGCAGGACGCGCGGGCCGCGGAGCGTTGCGCGGAGAGGTGATCGTGCAAACGGACTTTCCGGAGCATCCGCTGTTCGAGGCGCTCGTCGAGCACGACTACGACCATTTTGCGGAAGCCCTACTCGCCGAGCGTCGCAACCTCCGCCTGCCGCCCTTCGGGTATCTCGCTCTGCTCGCTGCGGAGGCGAGGACCCGCAGCGCTGTAAGCGCGTTCCTGGAGCGGGCCGCGGAACGGGGACGCGAGCTGGCCCTCGCTGCAGACAGCAACTGTGAGCTCTATCCCCCGGTGGCCGCTGCGCTCGGGCGACGCGCCGGCATGGAGCGCGGGCAGATTCTCATCCAGTCCGCGAAGCGCGGTTCCATGCAGAGTTTCCTCACGTTGTGGCGGACCGAGCTCGAGCGGCTGCGCCCGGGCACGGTCCGCTGGAGTCTCGAGGTCGATCCTCCTGCGGTGGCCTGATCGGGCGAGCGGCGCACGTGAAGCGGGCGCTATAATCCGCCGTTTTGCTCCGCGCCTCCAGAGGGGCGCTGTCCGTCCCGCGCCGTGATAGATCAACGTTCCGAGCTCACCGAATGGCTTCGCGTCGGCCTTGCCCGCGTTGCTCCAGGTCAATCGCTCGCAAGCCTCGTGCTGGAGCGCCCAAAGCAGGCGCAGCACGGCGATTACGCCACCAGCATCGCGCTGCAGCTCGCAAAAGCGCTCAAGCGCTCGCCGCGGGAGCTCGCTGCCGCCGCAATCGCCTCGCTCGACGTCTCGCCGTGGGTCGAGCGGGCCGAGGTCGCGGGTGCCGGTTTCATCAATCTCCACCTATCGGCCGCGGCGCGGCAGGCGGTCGTTCCGCGCATTCTGCGCGACGGCGAGCGGTACGGACGCGGCGCGTCGGCGCAGCCTGAGAAAGTCATGGTGGAGTTCGTCTCCGCCAATCCGACAGGACCGCTGCACGTCGGGCACGGACGCGGGGCGGCCGTAGGCGACGCGCTGGCGACGCTGTTCGAATGGCAAGGCCACGAAGTGCAGCGCGAGTTCTACTACAACGACGCAGGCGCGCAGATCGCGAATCTCGCTCGCTCGGTGCAGGCGCGCGTACGGCAGCGCTATGCTCCCGAGACGCCCTTCCCGGAGGACGGTTATCACGGGGAGTACATCGGCGATATCGCACAGGCCTACTGCGCCGCGCATCCCGGCGACCATTCGGCCGCGGATCTCGATGCGGTCCGCCACTTCGCGGTCGACGCGCTGCGTCGTGAGCAGGACAGCGATCTCGCGGCGTTCGGCGTCCGCTTCGACAGCTTCTACCTCGAATCTTCGCTCTACACCGACGGGCTCGTGCAGGAAGTCGTGGACCGGCTCGCCGCGCAGGGGGAAACCTACGAGGAGGACGGCGCGCTATGGCTCAGAACCACGCGCTATGGTGACGACAAGGATCGCGTCATGCGCCGGGCCGATGGCAGCTTCACGTACTTCGTGCCGGACGTCGCCTACCATGTGACAAAGTGGCGGCGCGGTTT
>Ga0335085_10015380_pt1 | contig 11105 bp, 6 predicted proteins | sample Lox_Sample_45_FD_206712 | JGI IMG/M metagenome (GOLD analysis project Ga0335085, IMG submission 206712) | Soil microbial communities from Loxahatchee National Wildlife Refuge, Florida, United States - Lox_Sample_4.5 | ecosystem: Environmental > Terrestrial > Soil > Wetlands | place: USA: Florida... | reverse complement strand
AGTTCATCAGCGCGAAGCAGAAATCTCTTGAGCAACGGAGAAGTGTTCGATTTGTTATAGCCCATCATCAGGCCTATCGTCGGGACCTCGCCCCGCAAGGGGCGAGCGACGACGGACGGGATCAGCGCATTTTGCGCATAGAGTGGAAGCAGTGTGAAACCGCCGGTAGACGCTACCAGCGACATTCCACCGGACAAGGTTTCGGCGTCGTAGTTCTCCTTCAGGGCGATCCCGACCTTCGCCGCATAATCATCGATCACGGACTTGAGAACGGGCGCGACTCGTGCCGTGCTGATGAAACTCTCGCGGGCAAGTTCCTGCGGCGGCACCGTCCTGTGCCGCGCCAGGCGGTGGCGGCTAGGCAGTATCGCAATCAGAGGTTCCTTACTCAGAAATTTAAAAGCCAGGCCTACGGTGTGTGCCTCGTGCCGCAACAGCGCCACGTCGATCTTGCCTTGCATCAGCCCAATCGCCAGCTCAGGCGAAGACTTCGTCATCAGCGTAATCTCAACCTCTGGCGCCTCCTCGCGCAAAATGCGCAGCGACTCTGACAGCCAGATAGCTTCTTGTCCCAGCAAAAAGCCAATGACAAATTTCGGCTTCTTCTGGGGCTGTTCTGTGCCACGTGCAGCGTCGCAAGCCACTTCAATCTGCATCAGCGCTAGCCGCACATGGTCGAGAAAGACCCGGCCGGCGGTAGTGAGCGCAATGCCGCGCGTCTTGCGCTCCAGCAGTTTTACTCCGATCTCCAATTCGAGGTCGCGAATCTGCCGGCTTAACGATGGCTGGGTGGTGTGCAACCGTCGCTCGGCAGCATTCGTGAGGCTGCCCTCCTCGGCGACTGCAATGAAATAACGCAGATGGCGAAGATCCATCTTAAGTAATCCATGCTTTCAGGGCATATCTCTAACACACAAAGTATTTGTTAACCAGTTGGAGTTGGGAACATCGTATACGCAGCGGATAACCCCAGCCGTTGTCCCAATTCAACTCAGGAGATTTCTATGGCTCTGCAACGCAAACCAACCATTGTGTTCTGCCACGGCATTTGGGCCGATGGCTCGTGCTTCAGCAAGGTCATCCCTGCATTACAGGCGGACGGCCATGAGGTGATCGCAGCTCAATACGGCATGGAGTCGTTCGAAGAGGACGTGGCTACGGTGAAGCGCACGCTCAACCGCGTCAGCAGCCCTGTCATCCTCGTGGGCCATTCCTACGGAGGCGCTACCATTACGGCCGCGGGCGTCGACGATCGCGTGGTCGGCCTTGTCTACATCGCAGCAGTTGCACCGGATGTCGGGGAAACCGTGCAGCAGCAACTCGACAAGTATCCGTCGGATATCTTCTCTCGTGTCGAGGTTGAAGACGGGTGCGCCTGGATGCTTCCCAACGGGACTGAATTTTTCTGCGGGGACCTTTCCGAGCAAGAGCAAAAGCTCGTCTGGGCCACCCACTTTCCTCCTGTTGCCGACCTATTCCAGCAACAGAAGATCAAGAGCACCCCATGGAAATCGAAGCCGAGTTGGTACATTTTGGCGACGCAAGACCACACCGTTCATCCCGATCTCCAGCGCTGGGTTTCCAAGCGTATGGGAGCGACGGTGGTCGAGGTGGAGAGCAGCCACGTTCCCATGCTCTCGAAGCCTGATGTAGTCATCGAGGTGATCCGAAAAGCCGCGGCCGCGGTTCAAAAGAATAAGGCAGCGTCCGCGTAGTGAAGGTCGCGAACTTCCTTCCATGCTGGACAGACCGTCGCGAGGCGGTCTGTCCTTTATTTAACGCGGCACACCAGGGGAGCCAGGGTCCGCTTCTGGGAAGCCAGGAGTAGAGACAGCTCGCCTCTGGCGGACATCCAGACATGATCCAATTGCAAAGACGCTTTCGGACAAGTGCGACCGAAAATGGTGCACGCATGGAACCTCTGCCATAACTGTGACAGCAAACCTGTTTTGGGTGACAACACTGACTGCATTGACGGTCTGCGTTTGTTGATTTTATGGAACTTATTGAAAGCAAAGAAGTGGTCAATGGTTCCGGCTTACAGGCTCGCCCGCTATTTTCAACAGTTTGTGAGCGTCGAAGATTCGCGATGGACTGTGGCGCCTGTGGAAGTGTACTTGTGTCCAGCTTCCGGATCGCCGACAACTCAGCGGGGATCTTTTGTTGCCGGGAGCCGGCAGAGCCTTCCAGAGTCGTTTGTCACTGTTTCAGGTAACGAAGCGCAACGGATCCTGACTTAAGGGTCTTTGACTCCACAAGTTTTAACTGCAATCTCTCCTTCAGGCTGGCCCCCTCCAACAGCCGCGGACCTCCTCCTGCGAGGATAGGCTGAACGACGAAACGATATTCATCCACTAGCCCAAGCTCGATCAGTTGGGAAGGGATGCCAACACCGCCGGTTAAAATATTCTTGCCTGGTTCTTGTTTCAATTTAAGGATTTCGTCTCGAAGGTTTCCATGAACAATTCGGGTAGTTTTGTCTTCCGCATTCTCTGAAGATCGCGAGAAAACTACCTTGTCCTTCGAGCAAAACGCCTGGGCAAAATCGCGGTCTGCTTTGCTTGCAGACTGATCTTTTGCGACGTCAGGCCAGTAAGGAACCATCAATTGGTAGGTCTTTCGCCCATAAACGAATAGATCCACATCTGCCAAGAGCTGCAAATAGTGATCCAGCAATTCTTCTTCGGCGACCATTTTGGTGTGGTCGCAGCAGCCATCCAGGGTAACGTTGATTGCGTAGATTAGCTTTCTCATTGGACTGTCCTTCCCCTTTTTAAGTACCAACCCTCATGTGAGTTTGACTCAGGATGCTCAAGAAGCATGGCGACCAGCGGTTCAACGGAGCCTCACTTGGATCGGTTGCAGGGGCATACTGCAGAACGACCACGCCTTTACCTCGCAGAGCATCACGACTCAAAGCGACGAATACACCATCTGCACGAAAACATCGCCCGTGAAAAAGCCCTTACCCCAAGTGGCAGCCGGCGCCGCCTGCTGCTGAAGGTCAGGAACACCGGCGCCTAAAAGGCTTGCCGGAAACAATTGAGCGAACAGAGCGCCTCCCGCAAGCTCCGCGGAATTGCGCAACATTTCCCGCCGTGTGCTTTGCCTCCGCAGAAACTTCATGGTCATTCTCGCCCCACTTTTCGAATGTGAATTGTCGTGCGACCAGGACTCGCGCGTCATGTGATTACCACCCGTGTTGTCTTTCGTAGTTCTGCCCCGTACTCTAGCTGTGTTTCGGTTGTTCCGCTAACGGGAAAGTGGCGATCTATGTCGGAAAAGGGTCAACCCCGCAAATCCATGTTCAGGGCGTTGAAGAATTTTGAAGAACTGCGCCGTCTCTACGACACCGACACGCCAGTACTGGCTTATGCCTTCAAGAGGCAGACAGACGAGGGCTGGACGCCACAACATCGTCATCAGCGCGGGCAACTCGTCGCACTGAGCCACGGGTTACTCCTCCTGGAAACAGGCAGCCAACGATGGATGTTTCCCTCCGGGCGTTGCGCCTGGACTCCACCAAATTGCCGGCACGCCGCGCGTTCGGTCGGGGGCGCGGCTGGCGCGATGGTGGACTTGTCTCCGGAGATGTGCCGCGGATTGCCCAAGACGCCGTGTGTGTTCAACTCATCGGAGCTATTGTTCGCGATCGTTTATCGCATGGTCGATTGGGACCTCCGCCAGCCGCTCAACCCCGCGAAGAAGCACTTGATCACAACGCTTCGCGATGAGATTCGGCAGCCCGACCAGCAGCCCTTGCGGTTGACCATCCCCCGCGAAGAAAGGCTGGCCAGAGTCGCAAATGCTCTGCTGGATGACGTTGCGGATGACCGCACGCTGGACGCTTGGGCGCAGGTCGCCGGAATGGCCCGCCGTACGTTCATGCGCGCGTTTTCGGCGCAGGCAGGGATATCCTTCGGCCGTTGGCGACAGCAGGTGCGGCTGTTTGCTGCCCTCGAGATGCTGGCACAAGGGAAATCTGTCACCGAGGTCGCTATCGCGGTCGGCTACGACAGTGTAAGTGCTTTTATTGAAATGTTTCGTACGATGCTGGGAGCCACACCACAGACATACTTTCGAACTCGCCGTTCGTAGCCCAACGGTAGGGCCAGGGACGCACCAGCGCCTTCCTTCACGCTGTCGCGATACCGGCAAGCACGAAGCAACGTGGAGCGATGGGCTTTTAAGTCTGTTAACGAAGGCCTTTGCCGGTGCTCGTTAAAACCAGTTTTCCGTGTTTGACACCCCGCATGGCGATCATGTGGTCGGCGAGGTGTCTGATTTCTCCACTCTTTCCTTTCATGATGACGACTTCCAGGCAATTGTCAGAGTCCAAGTGGACGTGCGTGGCGGCCAGAACGTTGCTGTGCGCATGATGCTGGATCTCATTGAGCTTGTCCGAAAGATTCGGGCTGTGGTGGTCGTAAATCATCGAGAGCGTGGCCACGACGGTCTTGTTCTTGTCCACGGCCTCGGACACGAGGCTCTCGCGGATCAGGTCACGGATCGCTTCGGAACGGTTCTTGTAGCCTCGACTGGTGATGAGGCGGTCGAACTGCGAGAGCAGCTCTTCTTCCAGCGACACGCCAAATCGCGTTAGTTTCGTCATGGTCATGGATCCTCGCCATTCGGAATATAGCGCACAATCGAATCCCGAGCATGAGTAAGCGAGAGCGGACGTCCATCGGCCGTTTTCTTCGTAGCACTATTTATAGATTCGTGCTACAGTTGAAATGCATTCGCGCATTCCGCTCGCTCCCCCGGTAAATCATGATGGGTTTTGTTCGAATCATTGGTCCCCGCTCTCGCCTATTCGCTCGATTGGCACTCTGTTTTACGGCCACCGTGGTCGCGTCGTTTTCCGCGACCAGCGGACAGGGTCTCCCGCCGGCCACGAGTGACAAGGCTCATCCGCCCCAGCTATTGGGGACAGTGGTTGACGCGTCTGGCGCAGTGATTGCCGGGGCGACTGTGCTGATTCGGAATGCGGACGGAGCGGTGCAAAGAACGACGCAGTCGGACGCGACCGGCCTCTTCAGTGTTTCTGGACTCCCGGCAGGAGAATATCGGCTGGCGGTATCGAGCCCCGGGTTTGAAACGAAGGAAGTGCCCGTCAGCGTGGGGGGCAACGAGACGGCGGCCCCGCTGCGCATCGCTCTGGTTGTCACTACCGTGAGCACCACCGTGACCGTGCAAGGCCGCGAGGATAGTCTGATCGGCATCGCGGATTCCGCCGCCCAGGGAACCGTGGGCGCGAAGCAACTCGACGATCGTCCGGTACTTCGTTCGGGAGAGGTGTTGGAGACGATTCCGGGGATGATCATCACGCAGCACGCGGGAGGCGGTAAGGCGAACCAATATTTTCTGCGTGGCTTTAATCTTGACCACGGCACGGATTTTGCTGTTTTCCTTGATGGGATGCCTCTGAACCTGCCGTCTCACGCACATGGTGAAGGTTATGCGGACATGAACGCCGTGACGCCGGAGTTTGTGCAGCGGTTGAATTTCGAGAAAGGACCTTACTACCCGGAGATCGGCAACTATGGCTCGGCCGGTTCAGCCAATATCCAATTTTATAAAGAGTTTCCGCAGAATTTCTGCTCAGTGGAACTCGGCATGTATGAGTTTGGGCGCGCCGTTTGCGGTGCGTCCCAAAAGCTCGGCTCGGGTACTCTACTCTACGGCGGCGAAGCGTACTACGATAACGGTCCCTGGACGCATCCCGATGCATATCGCAAATTCAACGGCATTCTGACCTACAGCCGGGGAAACGTCACGAAGGGTCTCAGCATCACCGCGCGCGGCTACCACGGACAATGGAACTCGAGCGACCAGATCGCGGAGAATGCGGTGCCGCTTGTCGGCTTCTACGGCACATTGAACCCCACAGACGGTGGCAATTCAGGGCGCTACAGCTTGCAGGGGGAATGGCATCGCCAAGACGTTAGCTCTGCGACAACCATCATGGGATACGGCTTTTACTATGATCTCGATTTGTTTTCCGACTTCACGTACTACCTGGATGATCCCGTAAAGGGTGATCAATTCGAACAACAGGATAGACGCTGGGTAGCTGGGTTGGACGGTGCGCATACGATTTTCAACGAGTGGTTCGGCCGCAGGGTGGAAAATACGTTTGGCCTCCAGGTTCGCAACGACTGGGTTCACAACGGCCTCTACCGGACGCAGAACCGTGTGCGTGCCGACAAAAATGATGTCAACGCCTGCGATACTGAACCCATCCCCGAGTGCACCACAAATCCGAACCTGGTCGCCGTCCTGCCTGCGGCGACGGATGTAAACAGATTTTCGGACACGATGGTGGGTTTCTATGTCGAGAATAAGATTCAGTGGGAGGAAAAATTCCGCTCGGTTCTGGCCTTCCGCTGCGACGAGGCAATCTATAACGTCAACAACGTGACTCCCCCATATGTTGCGACCGAATTGCCTGGCGCCCCGGTGATCAATTTTTCCGAACTTAATTCCGGGTCGGCCAGCCAGTTCTTGCCCAGCCCGAAAGGGAGTTTGATTTTCGGTCCGTGGTCCAACACAGAATTCTACGTGCAGGGCGGATTCGGTTTTCACAGTAATGACGTGCGAGGCGCAGCGCAGAGGATACAACCGATTTCCCCGGACTACCCCTTCCCAACGCCTACGACTCCGATTCGGCCATTAGTCCCAACGAAGGGCGCTGAAGTTGGTGTGCGCACTCTGGCGGTCCCGCATCTGCAAAGTACCCTTTCACTTTGGTATCTCTACAGCACTTCTGAACTGCAACAGAGCGGCGATACAGGAAGCACGGTTGCTTCGAAGTCGCCGAGCAACCGCTATGGCGTCGAATGGGCGAACTTCTACACGCCTCTGGAACATCTGGCCTTTGACTTTGACCTTGCGTACTCCAAGGCCTTGTTTACAACCGTTGACCCTGATGATGCGGCCCCCGGCAGTCCAGGGGGGCGGTACGTTCCGGAGGCGGTGGGGTTGGTGATTTCGTCGGGCATGACCGTGCAGAATTACAAAGGCTTCTGGGGCAGCCTGCGCCTGCGTGCCTTTGGTCCGCGCAATTTGACGTCTGACGCCATTTATCAATCCAGATCGACGCTATTGCTGAATGCGGAGGTCGGCTATTGCTTTAATGAGAAATGGCGCGTGGAGGCCCAGTTTTTTAACTTGTTGGACCGTGAAGATCACGATATCGATTATGCCTATACCTCCCGAGTCGCGCCCACAGCCGCGGCGGCGTTCACGGACGTGTTCCACCCCGTCGAACCCTTTCAGGTTCGGTTCGCAGTGATAAGAACCTTTGGAAGGGCCTTTTGATGCAGCTGTGATCTGACTCTCCCAGCAAGAGGCGCGGAATCAGGTTGTTAACCACCTACCTGCCAATCCAGCCATCCCACAGTGTAGGTGCGGTCCGTACTGGACCGGCGCGGGGCGCCAAATTGAGACGCTAGTACTATCGTGACTGCTGGAGCCTCAGTGTTACAATCCTGTAAATTGCCGGGGCTCAGCCTGTTACATCGGGTGCATTTTGCCAGTGCGTCCATTTGCTGAAGGCCCGGCCTGGGAAAAACTGCACATGATCAATAAGCATGAAGCTTGTTGTGACATTGCTGTTGCCAAGCCAGAACTGCGACAGCCCTTAGCGCTTCCACACATGCGATTCGAGGCTCAGGCTGAGCGAACCCCCCATGCGCCGGCCCTGGTCGCGGGTGATGAAAAATTCAGCTATTTGCAGCTGAACGAACGAGCGAATCGTCTGGCCGCGTATCTACGCCAGCAGGGAATTGGCACGAACAAACTGGTCGGTGTTCTTCAGGACCGCTCCGCGAACATGGTCGTCAGCCTGCTGGCAATCCTGAAGTCGGGGGCGACATACCTGCCGCTAGACCCGAGTTTCCCCAGTGACCGGCTTGCCTTCATGTTGGCGGATGCCCACGCCTCTCTCGTGCTCACTGAGAATTCCAAGCTCGGTATGGTCCCAGAATCAGCGTGCACGACGGCTTGCGTTGAGGCTCTGCGTGAGACTCTCCAAGGGTTCTCGGCAGAGAATGTCGCCACCGGTGCAAAACCAGAGGACCTCGCTTATGTGATCTACACTTCGGGATCCACCGGCAAGCCAAAAGGGGTGATGACTCCGCAAAGCGCGCTAGTGAATTTCCTGGGTTCGATGGAGCAGACTCCGGGATTTCATTGCGGCGAAGCGCTTCTCGCTGTCACAACGATTTCGTTTGACATATCGATCCTCGAACTCCTGATGCCCCTGATCATTGGGGGCAAGCTGGTGCTGGCTTCACGGGAGCAAGCGTCGGACGCGGCCGAGATCAACAGGCTGTTAGGAACACATTCCATCGCGGTGATGCAGGCGACACCGACGACGTGGCGGATGTTGATCGAGAACGGATGGAAAGGCAAGACAGACTTGAAAGTTTTGTGCGGCGGAGAGGCTCTCGCGGAGGATCTCGCCGCGCAGCTGATTCCGAAGTGCCGGGAACTCTGGAACATGTACGGGCCGACGGAAACTACCATCTGGTCGTCCGTGGAACGGGTTCTGCCCGGCAGTAAGATTTCTCTGGGACAGCCGATCGCCAATACACAGTTCTACGTCGTGAATGAAAAGTTCGAAGAGGTGGCCGAGGGAGAGCCCGGCGAGTTGCTCATCGGCGGCGCCGGAGTGGCGCGAGGCTATTTGAACCGTGCGGAACTGACCAACGAAAAATTCGTTCCCGATGTGTTCAGCGGAGCCCCGGAGGCTCGCCTGTACCGGACGGGAGATGAGGTGCGGCGCCGCGCGGACGGATTGTGCCAGTTTATCGGGCGCCTAGATCACCAAGTGAAGTTGCACGGCTTCCGAATCGAACTCGGAGAGATCGAAACGGTGCTCTCGCGGGTTGATGGCATCTCGCAAAGCGTCGCGATTGTGCGCGAAGACAGGCCAGGCGAGAAACAACTGGTTGCTTATTACACCGGGCAGACCAGACAAAATGCGTCCGAGCTCAGAGAAACGCTGAAGGCCAGCCTGCCCGACTACATGGTGCCCAGCCACTTCGTGCGGATGGACAAATTCCCACTTACGCCGAATGCAAAGCTCGACCGCAAGGCGCTGCCGGCGCCCCAAGGCGCTCGGCCGACGCTTGCCCAGGAATACGTCGCTCCGCGCACGGCAACGGAGAAGCAGTTAGCCGAGCTGTGGAGCGAATTTCTTCATGTGTCGCAAGTGGGCATTGACGACAGCTTTTTCGAGCTAGGCGGAAATTCGCTGACCGTTGTTCGGATGGTCAACGCATTCTATTCGCGGTTTGGCAAGGAGCTTCCGGCGATCAAGGTTTTTCAGCACCCCACGATTGCGAAGTTGGCCGCGCACATTGAACTCAGTGCGGCGAGCACGTCAGAAGCGGTTCGTGATGCCGAGAGGCGCACGCAGCTGCTGAAGAAGAGGCCCAGATCGGCAGATGGTGGCGGCCGCATGGTTGCGGTAGTAGGAATGGCGGGTCGTTTTCCCGGCGCGAGCGATCTGACGCAGCTTTGGAAAAATCTCTGCAGTGGAACCGAATCAATCAGCTTCTTCACGCCGGAAGAGTTGGGACCCGGGATTGACGAGAACTTGCGCAACGATCCGGAATACGTTCGCGCGCGAGGCCTCGTCGACGGGGCGGAATATTTCGACGCATCCTTCTTTGGCATCAGCCCGCTGGAAGCCAAAGTAATGGATCCGCAGCAGCGAGTTTTTCTGGAACTGACCTATCACGCGCTTGAGAATGCCGGGTACGATCCGGATCGGTTCAAAGGGTTGATCGGAGTATTCGCGGGAATCGGCGACAATCACTATTACACGACGAATCTGCTGACCCATCCCGACCTGATGGCCATGGCAGGAAAACTGGCGGTTGAGTATGGCAACCAGAAGGACTACATCGCTCTAAGAGCCGCGTACCTGCTGGATCTCCGGGGGCCAGCGATCAGCCTGAATACGGCCTGTTCCACGACGTTGCTGGCGATCGATCAGGCTTATCGTTCTCTGCTGGACCGGGAGTGCGACATCGCGCTTGCCGGTGGCATTGACATCACCGTACCGCAGAAGAGCGGATTTTTGTATCAGGAGGGCGGAACTTTCGCAAAAGACGGCCATTGCCGGCCCTTCGACGCGGATGCCAGCGGTACGATGTTTTGCGACGGGGCCGGAATTGTCGTTCTGAAGCGGCTGGACGAAGCCACTGCAGATGGGGACACGATTTACGCCGTCCTGCGGGGCACTGGCAAGAATAACAATGGGTCGCGGCCGGCTTCATTTCTGGCGCCGAGCGTGGAAGGCCAGGCGGAAGCGATCGCGATGGCACAGGCATGCGCGAATGTGCCGGTCGAAACGATTGGATACATCGAGGCACACGGCACGGGGACGCCGCTGGGCGACCCGATCGAAATCGAAGCGTTGAACAGCGTGTTCCGTGCGAAGACGAACAAGAAGCAATTTTGTTATATCGGGTCGATCAAAGGGAACATCGGCCACCCGACAAATGCCGCAGGGGTGGCGGGATTCATCAAGGCGGCGCTGGTTCTGCATCATGAGCAGATCCCAGCGACGCTGCATTACAAGAAAGCAAATCCGAAGATCGATTTTGAGAATAGTCCGTTCCTGGTGGCAGACAAACTGACGCCGTTTCCGCGTGGAAATGAACCGCGGCGAACAGCGGTGAGTTCGTTCGGATTTGGCGGCACAAACATTCACGCCATTCTTGAAGAAGCGCCGCTTGCGTCGCCGACCAGTCCGTCTCGCCCTTTGCAATTGCTGCCGCTGTCGGCGAAGTCAGCGGGATCCCTGGAGCGCTACGGCCGGACGCTAGCGAGTTTTGTCGAAGACAACGCGGGCGTGAATCTAGCGGATGCCGCGTTTACGCTGCAAATGGGCCGGAAACAGATGGCGCAGCGGCGCTTTGTGGTGTGTGGCGATGCCCGTGACGCCGCGACCCTGCTCCGACAGCCGAATCCTCAGCGTTGCGGCAGCAAGCGCTGCGAGCGCCGCGATCCGGCAATCGTGTTTTTGTTTGGAGGACAGGGCACGCAGTACGTCCACATGGGGCGCAATCTTTATGAAGGGGAACCAC
>Ga0335085_10015379_pt1 | contig 11106 bp, 12 predicted proteins | sample Lox_Sample_45_FD_206712 | JGI IMG/M metagenome (GOLD analysis project Ga0335085, IMG submission 206712) | Soil microbial communities from Loxahatchee National Wildlife Refuge, Florida, United States - Lox_Sample_4.5 | ecosystem: Environmental > Terrestrial > Soil > Wetlands | place: USA... | reverse complement strand
GAGTGTGCAACTCCTGCCGGTGAGATTGTGCACGGCAGGGAAATGGAAGTGATCGCACTGGAGGTAGTAGAAAATGACCCACGAACCCCGGCTGGTGGAAGTCCGCAAGAATGTGCTGAAGAAAAATGATGTGACGGCGCGCGCCCTGCGTGAGCGTTTCCGTGACGCTGGTGTGTTCGTGGTCAGCCTGGTTTCGAGCCCCGGCTCGGGAAAGACCACTTTTCTGGAAACCGTCCTTACCCGGCTGCACAAGCGCTGCCGTGTGGCGGCTCTCGTGGGCGACTTGGCAACCGAGAATGACGCCCTTCGCCTGGCCCGCAGTCAGGCGCCGGTCAGGCAGATCACCACCGGCACGCTCTGCCACCTGGAGGCGGGCATGGTGGAGAGCGCGCTGGAGGGATGGAATATCAATGATCTGGATTTTCTCTTTATCGAGAACGTGGGCAACTTGGTTTGCCCTTCATCGTACGATCTGGGCGAAAACCTGCGCGCTGTGCTGATCTCAGTAACCGAGGGGGAAGACAAGCCGCTGAAATATCCGACCATCTTCAATAGCGCCGATATCGCCGTGATCACCAAGGCGGACCTGGCTGCCGCCGTGGGATTCGATGAAGCAGCCACCATTCGCAACATTCAGGCGGTGCGGCCCGGGATGCAGGTGTTCAAGGTCTCAGCCAAGAGCGGCCTGGGCATAGACGAATTTCTTGATTATCTGAGCCGACAGGCAAAGGAAGCGGCCAGCCAGCGAGATATCCAGTTGCAGGCGCAGAAATGAAGCTAGTATTTCACGATCGCGGCAAAGGACTTCGGATCGAGCGAGGCGCCGCCGACCAGCGCGCCGTCCAGTTCCTCCTCAGCCATCAGTGCCTTGACGTTTTCCGGCTTCACCGAACCTCCGTAGAGGATGCGCAATCTGTCGGCGAACTCCTGGCCAAAAGATTTTGCCGCTTCGCCACGGATCACCAGATGAGCCTCTGCGGCCAGTTGCGGCGTGGCGGTCTTGCCTGTGCCAATGGCCCACACCGGCTCGTACGCGATGATTAGTTTCGCGGCTTTCTTTGCGGAAATGGTATTGAAGGCCCGCAGGCACTGGCGCCGTAGCACATCTTCCGTGGACCCGGCCTCGCGCTCTTCCAAAACTTCACCCACGCAGACGATGGGCGTCAGTCCGGCTTCGAGAGCGGCTTTCAGCTTGAAGTTCACCACGTCATCCGTTTCGCCGAAATATTCCCGGCGCTCCGAGTGGCCAATGAGTGTGTGCGTGCAGCCAATATCCAGCAGCATTCCGGGCGAGACTTCGCCGGTATAGGCGCCCTCTTTTTCCCAGTGCAGGTCCTGCGAGCCGATGGCGACATTCGTTCCCTGGGTCGCGGCGATGGCCACGTTCAAGTCAATGTAGGGGGGGCAAACCACAATTTCGTCGCGAGTGTGGCCTGCGACCATGGGCAGAAAGTCGCGGAAGAAGGCTTCCGTTTGGGCGGGATTTTTGTACATCTTCCAATTGGCGGCCATTACTTTCTTGCGAGGCATAGATTCCTTTCCAAAACAAGGCGAAAAAAGCCGCCTTTAGCTATTAGCCCCTAGCCGTTAGCTAAAAGCTTTATCTAGTTGCTAGCAACTGGCAGCTATTTATCCGTCAGCGCTTCCACACCCGGCAGCTTTTTCCCCTCCAGGAATTCGAGGGATGCGCCGCCGCCGGTCGAGATATGCGTAATCTTGTCGGCCACCCCGGACTTCTTCACCGCGGAAACAGAATCGCCGCCCCCGACAATGGAGGTTGCTCCCGGATTGTCGGCCACCGCGCGCGCGATCTGGAACGTACCCTTGGCGAACTGGGCGACTTCGAAGACTCCCATCGGCCCGTTCCAGACGATGGTGCGCGCGGTAGAAATTTCTTCGGAAAAGAGTTCGACTGTCTTAGGCCCGATATCCAGAGCCATCAGATTGGGCGCAATGGGTTGATCGGCGCTGACGATCTGCGTAACCGCGCTGGCATCTATCTTGTCGGCGACGACATGGTCCACGGGAAGCAGGAATTTCAGCTTTCGACTTTCCGCTTTCTGCAGAAGCTGTTTGGCAAGGTCCAGCTTGTCATCTTCCACCAGCGATTTGCCGACCTGCCTGCCTTGCGCCTTGAGAAACGTATAAGCCATACCTCCGCCAATAATGATCGTGTCCACTTTATCCAGCAGATTCTGAATGACGGGGATTTTGTCACTCACCTTCGCCCCGCCCAGGATAGCGACGAACGGCCGCTCGGGGTGTTCGAGAGCCTTGCCAAGGTACGTTAGTTCCTTCTCCATCAGCAGGCCGGCCGCCGATTTCTGCACAAACCTGGTAATGCCCACGGTCGAAGCATGAGCGCGATGCGCCGTGCCGAACGCGTCGTTTACGTAAAAATGCGCCAGGCTGGCCAACTGCTTGGAGAACTTTTCGTCATTGGCTTCTTCTTCGGCATGGAAGCGCAGGTTCTCCAGCAGCAGAGTCTGTCCTTTTTCCAGCTTGCCGGCCATTTCCGTCGCTTCCGGGCCAACACAAACGGGACAAAAGCCTACGTTTTCGCCGCGGGCCAACTCTTTGTCCAGCAGCATGCGCAGGCGCTCGGCCACCGGCTTCAGACTCATCTTCGGATTGGGCTTGCCCTTGGGGCGGCCGAGGTGCGAAGCCAGAATCAGGCGCGCACCGTGACGCAGAGCATATTCAATCGTGGGCAGTGTCTCGCGAATGCGCGTATCGTCCATCACCCGGCCATCTTCCAGCGGCACGTTGAAATCCACGCGCATGAAGACATGATGGTCGTTGAGCGGGAGATCGCGAATGGATAGTTTGGGCATGGGGATCTTCCTTGAAGGATGCCCCACCCGTCACAGTCGTGAAGGGTGGGGTCTTTGAGTCTTACAGGCCCTTGCTGGCGATGTAGTTGATCAGGTCACGCACGCGGCTGGAGTATCCCCATTCGTTGTCGTACCAGGAGATCACCTTGACGCAGTTGCCGCCGACCACCAGGGTCATGGGAGCATCCACAATGGAAGAGCGCCCGTCGCCTTTGAAGTCCGAAGAAACCAGTTGTTCCTCTTCATACCCGAGATACCCCTTCAGCGGTCCGCTCTCGGACGCCTTTTTCAGGGTCGCGTTCACTTCTTCCTTGGATGTTTGCTTCTCCACCCACACCACCATATCCACCACCGAGACATTTGGGGTGGGAACGCGCATGGAAAATCCGTCGAGCTTGCCGCCCAGTTCCGGGATGACGAGCTTCAAAGCTTTCGCAGCCCCGGTGGTGGTCGGGATCATGGAGAGCGCCGCCGCCCGCGCCCGTCGGAGGTCCTTGTGCGGGAAGTCCAGAATCACCTGATCATTGGTGTAGGAGTGGATGGTGGTCATGGTGCCGCTGATAATCTTGAAGGCGTCGTTGATGACTTTCGCCACCGGCGCCAGACAATTCGTGGTGCAGGACGCATTGGAAATGATGTGATGTTTGGCGGGATCGTATTTCTCGTGGTTCACGCCGAGAACCACCGTCACGTCTTCGTTCTTGGCTGGAGCCGAGATAATGACCTTCTTGACCGGCCCGCGCAGATGCTTCCTGGCATCCTCCGCATTGGTAAACCGTCCGGTGGACTCAATGACGACCTGAGCGCCGACAGACTCCCAGGGCAGCTTGGCGGGATCTTTTTCGGCAAAGACCTTAAAAGTCTTGTTATCTACGGTAATGCTGTCCGCGCCGGCCGAGACCTTGTTCGGCAGATTGCCAAGCACCGAGTCGTACTTCAATAGATGAGCCAGAGTTTTAGGGTCGGTAAGATCGTTCACTGCGACAAATTCAATGTTTGGGTCTTTGAGCGAAGCGCGAAGCACATTGCGCCCGATGCGCCCGAAGCCATTAATCCCTACTTTGATTGCCATTTCGCCTCCAGAAAATAAACGAAGCCCTTACAGCAGGAATGCAGATTTACCGGAATAAAAAGCTTAACAGTTGAATGTACGCATCGGCAAATGAGCACGGCTGTGATGCAAATCACAGGGGCCATATCTTGCAGGTTTGGCGGGACTTGTCGGCGCGATCACCTTTGCGGGATTAGAATTTCCAAATAAATATTCTGCTTGCTCCAAAAGAACGGGATTCGCGCCAACCAGTACTTTCTGCGAATAGTGGCTCGTGCCGGTGGAAATTCTTCCGCCGAAAGAATCCGTGCCGTGCCCGAGAACTCAGGTCCGGTAACTTTCCCCCGAATTGTGCAAGCAGCCACTTTGACTTGAGGGTTATTACGAATGCGTTTGTATTTGCCGGAATCGCTGCGGCACATCACAAAAAGTTTGCCTTCCCCTTCTCCAAACCAAACCGGAGTGGGCACCGCGACGCCGCTCTTGCGGAATTGTATGAGAAAGCCCCCCTGGCTGGACGGGTTGGGTAGGTGTTCCTGACCTCTAATTGCTCGTAACCCCGCTGGTATGTTACAAGCCTGACATGCGCAAATGGATGAGTGACCGCTTAAAGCGCCGGAAGAAATCCGCCGAGCAGCCGCCGGCCGAAGCCAAACCTGCCTCGGCCCCGCTGCAACCGAAGTATTTTGAGGCCGAGACGGAAATCCCTGCCGAGTCCGTACCGGAGTCCCGCGACATCCCCCAACCGGCGGAGCGGGCTGAAGAACCAGAGCCTGCGTCTTTGGCGGAATCGGAATCCGGATCCCAGCCCGCAGCCCTGCCTTCGACTGCCGGCGACCCGGCCCGTCGCGGACGGCGCCGCCGCCGTGGCCGAGGGGGCCGGGGGAGAGAGGCGGCCCGGGTAGCGATGCCAGCGACTGCGGTTGAGGCGGCAGTGCCGGTTCCGTCGGTGGTCTCGCCGGCTTCTCCCAAAGGCACAGTCATTTTGGCGGTTGGCCTTCCCGGATCGGGCAAAAGCGCATGGTTCAAACGCCATAACATCACGCCGCTCTCCAGCGACGTGCTGCGTGCCCTGCTTTTCGACGACCCCACGGAGCAGCGTTTCCAGGACTTGATCTTCTCCAACCTGCGATCCATGCTGAAGGCCCGGTTAATTGCACGGCGTCCCATGAACTATGTGGATGCCACGAACCTAACGCCGCACGAGCGTCACGGGTGGATTAAGCTGGCCCATGACTACGGCTACGAAGTCCAGTCCGTCTTTTTTGATGTGCCCGCGGAAGTTTGCATGGAACGCAATCGCCGCCGGGAGCGGGTGGTTCCGGAAGACGTCATGCAACGCATGGCTGCCAAGCTGCGACCGCCGGCCTTCGAGGAGGGGTTCACCAAGATTACGGTGGTGCGCGTTAAGCCGAAGCCATAGCCATGGCGCGGGCGGAACTGCCGAGTTGGCGCTCGACGTTGTCCAGCAGAGCCACTACCGCTTCCGCCGAGGTGGACACCGCGGCAAATTCCCGCTCCGCTTCTGCGATATTTCCCGCCTGCTTGAGCTGCACGACTTCCTTTACCAGCGCGTGCATGTCTTTGTGCTTCTGTTCAAGGTCCCGGACGTCCTGCAGGTTGCCATAGTTCGGTAATCCTTCCGCATAGATCCACTTGCCCAGTTCGCAATCGCGATGCGAGCCGAGTTGTTGGCCATCGATCTCCTCACTCCCATCCAGAAAACGCCGCAACCGCAGACGCCAACCGCGGTGCGCCATCTTCACCCGGTCATGAGGCGAAATTTTCCCCGAAGTTCATCGCATTTTCTCGGAAGATGCCCTCCACGACCTATCGGCCAGGTTAAGAGGAAACTTAAGGCGGCACAGAAACCGCAAGTTGCATGCTGCCATAGCTTTTCCTTCCCGGTTGGAAATCGTCCCGCTTCCCGGATAGACTTCTAATTCCGCTGGCAGAGGGTGATGCGATGAAATATGCGGTACGGGTTCTAACTGCAGTAGCGTTGAGCGTGGTTTCTTTGGGCGCCTGGGCGGCGACTCCGCCCAAATCGGTGCTCTTGTGGCCGGATGGGGCGCCGGGCGCGATCGGGAACACCGAGGCCGACAAGCCCTCCCTCGACGTCTACCTGCCCGAGACGCCAGCGCTGGGAACCGGAGTTCTTGTGGTTCCCGGTGGCGGCTACGGCTTTCTGGCGCTGGATCACGAGGGAGCGCAAGTGGCCCAGTGGCTGACCCAGCGTGGCATCGCCGCTTTCGTTCTGCATTATCGAATCGCGCCCCGCTACCACTATCCCGCTCCGATTCAAGATGGAGAACGCGCCATGAGCTTTGTGCGCGCTCATGCCGCAGACTATGGCATCAAGCCGGACCGCATCGGTATCTGGGGATTTTCGGCGGGCGGGCACCTGGCATCGTCGGTGGCCACGCATTTCGATGCCGGACAACCGGATGCCGCCGATCCGGTGGACCGGGTCAGCGACCGTCCCGACTTCGCGATTTTCGCTTACGGCTTATTAAGCATGGAATCGACCATTACCCACCCTGGCTCCCGCTTGAACTTGCTCGGCCCCAATCCTGATCCGGCCCTGGTGGAACAATTCACCAATGCCCGGCAAGTCACGCGCGATACTCCGCCGTGTTTTCTTTTTCACACCGGCACCGATCCGGTGGTCCCGGTTCTGAATAGCGTCAACTTCTATCTCGCATTGCAGCGCGAGGGCATACCTGCCGAGCTCCACGTCTTTGAACAAGGCGAGCATGGCGTCGGTCTGGCGCAGAGCAATCCCCAACTCCGCAAATGGCCGGAACTGCTCGAAGGCTGGATGCGCCTGCACGGCTGGATGTGACGAACCTGCATACTATGAGGGAGAACGATTGTAACGGCGAACGATCTTTGCATCGCCCTGCCTTTTCCGGCATCTGAACCACAGGCCCGCCTGTAGAATGAAGGCGCTCACCGACCATGACTTGCTTTGGCCAACCATGCCAGGAGAATTGCCGTTGAGGTCGCAGTGTCTACCCTGGACCCAGATTCCGCACACCACCCGGCTTTTTGCCGATTTCCTCGCATATTCGCCAAAGATTCGAGCTTTCTATCCCGCTTCTCCTCATTTCGACGAGTGGTTTAAGTTTGAAGCTGGGCAAATACGCTACGACACGAATCGCCGGCATCGCGTGGCGGACATCCTGGAGCGGCAAAACCGCAGCTGGTCGGCTTCGCCCAAAACCATGGAAAACATCGCCCGCCTGCGGGCGGGAGCGGCGGCGGTGGTCACCGGGCAACAGGTTGGATTATTCGGCGGTCCTCTGTTTTCTATTTTCAAGGCTCTGACCGCGGTGAAGCTGGCCGACGACGCAAGCGCTGGCGGCGTGAACTGCGTTCCTATCTTCTGGCTCGCTACCCAGGACCATGATTTGGCTGAGGTCAACCATGTCTCCATTCCGGGAGCGGAATCTGTTCTGCAGACCTTCGCTACGCCTACGCAGGGACTAACCGACGCTCCCGTCGGAGCCATCACTTTCGGGCCGGAGATAGAGGCCGTGGTCAATGCGGCCGCAGATCTGCTCGGAGATTCCGACATCGTTGCCTTCCTCCGCGACAGCTATCGTCCGGGAGAGACTTTCGGAAGTGCTTTTGCCCGCCTGTTCGCCCGCTTGTTTGCGGACTGGGGCGTGATTCTGTTGGACGCTGCCGATCCAGCGGTGAATCACCTGGCCCGGCCCATCTACCACGAAGCCATCGAGCGTGCCGCCGAGTTGAACCAGACCCTGCTGGCGCGCGGGCGCGAATTGGAAGCCGCCGGTTATCACCAGCAAGTGAAAGTCACAGCGGCTTCCACCCTGCTTTTTGCTCTGCAGAATGGCTCGCGGGTTCCGGTGCACCACGAGGTGCGCGGTAGCGAAGCGGCGGCGCAGTTCTTGGTTGGCGAGGAACGTCTTTCCCAGCAAGAGCTGTTACGGCGTATCGACGCAGAGCCGGAGAATTTCAGCGCCAACGTACTGCTCCGTCCGGTCAAGCAGGACTATCTGCTGCCCACGCTGGCATACACCGGCGGAGCTGCCGAAGTGGCCTATTTTGCCCAGGCGGCGGTGGTGTATGAAGCCCTAGCGGGGAAAACCACACCCATCGTGCCGCGTTTTTCCGCCAGCATAGTAGAGCATAAACCTAAAGCATTACTTGAACGATACGATTTGTCGCCGGAGCAGGTTTTTCACGGCCCGGATGTGCTCCGCGAGGCGCTCGCCGAGAAAAGTTTCCCCCCGGAACTGGAGGCTTCGTTCGATCAGGCCCGGGCCAGTTTGGAACGTTCGCTGGCTGCAATCCGGGAGAAATTGGCGAGCCTGGACAAGACTTTGATAGATTCGGCCACCCACGCTGAAGAAAAAATGAAGTATCAGCTAGGCCAGCTGCGCTCCCGCGCCGCCCGCGCCGAGTTGCGCCAAACAGAAGTCCTCACTCGCCACGCCGACCTCCTCAGCAATAGTCTCTACCCAAACAAGACTCTCCAGGAACGGGAAGTCGCAGCTCTATATTTCCTGGCGCGCCACGGTCTCGGCCTGCTGCGGGAGGTCTACGCGACGATTCGCAGCGAGTGCCTGGAACATCAGGCGCTCTTTCTCGATGAGTAAGCCGCCAGTGATAAACCTTTGCGGACCCTGCGCAAAGAACTAGCCGATCGGCAGAAAATTCCGGGAAAGTCCCCCTCACGATTCGCTGTCTGTGCATAACTCTCCACTGACTTCGCTGGAAGAATAGCGTAATATCTAACGTTTTGTGGCGCATGCCGAACTCCTTCTTCCAAGCACGGAGAACCGCGTCTCTGTCCCTTTTTCTGCCACTGGCGTGCGTCCAGCTTCATTCCCTCGCCCTTCGCTCCTGGCGAATCACCGGAACCATGCTGGTGCAGTTCTCGGACAGGAAGAGCGATGTCTTCAACATCCTGTGGGTCTTGGTATTTGGCTTCGCCACGCTCAACATTTTGAGCCTGGTCACCCGGCGCTTTGAACCGAACCGCAATCGCTTCAGCTTCGGGGAAACCCTGGCCATCATGGTAGTGGTGGTTTCCGTGGGGCTGCTCAGTTGGGAACTGCTTACGCTCTTCAAGATCTTTCCCATCCATCTGCAGCGACACTAACCGGAGCTGTTTGCGGTATGATTTGCTGGGATGAAATCAGACAGTCCAGCTTTCGAAGTGACCTGCCCTTGTTGCAATGCGGTCCTCAAGGTCGATCCGGAAAACCGGGCCGTGATCGCTCACACCGCTGCCGTTAAGCCAAAAACTTTCAACGATATCGAAGCCGCCGCCCGCGCCATGAAAGAGCAGGATAGCCGCCGGGATTCGATTTTCCGGCAATCGGTCGAGAACCAGAAACACGCCTCCGATCTGCTGGAGAAGAAGTTCCAGGAGGCAGTCAAGAAGGCCAAAGAGTCGCCGGACACCGGCAAGCCGATCCGCGACTTCGATCTCGATTGATTCTGCACAGAATTCTGGAATTCTTCACAACCTTTTATCTCCTCGATGTGATGGGCGACCATGCGCCCGGTGAATAACCGAGGTAGCATTACTGGCTATGGTGACACGCCCGCTGCTGCTAGCCCACCGGGGAGCGCACACCGACGCGATCGGGGAGAATTCCCTGGCCGCCTTTGACCGCGCTCTGGATCAAGGCTGCGATGGCTTTGAATGCGACGTCCGGCGCACACAATGTGGGTGTGCCGTTGTCTGCCACGACGCCAAAGTAAATGGAGCGTCGGTGGCTCGCGCCACCCGCGAGGAACTGGCTCACCTGCCACGCGTGGAAGATGTGGTCCGCGAATATGGCCGGCGTGGCTTCATGGATATTGAATTGAAAGTTCGCGGGCTTGAGACTCTGGTGCTGGCTGCCTTGCGGGAGAATCTTCCGCAACGGGATTACGTGGTTTCCTCCTTCCTGCCGGAAGTGGTCCTTGAACTAAAAGCCCGTAGCGGAGTTGTGCCGGTGGGCCTCATCTGCGGCAAGGCCAGCCAGCTCATGGATTGGAGAAACATGCCCGTCGAGTATGTAATTGTTCACAAATCTCTGGTGACGCGCCGCCTGGTGCAAGTGATCCACAGTGCCGGCCGCAAGATTTTTGTCTGGACCGTAAACGATCGAAATTCCATGCTGCGGCTGGCGGGGTGGGGAGTGGATGCCATCATTTCCGACAAGCCGCAGCTGATGGTGGAAACTTTCGCGCTTTCCGAATCTGCCCTGGCCAGCCTACAGGCGTAAAACTCGTCCTTGCGTTGCCGCTTGGCACACCCGTCATTTAGATTGTTGAAGCACATGCCCACGACAACCGGCGAACGCTTTGAACGCGCCGTAGCCATCATGGCGCGCCTGCGCGGCGAGGGAGGCTGCCCCTGGGACCGCGAACAGACCTTTGATTCCATTAAACCGTACACGCTGGAGGAGACCTACGAAGTTCTCGAGGCCATCGACCAGCGGGATTGGGAAGAGCTCCCGGCTGAGCTGGGGGATCTGCTCCTGCAGGTCCTGTTCTATGCCCAGATGGCAAAAGATGATGGACGATTTTCGATTGACGAAGTGTTGGAGCGGCTTTCCAGCAAGCTGGTAGACCGCCATCCTCATGTATTCGGCGACGTGAAAGCCGAAACCTCTTCGGAAGTGCTGCGCAACTGGGAAGCGCTCAAAGCGGAAGAGAAGAAAAAGAACCCGAAACACAAAAACGAGAGCGCGCCATCGTTGATGGCGGCCGTTTCCACGGCCATGCCTGCCTTGATGGAAGCCCACAAACTCAGCTCGCGTGCGGCCCGCACCGGCTTCGACTGGCCTAATGTCGAGAGTCTATTCGACAAGTTGCGTGAGGAGGCCGAAGAGCTACGCGAGGAGCTCAAGGAATTTCCTGCGCCCGGCCCGCAACCCAAAACCCACGGCGTTGCCGGGGCGGGGAAGCAGCCGGTCTCGGAAGAATTGCGGGCACGCCTGGAAGAAGAGGTGGGCGATCTGTTCTTCGTGCTGGTGAATATTGCCCGCTATCTATCTCTTGACTCGGAGTCCGCCCTCAAGAAAACCAATCGCAAGTTCCGCCGCCGTTTCCAGTGGATGGAGGAGCGGTTGCACTCCGCCGGCCGAGAATTGCAGGGCACAGGCATGGATGAACTGGAAACCCTGTGGCAGCAGGCGAAGCAAGGGGAAGAAAAAGCTTGAGCGCCGATTCGCTGGTGGTCCGCAATTGTCA
>Ga0335085_10015378_pt1 | contig 11106 bp, 9 predicted proteins | sample Lox_Sample_45_FD_206712 | JGI IMG/M metagenome (GOLD analysis project Ga0335085, IMG submission 206712) | Soil microbial communities from Loxahatchee National Wildlife Refuge, Florida, United States - Lox_Sample_4.5 | ecosystem: Environmental > Terrestrial > Soil > Wetlands | place: USA: Florida... | reverse complement strand
TGGTGGCGTTCAGCCCCGACGGCAAGCTTCTGGCCAGCGCCGGCGGCGACGGCACGCTGCGGCTGTGGGACCCGGCCACCGGCCGCCCCGTCGCGACCATTCACGTCACCAGCAACAAGTACGGCCTGGGTCCAATCGCATTCAGCCCCAGCAGCAAGCTGCTGGCCAGCGCCGTCGGCGGCACCGTACGGCTGTGGAACCCGGCCACCGGCCGCCCCGTCGGCGCGGCCCTCCACGCCAGCGCCCAGTACGGCGGCGTTGCCATGGTGGCGTTCAGCCACAACGGCAAACTGCTGGCCGCCGCCGCCGTCGACGGCACCGTGCGGCTGTGGAACCCGGCCACCGGCCGCCCCGTCGGCGCGCCCATCCAGACCGGCTCCGGCCCCGCTGACGCCCTGAACGTGATGGCCTTCAGCCCCGACGGCAAGCAGCTGGCCGGCGGCAGCTACGACGGCGCCCTGCTGCTGTGGCGAGTATCGCTATTCACGCACACCTACGTGCAGCTTTGCGCCGACGTGGGACCACCGACACCGCAAGAATGGAACCACTACGCCTCCGGCGAGCCGCTGCCGAGGGCCTGCGGCTGAACACCCACTTCTGTGTGTTCCGGCCAGGCGGCCTCTGCCGCTGGGGTTGGCTGCGCACCGTCCGGGGCCGCTATCTCCTGGCGGCGGAATGCCGGGAGCAGGCGGGCCAGGAGCAGCGCGCCGCCGATACAGGCCAGCCCGCCGGAGATCACCGAAGCGACCGGGCTGAAGGCGGCCGCCACCGCACCCGACTCCACGTCGCCGACCCGCGGCCCGCCGGTGACGACCGCCATCTGCACGCCCATCAGCCGTCCGCGGAGCTCGTCGGGCACGGTGAGCTGGAGGATCGTGCTGCGGAACACCGCCGAGATGACGTCGGCCCAGCCCGCCACGGCCAGCAGCGCGAGCGCGGCGGGTAGCCAGCGCACGAGGCCGAAGCAGGTGATCGCCGCGCCCCACACCAGAACAGCGACGATGACAGCCCGGCCCTGCCGCCGGACCCGGCGGACCCACCCGGTGGTGACCGCGCCGAACAGGGCACCGGCCCCGGGCGCGGCGTAGAGAAACCCCAGTGTGCTGGCCCCGCCGCCGAACACCGTGGCGGCCAGGGCGGGAAACACGGCGCGCGGCATGCCGAACACCATGGCGTTGATGTCGAACAGGTAGGCGCCCTGGATGACCGGCCGGCCGCGCAGGTAGCTAAGGCCGGTCACGATCGAGCGCAGGCCGGGCGGATGGCTGGCGCCCGCCTGCGGGGGCTGCGGGCTGATGAGAAAGGTGGCCAGGATCGCCGCCGCGATGCTGGCCACGTCCATCCAGTAGACGAAGCGGACGCCCGCACCGGCCAGCAGCAGCCCGGCCATGGCCGGGCCGGCCACCTGGCCGATCTGGAACAGCGCCTGGAACATGGCGTTGACGCTGGCCACCTCGGAGCGGGGAACCAGGTTGGGCAGGATCGCCGACAGTCCCGCCTCGGTCGTGGCCGTGAAGCCGGCCGTCACCGCGGGCAAGGCGAACAACGGCCACAGCACCGGCCCGGTGTCCGCGTTGACCGCCAGGCCGGCGCTGCACAGCAACGTCAGCAGCTGCGCGGCCAGCAGCACCCGGCGGCGGTCGGCCGCGTCGGCCAGTGAGCCACCCAGCAAGGCCCCGGCGATCAGCGGAAGCACCTGCGCGAGCGAGACCAGCCCGACGGCGAGCGACGAGCCGGTCAGCGCGTACACCTGGTACGCCACCGCGACCATGGTGAGCTGGGCACCCAGCGTGGACAGCAGCTGGCCGGCCACCAGGCAGCGCAGATCCCGGGATCGCCGCAGCGGCGACACATCCACCAGGACATGCCGCCCGATCCGTGCCAGCCACTTCACAGTGCGGCCAGGCTAACGTCCCGGCAGCTGATCGGCGGCGATGAGCCGGCTGGCGATGGCGGCGGGCGGGCTCAGACGGATGAGGGAGGTGGCGAGGTCGTTTCCCGCCGCTGCCAGGCCGTCGCACCCGAGGGCGGCGAGTCCGTCGATGATGAAGACGGCGCTCGTGGTGGCCGGCGTGATCCGGGTTCGGATGCACTGCCGCCAGTTCCACTGGCGGCAGGTGACGCCCGCGTCGTCACGCCAGATCACCTCGCCGGGCCTGGGGTGCTCGGCAGCCGGCTCACCATGTGCCACGGTGTCGAAGTTCTCGTCGCCGGTGGCCCGGACCAGCCGGGCCGGGCCCTGGTACCGGTCCAGGTCCTCGCCGCCAACCGGCACCAGGTTCGCGATCGAGACCGCGTTGTAGGCGTCGGTGAGGCGGTCGATGCGGGGCAGCCCGGTGTCGAGGCGGCGCAGCAGCGCCTCAACGCTCGGCCGGGTGCGCTGGGGCTTGGCGCCGAACGCCCGGTAAGCCGCGCGCCAGTCGGCGACTTGAGGCACGTCTTCGGGTGCCCGGCCATCGAGTGTGATCCGTGCCCGGATCTCGGCCCGCGCCAGCAGTTCGTCACCGATCTCGTCGGGGAGTCCCGGCTCCAGGCCCTCGGCCACCATCACCAGCACCCGGTAGTCCGGGCGCAGCTCGAGCACCTCGGGGGCCACGCTGACGGCCGCAAGAAATGCGCGTGCGCTCTCACTCACCTCAGCCGCGGTCAACGCCGTCATCACCGGGCCGCACCCCCGCCGGCAGCCGGCTCGAACACCGTCAGGGCGAAACGCGCCACCTGCGCCGAGCCGGCGTTCACGTATTCGTGGGCCAGGTCACCGGCGAACGAAGCCGAATCTCCGGCCGCGAGTACCTCGGCGTGCTGGCCCACTCTGAGCTCAAGCTGACCGTCAAGGACGAGGAGCAGCTCGCGGGTTCCCGCCGCGTGCGCCTCGCTGGAGTGACTCTCACCCGGCCCGAGCGTCCAGTCCCACAGCTCGGTGACGTCCGGTGGCTCGGTGCCGGCGACGAGCACGGCCTGCCCGCCCAGATTCCCCCGCCACAGCACCGGGGCAGCGCCCGCCCGGGTCACCCGCAGCCCGGGCGAACGGTCCAGATTGACCAGCGCGGGCAGCCCTATGCCGAGCGCGTCACTGATGCGAAGCAGCGTCGCGATGCTCGGATTGGCCGAGCCCTGCTCGATGCCGACCAGCATTCTGCGGCTGACGCCAGAGCGCCCCGCCAGCTGGTCCAGGGTCCAGCCCCGGCTGCCCCGTCCCTGCCGGACCCGGCTGCCGATCGCCCGGCTGACGCTGTCCGCCCCGGCCCGGGCCACCGATTCTGACTGCCTCATATAGTGCATTATACTGCACTACCGGGAGACAGGAGAAGCCCATGACACCTGATGACCAGCCGACGGCACCGGCCGGCCTGCGCCCGGAAACAGCGGTCATATGTGCCGGCCGCCCTCGCCACGCGGCCAGCGAGCCGCTCAACGTTCCCGTGGTGCTGGCATCTAACTTCCATGCCAGCACCACGGCCGCCCCAGCTCCTGAGGAGGGCATCCGCTCCTACGCGCGCACGGACGCCACGCCGACCTGGGAGGCACTGGAGACGGCCGTGGGCCAGGTGGAGGGCGGTCACGCCGTGGCCTTCTCCTCCGGCATGGCCGCGGTCGCTGCCGTGCTCGACCTCTTGCCGCCCGGCGGCCGCATCGTTGCCCCGAGGGACTGCTACTTCGGGGTGGGCGAGCTGCTGGCCGACGGCCAGCAGCAGGGGCGCTGGGCCGTTGACCGCGTTGATCTGACCGACACCGCAGCCGTCCGGGCCGCCGTCACCGGCGCGGGCCTGCTCTGGCTGGAGACCCCCTCCAATCCGCTGCTTGACATAGCCGACCTTCCCGCCCTGTGCACCGCCGGCCGCCACGCCGGGGCCATCGTCGGCGTCGACAACACGTTCGCGACGCCGCTCCTGCAACGGCCGCTGGCACTCGGCGCAGACGTGGTCGTGCACAGCGCCACCAAATTCATCGGCGGCCACTCCGACCTGCTGTCAGGCATCACCATCGCCCGCGAGCACGCCCTGGCCGGGCGCCTCCGCCACCGCCGCGGCTTGTCGGGAGCCACCCCCGGAGCCCTGGAGGCCTTCCTGGCGCTGCGCGGCCTGCGCACTCTTGCCCTGCGGCTCGACCGCGGCCAGCGCAACGCCAGCGAGCTCGCACGCCGGCTCGATGAGCACCCCGTCGTCCGCCGCGTGCGCTACCCCGGCCTTCCCGGCGACCCCGGACACCGCACAGCCGCCGCGCAGATGACCGGCTTCGGAGCAGTGCTGGCCTTCGAGGTGGCCGACGCCCCCACCGCTGACCGCATCTGCAACGCCGTGCAAGTCATCGTCTGCGCCACCAGCCTGGGCGGCGTCGAAAGCACCATCGAGCGGCGCAGCAAACTCCCAGGACAAGGTCACGTCCCCCCCGGGCTCCTGCGGCTGAGCGTCGGCTGCGAACACATCGACGACCTCTGGAACGACCTGAACTCGGCGCTCGAACAAGCAACGCGACCGCAGAACCCGGCATAGAACCGGCGGCCGGGAACGGGCACAGTCGAAAGATGATCTTCCCGGTGACGGGGCCGTCCAGTTGGTTCGTTAATGGGTTGCAGGTTAAGGGATGCGCCAAATAGAACTGGTGGCCGGAGCTATCCGGAGCCATGAGGAAGGAGGGCTGAGCCATGTACCCATGCACGCTGCGCTCGCGTCCTCCCGGGATAACCAGCTGAGCTGATCCCGGAGCGGGCAGGGCGCCTCCGTCCGGAGAATGCCTTGATTCTGCGTCAGCCTGATCTGACCCTGCGCCCGATCACCGGGCCTGATGAGCTGGACCTGTTCAACAGCTTGCCGTACGTCCTCAACGATGAGGTCGGTGGCGACCTGGCGGCCGGCCGCCGCCGCCCGGAATGGCTGTGGCTCGCCCTGCGCGGTGATCGGGTGGTGGCCCGGGCCGGTTGGTGGTCGCGGGTGGGGGACCAGCACCCGCTGTTGATGGACATCTTCGATATCGACGGCGACACCGACGACGGCGTGAGGTTGCTGAAGACCGCGCAGGCCGCAGTGGTCCCCGCCGGTGCGGCGCCCCCGCAGTACGGCCGGTTCCTCCCCGCTGATTGGCGCGACCACCAGCATACCCGGCAGGCGGCCGAGGACCGGATGGGGGCACTTGGACGTGCCGGGGCAAAGCTGTTCGTCGAACGGCTGCGCCTGGAATGGCGGCCCGGTACGCCCGTTGCCGAACTCAGCGGGCGACTGACCTTCCGGCCGGTTCGCAACCCGGGCGAGCTCATCGAACTCATGACGCTCGTGCTGGACGGCACTCTCGACGCGCACAGCCGCGACGACCTGGCCCGCATGACCCCCAGTCAGGCCGCCCGGGGGCAGTATCACAAGGAGCTGGAGCGCTACGCCAGCCCGCACGAGTGGTGGCGGATCGCGACGCTGCCGGACGGAGAACCGGCCGGGTTTGTGATCCCCGCGCACAACGGTTACAACCCGATCATCGCCTACCTCGGAGTGGTGCCGGCACACCGCGGCCATGGCTATGTCCACGATGTGCTCGCCGCGGGTACGGGCCTGCTCGCAGCGCAGAACGTACCGCGGATCCGGGCCGCCACCGACGTCGGTAACGCACCAATGGCAGCGGCCTTCGCCCTGGCCGGCTACGTCACCTTCGAGCGCCAGATCGACATGACCTGGCGATGATCACGCGCCTGCCCGCGACAGGCGCACTATGTGCCCAGCCACCAGGTCCGCGGCTAGACCCCGGACATGCTGGCCACGGGGTCTAGCCAGAGTCGCCCGCCGGAGCGCTGACGCAGCGCCTGGCCGAGCGTGTCGCGGGTGGCGAACGTGAGTAGCGCGGGCAGCTCCGCGGTGAACGACCCCTTGACGTCGCTGGTGGAGTGCAGTTGGTAGGTCAGGCAGCCTCCCGGGAACACGTCGTACCAGGTCGCCGTGAACTCGCCGGTGCGCGGCCCGGCCCGCTGGTAGCGGCGGACCCCCGGCGCCGGGGACGGCGCCTGGGCGGCGCCGGCCGGGTCGCAGGCAGCGGTCAGGCGCAGCACCACCGCGCTGGAGCCGGCCCGATCGTGGTCGAGAGTGACCACCGACCGGCCGCCGTTGACGGCCACCTCCGCCACCGTCCAGCCGGCCAGCGGCCGTATGCACGGCACCAGCGACGCCGACGGGACCGACTGCGCCTCCAGCCACAGCGACTCCAGATCCCCGCAGCCCAGCGCGTGAGTGCCGAGCGGGGCCTGGACGGCCCTCTGGTAGCCGAGCAGCGGGGTCCAGTTCGCGGCGGCCACGGCAAGTATGAGCGCGATCGCCGCCCACAGGCCGATTCGGCGGGCACTCCACCGCTGGACCCTGATCGGCTGGGGCGGAGCGGGCAGCAACCGGGTGAACTCGGCATGCAGGTCGCGACCTTGCGCGCGCAGCATGCGGCGCAGCTGCGAGGGCAGCGCGAGCCCGCGGGCCGCGGCGAAGCCCTCGCTGATCTCCTCCACGCTGAACTGGCGCAGCGCCCGCCGGTAGACCTGCTCGGCACTGGAGTTCAGCGCCAGGCACAACATCATGTTGGCCAGATCGACGGCCTGCCGCCAGGGGCTGGGGCGTGTCTCCGCAAAGGCCACGTCAATCAGCAACATGTGGCCGTCGCGGACCAGCAGGTTGCCCGGCTTGACGTCGCGATGCGCCAGCCCGGCGTGCCACAGCTTGCGGATGATCCCCAGGCCGTCGTCGATGACACCGTCGCCGACTTCGGCTTCTCCGAGCTCTACCGCGCCGGCAAAGAACTCGGTCACCAGCAGGTACTCCCGGTCTGGCGTGAGCTCGACAAAGCCGTAGGGGGCGGGGCTGGGCAGCCCGGCGTCCCGCATGACGCGCAGCGCGTAGTCCTCCTGCTCCACCAGCCGCCGCACGGAGTTGAACGGCTTCTCGTCCTCCAGCTGGCCGTACAGCAGCTCCCGGCCGAGCTTGTACCAGCGGTCGGCACGCAGATGGCTGCGGGCGTAGAGCTTGCCGAACAGCTGGCTGGCTGGCGCATCGCTGACCGTGATCCGCAGCGGGGTAGAGCCGGCCGAGCTGGCCAGCCCGAAGGGCTTGATCTCCCCGGCGGCCAACCCCAACTGCTCCTCCAGGGCCCGGCGGATGGCCACCCCACGTGCCCCGCCGACGTCCAGATGGGCGCTGCGGCCCCGCCGGTACACGACCGGGAACACCTCGTCGGGGACGAACCAGCGGAAAGCCAGTAGCGGGATGGTGACCCCGATGACCACCCCGACCAGCACGTCGGTGGGGGCGTCGACGCCCAGCGCGATCCGGGCGGCGCCGACCAGCGCCACCAGCCCGGCCGCGACCCACTTGCCGGTGTTGCGCCAGCGGCCCGCGGGCACCAGCGTGTACAGGATCGCGACCAGCACGAGCGCAAAGGTCGCGATCTCCGCCGCCGGCATCGCCCAGCCGCCCCAGCTGGTTCGCAGGTCCACACCGAACGGCCGTGGCCGCTGCGCGGCCGTTGCCACCTGGACGTACGCCAGGGCGTTCACCAGCGGCCAGGCCACCAGCCACACCAGCAGATGACGCCAGCGCCGCAGGACCAGCAATGCCAGCGACAGCCCGGACTCCAGCGCGGTGAGAGTCCACCATGAACCGCCGTACGCCAAGCCCTGCCAGAGCACCTCCAGACCGGGCGCGTGCAGTTCGCCAAGCCATCGCACGACGGCGTCGTCGGCGACCGTGACCGCCACGGCGGGACCGCGCAGCCCAGGAGCAAACACCGCCACCGCCAGCCCCACCAGCACCACCGCGGCCACCAGCCAGCCCACCCCACTGGTCTGCAAGTGATGCGGCAGGGGCGGTGGTGCCCCCGTGGGCCGCCGCCGCCGTGACCGGACAGCCTTCTGCGGGGTGAGGTGGGCCGGCGCGGCGCCCGTCGGCGCCGACTGGTCCGAAGGCGCGTCCATCACCTCTCCCAACCGGACAGCTCAGCCAGCACGAGGGCCGTCCTTGCCGGCTTCCTCCCAGTCCTTTCTGCCCGTACGCTACGAGCTGCACCGTGCCAGTTCCCTAGCGTGACAGTGACACCAACGGCCAGTCGGCGTTCCAGATCAGACTCGGCGGCCCGGCCTGACCCCGGTATTACGCTCCGTGAACGCTACGTGGCCCTGTGATGGGCGCTGAGCTGCCGCGTGCATCGGGGATTCCCTCAGCCCGGGAGGTGACAGGTCACCCCGGCAGCTCGCATCAGGTCAGACCCGTGGCGCGTACTCGATCGAGCGGAACGGCCAGTCGCGTTCCAGCCATGCGCGGACCGTGTGGTACAGCACTGGGTCGAGCGCCGCATGGTCCGCGCGCACCCAGGAACTGACGGCCGCATCATGTTCACCCGCGCCGGCGCCGCCTGGGCTTTCGCCGCGCGGCGGGTAGATGTACACGCAGCCGATGACGTCGCCGGTGCTGGTGCTAAGCACGGTGTAGGTGAACCCGCGGCGCTCGGCGAAGTCCTGCGCGTGGCGTTCGAGGTCGCGCAGATTTTCCGCCAGGCTCATCTGGTGCGGCCAGCCGGTCCCGGCGAATCCCGGCGTCGCCTGGATGTGGCCGGTGCTGGCCGTCCATGCGGCATAGTCCGCGGCGTTGTGCTGAGGCCCGAGCGGTTCCAGCCGGAATTCCTCAGCCGTCAGCCCATCAGGTACCGCGAAATCCACCGGAACAAAGAACCGATCACTCATCAGGCGATGCTAGCCGTACGCGCACATAGCGCTGGCCTAATGTCAGCGTGCCTGGACCCTGGGATGGTCGCGCCAGGCTGGCAAGGTGGCCATGTAGTCGAGCACCTGCCGTTCGATGTCATGCCTTGACGCCGCCGGATCGCGGCGCGCCTGCCACGCGGCCATCCGGGCGAAGCGCTCCTCAAACGACTGCAGCGCGCCGCTTTCGTCGGTGCAGTAACCGCAGTACCGGCCGCTCTCGATGGGCATGCCGCAACTCTCACAGCTTGACGTCGTGGTCATGACTTTCTCCTCCGTAAGGTCGTACGCCATCCGAGTGCGCACACTCGACCAAGGCGCGCATCGCGGCGTTGAGCGCATCGGCCTGACCCGGTGCCAGCCGGGCCATGGCCTGGGCGAGCAGGTCGACGCCGAGCACCTCCCGATCCCGGCGCAAGGCCTCGTGACCGGCGGGTGTCAGCCAGATCAGTGTCCGCCGCCGGTCCGCCGGATCGTTCTCGCGCTCCAGCAGACCGTCGCGCTCCAGATGGGTCACGATCTCGCTGATCACTGACTGTGCCCGGCGCATGTGCGCCGCGGCCTCGCCGATGGTGAGCGGGCCGGCCAGCGCCAGGTGCTCCAGCACCGCCCTCGACGCGCCGGGCAGCTCGCTCCGCGGCCGGTCACGACGGTGGAACGTCAGGTAGACGGAGCGGAAGAGCTCGGCGAACCGTTCCGCCCGCGCCTGTTCCCCAGTCACGCCAACAGCTTTCCGGCCAGGTAAAGCATCGTCAATCCCGATGCATCGGGGTCATTATGCGGGTGATCTTGTCAAGTTGATCATGTTAGGAGACAGCCTCGTCGAGCCGGGACAGCAGGCCGTCGAAGATCTTCTTCCGCCCGGCCTGTCCCTTGGCGGTGGCGTCGTCGCGCTGCTTTTCGAGGGTGGGGCGGAACTCGATGGTGGTCTGGAAGAACGTGCACGATTCGCAGATGGACTCGAAATGGCAGTCCAGGCCGACGGGGCGGGCGCAGTAGCCGTTGCCGAGCATCCGCTGGTGCATTTCGGCACGGAGTTTGCGCATCTCGGTGCCCTCGTCGCCGGCGGGCAGGTTCTTTGGGGCGTCGTAGAGGGCCTCGACCTTCTCCGACACCGCGAAGTACTCCTCGGCCACGGTGCGGTTGGCGATGCGGGCATACACCATGGTCATACGCATCGATCGATGGCCGAGAAGGGCGGCTATCGCCTCGAGGCTCATGCCCCGGTTGATGGCCTGGGTTGCCAGCGTGTGCCTGAGCCTGTGCGGGCTGACGTGGCCGATTCCGGCAGCGCGGGCGGCTTTGGCGACGGCCCGGTCGACGCGGCCCTGCCCGATGCGCTGGCCGTGCTCGGTGAACAGGTAAGGGCTGCGCAGGCTGGCAGGCCGCTCGGCGAGCCAGAGGTCGAGAAGCTGCTTGAGCTGGGGATGCAACGGGATGTAACGGTCGGAGCGGAGCTTGCCGAGCGGCACGTGGAGCCAGTAGGCGGCGCCGATCTGCACGACGGAGTCGACGGTGAGGTCGAGGAACTCGCCTTTGCGCAGGCCGGTGCGGGCCAGGAATTCCACGGCCAGGCGGACGAACGGGTCGGAGTCGGCGCGGGTGGCCTGCAGCAGCTTGGTGAACGCGGCGTCGTCAAGGAAGCGGGGCAGCGGCTCGTCGCGGAGCGGCAGGTCGCCGGAGAACACCAGCACGGCGGCGGGGACGTCGCCGCCGCCCCATTCGGTGAGCCGCTCGAAGCAGGCGCGCAGGGCGCCGAGGTGCTCGGCCAGGCTGATCCTGGACAGCTTCCCGCCGCGGGCCGATGGCCGGCCGGCCAGGTGCAGCTTGTAGGCCTCGATGTGGCGGCGGCGGAGGTCGGCGACGCACGCGACCTCTGGGGCGTTGCCGGCCAGCCAGCAGGCGAACTCGCGCAGCACGCCCTCGACGCGCACCATGGTCGAGGGCCGCAGCGACAGGCGCACCTGCGCGATGTAGCCGGCCAGAGTGGACGCCAGCTGCGGCGGCGCCGATGCCCACTGCGCGGCCCGCTCGGCCGAGCGGTCAGGGCTGGTCTTGCGGGGAGCTGTGCCGAGCACGCCGAGGTGGAACAAGGTGGTCTGCAATCCGAACAGTGCCGCGCTGAGCGCCTTGGGGCCGTGGCTGCCGGGCCGGTGACGGCCGATGGCGGCGGTCAGCGCCTGCCGGCCCTCATCGATGACGGCCTGGGTCACCTGCCCGGGGCCCAGCCCGGCGACTGCGGTCACCTTGGCCAGCGCCGACCATTGCAGGCGGGTCACGATCGGGTCGAAGCCGAGTTCGGCGGAGGTGGCGGCGAAGCGCTCATAGAAGGCCCGGTGATGGCGGGCGGCGACCTCACCGAGGTAGGGGCGGCATGCCACCAGGTAATC
>Ga0335085_10015377_pt1 | contig 11106 bp, 10 predicted proteins | sample Lox_Sample_45_FD_206712 | JGI IMG/M metagenome (GOLD analysis project Ga0335085, IMG submission 206712) | Soil microbial communities from Loxahatchee National Wildlife Refuge, Florida, United States - Lox_Sample_4.5 | ecosystem: Environmental > Terrestrial > Soil > Wetlands | place: USA... | reverse complement strand
CTCCTGGAGGATCTGCAGGTCGGGCTTTACCCCCGGTGGCGGCGGGACCACCGGCCGCGAGACTCCCACCCAATGGTTGCCGTAAGCGCCGAGCAGGTCGTCGTCTTCCAGCAAGGTGGTGGTGGGAAGCACCAGGGTGGCGGCGCGGGTGGTGTCGGTGGGCCAGGAGTCGACCACGCAGACGAACTCGCGCGAGCGCAGGGCCCGCTCCACAGTGCCCGACTCGGGGAGCATCACCACCGGGTTGCCGGCTGTGATCCAGATGGCGCGAATGGGCGGGTCGGCGGCCGCCAGCACGTCGGGGCCGAAGAGCGGCTCCAGCACGGTGCGGGGGGCCTTGGCGATGCCGCCGATGAAGGTGTGGTCGAAGGTCTTGCGCCGCTTGAAGTAGTAGGAGACGCCGCCGCCGGGGACGCCCAGGTTGCCGGAGATGGCGCCCAGGGCGTCCAGCGCGCGGACGATGGCCCCGCCGTTCACCCGCCTCGCCATTCCCCAGCCCACCAGGATCGCCGTGGGGCCCTCGTGCAGCCGCCTTGCGATCTCCTCGGCGGCCGAGGCAGGCAGGTCCGCGTCCTCGCACCAGCCGGAGACGCCGTGGGTGAAGGCGAGCGACCGGAAGGCGTCGACGTTGTCGCAGTACTTCTCGAACCCCGGCTCCGTCCACCCGCGCTCGAAGAGCAGCCGGGCCACGGCCATGGCCAGGGAGAGGTCGCTGCCGGGGCGGGGCTGGAGGAAGCCGTCGCAGAGGCGCGCGGACTTGTGCCACACGGGATCGATCAGGAGCTTCGAGGCCTGGGCCTGCTTGAGCACCGGCACCAGGTGGGGCGAGGAGACGACGGGGTTCTTTCCCCAGAGGAGGATGTGGCGGGAGTTGAGCAGGTCGAAGATGTCGTGCGAGTCCTCCTCGCCGAAGTCGAGGATCTGCGCGGCGTCGCCCGCGCCGGAGCAGATGTCGCCCCGCTTGGTGGTCACCGGCCCGAATTTCTCGAAGAAGTAGTCGGCGAGGTGCCTGAGCGCCCCCAGGTTCCCGCCGCTGCGATAGTGGAAGATGGCCGCCGGCCCGGATTCCTCGCGGATGCGCAAGAGCTCGCGGGCGGCGAAGTCCAGCGCCTGCTCCCAGGAGACCGGCTTGCCCCGCAAGAGAGGCGTGGCGAGCCGCTCGGGCGAGTACTGCAAGGGAAGGAAGTTGTTGGTGCGCCAGCAGAGAAAGCCCTGGGTGACGGGGTGGTCGGGGTCGCCCCCCACTCGCACCACCTTGCCATCCTCGACGTGGGCGACCAGCGAGCAGGCGTCCGGGCAATCCCGGTTGCAGACGGTCTTGCGGATCTCGGGCATGCGCCCGCCCATTCTAGCGGACAGGCCTCCGCGCCGCCTTGCTTCGTGTGTTCGTACGGAATGTCATATTCGTACGAACGGAGACGAAGATGCGAAAAAGCTGACGCGGACGGGCAACAGCCTGGCGCTGGTCCTCGACAAGGAGCTTCTCGAACGGCTCGGCATCGACGCCGAAACCCAACTCGAGCTGTCCACCGACGGCGACGTGATCGTGGTTTCGCGTGCGCAGCCGGCGCGCCGACGAGCGCCTGAAGTAGGTCATGGCACGCGCGCACGAGCGATACGCCGGCGTCTTCCGCAAGCTCGCGGAATGAAGCGCCCGCTCTTCCTCAGCCTGGAGCAGGTGCTCGCTCTCCATGCGGACCAGATCCATCGCTACGGCGGGTCGCTGGGCATTCGCGACCTCGGCCAGCTGCAGTCAGCCCTGGGGATGCCCGGGGCGTCCTTCGGCGGCCAATTCCTGCACCCCACGCTGCAGGAAATGGCTGCCGCCTACCTGTTTCATCTCACCCGGAACCATCCCTTTGTGGACGGCAACACGCGGATCGGTCTCGCGGCCGCCATCGGGTTTCTCGGTCTCAACGATCTCTGGCTGGAAGCGGATCCCGATGAGCTCCAGGAAATGGTCTTCCAGGCCGGGCGCGGGGAGATCGGCAAGCCGGAGATCGCCGTCTTCTTGCGCGATCGTTGCAGCCCTCTCACTTGAGCAAATCGCGCGCCAGCCGGCACTGCGGGGCCGCTTCGCAGCGGACCACGATGGGCGCACCGCCCTTCACCGCGTAGATCTCCTGGCAGCCCGGGACCAGCGTGGACGGCCGGAGGCGGAAGTCGATCCCGCCGCGCAGCCACTCCGCCCAGCCCACCGTCCCGTCGCAGTCCAGATCGCGCCAGAGCTCCGGCACGTCCCCCTCGCGCGCCAGTTGCACAGCGCGGATCCCGCTGAGGAGGAAGAAGAGGACGGGCGCCCCGAGGATGACCAGGAGCAGCAGGCGCTTCTTCAGGGAAGTCAGTTCTCGATCCGGTAGTTCGGGGCTTCCTGCGTCACCTGCACGTCGTGCACGTGGCTCTCCCGCAGGCCGGCGGCGGTGATGCGCACGAACTTCGCCTTGGTGCGCAGCTCCTCCACCGAGCGGCAGCCGGTGTAGCCCATGCCGCTGCGCAGGCCGCCCACCAGCTGGAAGACGTTCATCGCCAAAGGCCCCTTGTACGGCACCCGCCCTTCGATGCCCTCGGGGACCAGCTTGAGGTCCTCCGCCTCCTCCTGGAAGTAGCGGTCGCGCGAGCCCTTCTTCATCGCCCCCAAGGAGCCCATCCCCCGGTACGACTTGTAGGAGCGGCCCTGGAAGAGGATCACCTCGCCCGGCGCCTCCTCGGTGCCGGCGAAAAGCGAGCCGATCATCACCGTGTGCGCCCCCGCCGCCAGCGCCTTGACGATGTCGCCGGAGTACTTGATCCCGCCGTCGGAGATGCAGGGGACGCCGTGGCGCGCCGCCGCCCGCACGCAGCTGTCGATGGCGGTGATCTGCGGGACGCCCACTCCCGAGACCACCCGGGTGGTGCAGATCGATCCCGGCCCCACCCCCACCTTCACCCCGTCGGCTCCCGCCTGGCAGAGGGCGGCGGCGCCCTCGCCGGTGCCCACGTTGCCCGCCACGATCTCGATGCCCTTGAAGTTCCGCTTCAGGTCCCGCACCGCGTCCAGCACCCCGCGGGCGTGCCCGTGGGCGGTGTCCACCGCGATCACGTCGGCGCCCGCCTGCAAGAGCGCGTGCACCCGCTCGTCCCGGTCGGGACCCACGCCCACCGCGGCGCCCACCAGGAGGCTCCCCTTCTCGTCCTTGGCGGCGCTGGGATGGGCCCGGGTCTTCTCGATGTCCTTGATGGTGATCAGGCCCTTGAGCTGGTACTTGTCGTCCACCACCAGGAGCTTCTCGATGCGGTTGCGGTGGAGCAACTCCTTGGCATCGTCCTGGGAGATGCCCTCGCGGCAGGTGATCAGGTCGCGGGTCATCATCGCCTCGACCTTCTGCTCCAGGTTCTTCTCGAAACGCAGGTCGCGGTTGGTGAGGATGCCCACCAGGCGCCCGTTCTTCGTCACCGGGATGCCGCTGATCTCGTGCTGCCGCATCAGCGCCACCGCCTTGTGCACCGGGGCGTCGGGCTCGATGGTGACGGGGTCCACCACCATCCCGCTCTCGTACTTCTTGACCTTGGTCACCTCCAGCGCCTGCTGCTGGATTCCCATGTTCTTGTGGATGAACCCCAGCCCGCCCTCCTGGGCCATGGCGATGGCGGTGCGCGCCTCGGTGACCGTGTCCATGGCGGCGCTCACCAGGGGGATGCGCAGCCGGATGTTGCGGGTGAGCTGGGCGCTGACGTCCACCTGCCGGGGCAGGACCTCGCTCTCCGCGGGGAGGAGGAGGATGTCGTCGAACGTGAGGGCCAGCGGCAAATCGGAATCGATCATCCAGGGCTCCGGTAAGCCGGCCAGTGTAGCCGCCAGCTTTCCGCCCGGCAACGCCGGCTGGTTCCCTCAGGACCTGCGGACGCCGGCGGGGCGATCGAGCCCGCCCTCCAGGCTCTTGAGCGGGACGGCGGGCGGGGTGCTGACGGGCAGGCCCCGGCGGATGCGCGATCGCCGGCGCAGCGAACGGAAGAGGAAGTAGACGACGCCCAGGCCGACGATGATGGCGAAGGCGGCGATCTGCGCCTGCGCGGACCAGGCCATCACCCGCTCCAGCATCTTCCGCCCGTGCTTGCGCGAGTACCAGCCCAGGTAGACCCAGGCGGGGGCGGAGACGCAGGCGGCGAGGCCGTCGAAGGTGATGAACTTCCAGTAGGGCACGCCGGTGGAACCGGCCACGAAGTAGGTGACCGCGCGCAGGCCGGGAACGAAGCGGGCCGCCATGATGAACTTGGGGCCGTGCTTCTCGAAGAGGGCGATGATGCGCTGCACCTGCTCGCCGGGGATGTGGCGCCCCAGCCGGGTGTCCAGGAGGCGCTCGCCGTACGTCTGGCCGGCGTGGAAGATGATGCTGTCGCCGATGAGGATGCCGGCGAGGCCGGTGACCATCATCAAGGGCAGCGATCCGCTGCGCCCGATCAGCCATCCGCCGGCGATCAGCGGCACGTCCTCGGGCAGCGGCACGCCCAGCCCGCAGGTGATGAGCACGAAGAGGACGCCGATGTACGCGGCCGGCCCATGAAAGTTGGTGAGAAAGTGGAAGAGCCAGTCCTTCAGGCCGCACCCCGATGTGGGACGTTCGTCCGAGCGTAATCGGTCCGCCGCGCCGGCCGCAAGTTCGGCGCGGAACCGCTAGGTCTGTCTCTTGCTGATCTGCCAGACGAGGAATTCCCGCAGCGGAGCCTTCGCCTCCCGCAGCCTCTCTGCCAGGTCCTGGGCCAGCGCCAGGGTGAGCTTGAGGGCCGTGCGGGGGTGCGTCTGCTTGATCCCCTCGAAGGCTTCGCGAGAAATCTCCAGCAACTCCACGTCGGTCGCCGCCAGTGCGGAGAGAAGGTGCTCCCCTTCCACCAGGAGCGACATGCCGCCCACGGTGTCGCCCGGATGGACCTCTCCCAGGGCCGCGCCGCCCTCGCGGGGGACGAGTTGCAGGACGCCCCGGGCGACGAAGGAGAGCGCGTCGGAAGGGTCGCCCGCCTGGAAGGCGTAGGTCCCCTGCCCCACGCTGCGCTGGGCGGCGAGCTCCGCGAGGATGTTCAGCCCCACGTCGGTGAAATCGCGCAAGAGGAGCGCGCCGCGGAGGGCGGACGGCTTGTCCAGTGGCTCCTGCTGCGGCATTCAGCGATGCTCCCGCGCCAGCTGCACGTAGTTGGCCACGCCGGCGCGCGTGTGTCGCTTTTCTTCCTCCGTGACCGGCCGTTTTACCCGCGCCGGGGAGCCGAGCGCCAGCATCCCCGCGGGGATCTTCGTCCCCGGGGTGACCAGGCTGCCCGCCCCGAGGATCGCCCCCTCGCCCACCTCCGCGCCGTTGAGGACGATGCTGCCGATCCCGATCAGGGCGTCGTCCCCGATCCGGCAGCCGTGCAGGACCACGTTGTGCCCCACCGTCACCCGGTCGCCCACCACCGTGCCGAACCCGCTCGAGTCCACGTGGATGACGGTGTTGTCCTGGATGCTGGTCTCGCTCCCGATGCGGATGCTCTCCACGTCGCCCCGCAGCACCGCCCCGTACCAGATGCTGCTGCGCTCGCCGATCTCCACGTCGCCGATCACCGCCGCGCTCTGGGCCACGAAGGAGTCGGCGGCCACCCTGGGAGCCTTTCCCCGGAAGGTGCGGATCACGCCTTCTCCCTCGTTCCCGGCGCGGCGGGCGGCGAGGCCGCCGAGTCGGTGGCCGGCCCGACGGCGGACTGCTTCATCCGGTCCGCCTCGCCGCTGTTCACCTTCTCCAGCGCGTCGGCCAGGGCGTTCACCTCGCGGGAGAGCAGGTCCAGGCTGCGCCGCAGGCCGGCGCCGGAGACGTCCACGCTGGAGCTGTCGGCGGAGCGCATCCGCACCACCTGGGTGTAGAGGCTCTCCAGGGTGTAGGAGATGCGGGTGTGCTCGGCGTCGAAGCGCGCCGCCGCCCGGGCCAGCTCCACCCGCTGGTCGCGCTGGGCGTCGAGCGCGGCCAGGGCCGAGGCCAGCCGCATCTTCGTCACCTCGTCCGCCTCGGCCTCGATCCGCTTCTGCAGCGCCTCCCGCTCGCGCATCAGCCGCTCGTCGTCCTGGGGGGAGAGGAACTTGCGCAGGTCGCGCTCCCGCCGGGTGAGGTTGCGGCAGGTGGCGCGCAGGGCGGCGATGGTCTCGTCGGGCTTGATGAAGATGTCCTTCACCGCGTCGGGCGAGGCGCGCAGTTCGGCGAGGATCTTGTCGCAGATGGCGTCCACCCGGGCGTCGCGGGGATCCTGCAGGGGCACGGGGCCCCGGGCGGGGGCTGTCGGGACGGAGGCCGGCGGCTGGGCCGCCCTCGCGCCGTACTCCCGGCCCAGGGAGCCGAAGCGCTGCTCGCGCTGCTGCTCGGCGGTAGGCGTGTTCATCCGGCTGCCGTTCTGGGTGGGGGCCGGCTCGGTGACGGTGGCCCGGGTGACGCCGGTGTGGCGGGCGATCACCCGCGTTCCCCGCGAGCCCAGGCCGGCGGCGGGGAAGATCAGCCACCAGAGGAAGGGCAAGGAAGAGAGGGCGATGATGAAGAGCACGATGGCGCCCAGCAGCCAGAGGTACCCCTCGAAGAGGCTGGCGTTGGCGATCTTCGCCTCGCGCTCCGCCCTGCGGCGCAGCTTGCGCTCCAGCCTCCGCTGCCAGCGCTCCCGGCCCCAGTCCGGATAGGCGGTCCTCAGGTTCTGCGTCCACTCCCGGACGATCTGCTCCTGCTGCGTGGTGCCGCGGGCGATGGCCTCCTGCGCCCGGCGCAGCGACGCCTGGAGCTGTTCCTGCCAGTCGTGGGGGTCCTGATAGCCCATGAAAGTCCGCGGATTCGTAGCATGACATGCGCCCATCCGCACGGCAGCGGCTACGGCATCAGCTCCGTGGCCACCCGGGCCAGGTCGTCGAGCGAGCGCACGCTTTCCACCCGGTGGCAGTGGCGCTCGTAGAGGGGCATTTCGCTGTCCCCGAACCCCCAGGAGCTCTGGTCCTCGGGGCAAAGCCAGATCAGCCGCCGGCACTTGCGCTTGACGTCGGCCAGGGCCCAGGCGTTGGGCGGGTTGTAGTTGCCGCGGCCGTCGCCGATCACCATCACCGTGGTGCGGCGGGTGATGGAGCCCAGCCAGCTGGCGTGGAAGAGCTTCAAAGCGTGGCCGTAGTTGGAGTTGGCGGAGAGGTTGATCACCCGGCCGGCCGTCGCCAGGTCCACCGCGGTGCTCACGTCGGTCTTCTTGAAGATCTGCGTCACCTCGCCCAGGTCGCTGACGAAGACGAAGCTGCGCACCCGGGCGTAGAGCTCCTGCAGGGTGTAGACGAACTGCAGCATCAGCCGGGAGACGTTGCGCACCGAGTCGCTCACGTCGCAGAGGACGACGATCTCCGGCCGCTCGGGCCTGCGGGCGCGGAACACCAGCTTGCAGGGTTCGCCGCCGGTGGAGAGGTTCTTGCGCAGCGTCCGGCGCACGCTGAGCTGCCCGCGGCGCCGCACCTTGCGCCGCCGGGAGAGCCGCGTCTTCAGCCGCTCGGCCAGCTTGCGCACCACCGCCTGCATGCGCCTCACCTCGTCGGGCGTGAGGGAGGAGAGGCTGCGGTGGAGCAGCGACTTGTCCCCCCGCGCCTCCGGGTCGCGCGCCTTCTGCTCCCGGTCCGCCACCCGCCGCGCCGCCTCCTCCAGCGCCTGCAGGGTGCGGGAGACCTGCCGCGTCGCCAGCTCCACCTGGCCGGGATCGAACCCCCGCGCTTGCAGCGCCTGGACGAGCTGGCGCAGCTCCTTCTCCGCCTGCATCCCGCCCGCAGTCTGCAGGAGGCGCCGGGCGTAGAACCCGCGCTGCAGGGGGCTCTGCAGCCCGCGGAAGTCGACGGCCTGCGCCGCCTGGCGGAGGATGCGCGCGAGCTGGTCGCTGCGACCCGTGGCCAGGGCCTGGGAGAGCGGGGAGAGGCCGGCCAGCATCCGCACGACCTCCTCCAGCTGCTCCACGGTCAGCTTCTCCTCCTCCAGCGCCTGGAGGAGCGAACCGGAGAGGCCGTCCACCAGGTCCTTGGCGCCGGTGAAGTAGAGCTCGAACAGCCGGTCGAAGATCGGCGCGTCCTGGCCGCGTTTCACCAGCGTGGCGCGCAGCGCGCCGCGGAAGGAGCCGCGGTCTTCCAGGCCCACCAGGAGCGCCGCCCGGGCCGCGTCGGCCACCTCCACCGGGGAGATGCGCAGCCCGTTCTGCCGGAGCAGGCCGGCGAAGTCCTCCAGGCGCTCGTCCACGTTTCGCATGGTAGCGTGGGCGCCATGTGGATGCTCGCCCTGCTCGCCGGCGCGCTGCTCGATCGCGGGCGCCCGGCCCTGGAAGCGGTGCGCCCCCAGGCGATCTCGGCAGCGGTCCGGTTCCTCTCCGACGACTTGCTCGAAGGCCGCGGGACTGGCACCCGGGGGCACGAAATCGCCGAGCGGTACGTGGCGGCACAGATGCAGTCGATCGGGCTTCAGCCGGCCGGGGAAGACGGCTACGGGCAGAAGGTCCAGCTCTGCGAGGCCCGGGCGCAGGGCAGCCTCTCGGTGGGAGGAGCGGAAGTGCCGGGCGTGCTGGTGGCGGGCGACTGCGGCCCGCCTTCCCGCGACGTCGAGGGAGAGCTGGCGTTCGCCGGGTACGGGTCTGCGGAGGAGATCCGGGCGGTGCGGGGAAAGATCGCTCTGGTGCTGGCGGGAGCGCCCTCCTCGCTCCCCTCCACCCCCCGGGCGCTCGCTTCCTCGAACGAGAACAAGCTGGAACGGCTGCACGCCGCGGGAGCGGTGGCGGAGATCGTGCTCACCACCCCCGAGGTCGACAAGCAGAGGCCCTGGGAGCTCCTGAAGAGGAACTTCGTCCACGGCCAGGCGCACACCAGGGACCACCTCCCGCCCCTGCCCGTGGTCTACCTCAACCTGGCGGAGAGCACGAAGCTGCGCGAGCGCGCCGGGACCCGGGCCCGCATCCACCTGACGCAAGCCGTCCGTTCCTTCGAGTCGGGCAACGTGGCGGGCCTCTTGCCGGGCGATTCCCAGGAGACCATCGTCTACTCCGCCCACCTGGACCATCACGGGATCTGCGCCCCGGGCGCGCCCGACCCCATCTGCAACGGGGCCATCGACAACGCCACCGGGGTGGCGGAGATGCTGGAGATCGCCCGCGGCTTCGCCGCCCTGCCCAGGCGCGAGCGGTCGGTGCTCTTCCTCGCGGTCACCGGCGAGGAGCGGGGCCTTCTGGGGTCCGCCTGGTTCTCGCGGCATCCCACCATCGCCAAGGAGCGGATGATCGCCAACCTGAACCTCGATCAGCTCCTGCCCGCATATCCCTTGGGCGAGCTGGTCCTGCGCGGAGCGGAGCTCTCGACGCTGGAGGACCACGTCCGGGCGGCGGCCGCCGAGCTGGGGCTCTCCATCGCCCCGGACCCGGTGCCGGAACAGGGCTTCTTCGCCCGCAGCGACCAGCTCAACTTCGCCCGCATCGGCGTTCCCTCCGCCTGCCTCTGGCAGGGCTTCTCGGGAGCCCGCGGGGAGGCGGCGTTCAAGGACTTCCGCAGCCACCGCTACCACCAGCCCTCCGACGAGTGGTCCGCCGGGTACGACTGGGAGGCGGCCGCCTCGATGGCCCGGGCCGAGCTGCTGGTGGGGATCTCGCTGCTCTCCGGGCCCCGGCCGCAGTGGAAGCCGGGCAGTCCCTTCCAGTGAGACGGGTCAGCGGCGGATGAGGAGCCGGTGCGTGCCCGGCACCAGGTCGATGTACATCGCGCGCGCCTTGCCGATGACGCGGATCCGCCCGCCCACCACGCTGACGTCGCGGATCTCCTCCGGGTCGCCGAGTTCGGGCGCCTTGAGCACGCCCCGGGTGGTCACCACGGCGTAGTGGAAATGCCTTTCCCCGCCCACGCCGATGAGCACCGCGTCCGCGAAGTGCTGGAAGGCGGCCAGGCCTTCGCCCTCGGGCACCTTGAAGGCGGCCACCGTCCTGCCGTCCTTGCGCCGGGCGACGATCAGCTCCCGCAGCTCTCCGCGGAAGAGGAAATGGCCGGCGGCGTACTCCCTGGCGCAGTTCTCCTCCGTGATGTCCTGGGGGAGCGAGTGCCTGCGGGCGGACTCCTGGCAGCGCCTGGCCGCGGTTTCCGGGTCCAGCGAAGGACCACAAGACAGCTTCTGCGCGGTGCCGCTCCCCAAGGGCAGCGTCTCGTCCACGCGGCAGCGCTTGATCTCGTCGGCAGTGACTTTCGAGGGGGCGAGGTCGAAGGCTGCCGCGGCGAGCAGGGGAAGGAGGATCATCTCTGGAAGCTGGCGACGATCTCGAAGTGCGCGGTCTGGGGAAAGAGATCGAGCGGGACGGCGCGCTCCAGCTCGTAGCCGGCCTTGGTGAGGATCTTCGCGTCGCGGGCCAGGGTGGGCGCGTCGCAGCTCACGTAGACCACCCTGGGCGCCCGCAGCGCGGTCAGGGCCGCCACGGCCTCCGCGGCGCCGGTGCGGGGAGGATCGAGCAGCACGGCGTCCACCGGCTCGTCGAAGGCCCGGACCACCTCGGCCGCCTCCCCGGCGATCAGCTTCACGGGGAGGCGGGCCTCGTCGGCGCTGCGGCGCAAGAGCGCCAGCGAAGGTCCGGCGCTCTCCACCGCCGTCACCCGGCGCGCGCCGCCCAGCAGCGGCAGCGTGAGCGTGCCGCTGCCGCAGTAGAGCTCCAGCACCCGCTGCGCATCGCCCAGGGCGAGAAGCGCCTCGCGCTGCAGCACCGGCACCATTCCCCGGTTCGCCTGCGCGAAGGTGTCGGGGCGGGCGCGCACCCGGGCGCCGTTGGGAAGGGGCGCATCGGCGATCACCGGGTCGCCGAGGACGGCGCCGGCGACGGTCACCCCGCGCACCAGCCCCTGGCCGAGCAGCTTCTCTCCCCGGCGGCGGGCGGACTGGGTGGCCGGGCCTTCCAGGCGCAGGTCGATGGCGCCCTTGGACTCGCCGGCGAGCAGCCCCACGTCCTTGACGCCGGGAAGGTCTCCGGCCGCGCGCAGGAGCGCCGCCAGCTCTTCCAGCAGCGGCTCGAAGAGCAGGCACTCTTCCACCGGCTCCACCACCGTGGCCCCGCCCTGCGCGAACCCCCAGCGGCCTTCCGGGGCCCGGTGCA
>Ga0335085_10015376_pt1 | contig 11106 bp, 11 predicted proteins | sample Lox_Sample_45_FD_206712 | JGI IMG/M metagenome (GOLD analysis project Ga0335085, IMG submission 206712) | Soil microbial communities from Loxahatchee National Wildlife Refuge, Florida, United States - Lox_Sample_4.5 | ecosystem: Environmental > Terrestrial > Soil > Wetlands | place: USA... | reverse complement strand
TGCGCATGATCGATCCGGCCGCGGTAGGAGGTGGCGAAAAACGGGGTCTTGATGCCGTGAAAGGCAAACATCTTCTTGGCAATGGATTTGTCCTGAGCCAGGAAGCTGGCATGCGGGCCGGCCCCGGTATAGCGAAAACCGAGAAGATCGAGGTAGGCGGCAACGTGCATTTCCTTGGTATCGTCGCCGGCATAAGACTCGGTGAGGTTGAAAATCAGGTCGGCGCCGCACTTGGCCAAGGCTTGCAGGGACTGGGTGCGTCCATCGAGCACCTGATAGAAAGGTTCGTGGCCGAGCTTCTGCAGCGCTTCGAAAATCTCCTCGCGGTCTTCTTTCTCGACGCGCTTCTTGGTGCGGGCCTTGCGCTTGCGCGGCGAAGGCTTCTCCTCCGGCGGTTCGGCCACGGGAACGTCGTCCTCCCAAACGTCGTACAGGATCGCGACTTTCAAATTGTCACTCATGATCTACTCCAAAACTTGCCGTCATGGCTGGATAAATTTGCCGCGGTTCATGTAGTTCAGGACCATGGCGGAAGCGTAGACGGTAATTTCCGTGAGATGCTCGGGCTCGCGGCGCGGGTCGGCGCGCAAGCCCAGCTCCCCAATGCGTTTCTCGATCACTTCCAATAACTTGCGGATCAGGGGACGCTGCACGCCGCTCCAGTAGGCGATTTTATCGACGATGGCTTTGCGATGCTGGTGCACGAACTCCTGCGCCGGGCGCGCATTGCGGCGCCGCTTTGAGACGTTAAAGATGTCCATCAGGTCGGTATCGAGTTTCAGATCCTCGACCGGAATCTCTTCCACCCCGGTCTGCCGGTAGAACTCGCCGACCGTGGCTTCCATATCTTCGACGCTGATGTCGGGCCGGCCGCGCCGCCGCGTGGGATCGCTCTTGCCCAGCGTCTTCGCGATGCGATCCATGTATTTCAGTTTGGCCATCGCGCCCCATCCGCGGTAGCGCTTGCGCCAGGGAGAACGTGGGGTCAGCCAGACCGCAAAGGTTTCGGCAAAATCTTCGTCGGGATGCTTCTGCGCATACCATCCCGCAAGATGACGTACGTAGTTGCGCGAAAAAGGCACGGGACGATAGTTGTCGCGGTAGCGGCGGCGAAAAGAACCGAACAACTGTTTCCATTCCGGCGTCTGGTAAAGCTTGTACGCGTAGTTGAAGGCATGTCCGGCTTCGTGCCGCAGATACATCATCACTTCGCGTGAATCTTCGAGATCGTTCTGTTCTTTCTCGAGCGCCGAGAGATCGGGATGGGCCAGATAAAAAGGAATGCCGATGACCGGCTCGCCCGAGGGGCACCCCCACTCGTCGGTCAGGTAGACCGCGGGATGAAATTTCGTGAGCCCCTTGCGCTCCATCTCGCGATACAACTGCTGCACCAGACGGTCGAGTGCCGAGCCCTCGATCTTCAGTCCAAGATCGCGGATCGGCTTATCAAGAATTTCCTGAAATCCTGCTTTTTCCTTTTCCATTCCGTGCATTTGAACGCAAAGGACGCTGCGGTACCTGGCATGGCGACAAGGAGGGAGAAAAAGTCGCAGTCCACCGCCGCCTAGACGATAGCAGAATCCCCGCTGAACCCGACAGGTCACGACAGAACAAGAACCAAAGGTTAAGATGCGAATGATGAGCTGAAGAAGGTACGGTCTCACCTAATCATCGCTGGATCAATCGCTTACACCCTGGTCGGGAGGCATACAGATGATCAAGAATCACTTTGGTTCCGCTCACCTCGTCCGCGTCTGCATGCTTTGGATGATGGCGACGCTTGCCTTGGCACAGAGCCGGGCCCCTATGGTTCTAACCGGAACCGTCCCTCTCCCCGGGGTGCACGGGCGCATCGATCATCTCGCCCTGGACAGCGAGGGTCGTCTCTTCGTTTCTGCCAGGGGAAATAACTCGGTGGAAATCATCGATCTGGCAAAGGGCACCGCAGTGAAGAGTATCCCGGGCATCCCCTCTCCGCAGGGCATCGTCTACTCGCCTGAAACCAACAAGCTGTTCGTGGCCAGCTCCGGGGGCGGGCTCTACATCTACGAGTGCAAGAAATTCAAACTCCTCGGAATCGTTGACTTTCACGGCGACGTGGACAATCTGCGTTACGATCCCGCTTCAGAATTCGTCTATGTAGGTTTTGGCGATGGCGAGACGGCTGCTGTCGGCGCCATCGATGCCGCCAGTGGCGAACGGAAGCAGGATTTCAAGGTGGGCGCACACCCGGAATCATTTCAATTGGCCAGGAAGGGTGCCAACATCTACGTGAATCTACCCGAATTGAGGCAGGTTGCCGTGGTCGATCGCAAGACATGGACCGTGACTCGCTGGCCATTGCCGGCCGATGGCAATTTCCCCATGGCGCTCGACGAGGCCGATCACCGGCTGTTTGTCCACACCCGGGCCCCGGGAAAACTGCTGGTGCTCGATACCGCGTCTGGCAAGACCATCGCCAGCCTGTCCGGAGTGGAGGACTGTGATGATCTCTTCTACGACGCCGCCCGCAAGCGCATCTACGCTTCCGGTGGGCAAGGCCAGGTAGCTGTTTTCCAACAAAACGACGCTGACCATTACCAACTCGTCGCCCGGGTTCCCACCGCTCCCGGGGCGCGCACTTCAGGTTATTTCGGTGAAACCGGCGAGCAAACCGCCGCCCGCCTGTTTGTGGCGGTGCCGGCCAGCGCGGATCACCCAGCCGAGATCCGGACTTACCGCCTGCAGGACTAGCCAAGGCCACCCTCCCACCGTTGATTTCCATCTTGACATGGGCGTTCCTCCGAATGCATATTCATTCATACATTTGGATAATTATCCATAGGCACAGGGATGGCAGGAAAACTGAAAGCGGCGGTCTTGGGAGCGACGGGCTATGCCGGCCTGGAGTTGACGCGGATTCTTCTGCGCCATCCGGGAGTCGCTGATCCGGTATTGATGAACCGCGACGGCGCATCCGACGACCTGGCGGAGGTCTTCCCCGCCCTGGCTGGAAACGGCGGCTGCCCGCTGCTCCCCTTCTCGTTCGAACGCCTGGATGAGCGTGGGGTAGAGCTTCTGTTTCTCGCCACGCCGCACGAGGTCTCACGGGCGCTGGTTCCCGAAGCCCTCTCGCGCGGGTTGCGGGTGATTGATCTCAGCGGCGCCTGGCGCCTCAAGGAGGCGCGGAATCGCGTGGTGTACGGCTTCGATGAGGGCGATACTGCGGCAAGCAACTTCATGGCGAAAGCCATCTATGGCTTGCCGGAGCTCAATCGAGACTGTATCGCGAACGCCAGCCTGGTCGCGAATCCGGGCTGTTATGCGACTTCGGTCATCCTTGCCTTGGCACCCCTGGTAACCGCCGGCCTGGTTGATCGGGACCGCGGCATCATCTCCGATTCGAAGTCCGGGGTCTCCGGCGCCGGCAAGGAAGCCACCTCGCGGACACACTTCGTCTCGGTGGCCGACAATCTCTCGGCCTACTCCGTCTTTGGCCACCGTCATACGGGAGAGATTCTGGAAACGCTCCATCTGCGAGACCAGGAGCTGATGTTTACCCCACACTTGCTGCCGATTCCGCGCGGGATACTCTCGACCATTTACGTGCACCTGTCACGCCCCATGACCGCCTCAGAGGTCGAAGGCTGCTTTCGCGAATTCTATGCCCGGGCGTCCTGGGTCAGGATCTTCTCGACGCCGCAACTGCCGCAGATCCAATATTCGCTGCACACCAACTATTGCGACATCGGTTTTTGCCTGGCCGATGATCAACGCCGCCTGGTTTTGGTCTCTTGCATTGACAACCTGCTGAAAGGCGCCGCCGGGCAGGCGGTGCAGAACATGAACCTGATGTACGGCTGGAGCGAAGAGGAAGGGCTGAATTGAAGGTCGTGGTCAAAATCGGTGGGGCGGCGCTAGAGGATAAAACCGTGCTGCACGACTGCGCTCGCTCCCTCGTGGAATTGGCGCGCACCGGACACCAGGTCGCGGTGGTGCATGGCGGAGGCGGCGCGCTGACGCGCGTGCTGAAACAACTGGGCAAGCAGAGTGAATTCATCAACGGTCTGCGCGTCACGGACGCCGAGACTCGCGATGTGGCCCTCATGGTACTGGCGGGCATCGTCAACAAGCAGTTGGTTGCGGCCATCGGGAGCGCCGGCATTCCGGCCGTCGGCTTTTGTGGCGGGGACGGACTCGCTTTCCGCGCACGAAAAAAGGCCGCCAACGGAAATGATCTGGGATTCGTCGGCGAGGTCGTCACGGTGGAAGCCCGTTGGCTCGAAGCAATCTGGCAGCAAGGCGGGATCCCGGTGATCTCGAGTGTCGCTCTGGGAGTGGATGGCGAATACTACAACGTAAACGCCGACCAGATGGCGTCGGCCTGTGCGGTCGCTTGCCACGCCCATGCCCTCATCTTCCTCACCGATGTGCCCGGCGTGAAAGATGCCGATGGCCTGGTGATTCGCTGGCTCAATCTCAAGCAGGTTTCCGCGCTGATTGCGAATGCGGTGATTGCGGGCGGCATGCTTCCCAAGCTCGAAGCCTGCAGCCATGCACTGAGTCACGGGGTGGGCCGCGTAAGGATTCTGCCCGCGGCGCAGGGGTCTATGCTCTCCGATTTTTATTCTGCCAAGCTTGATTGTGGTACGGAGGTGCTAGTCGCATGAATTTAGCCAAAGTGCAAAGCGCAGAGGCGTCGCTCCTTCTGCCTACGTATGATCGCCATCCGGTGTTGTTCACGCGCGGGCGAGGAGTTTATCTGTACGACGCCAAAGGCAAGAAGTATCTCGACCTGCTCAGCGGGATCGGCGTGAATGCGCTGGGCCATGGGCATCCTGCGATTCAGGCCGTGCTTCTGCGCCAGGCAAAAAAGCTGATTCACACTTCCAATTTGTTTTTTCACGAATATCAGGCGGAGTTGGCTAAAGAACTCACCAAGGTGTCGGGGCTGGACCGCGTTTTCTTCTGCAATAGCGGCACCGAAGCCTGGGAGAGCGCATTGAAACTGGCTCGCGCCCATGCCTACGCGCAAAGCGGCAACGCCAGCCATTCCAAGTGGCGAATCCTGGCGCTCGACAATTCTTTCCACGGACGCACCTTCGGCTCCCTGGCAACCACCGGGCAGGCAAAGTACCGTGAGCCTTTTGCTCCCATGCTGCCGGGCGTAAGTTTTGTCGGCATGAATGATCTTGACGACTTACGCTGGAAGTTCGATGCGAGCGTTTGCGCCATCTGTCTGGAAGCGGTACAAGGAGAGGGTGGCATCCGCCCAGTAAGCCCGTCATTCCTGCGTCTGGCGCGGGAGTTGACGAAGAAAAACGATGCGCTGCTGATCGTCGACGAGATTCAAAGCGGCCTCGGCCGCACAGGCCGCTATTTTGCCTACCAGCATTACGACGTCATGCCCGATATCGTGACCGTCGCCAAACCTCTGGCCGCAGGCCTTCCCTTGGGAGCGCTGCTCACAAGCAACCAGGTTGCGGAATGCATTCATCCTGGAATGCACGGGACCACATTTGGCGGTGGCCCTCTCACTTGCGCTGTGGCTGTGGAGTTTCTCAAGCAGCTGAAACTGAAACTGCCGCACGTGCAAAAACTGGGCACCTATTTTCAGGAGCAGCTCAGTGAATTGAAAAAAGCGCATACATCGATCATTGAAGTGCGGGGTCTCGGACTGATGCTGGCCATCGAACTCAACTCGGGCGACCTGGCCAAAGCGGTGGTGAAGAGGTTGCTAGACGAGGGCATCATCATCAATCGCACCCACGAGACGGTGCTGCGCTTCCTGCCCCCGTACATTGTTGAAAAGAAGCATGTCGATCAAGCCATGCGAGCGCTGGACAGGGCCTTTACCGCCCTGGCGCCCAAGCACCCTGCGGCACACGATACTTTGAAGGAAGACCCTGCCGAGGTGGCTTTTGCGCACGCGTAGCGCCCTGCTGCCCGACGCCGAACCGATCCACGCCTTGATTCGGGACTACTGTGACCAGGGCGTTCTGCTGCCACGCACACTGCCCGAGATTTGCGAGAACGTTCGCGATTTTATCGTGGCGGAGGCGCGCGGTGAGATCGTCGGTTGCGGCGCTTTACATCTTTATGGGCCGCACCTGGCGGAAATTCGCTCTATCGCCGTGCGTCCGAATTGGCAAGGCAAAGGCGCGGGACGTATGTTGATCGAATCGTTGATCGAGGAGGCGGAACTTCACCGGGTGACCGGAGTCTGCTTATTTACCCGTATTCCTGGGTTCTTTTCGCACATGGGATTTTCGGTCAGCGCGCGTGAAGCCATTCCCGATAAGCTCTATAAAGACTGCTGCAGTTGCCCCAAATTGCTGTGTTGCGACGAAGTCGCGATGGTGCGCGGCAGCATTCCCGAACTCCCAACCGAGCCACGACCGTTCTCGATGCTAGTAAAGTTAGAGGCATGAAAAGTTCGTTGGACCTCAAAGGCAAAATCTTTCTTCCCGGCGGGTTCGCGTTTGCCGCCGTGCGTGCCGGCATCAAAGCGAGCGGGCGCCTCGATCTTGCGACCGTGCAGATGTGCCCGGGGACCACGGCTGCGGCCGTCTTTACGAAGAACCGCGTGACCGCCGCTCCACTCCAGGTGGCAAAAGCCTCGCTCAAAACGGCGAAGGGGCAGGTGCGCGCGCTTGTCGTAAACTCGGGAAACGCGAATTGTGCGACTGGCGACGCTGGGTTGAAGGCATGCCAGCGCGTTTGCAAAGAAGCGGCGCGTATCGCAGAAGCCAAGACAGAAGAGATTTTTCCTTCCTCCACCGGAATGATCGGCGTTCCCTTCCCGGTCGACAAAGTTGTTGCCAAACTGCCGGAACTCATAGGCCAGGCCAGTACTACCGAACAGGGCGTCCGCCAATTCGCTGAGGCAATCCTTACCACCGATACGCGGATTAAACTGGCTTCCACGATTCTGCCCTCGCGCAAAGGCGATGTCACCTTGCTGGGCGTCGCCAAAGGATCGGGCATGATCCATCCTCAACTGGCGACCATGCTGGTGTACGTTTTTACCGATCTGGTGGCGGCACCGCGCCAGCTGAGCAGAATCCTAAGAGATGCCTGCGGCGACACGTTTAACTGCATGTCGGTGGATGGAGATACCTCCACCAACGACACCGTTCTTCTCCTGGCCAGTGGGCAGAGCGGGGTTCGGCTCAAGAGTCTGGGTGTCGCGAAGGCTTTCACCAACGCACTGCGCGAGGTGTGCCAATCGCTCGCCGAGCAGATCGTCAGCGATGGCGAAGGCGTGAAGCATGTGATCCGCCTGTTCGTGGAGCAAGCCAAGAATCGAAAGCAAGCTTTGAAGGTCGCACGCGCAGTCGCACATTCGGCGCTGGTAAAGACTGCGTGGGCGGGCGGCGATCCGAACTGGGGGCGCATTCTCGCGGCCGCGGGATATTCCGGAGCCGCCATCAATCCCAAACGCGTCAACATCTTTATAGGAGATCAACAGGTCTGCAAAGCGGGCCAGGCCCACGCTTTTGACGGGGCAGAAGCTCACTACTACCTTTCGCAACCCCAATGCGAGGTGCGAGTACAGCTAGGGCAGGGCCGTGTGCAAATCCGCTTCCTCACCACTGACCTGACCAGCGAATACGTCCACATAAACGCAGACTATTCGACCTAAGCGGCAGTCATTTCTTTACGGGTCGTAAACCGCGCTGCCCAGGCCGGCCCGGCGGGCGTTTTCCTGCATCTCTTCCAGGCCTCTCTTCAGCGCGTCAAGTTGTTTTTGCATCTGCTCCACGTCTTGCTGCTTCTGCATTTGCCTCTGGTTGTACTGCGCGCCGTTGCGGTAGCGGTTCACTTCGATAAAGTGAATCGTACCGCGGACTTGGTCGATATTCTTCTGCAGCTCGGCAATGGCGCTTTTCTGCCGCAGAATCGCGGCTTTCCACTGCGCCGCCGAATGCAGGTCGTTGGATGGAGGGAGAGCGTCATGCTCCTGGCCGATCGGGTCGTCCGACTCCTCCGAATGTTCAGGAATATCTTCGTTGGTGATGACTTTTTTTGGACTGCCGGAGGTGCTCGCGACCTTTGCCTTGTCCCGCTCGGCTCGCGCGACGTCCCCGAGCGATTGCCCGAAGGCAGGGGAAATCAGAAGGCCAGCGATTATGATCGCCAGTTTGCTGAGGCTCATAGACACACTCCCCCATATGCACGGGGAGGTTGCCAACACTAAGGGTATTGGGGACAGAAGCAGATTGAGAGATTACGGTCGTCCAAAGACCAGCGGAACTTAAGAACGGACTCTCAGCCCGTCGAGAGTCTTTCTTCCCGGCCTGCGCACCGGCCATGCCGCACTGGTCACCGTGCCATTCATTACGTGCTTGAATGCCGCCTGAAAACGCTCCATTTCGGGTTCGGTGCCGATCGTCACACGCACCCACGTGGGCATTGCGGGCCATACGCGACCGACAAACACGTTTTGCTTCCCCATCGCGGCGATGGTTTCTTTTCCCGGACGTTTGGTGTCGAGCATGAAGAAATTCGTCTCGGACGGAATATAGGTGTAGCCCTGCCGATCGAGCCAGTCGAAAGTGGCTTGTCGAATAGTGGTGTTAATGCGCCGCCGTTCGGGCACGAGCTTGGCATCTTTCAGGCTCGCACTCGCGGCAACCACGGCGGTCACGGGCATGGCATTCCAGCCGCCGTAGTTCTGAATCTTGTCGAGCAAATCGGGCCGCGCCATGGCGAATCCGCAACGCAATCCGGCCATGCCGTAAATCTTCGAGAACGTCCGCAGGACGATGATGTCTTTCCCGCCCTGCACCAGGTCGACGGTGGATCGGGAGCCCGCAAAGTGAATGTAGGCTTCGTCCACCATGACAACCGACCCCTTGGGCTTATTGGCCAGCAAGTATTCGACGTCCGTATGGCTGGTGAGAGTACCCGTGGGATTGTTGGGGGTACAGATGTAGAAGAGCCCCGCGTCAGGAGCGGCGGCAAGCATCGCCTTGACATCGTGAGCGTGACTGGCCGTCAGCGGCACTTTCACGATGCGAGCACCCGATTGAGGCGCCGCGATCATGCCCGCCTCGTACCCGGGATCGGCCGTCACATAACTCTTCGTTGGCGAAGTAAACGAAACCACGGCATGGTGCAAAGGTTCGCTCGATCCGGGATATACCAGAACATTCTCCGGTTTCAATCCCTCCACTTGCGCAATCAGAGCCGCGAGTTCGTCGGTAAGATGGGTCGCGTATCGTCCAGCCTCGGGAGTAATTTCGGCAATCGCTTCGCGCGCCACAGAACACGGTCCCAGAGGATTTTCATTCGAATCAATCAGGACGCCATCTTTCGGATAGGCACCGTGCCGTGCGGCGTGCGCCAGCATGGGCTCGGTCACCACCCGGAAAGCCATCGCTGCCGAGGCTGTCGCGGAAAGAGACAGGAAGGAACGGCGGGAGAACGGCAGTAACGGCGCTTCACGGCTCATGACAGGCCTCCGTAAGTTGCACCATGTTACTTCGCTTTGCGGGGGTTTGCCAGCAAAACCGCTGGTACGAGACGACGTTTACTTCTTGGCTAACAGACTGGTATGGCTGGCGACGCACAGCCACTTGCCGTCATCTTGCACCCAGGTGTCGGTGAAACGCCCTACGTGGTCGTAGGGCTTGCCGTTGTATTCGCCCTTGGTGTGGTAGACGCCGGTCACAATGGCGGTCTCGCGGTAGAAGTTAACCTTTAGATCCTGGATATTGACAAACGCGGGTTTGAATTGCGGGTCGCGGATGTCGGCGAGAAACTGCTCGCGGTCGCTGACTTCGCCGTCATACTCGGTATTGACGAAACGGTCAGCGATCAAGGCCTGCAAGGCACGAGCATCACGATTGACCTGCGCCTCATTCCACATGTGCTCGAGGGTGACCAGTTTCGCAGCTTGCGAATCGTCTCCCGGGGTAGAGAGCTGCGCCAGCGCAGGAGCGCTCAATAGAAGCAATAGCGGCAGAATCCATCGGTGCATGCGGCTTGCCTTGCGAACGCCATCGGGCGCGCACGTGGCGAACAACATAACAAGGTTTGGTGGCTGGGCACAGACAGATTCACACCAGAAAGATTACGAAGGTCACGGCTATCACCCGGGTGAGATCACAAGGTGTTCACAATCCGCGCTTTTAGGGCTTCAAATTCCGCGTCCGAGATGAGCCCCTTCTCCAACATGGCCTTCGCCTTCTCCAGGCGGGTTACCGCATCCTCCTGCGCATCCGTCGCAGCGGGCGGCGCGGCGCCGGTCATCTGGATTCCCCCGGACCGGGCCCGCATTTCTTCCAATTCACGCACCCGGCGTTTTTCGCGCCAGGCCTGGTCTTGCGCCTGACAGACGCGGTAGACCGATTCCGCCTGGGTTTTTCGCAAGCCGGTAAAAGTCCGGGAGGCCTCATGGCCGGCAATTGCCAGGTCGGGGCTTCCAAGGAACGATACGGTGAGTTGGGCCGAGAGCGGCCCTTCTTCGACTCGAGCTTCCTTGAGGTCCTGCCACCGGATACTCAACGGGTGGAAACCACCGAACATTCCGCGCTTCATGTCGATGAGCCGGCCTGACGTCGCCACTACCAATTGCCGGGGGTGGGTCAGGGCAAAAAAGCGACGCTGCACGGCAATTGCCTCGATGGTTTCGCCAGGTACGAGGATGGACGAAAGATGATCGAGCGCGCGCAGAATGCGCGTATCGCCTTGCACTTCTTTCGCAATTTCTGCGGGCAGGGTCACGTCGCCCCCTTAATTATCTGTGACTAGTCCGAGCCAGCACGGCGGATGCGAAGATACTGCAACTCGCTCGTCTGGTCAACGATTCTGCTCGTCGAGAACCGCGAAGGCACCTGCAACAACACGGTTCCGGCCACCTTCTTTTGCCTGGAACATGCGGTCGTCGGCCAGCGCGAACAACTCCGCAGCATTGTCTCCATCCAGGGGAAAACTGGCCAAACCGGCGCTGATCGTGACATGTACTTCCTCTCCACGAGGAGCTAGGGGAACGGAGGTGCGCGCGATCAACTCTCGCACCGACTCCAGCTTTTTTGCGGCCACATCCACATCAGTCTCCGGCAGGATGACGACGAATTCTTCTCCCCCGTAGCGGCCCACCGTGTCGCTTTGCCGGAAGGA
>Ga0335085_10015375_pt1 | contig 11107 bp, 11 predicted proteins | sample Lox_Sample_45_FD_206712 | JGI IMG/M metagenome (GOLD analysis project Ga0335085, IMG submission 206712) | Soil microbial communities from Loxahatchee National Wildlife Refuge, Florida, United States - Lox_Sample_4.5 | ecosystem: Environmental > Terrestrial > Soil > Wetlands | place: USA... | reverse complement strand
GAACGACTCGATGCAGCGATAACAGCATCCCCCAGACAATTCACCTCGCCACCAGTTATTTACGCCAACCCGCAAGGGCCATTGTGGGCTATGTCATACGCCGCCTCAAGGAAGCCAAACAGTGAATCTCTGGAAAGCCAGGACATGGCACTCAAATTCCATTTCGCATGAACTGTTGCGAGCGCTCGCTCCCCACTGCCTTTATCTGATGCGAGGCCGGATTCGCACCGCGACTGGCTGCTACCAGCGGTCCTGCGGATTGAGCACAGCCAGACCGATCAGACTGGCCACATCCTGAACCGTTCGATCAGCTGTCACGATACTGTCGGCGGGGCCCTGCGAACGAAGGTCCAGAGCCACCGATAGCTGAATCGCGTCGAGTGACCTCAGCCGATGATCGTAAGAAAATTGCCGGACGATTCGCTCGGCGTCGGCAAAATGCCGGTCGGTGACCGAATAGGGTTTGACTCGGCCTGACACCAGGTCCGCGAGAACCCCATCTGTCAGAACTTGCGCTGCTTCCCGTGTCAGTTGCCCCGCACGAACCTTGACCGCGAAGGCAGAATGTATCTCCACTGCGCCGAGCGTAGAGATCCGAACGAGGTTTTCCGTCGGCGCGAAGATGTTTCTTACCTGCTCGGTTCCTTCTTCTTTGTGGTAACGCTTCACCAGCGCGCTGGTATCGAAGAAGTACTGCGCCACCTCATTACTCGCCACGCTCGGCGATGATGTCGTCGGACCAGTTGCCGGGGATCACGGCCGCGGCCTGTTGCACTTCCTCAATGCTGGGAACAGCGGGCCTGCGCGCCAGCTCAACTCGGGCGCGTTCAACGAGCGCGACGTCCAGTTGGCTCATGACCGTGTCGCCGGTTGAGATGCGAATCTGCACGGTCTCTGACTCGGCGAGTGTTACCGGGGACAGCGGGCGGAGCACGCCATTCTCGTATACGGCCTCAATCTCCTGAACCATACGACCTTGATTCTCCCGCGCGGGCGCCTGCCGATGTGCCTCTGGCATCCCAGCGCACTATAGATAATTTTGTAGCTGAGCATATCCTCCTATTTCCCTCCTGCTGGAGAAGCGCTACGTCTGGCGTGTGGCCTCCGCACCGAAGTGGGCGTTCGCGGATTTACAGACCGCCAACGCTGAGCAGATCGAGGAGCTGATGCTGGAGGCCGTCAGCACGGCACGGAGTGTCGCTGACGCCACCAGGTCCAACTACGGCTTCATGGCGGCGGAGCGGATCGCCGCAGACCATCTCCGACTCCGGTTTCGCCCACCCGCGATTCTGCTTATATTGCGGCAGAGTTTTTTTTCAATCCGCCTGATTCAATGGCAATTGTGGACGCATTCTCTCTATACTGAAGCCAGATCGCCTCATGGCCCGAGGATCACTCCTTAGCGGTATCGCAATCGCTGCCGGCACGGGACTCGCTATTGGCTTCTGCGCTTTCGGCCGCCGCCGCGTTTATTGGCGCGCGCCGCAGTCCGCCGGTCTTGAGCCTCTGATCGAGCGGCTGGACCGCATTGAAGCCCGGATGAACCAGTCCAGTCCGGGTACGCCGGAGATTTCCGGCGCGCATTCGGTCAATCTCGCTGCCGTCCGCACCTCCCTCGCCAATATCGATGAGCGCCTCACCGCTCAGTCCCGAGAGCTGGAATTTCTGCGCAATCGCACGGCGGAGAACGAGAAAATCGCCGAGGCCGAAGCCTGCCTCACCGAGAGCCGCTTCCACGAGGCGACACGTGCCCTCCCTGCCCGCATCGAAACGGTGGTCGCGCCGCGCATTGAAAGCCTCCGGGAGGAGTTGCTCGCCGCTCAGGCCAAAGAATCGGAGCTTCTCCGCAACCGCGCGGCTGAGAACGAAAAAATCGCGGAAGCTGAAGCCTGCCTCAATGAGAACCGCTTCCAGGAGGCGGCCCTTAACCTCCCGGCCCGGATCGAAGCCGTGGTCATCCCGCGCATGGAGAGCCTCCGGGAGCATTTGTTCACAGAAGTGAAGGACTCGATCGACCGGTCGCTGCAAACCTCCGTTCATTCCTTCGATGCCCAGGTCTCGTCTCGCATCGCCACCTTGGAGGAGAAGCTTCTGGAGCACTCCACGTGTCTCGCCGCACTGAGCCATCAGACCAGCCAGACGAACGCGAATCTGCAGAAGCTGATCGACGCGGTGGAGCGCCTTTGCGATCAGCGCGGACCCGAGCCCGCCCCGGCTCCCGCTACCGAGCGCGCTCCGATTCCGCAGCCCACGTACTTTATAGATGCGTCCGAGCGCCCCGTGCGTCAGGCGTCGCCAGAGGCGTGGCCAACGGCCCCCCGAGCGCTGGCGACCGCACCTGAACCGTCCGGATGGCCGCTCATTCGCGACGAAGAACCTCCGCGCCGTTCGCGGGTCACCTTCGGGCACCTCCTGGTCGCCGCTGCGGCCGCGCTGATTAGCGCGCGCTTCGCGCGCTGATTCGCGAATTTTCATTCAATCGCCGGGCGGCCGCTGACGCGTCAACCATATGACGAATGTCAGTGCATGGTCATCGAATTGACACCCGTGCGCGCCTCAAGCTCTTGAAAGGAATGCGTCGCAGGGTGGCCTGGCGCCTGCACCTCCGTAATCAGGAGCTAAAGAAAGGAATCGGAACCTATTCTTTTATGGCCGCCATATCCCGTTTCAGAAGGGACCGAGTCAGGCCCTCCGCACGATTCGCATCCGCTGCCCGGCGGCCCGCTTTCTCTGCTCCGGCGGATTCAATCCGCGCAGCCGTCAAGTACACGGCCCCTGTGCCGGCCAATCATCAGAAGGCGGCCGCGATCTACAATCTCGCCGTCAGGCTCCGGGCACAGGGCAGGATCAGCGAAGCCCTAACGCAGTACAAACGCGTGCTCGAAATCGAGCAGAACCACGCCTCGGCGCATACCGATCTCGCGATCATCTACCACGATCAGGCCAATCTCGACGATGCGCTGGCGCATTACAGAATGGCCCTTGCGTCCGACCCCAACCTGACAGCCGCACTCAATAATCTTGGCAATATTTTTAAGAGCAAAGGGATGCTTGAGGACGCACTCGGGTTCTACGAACGCGCTGTCCGGTCTGCGCCGGATTGCGCCGTGGCTCACTATAATCGTGCAGAAGTTTTGACGTTTCGTTCCGGCGCCCCGGAGCTGGCCGAACTGGAAGCGCTGGCGAATCGGAATGATCTGGATGGCGAACGAAAAGCTTACATCCACTTCGCGCTGGGGAAAGCTCTCGAAGATACGGGCGACTATGCGCGCGCATTCGAACAGCTCCGCAGAGGCAACGCACTGAAGCGGCGTCAAACGCCGTACGATGAAAACGAAATCGTTGAATCGTTCAGGAAGATAACCGCTTCCTTCGACGGTCCGCTTTTTAAGCGGCTGCAGGGGCAGGGGTGTGCTTCACAGGCGCCCGTTTTCGTACTTGGGATGCCGCGTTCCGGCAGCACGCTGGTCGCGCAGATTCTGGCCGGCCATCCTCAAATTCACTCGGCTGGCGAGCTTCCCGGAATCGACAGGGTGATTGCCGCGTTAACCGGTCAGCTCGGCCGGTCGGCTTACCCCGAGGCGGTCGGCAAGCTCAGCCCTGCCGGCCTGCGGCAACTGGGTGAGGCCTATGTGGCCGACTTACCGCGCAGGGATGGCTGTGTCCGCATCATCGATAAGCTGCCCGGCAACTTTCGGCATATCGGTCTGATCCGCCTGATTCTGCCGAATGCGAAAATCATCCATACTTCGCGCAATCCGTTCGATACCTGTGTCTCCTGCTACTCGAAGCTGTTTTCCTCAGGACAGCATTTTAGCTACGATCTCGCCGAGTTGGGGCGCTACTACCGGCGTTACCAGAAGCTGATGCGCCACTGGCGCGCGGTTCTCCCTCCGGGTTCGTTCCTCGACGTGGCGTATGAGGACGTGGTTAACGACGTTGGAGGTCAGGCCCGGCGTCTGGTCGAGTTCTGCGGCCTTGACTGGGATGCACGCTGCACCAGCTTTCACAAAAACGACGGCTTCGTAATGACTGCCAGCGCCGTTCAGGTGCGCAAACCACTGTATCGGGACTCGCTGAACCGATGGCGTCGTTACGAAGCCTGGTTATCCCCGCTGTTCGCGGCGCTGGGCGAAGATCGCATGAGCGCTGCTGCGTAGAAATCCGGAATGGCGGGTCGGAAAAACGAGGGTTCGAAATTCCGCGGCGCTTAAGGCAACGTCCGCTGAGAATGGTTTTCGATTCCCCGCTGCGATTACTTTCTGCGCCTTCTCAGCAGACCGATGCCGATACCGCCGAGTCCAAGAAGCGCCATTGTTGACGGTTCCGGAGCACCCACGATGAATGTTCCCACCGCGGAGTTTGTCTGGTAGTTCGTGATCGTAACAGCTGCGGAGAAATTATCCGTATAGCCGTCATCCACCAGTCCCTGCAGATCGCCTTCCGTGTCCGTAATGGTAAACGTCCCGGCAACGTCTTCCACATTTCCTTCGTTGCCGACGTCGAGACCGGCAATCGAGCCCGTAATTGAGCCGCCCGTTCCGTCCGATAAAGTAAATGTCGCGGTGAGGTCAGGGGCTGGATTCTGGCAGGCCGTGATGGCAAGACTCCAGTTCTGAAACCCGCCATCTTCCGAAACCGTGCCGTCATCGTTGAAAGTTCCGTTGGCGCCGCAATTCGGCGCAGTCGCTGCCGCTGTCGCGCCGCCCGTATAACTGAACTCGCCGGTTATCAGACTCGCCATGGCCAGATTGGCCGTACCGGCAAGGGCCGTCAAAGCCAGAACAACGCCGAAGCGCATAGAGTTATTCCTCCGAGATATGCCCTCAAACCAGGGGCATTTAATTTCTTTCGTACAGCCAAAGTATAAGTCGATTACTCCGGAGGCACCAGCGGGTTGGTCATGGTACTCCGATCGAATCGCGTCTCGCTACATTACCTGCGAAAGCGCTTTGGGAGCAGCGGATGGCGCCAATTCTTCCAGCGTGCGGTTTTCCGTATCGATTCCGAATACAAGCACGATCGCAGCCTGCGCCACCAGTAGACCGCAGAACGATTCGAGGATCAGCGCGATGCCTCCTCGCTGATAGGCCCACACGGTGAACCATGGAACCAGCGCGGCGCCGGCGCGTCCCGCCGTCATCGCGAGCCCTGCGCCGCGCAGCCGGTACTCTGTTGGGAACATTTCGGGAACATATGACGCCAGCCCCAGAGCGACCACCAAATACAGCGCAAGAAACAGAAAAAAACCAACCACTGTAGCGGTCTGAATCGAATGCGCCATCGCGTATGCCGCACCCAGAACCGCCGAAATGATCGACGCCGCAGCCAGGCTGACGCGCCGACCCATCCGGTCGGCGACAAAAACCGCGATCAGCGGACCCACGGGAACGCCCAGAGACATCAGCATCGTGTAGCGCAGCGATTCGGAAACGCCGAAGCGCTCCATCACCAGAAATGTCGGCAGCCAGGTGACAAACCCGTACAGCACCACATTGATCGTGACATCGATCAGACTTCCCAGCAGAGTACGCCGAATCACCGGCCGCGAAAAAAGAATTCGCAGCGGCGCGCGCCCACGGGATGCTTCGCTGACGCCCGCTGTGCGCGGTTCCGGTAACGGACCAGCTTCTTCCGCTTCCACTGCGGCGACGATACGATCGGCCTCATCGGTCCGTCCCACCGTCTCTAACCAGCGTGGCGACTCCGGCATTTTGCGTCTCGCCCTCCACACAATGAGCGCGCCTGCTCCGGACAGGCCGAACATAGGCCGCCATCCGAATTTCGGAATCACGAAATAACCGGCCAGCGCAGAAACCGCTACAGCGCTATCCGTAATCAAAGCCAGCCCGGCGAGCCACCGTCCACGCCGTCCCGGAGGCACGAATTCGCTCAGCGTCGCATAACCGATCACAATCTCCGCGCCCAGTCCCAGCCCCATGATCAGCCTCGCCGCAATCAGCCACTGCATGGAGGGTGCAAGCGCGGCCGCGAGCGATGTCACCCCGATAATCAGCAGATTCATCTGATAGGTGAATCTGCGGCCGTAACGATCGCCCAGCACGCCGGCAAGGAAGCTGCCCGCGAGCATGCCGAGAAAAGTGGCGGAAACGAACTGGGCGTTGAGATTGAGCGTCGACCAATGCGATGCTGTCAGCGCGCCCAGCACGCTGCCCTGGAGCATGGCGTCGAAATAGTCGAGGAACATCCCCGCCCCGATAAGCAGCAGAATGCGCCGATGAAACGCGCAGATCGGAAGCCGGTCGAGCCGCTGCGCCGCCGTATGCCGAGCCATATCGTCAGAAGTTATTCGTTTTCATCGTGGCTCTGTATGGCGCCTCCCGGAATCCGTTAAGCTGATCGCTGCGCCGTGAGGCCGGTTGATTCGCGGAATCACCCGATCATATCTCAGCCGTATTCATTCACTGCCCGCAGCACTTGTCCGTTTTCAAACGTGGCAACGCACTTGCTTATGTGCCGTTGTGCTCATCAGGCTCGGCTACGACATTGAGCTTCAACTTCAGAAACCCGCCACGATAGTGGCAATGCTCAACGTACATCCTTCGCGCATGCCCGATTTACGCGAGCCGGACGCCATGCAGATTTCTCCCCCGGCCGAACGTTCCCAGTATCCTGACTGCTTCGGGAATCTTTGCACGCTTATTACTGCGTTGGAAGGCCCACTCCGCCTCCGGAACTCCACGTTGATTGAGGATTCGGGCCTGACGGATGCGTCCGACTGGAATGCGCCGCAGACACCGATTGAGAACCTGCCTCCTGAAACCATGCAATTTTTTCTCTCCAGCCGGTATTGCGAAGTCGATCGGCTTTCCGAAATCGCATGGGAGCTGTTCGGCCATATCCCGCCCGGCTGGCCCAGAGCCCAGGCGGTCTGCGACTGGGTTTATTACTACGTGACATTCGGGGCTCAGTTCGCGCGCTCGACCCGGACAGCCGTCGACACGTACAACGAACGGCAGGGAATTTCCCGCGACTTTCAGCATCTGGCCATTACATTCTGCCGTGCACTGCACATGCCGGCGCGTTACGCCACTGGATATCTCGGCCCGATCGGCGTACCGCCATCCGACGGGCCCATCGATTTCAGCTCCTGGTACGAGGTGTGGCTCGGGGATCGCTGGTGGAGTTTCGATGCTCGCTATCAGCAGCCGCGCATCGGCAGAATTTTAATGACGACGGGACGCGATGCCGCGGATGTCGCCCCTGTAACGGTCTTCGGCCCTTCCACGCCGGGCAGGTTCAGCGTAATCACCGAGGAACTCTCCGACCAGTCCGCCGGGGAGGAGGAGACGGCCGAGGCGGAAATAACGCTGGACCCGGCGCTGCCGTAAATCCGTTTTCATCCCGCTTTTGCCCGCGCTCAAAAGCTTTTCAGGTATCTGTAAAAGAAATCCACGCCCTGGTAAAACGAATCGACGCCGAGGCGCTCGTCTTTGCCGTGCGCGCGAATGTCGCCGCGCTCAATGGCTTCTTCCCCTACGCCGTAACTCGGCATTCCCGCGGCGTTGGTGTATTTGCTGTCGGTAGCGCCCGTTTCCATCTCGATCACCACCGGAGCGCCGGGCCAGAGCTGTGATGCCACACGCTCGAGCGGTCTGATAACGTCCTCGCGCGGTCTCCCGGGCAGTGGTCCCGCCTGTTCGGGCGCGCGGTCGGAGATTTTGCCGTTCGTCACATACTGAACCACGACCTTCGGGTCTGCGAGTTTGCCAATCAGCTCCTGGCGCACGCTCTCCGGCGTGTGGCCGGGCAGGATCCGGCAATTGACGATCGCCTGCGCCGTCTGCGGCAGCGCGTTGTTGGCGTGGCCGGCGTTGAGCCGCGTCGGCACGCACGTGGTGTGCAGCATCGAATTGTATTGCGGATCGGCGGACACTCGCGCAATCGCCGCGGCGTCGGGCGGGCTGCGCAGAATCGCTTTGAGATCCGCCGCCTTTGCGCCCGTTTCGCTGGATGCCAGGCGCTCGAAATAAGCGCGCGTTACGCCGTTCAGTTCGAAGGGAAACGGCAGATGTTCAAGCCGCCCGAGCGCGTCAGCGAGCCGGTAAATCGCGTTGTCGGGACGCGGCAGCGAGCTGTGGCCCCCGGGATTCTTCACCGTGAGCTCAAAATCGGCGTAGACCTTTTCCGCTGCGGCGACGTCGACCTCAACCGCTTTCCCTTTTTCGGCGGTGACACCGCCCGCATCGGCATTCAGCACGAAATCGGCGTCGATGAGGTCGCGGTGATTCTTCAGCAGCCAGTCGACACCGTTGGCCGGCCCGCCTTCTTCATCTGAAGTGAGCGCGAGAATGAGATCGCGCGAAGGGCGATAGCCCTCCTTTTTGAAACGCAGGAAGGTCGTGATCAGCATCGCGTCCTGCGACTTCATGTCCTGGGTCCCGCGCCCGTAGAAGTAGCCGTCTTTTTCGACAAATTGAAACGGATCGGTCGTCCAGTCGGCGCGCAGAGCTTCGACAACATCAAGATGGCCGATCATCAGAATCGGCCTGAGTCTGCCGCCCGCGGGACCGTGCAGGCGTGCGACAAGATTACCTTTTTTCGGATAGCCCTCCGGGATAAGCACCCTGACGTCGGCTGCCGGGTAGCCTGCATCCAGCAGCCGCTTGGCCATCGCGCGCGCTGCGGCCGTATTGTCACCCGAAGAATCGGTGGTATTTATTTCGATCAGTTGGCGAAAGATGTCGTGCGAGAGCTGACGCGTGGCCCCATCTGTCTGAGCCCAGGCAGGGAGAGCGAAAAGAATAATGACAAGGCTGCGTATCACCATTACCAATATAAGGCGCGGGGCGGAGGAGCCGTCCGCCCCGCGAACTCGTCAGCCCTCAGTAAGCGGGGACGCCATAGCAGGCGGCCGGGTCTTCGTGCCAGTAGCCGTAGGCGTCGTAGTATCCGCACGGATTCGGCGTCGCATAGCCATAAGCAGACGGAGCACTGTAGCCGAAGTACACGCCGCCGCCCCGGTGACCGCGATCGTAGCCACCGCGATAGCCGTAGTCGCCGCCGCCGTGGAAATCACGGCCGCCGCCTTCACGAACGCCGCCATAGGAGCGGGCGGACGAAGAATTCCGACCGCCCGAAGCATGTCCGCCGCCACGTTCGGCTGCCATCGCCGCAACGGGACTGAACGCGGCAAGCGCGCCTGCCAGCATTACCGGAAGAGCGAGCTTCCTGACCAGTGTCTTTTTCATTGAATTTGCCTCCTTCATCTGCACCCACTAACGCAGGAGGCTTGCCAAATCGCAAGTTGATGGCTTTGTGTGTGTTAGCGTGGCGATGCGCGAATGGCCGCTGGCCCGGCAGCACCAGACTGGCTTAACTGAGCCGGAAGTACTGCTGTTCTCAATAGGGAGTTCTTCGTATAATTTCGAAATGCCGTGTCCGATGTGCCGCTCCAGCTATCTCGAAATCCGGCAACAGATCGGGTGGGAGTGGATCATGAAGCATTTCACGAGAAAGCGGAAGTATCGCTGCATCAGCTGTGGCCATTCTTTTCGCGCGGCCGACCGCCGCAGGCAGTCCCGCCGTCCCAAGGCAGCCCCCGGCGCCTCCCCCGAAAATCGCTCAGCCTGATCTGCGCGATTTTAATGTTGGCAAGCCGGGGTGTTCCCCGGTCCGCGGCAGGGTGATTCAGCCGAACCTCAGTTCCAACGCTCCAACCGCCAGCCCTTCCACCTCGGCCCGCCACGTATCGCCCGGCTTCGGCGATTGAGGTCCCGTCAGGGTGCCGGTGCTGACGAGCTCTCCGCCTTCAAGCGGAAAAGCAGGCGCCTGACGCAGTGCCGCCGCAGCCAATTCCGCCAGACACAACGCCGGGCTGCGCAGCGAATTCTTACCCGCGCCTTCTTCAGCCAATTCGCCGTTGCGCGACAGCCGCACTTTGAATCCCGCGAGTTGGTCGGGTGAGCCCGCTACGCCCGGCGGCCCTACAACCAGAGCGCGATGCAACCCGAACGCCGCCACGAAATCGGCAGGCTTGAACTGCCAGCCGGGAAAAGGGCAGTCGATGATCTCAAAACCGAGCGCCATCCATTCGACGCACTCAATCGCACCCGCAGCATCAAGCCCCCCGGCTGGCGCTGACTTCAGCCTGAAGACGATTTCCGGCTCGATGCGGGGTGCGACCATATCCGCCAGCGAAAATTCTCCCAGCGCCGCGGCGGCATGCACGGTGTCGTCGTACATGGAGGCCCACGCCAGTGTCTCCAGTTTCAGCGCGCGCCAGACAGCTTTGTTGGCGTAACCCACCTTGCGCCCGGTGACTTTGTGCCCGGCGGCAACACGCATCCGCCGCAGTTCGGCTTCAACTGCGTAGGCGGCATCAAGATCGAAATCCGGATCACGCGACGATGGCGGCTCAGCTACCGAACCGCCGGTAGTCCATGCGGACATCAGTTCCCGGGCAAGATCCGCGATCACCGGACCCGGTCCGGAAACGAAAAAATCGGATTGATATCGACCGGAATATTCGTTGTCGCCGCCAGCGCCTTCTTCAGCTCGGCCGGCATCACATCATATTTCGCGAACCAGGCTTCGGCGCGCGCGCGATCTCCGCTGGCTTCCATTTCGAGCAACTGCTTAGCCAGCGCCGTGAGGCTCGCCGGCATGCGCGCGTAGTCAATCGCATAACGCCCGCCTTTGAAGTTGATCGCGCGCTGCTCAGAGAGATAGCTGAACTCCATCATCTCGGCGCGGCCGTGCGCTTCGCCCGTGCCAAAGCGCAGCGTGCGGAAAATGCCGGCGACATATGACGCGTAATATTCTTCAAGGCGCTCTTTGGGCAGAGCGCCGTGATCGACCAGCCACTTGAGGCCGAACATGCCCACGACGTCGGCCTTCGCCTCTTCCAGCCCGGAATATGCCGGCCCGATGGCTTCCCGAATGTCCACCTGTTTGCCGTCGCGATGCGCGAAATCGGGGCCGAGTTCGTGCGAGATTTCGTGCATCAGGGTGGAGGCGAGATAACCCTGGCCCGAGGCTTTCGCCGCCTGATCCGGCTGCATCAGCAGGCGCGAAATCGGCAGAATCACGTACGTCACCCGGGCGTCCATGAAATTCTTGAAGAAGATCTTCTTTGTGCCTTTCT
>Ga0335085_10015374_pt1 | contig 11107 bp, 6 predicted proteins | sample Lox_Sample_45_FD_206712 | JGI IMG/M metagenome (GOLD analysis project Ga0335085, IMG submission 206712) | Soil microbial communities from Loxahatchee National Wildlife Refuge, Florida, United States - Lox_Sample_4.5 | ecosystem: Environmental > Terrestrial > Soil > Wetlands | place: USA: Florida... | reverse complement strand
CAGCCGGGGCCGTTCGGCTTCAGGGACGAGCTGGCGCGGACCGGGCTCGCGGTCGAGCTCGTCTCGACGCTCGCGGTGCTGACTGCGGCCTGGGTGCTCTTCCGGCCACTCGCGGCCCCACGTGACCTCCCCGACGCCGAGCTTCGCCACGCGGCGGCACGGATCGTTCAGGAGCACGGCACGGACACGCTCTCGTTCTTCAAGCTGCGGGGCGACAAGCACTACCTCTTCGACGACAGCCGCTCGGCGTTCCTCGGCTACCGGGTCGAGAACGGCGTCCTGATGGTGTCGGGCGACCCGGTCGGCGAGCCGGCTGCGGTGGCGGGCGTGATGCGGCGCCTCTTCGAGTTCGCGGAGGCCCGGTCGCTGCGGGTGGCGGCGCTCGGCGTCAGCGGCGCCGGCCGCGCGCTCTTCGAGCAGGCGGGGCTCCGCGCGCTCTACCTCGGCGACGAGGCGATCGTCGAGACGCGGGAGTTCTCGCTCGACGGCCGCGCGATCCGGAAGGTGCGCCAGTCGGTCACACGGCTCGAGAAGGCGGGATACAGCGCCGAGCTCGTCGAGCTGTCGGCGCTGCCGGCGGGGAAGCTCGCCGAGCTCGAGCGGGTGACCGAGACGTGGCTCGACGGGGCGCCGGAGCGCGGCTTCAGCATGGCGATGGACTCGCTGCGCAACCCGCACTGCGCCGAGACGCTCGTGCTGACCGCGCTCGACGGGGACGGCGGCGTGGGCGGCTTCCTGCAGTTCGTGCCGACCTACGGTCGCGGCGCGGTGTCGCTCTCGCTCATGCGGCGGCAGCCGGAGGCGCCGAACGGGCTGACGGAGTTCATGATCGTGCGCGCGATCGAGGCGCTGCGCGAGCGCGGGATCGAAGAGGCGTCGCTGAACTTCGCAGCGTTCGCGAGGCTGATCCGCGAGCCGGCGGGGCTGCTCGAGCGGGTGGCGGGGCGGCTGATCGTGCTCGGCGACACGTGGTTCCAGATCGAGCGGCTGTACCGCTTCAACGCGAAGTTCTTCCCGCGCTGGGAGCCGAGGTACTTCATGTACGAGCGGCGGTTCGGGCTGCCGCGGGCAGGCATCGCGGCACTCTGGCTCGAGGGGCAGCTGCGGAAGCCCAAGCCTCTTGCGCGCCGCGCTGCCTGACCGATGAGTTCGCTGCCGCCCGGCAGTCATATCCTCCGTACCGGCGAACACAACGGAGGTGGCGACGAGAATGGCAGTGACACAGCTCGTGATCGGAACGAGGAAGGGACTGTTCCTGCTCGAGAGCGAGAACCGCCGCGACTGGGAGCTGCGCGGCCCGTTCTGCGAGAGCTGGCCCGTGTATCACGCCCTGCGTGACCCGTCGACCGGCGCCATCTACGCGGCGGCCGCGAGCGAGTGGCACGGCTCCGCAATCTGGCGGAGCGCGGACGACGGCGAGACGTGGGCGCACTCGAGCGAGGGGCTCGCGCACGACGACGAGCGGAAGATCTCGAAGGTCTCGTCGCTGGCTGCCGCGCACGGGCGCGTGCTGGTCGGAGCCGAGGCGGCCGGCATCTTCGAGAGCCGCGACGGGGGAGCCACCTTCTCGAAGCTGTCGACGCTCGAGGAGCAGCCGGGACGCAAGGAGTGGGACAACCCGGAGATGCAGCCGCCCGGCCATCTCGGCATCTCGGCGCTGATGACGGACGGCGACGACCCGGCCCGCTTCTGGGCGATCGTGCAGGGCGTCGGCTTCTTCGAGACGGCGAACGACGGGGAGAGCTGGACGCCGCGGAACCGCGGCCTCCGCGCCGACTGGCCCCGCGAGCACGAGGAGATCGGCTTCTGCGTCCACCGCCTCGTCCGCTCGCCCGTCGACGGCGACCGGATGTACCAGCAGAACCACGTCGGCGTCCACCGCAGCGACGACGGTGGTGCATCCTGGCAGGAGATCACGGAGGGGCTGCCGAGCGAGTTCGGGTTCGCCGCCGCGACCCACCCGCACGACCGCGAGACCTTCTACGTCATCCCGCTCGACCCGCTGCACGCGCGGACGATGCCGGACGGCCAGGTGGCGGTGTGGCGCACGCGTGACGGCGGCTCGAGCTGGAAGAAGCTGACGAACGGCCTGCCGGGGCCGAACGCCTACGTGGGCGTGCTGCGGGCGGCGATGTCGATCGACGGGCACGACACTCCGGGCCTCTACTTCGGCACGAGCACGGGGCAGCTCTTCGCGAGCGCCGACGAGGGCGAGAGCTGGAGCGAGATCGCGAGCTACCTGCCGCCGGTCTGGTCGGTCGAGGTGTCGGTGCTGGAGGGGTGACCGCCATGGCCGACGTCCATCTGCCGCCGACGCTGACGCCGCTCTTTGCCGGGCTGCCGCGCCGCGTCGACCTCGACGCGGCGACGGTCATCGACGCGATCGACCAGCTCGACGAGCGCTGGCCGGGGCTCCGCGACCGGCTCCTCGCCTCCCCGGGCGAGATCCGGCCGCACATCCACGTCTACGTCGACAAGGAGCGGGCGCAGCTGGCCACCCCGGTTGCGCCCGGCTCCCGCGTCGACGTCATCGCCGCGATCAGCGGCGGCTGATCGCCGCTGATCGCATCGGCCGCTGCACTTTCGTAACGGAGCCTCGGCCGTTGCACTTTCGTAACGGAGCCTGGCACCGGACATGTCCCTTTGGCCGGGCGGAAAGTGCAGGTATTTCGCTCGCGTTGGCCCGTATCTGTTGCAGTTTCGTAACGGAGCCTGTCCCCCTGTCCGCGCGGGACCATGGCCACGGCGGCTCTGGCCTCAGCGGCTCGGATCAGAGGGACACGTACCTCGCGTTCAGGGTCGCGGCGAGGGTGCGGTGGGCGGCCGTGGTGCCCACCAGAACGGACCTGGCTGGATCGGCGCCGTGGGTGCGGGCGAAGGCGAGCGGAAGGCCGGGGAGCGGCGGGCGGCACCAGCAAGCCGGGGGGCCGCCGCCGTGGGGGCAGAGGGCGGGCTCCACGGGGCCCGCGACGAGTGCCCGGACACGCTCGACTGCCGGCGCGAGCTCGTCGACGCTCGCCTCGGGCCGCCAGTCGAAGACGAGATGCGGCGCGGCGGGCGCCGCGGCGGCCAGGACCGCTGCGAGCGCGGGCGACGAGATCGCAGCCGCGGCGACCAGAACTGCCGTTCCGCCCTCACGCGGGCGACGTGCGAACGGCACCCGCTCCACGGCCGCAAAGCCCTCGTCGGTCGCCGGCGGCTCCAGCTCGCGCAGGGCGCGCATCTGGGAGGTCGGCGCGAGCAGGCCCGGATCGCGGCGCGAGAGGGTGCGGAGCTCGTCCGGCGAGGGTAGGCGGCCGAGCCGGTCGAGGAATCGCTCGACGAGGTTCACCTGCGCCTGGGCGAGCGGCGTGTCGAGCCACACGCATCCCAGCGGCAGCCCATGGCGCGCCCCCACCTCGACAACACGGCTGCGCGCCGCCCGCGTCAGGTACGTGTTGTCGACCACCACGCGTTCCGCGCCGCTCGCGAGGAGCTCGTCGAGCGCCTCGGCGACGCCGCGGAGCGTCCCGCCCCTCTCGTCGCGGTTCAGCCGGGCGAACCCTCGCCCGGCGTAGCCGGCGGCAAGGACGCTCTTCCCCGCGCCGGGGATGCCCATGACCATGACGACCTCGCCTTCGCGCCTCTGAGCGCCACGTCGCACCCGGACCCGGCCGAAGGCGCTTCCGAGTCGCTCGCGATCCGCCGCGGGCAGGCAGAGCCGCGCCGACCACGCCGACGAGCGGGCCGTCTCCGGCCGGCCGGCGCCGGGGATCGCGACCACCGCCGGCGAAACTCCGAGCACCCACGCGAGCGCGACCTCCCCCGGCTCCGCCCCGTCCGCCGCCGCGACGGCCAGCAGCGTCTCATTCCCGAGCAGCCGCCGGACGCGCCGCGGCCCGCCGACCGGTGAGTGCGCCATCACCGCCAGCCCCAGCTCCTCGCACCTCTCGATCACGCCGCCCCGCTCCGCGGTGTCGTCGAGCAGGCTCACAGGCACCTGTACGGCCGAGACCGGCGCCAGCTCGACCGCCTCGTCGAGCTGCCGGCGGTTGACGTTCGCCACCCCCACGCGCCGGACCAGGCCCTCCTCGACGAGCCGCCCGAGCGCACGCACGGAGGTCTGCCACGGCACGCGCGGGTCGGGGGCGTGCAGCAGGTAGAGGTCGATCGGAAGCCCGGCGAGTGCAGCGAGGCTCGCGTCGCAGTCGGCGCGGACCGACCGCGCCCGCCCGTCGGGAACCCAGCCGGCGCCCATCCCGCCCTTCGTGACGATGCGGGCACCTGTGCCCTGGAGGGTGCGGCCGAGCAGCGCCTCGTTGCCGCCGTAAGCTCGGGCCGTGTCGAAGACGGTGATCCCGGCGTCGAGCGCCGCCGCGACCGTCGCCTCGGCGGTCGCGTCCGCGAGCCGCATGCACCCGAGCCCGACGCGCAGCTCGGAGGGATCGAGCCAGCTCATCGCCGCGCAGGGAGCAGCGCGCGCAGGTCGTCGATCGTGTCCGCCTCCGCCGCCGCCTTGTCGGGCCGGTAGCGCTTCACGCGAGCGAACCGGAGTGCGAGGCCCCCCGGGTAGCGCCCCGAGACCTGGACGCCGTCGAGCGCGATCTCGACCACGAGCTCCGGCCGGACGAAGACGGCGATCCCGCGCCGCTCGAGCTCGCGCTCGAGCAGGGCGCGCGTCTGCCACTCGAGCAGCTCGTCGGTCATGCCCTTGAACGTCTTCCCGACCATCACGAACCCGCCGGCTGGGTCGCGCGCGCCGAGATGGAGGTTCGAGAGCCGCCCGTGCCCCCACTCGGCGCCGAGGACGACGAGGTCGTAGGTCCGCACCGGCTTCACCTTCCGCCAGGCCTTCCCGCGCCGGCCGGCGGCGTAGGTCGAGGCCGCGTCCTTCACGACGACACCCTCGTGCCCGGCTGCGAGCGCCTCGTCGAGCACGCGCTCCGCCTCCTCGACGTCGGCAGTCAGCAAGCCGGGCACCACGAGCTCCGCCGCCGCGCCCTCGAGCAGCTCCCGCCGCTCGCGGAGCGGTGCGTCCAGCAGGTCGCGGCCGTCGAGGTGGAGCAGGTCGAAGAGGAACGTGACCACCCCCTCGGGCGGTGCATCGTCGTCGATCTGCGACACCGTGTCCTGGAACGCCGCCGGGCGGCCGTCGTCGCCGATCCAGATGCCCTCGCCGTCGAGGACGGCCTGCCTGAGCGGCAGCCGGCGGACTGCCGCCGCCACCCCCGGCAGCGCCGCCGCGATCTCGTTCAGGTTGCGGGTGTAGATGCGCACGTCGTCGCCCCGGCGGTGGATCTGGACCCGGATGCCGTCGAGCTTCCACTCGACGGAGGCCTCGCCGAGCTCGGCGACCGCCTCGGCCACGCTTCCGGAGGTCGAGGCGAGCATCGGCAGAACGGGCCGGAAGAGCTCGAGCCCGACTGCAGCGAGCCCGGCCTCGCCATCCGCCAGCGCGACGGCCGCCGTCGCGGGGAGCTCGCCCGAGAGCATCAGCGCCCGCCGCACGAGCTCCGGGCGCACGCCGGCCGCCCGCGCGAGCGCATCCGCCATCAGCCCCGCGAGCGCCCCCTGCCGCAGCTCGCCCGTGAAGAGGCGCCTGACGAACGCCGCCTCGGCCTCCGTGGCACGGCCGAGGAGCGAAGCGAGGAGCGCCCGCCGGCCCGCGGCCGAGCCGGTTCCCGTGGCCGCCTCCAGGTCGATGATCGCGCGGTCGAGGTCGCCGACGGTCAGGGCCGGCGCCGAGGCGGGAGGCGCGTCGACGCCGTACACCATCCGGTACCCGACCCCGACGCGCCCCTGCCGCGGCGCGCCGGAGAGAAAGCCGACGACCACCGGCACCTCGGCCGGCTCGAGCGAGCGCAGCAGCTCCGCGAGGATCGCGATCTTCGCCGAGCGCGAGCTCGTTGCCGCGACCCGCTCGGAGGCGGCAACGACGTCGGCGAGGAGCGTCACCCTCGGAAGTAGAGCCGACCTGTACCTCTTTCGGGGGGACAAGAACGCGTCTCGCCGTTCGATAGGAGAAGCATGGAGCTGCTCACCGAGGCCGCACCCCCGGCGGCTGCGCCGCAGCCTGCGGACGCCGTGATCGAGGCGGCGAACCAGGTGATCGAGGCCCGGGACATCCGGACGCTCTTCCAGCCGCTGCTCCACCTTCGAACGGGCGACGTCGTCGGCTTCGAGGCACTCACGCGAGGACCGCAGGGCTCACCCGTCGAGTCGCCTCTCGCGCTGCTCGAAGCGGCGCGTGCAGCCGGACGCCTTGCGGAGCTCGACTGGCTGTGCGCGGCCTCGGCCTGCGACGCCGCCGTCTCGGCGAAGCTCCATCCGTCCGCAAGCCTGTTTCTCAACTTCGACCCGGCGACGCTGCTGACCCCGTGCCCCGAGGATCTGCTCCGCTCGACGCGGCGTGCTCAGGATCAGCTGCGCATCTTCGTCGAGATGAACGAGGAGTCGCTGATCGCCGACCCGGGCCGGGTCTTCGCCGCTCTCGCCCAGCTCCGCGCGATCGGCTGGGGTGTTGCGATCGACAACGCCTTCATCGGCTCGAGCTCGCTCGGCGTCTTCCCGCTGATCGAGCCGGACGTGATCAAACTCGACCTCCAGGCGGCCGGAGGCGACCCGGCGGTGATCGCGGCGATGAGCGACCGGGCACGGCTGGCCTCGGAGCACAGCGGCGCGGCCATCCACATGGCGGGGCTCGAGAAGCCGGAAGACGTGCGGCTGGCGCGGCTCGCAGGCGCCGAGTTCGGTCAGGGATGGCTGTTCGGCGTTCCGGCTCCCCTCCCCGCCGACACGACCGCGCCGCGGAACGTCGTTCCGTTCACGCGTTACTCCGAGGCGGTCGCCGACGAGCTGCCGTTCGACCTCCTCCGCTCCCTCGTGCCGACGGCGATCGCGGAACGTTCGCTGATCGAGCCGCTCGCCGCGTACATCGAAGAGCAGGCACACGCCAACGGCCCACCGGGCATCCTCCTGCTCTCCTTCGACGCGCGGACGCCGCCGTCGCCGGACGGCGACGAGCGGCTTCGCCGGCACGTCGAGCGGTCGGCCTTCACCGTCGTGCTGGGCGCCGGGCCGGGACCGGAGTCGACGAAGACGTCGATCGTGCGGCGCCTGTCTCGGAGCGACGCCATGAGCACCGACCGGTGCGTCGTCGTCCTCGGCACGCACTACGCCGGCGCGCTCGTCGCGCGCGACCTCGACGAGGACGGAGAGCCCGGCGATCACCGTTTCGAGTACGCGATCACGCATGACCGCTCCCTCGTCTGTCTCGTGGCGCGTGCGTTCGTCCGCCGCGCGGCCGCGACTCCGCCGAGCAACTAACTTCGCCCGCGCGTCGCCGCCTAAGGCAATGGGCGCCCGCTGCTCATCCCGCCGCAGCTCCGCACCCCGGCCGCGCGGTCGCGGCGGGCGCCTCCCGTGTGCGGAAGCTCACATGGACGAGGGTGCACGTTCACCACGACGCCCCTAGGCTGCAGGTCGCAGAGCAGTCAAGGCGCTCGTGCACGCCTCCGTAGACGGCGGTCGCCGGGGGGATGACCGCCGTCTACGTCTTTACCCAAGTCCTATGATCGGCGCGCGATGCCGCCCGAGCTCGAGACGCTGGCCGCGATCGAGCAACGGGTGCTCTGGCTCGCGGTGCGCATCGTCGACTACGCGAACCGCGAGCGGCCGAAGGGCGACCAGCTGAAGGTCGGCGGCCATCAGGCGTCGTCGGCGTCGATGGTCTCGCTGATGACTGCGCTCTACCTCGCCGAGCTCGACGCGGACGACCGCGTCTCGGTGAAGCCGCATGCCTCACCGGTGCTGCACGCGATCGAGTACCTCCTCGGCCGTCTCGACGGCTCGTACCTGACGCGGCTGCGCGACTTCGGCGGGCTGCAGTCGTACCCGTCGCGCACGAAGGACCCGTTCCCGGTGGACTACTCCACCGGCTCCGTCGGCCTCGGCTCGGCCGCACCACTCTTCGGTGCGCTCGCCGACCGGTTCACGGCGTCCCGCCTCGGCGCCTCGACCGGCGGGCGCTTCATCTCGCTCCTCGGCGACGCCGAGCTCGACGAGGGGAACATCTGGGAGGCCGTGGCCGAGCCGCTGACGCGCCGGCTCGGGAACGTCCTCTGGATCGTCGACCTGAACCGGCAGTCGCTCGACCGTGTCATCCCCGGCATCCGCGCCGCGGAGCTCGAGGCGCACTTCCGCACGAGCGGCTGGGAGGTGATCGAGCTGAAGTACGGCCGCCGCCTGCGGGCCGCCCGCGAGGAGGAGGGCGGCGAGCTGCTGCTCCGCCGGATCGACGCGATGCCGAACGAGCAGTACCAGTCGCTCTTCGGCGCGAGCGAGGAGGTCGTGCGCGAGACCGTGCTGAGCGGGCTCGCAGGGGACGAGCGGCTTCGCCTCGAGCGCCTGCTCGACCGCCACGCAGGCAGCGTCGCGCCGCTCGTCCGCGATCTCGGCGGCCACGACCTGGCCGACATCCTTCACGCGCTCCGCTGCGCCCGCCTGACCGCCGACCGGCCGACGGTGATCTTCGCCTACACGATCAAGGGCTACGGCCTCGAGATCGCCGGGCGCCCCCAGAACCACTCGGCGCTCCTGACCGAGGAGCAGATCGGGCGGCTCCGTGCGAGCTCCGGCCTGACACCCGAGACGGAGTGGTCGCGCTTCGAGCCGGGCTCGCCGGAGCAGCTGCTGCTCGAGCGGGCCCTCGCTCGCCTCGACCGCGGCGACCGCCCCGCCGCGCGCGGGATCCCGGTGCCGGCCTCGCTCAGTGACCGCGATCCCGGCCGCCCCATCTCCACCCAGGCCGCGCTCGGGCACACGCTCCTCGACCTCTCGCGCGTCGAGGGCGTCGGCGAGCGGCTGGTGACGGTCGCCCCGGACGTGGCCGTGTCGACGAACCTCGGCGGCTTCATCAACAAGACCGGCATCTGGGGCTACGACGAGGAGCCGGTGTACGACGCGATGGAGGACTCGCCGCTCAAGTGGCGCGTCAGCCCGAACGGGCAGCACGTCGAGATGGGGATCGCCGAGATGAACCTGGTGCTCCTGCTCGGCCAGCTCGGCCTCTCCTGGGACTTCCAGCGCCAGTGGCTGTTCCCGGTCGGGACGGTCTACGACCCGTTCGTGATGCGGGCGCTCGAGGGGATCGTCTACTCGACCTACTCCGGCAGCCGCTTCGTGATCGCGGGCACCCCGTCGGGCATCTCGCTCTCGCGCGAAGGCGGCGCCCACCAGTCGCTGATCACCCCGGGGATCGGGATCGAGACGCCCGGCCTCGTCTACGCCGAGCCTTGCTTCGCGCGCGAGCTCGAGTGGCTGCTCCTCGACGCGCTCGCGCGGATGCAGGAGGCGGGCGGCGAGGCGCTCTATCTCCGACTCTCGACGAAGCCGATCGACCAGAGCCCGTTCGCGGAAGCGGTGGCGCGGGTCGGCGAGGAGCGGCTCCGCGCCGACGTCGTCGCGGGCGGGTTCCGCCTCCGCGAGCCTGCGGCCTCGCCCGACCGCGTCGTCCTCGCTTGCTGCGGCGCGATCGTGCCCGAGACGCTCGCCGCCGCGGAGCAGCTTGCCGAGGAGGAGGGCGTGGAGGCGCTTGTGCTCTGCCTCTCCTCCCCCGACCGGCTCTACCGCAAGTGGCAGGCCGGCCGCACCGATCCCCTCCGCGGCGGCACCGCCCGCCGCTCGCACCTCGAGTCGCTCGTGCTGCCCGACGAGCGCGGCCTGCCGGTCGTAACGGTGCTCGACGGCGCGAGCCATGCACTCGCCTTCGTGGGCACCGCCCTCGGCAGCCGCCGGAGCGTCGCGCTCGGCGCCGACCGCTTCGGCCAGACCGGCTCGCAGCCCGAGCTCTACGCCGAGTACGCGATCGACGCCGAGGCGATCGTGACCGCCGCGCTCGTGGCGCTCGAGCCCTAGGATTTGCCAAGGACGACCACAAGCGCATCGCGAAGCGCGGCGGCCGGATCCAGGAGGACCGCCGGCGGCCGCCACGCGACATGCCCGTCCGGGCGCACGAGCGCCGCTCCGTCGCGAGCGAGGCTGAGCGGGCCGGCGAGCCACGGGAGGCGCTCGACGGCGAGCGGGAGGGCGTTCTCGGCCGCCACCCTCTCCCCCGCCTCCAGCCAGCGGTCGGCGTCGGGGCCGCAGACGAGGACGAACGCCGTGTCGAACCAGTCGATCGTCGACTGCGTCCGGGCCGAATCGAGCCACACGTGCGGGAAGCGCGCGCCGGGGCGGTCGGAGGGCCAGTAGCGCGCGACGTCGACGGCCGGCATCGGCGTCCCGTCGTCGATCAGCGCCCCTTCGCGGTAGATCCAGCCCATCGACAGCCCCTCGGAGTCGAAGGCGCGGTTCACGGCGACGAGCGCCCGGCGCCAGCCCTCCGGGTCCTCGTGCCGCCGCTCCGCCGCCGCCGCGGTCCTCAGGTACTGGATCCGGTTCTCGGTCGCCCACTCGATCGCCGCCGCCGCCACCGGCCGGCGCTCCACCTGGTAGGAGTCGAGCAGCCCTTCCGAAGCGAGCCCGCGCACGACGTAGGCGAGTCGCCACGCGAGCCCGTGGGCATCTGCGAGGCCGGTGTTGAGGCCGACGCCGCCCGTGGGCGGGATCGCGTGTGCGGCGTCGCCGGCGAGGAGCACCGACTGCACGCGGTACGAGGTCGGCAGGATCCCCTGCAGCCGCCACCGCACGGTGTTGATCAGCTCGAGCTCGAGGTCGGGAATGCCCCAGTGCGCGCGGATCGTGCGGAAGAGCTCCTCGTCGGCGAGCGGCGGGTCGTCGTCGTGCTCGAGGTACTGGATGTAGATCCAGCGCTGCCCCTCGGGCTCCGTCGCGACGATCGGGCCGAAGGGCACGCCGGGGTCGTTCGGGACGATCCAGAGCGCCGTCGACTGCGTCGCGTGCGGCAGGTGGGCGAGGTCGGCGCGGTAGTAGTAGCTCACCATCTGCTGGAGCTGCCCCGGCCCCTCGACCGGGATGCCGAGCGCCGCACGGATGCCGCTGTTCGCGCCGTCGCACGCGACCAGATACCGCGCCTCGACCTGGCGCTCGCGGCCGGTGGGCACGTCGCGGATCACGGCCGTGACGCCGGCGCTGCCGTTCTCGAACGAGACGAGCTCGGTCGCCCGGA
>Ga0335085_10015373_pt1 | contig 11107 bp, 8 predicted proteins | sample Lox_Sample_45_FD_206712 | JGI IMG/M metagenome (GOLD analysis project Ga0335085, IMG submission 206712) | Soil microbial communities from Loxahatchee National Wildlife Refuge, Florida, United States - Lox_Sample_4.5 | ecosystem: Environmental > Terrestrial > Soil > Wetlands | place: USA: Florida... | reverse complement strand
TGAGCCAGCAGCACTTCCCGGCACCGCCGCGTCCACACTGAGGCGAGGCGCGAAGGAGAGCCTCAGACGTGCTTTCGAGGGTCCGGCGAGCCTTTTCGCCAGCGGCTTTAAGTATGTTAATTTTTCATGACGCAATGCCGCAGCCCGACAAATTGGCCGCCACAATTCATTGTCGCGTCGCGCCAGGCGCGCCGCGTTTTGGCGCGTCCGCGAAATGCGATTCTCGCGATGAAACGCGGAGAACAAACGCCCTTTCCGGTCGCCCGCCCGACCGATTACTATCTCCCGCGCGCTTGATTTTGGCCACGCCAGCGGCGAGGAGATGCGCGTCGCGCCGAGCGCGTCAGGGAGCCGAAACATGGATAACCTCATCGCCCGCGTCGCCAAGGCGGCGAACCTTTCGCCGGAGGTCGCGCGCAAGGCCGTCGCCCTCATCGCCGACTTCATCCAGCGCGAAGCCTCCGAAGACGCGGTCAACGATCTGTTTGAGAAGGCGCCTGAACTGCATGCGATCATCGCTTCTGGCGCCCCGACCGGCGGCGAGGGCATGGGCTACGGCCTGAAAGGTCTCATGGGGATCGCGGCCGGCGCCATGGGCGGCGGCGGATTGATGGCGCTCGGCGGCGAACTCATGGGCCTCGGCCTCAGCATGGACCAGATCCAGATCGCCGGTCATGAAGTGTTCGCCTACGCGCGGGAGGTGGCGGGCGACCAGACGGTCGGGGAGATCGCGGCCTCGATCCCGGGCATTTCGAATTTCATCTAGGGAGGCTGGCTTGGCCGCGGAGGGGCCCGTTTTTCCCGCTTATGGCGAAGCCGATTGGCGCAAGGCGGCGGAGGCGGCCCTCAAAGGCCGAAATCTCGAATCGCTTGCGTCCGCGACCGCCGACGGCCTCCGCATCGAGCCGCTCTATACGCCCGCCGACGGGCCAAGGGCGGTTGGTCCGGACGGCCCGTGGCGGGTGATCGCCAGGGTCGATCATCCGGACGCAGGCGAAGCCAACGCACAGGCGCTTGAGGATCTCGCCGGCGGCGCCGACGGCCTGCAGTTGATTTATTCCGGCGCGATCGGCGCCTATGGATTTGGCCTCAAGCGCCACGATCCGGCCACGCTCCATGCGGCGTTCGACGGCGTCCGTTTCGACGCCGGGCCGACGTTCGAGCTCGACCTCGGTCCGGAGGCGCCTCGCCAGGCGCTGGGCCTCGGCGCCCTCGTAGAACGTTCCGGGGCCAAGCCCGTCGACTGCACCGTCTCGTTCGGCCTCGATCCGTTTGCGGTCTGCGCCTTTGGGCCATTCCCCGAAGACTGGGCGGCGCATGCAAGACCTTATGTGGAGGCGGCGCTGGAGCTGAAAGCGCGCGGCTTCGCCGGGCCGTTCGTCGTCGCCGATTCTCGATGCGTTCATGCCGCGGGCGGAGGACCCTCACAGGAACTTGCGTTCGCGCTCTCAGCCGGCGTCGCGTTGTTGCGCGCCTTGAGCGAGGCCGGGGCTCCGCTTGACGAAGCGCGGAGGCTCGTCGCGTTCCGTCTCGCGGCCGACGCGGACGAATTCGTCACGCTGTCGAAGTTCCGCGCGCTCAGGCTCGCCTGGGCGCGGGTCGAGGCGGCGTGCGGCCTTGAGCCCACGAAAGCACGCGTGCAGGCCGAGACGGCCTGGCGCATGATGACCGCCCGCGACCCGTACGTGAACATGATGCGCGGCGATATCGCCGCCTTCTCGGCCGGCCTCGGCGGCGCCGACAGCGTGAGCGTCTTGCCGCATACGCTCGCCCTCGGCCTGCCGGACAGCCTTGGGCGACGGCTTGCGCGCACCGGCCAGCTCATCCTCCTGCGGGAGTCCAACCTCGCCTTCGTCGCCGATCCGGCGGCCGGCGCGGGCGCGTTTGAGGCGCTCACGAAAGGTCTTTGCGAGAAGGGCTGGGCGCTGTTTCAGGAGATCGAGGCGCAAGGCGGATTGCCCGCGGCGCTCGCGGCCGGCGCATTCCAGCGCCGGGTCGCCAAGAACGCGACGGCGCTGAAACGCGACGTCGCGCGCCTGAAATGGCCGATCACCGGCGTCAGCGCCCATCCCGATCTGGCCGAACGGCCCGCCGATCTCGCCCCCGCCGCGCCCGAGCGGGAGACGATAGCGGCCGCGGCCGGGGCGCTCGCGCCGATGCGTCTCGCCGAGCCATTCGAGACGCTGCGCGACGAGGCCGACGTCATCTTCGGCAGGAGAGGCCGGCGCCCAACCGCGTATCTCATCGCGCTTGGGCCTGAGCCCTCGCACCGCCGGCGCGTCGCCTTCATGCGCGAATGGTTCGCGGCCGGCGGAATCGACACGGCTTACGATGGCGAGAGCGCCACCCCCGACGAGGCGGTCGCGCAGTTGGAACGCAGCGGCGCGGACTTCGTTTGCCTCTGCGGCGACGACGAGGCCTACGCCGCTCACGCGGAAAGCTTCGCCGGGGCGATCAAGGCCGACGGCGCCGGCGATATCGTTCTTGCCGGCCGCCCCGGCAAGCGTGAGACCATTTTGCGCGAGGCGGGCGTCACAAATTTCGTCTTCGCCGGATGCGACGCCGTCGCGACCCTGCAAGGCCTCACCCGTAGTATCGCCGGCCAAGGTCGCCCCGGGAGCGCGCCATGAGCTCAATCCCCGATTTGTCGAAAGTTTCCTTCGCCCCTGCGCTTGGGCTTCCCAGCGCGGGCGAGGCTCGGATCTGGACAACGCCTGAGGGCATCGACGTCAAGTCTTTCTACGACGCGCGCGACCACGACGGACTCGACTTCTCCCACGACTGGCCGGGACTGCCACCCTATCTGCGCGGCCCCTACCCGACGATGTACGTCAATCAGCCGTGGACAGTTCGGCAATACGCGGGCTTCTCGACCGCCGAGGAATCGAACGCCTTCTATCGCGCCAATCTCGCCGCCGGACAGAAGGGCCTTTCCGTGGCCTTCGATCTCGCGACCCATCGCGGCTACGATTCCGATCATCCGCGCGTCGCGGGGGACGTCGGCATGGCGGGCGTCGCGATCGATTCGATCTATGACATGCGCACGCTGTTCGACGGCATTCCGCTCGATACGATGAGCGTGTCGATGACGATGAACGGCGCCGTGCTGCCGGTCCTCGCGCTCTTCATCGTCGCGGCGGAGGAGCAGGGCGCGCCAATGTCGGCGCTCTCCGGGACCATCCAGAATGACATTCTGAAAGAGTTCATGGTCCGCAACACCTACATCTATCCGCCCGCGGCCTCGATGCGGATCGTCGCCGACATCTTCGCCTTCACCGCGGCGAACATGCCGAAGTTCAACTCGATCTCCATCTCCGGCTATCACATGCAAGAGGCGGGCGCGACGCAGGACCTCGAGCTCGCCTACACGCTCGCCGACGGCATCGAATATGTGCGCGCCGGAATCGCGGCGGGGATGAGCGTGGACGCCTTCGCGCCGCGCCTCTCGTTCTTCTGGGCGATCGGCATGAATTTCTTCATGGAGATCGCGAAACTGCGCGCGGCGCGCAAGCTCTGGGCCGGCATCGTCAAAGGCTTCGGCGCTAAGTCGGACCGGTCGCTGCCGCTCCGCGCACACTGCCAGACGTCCGGCTGGTCGCTGACCGCGCAGGACCCATTCAACAACATCGTGCGCACTCAGATTGAGGCGATGGCGGCGACGCAAGGCCACACCCAGTCGCTGCACACCAATGCGCTCGACGAAGCGCTGGCGCTGCCGACGCCGTTCTCGGCGCGCATCGCCCGCAACACGCAACTCTTCCTCATCGAGGAAAGCGGCACGACGCGCGTCATCGATCCGTGGGGCGGCTCTTACTATGTCGAGCGCCTGACGGCGGACCTGGCCGCTCGCGCGCAGGAACGCATCGACGAGATCGAAAAGCTCGGCGGCATGGCCAAGGCCATCGAACAGGGGCTGCCGAAGCGACGCATCGAGGAAGCCGCCGCGCGCACCCAGGCGCGCATCGATTCGGGCCGGCAGACGGTCATCGGCGTAAACGCGTTTCCGCCGCTTCTCGAGCGCGAGATCAATGTGCTCAAGGTTGACGCCGCGGCGGTGCGCGCGAAGCAGATCGACAAGCTCAAGCGGCTGCGGGCTGAGCGCGATTCGGCGAAGACCGCCGCCGCGCTTGAGGCGCTGACCAACGGCGCGCGCGCCAAGGCTAATCTGCTGCAGCTTTCGGTCGAGGCGGCGCGCGCCAAGGCGACAGTCGGCGAAATCTCGCTCGCAATGGAGAAGGCGTTCGGCCGCCATGTCGCCGAGACCCGAGCCATCTCGGGCGTCTATCTCGCCGAATCCGGACCTGCAGCGGAGGCGAACGAACGCGTGATGGCGCTGACCCGCGCCTTCGCCGAGAACGAGGGGCGCCCGCCGCGAATTTTGGTGGCCAAGATCGGCCAAGATGGGCACGACCGCGGCCAAAAGATCATCGCCTCGGCCTTCGCCGATCTCGGCTTCGACGTGAAGATTGGCCCCTTGTTCGCGACGCCGGATGAAGTTGCGGCGCTCGCAGCGGAGAGCAAGGTCCATATCGTCGGCGTGTCGTCGCTTGCCGCCGGCCACCTAGCGCTCGTCCCGGAGCTGAAGGCCACACTCAAGAAGGTGGGGATGGGCGATGCGATGATTGTCGTCGGCGGCGTCATTCCCGAGCGCGACTTCGGGCCGCTGCGCGAAGCCGGCGCAGACGCGATCTTTCCGCCCGGCACGCCGATCGCCGAGGCTGCGCAGAGCCTCATCGAGCGCCTCAACGAGCGCCTCGGATATATCCAGCGCGCTCCAGCCTAAGCTCAGCGCATGCGCAAAACGCGGCGCGGTGTTCGGACGATCGATCCCATAACGGCGCAATAGATCGAATCCCCTACGCGCGACGTAAGGGCGCCTGCCTCAAATTGAAACGTAAAGACGATGACGTGAGCGGCGCCGACTTTGCCGTGTCTGCGCACGGGGGGGCGGGGGCCCCCGCCGCGGGAGAGACGGAACAAACGCCATGAGCGTTACGGTCGCCGACATTGTGCGCCGCGTCATCGGGCACACGCGCCAGATGTTGCGGGAGCGCGTCTACGATTGGCCAACGGCGCGTCGCGCGCTCGTGAGGATTCTCGCGGATCTCGAGTCCCGGTCGCCGAACGACCCGAACCTGGCCGAGTTGCGCGCGTTCATAGAGCTGGGCGACCGCAATGCAACCGAGCGGGGGCAATATCCGACGAGGCGCGATTGACTCGGACAGCGACTTGGCCTTCATTTTCGAGAGCTAGTTGACGTTCCGGCGCCGCTGGAAGAACGCACTCGCTCTGTCGCCGACGCCTTGACTCGCGTCGCCGACTGCTCACAAACTTCTTGTGGAGCGCGTCGCCTGGACAGAGCGGGAAGCTTGCCCGCGGCGGCTTTCGCTGCGCGATCTGGCGCCGGCGATCGGCGTAACGAAAGGCGCCGCGGTGATTGCAACGTCCAAGCGTCGGGGAGGGGCGGTCGATGGCGGCCATGAATGGACGAAGCGCACGGACGCGAAAATTGGTGACGCGCACCGGCGCGGAGTTGCAGTTCACCGAACTCGGGTTCGGCGCCGCCCCGCTCGGCAATCTCTACCGGCCCATGACCGAGAAGGAAGCGCGCGCGCTCTTGGAAACGGTCTGGGCTTCCGGCTGCCGCTACTTCGACACGGCGCCGTTCTACGGCCTTGGCCTGTCGGAGACGCGGCTCAACGGATTCCTTCGCCCTAAGCTTCGCAAGTCGTACCTCCTCTCCACCAAGGTCGGCCGCCTCCTCGAGCTGTGCAGTCCAAAAGAGCGCTCACGTCAAAGCGGCCCGGGCGCCTTCTTCGAAACCCCTTCCCGGCGCGAACGCTTCGACTACTCCTACGATGGCGTCATGCGCTCGCTTGAATTTTCGCTTGAGCGCCTGGGTCTCGACGACATCGACATCGTCTACGTCCACGACGTCGACGTCACCACGCACGGCAGCAAGGAAGCTGCGGACGCGCGCATCAAGGAATTCATGAACGGCGGCTACCGCGCGCTGGAAAAGTTACTTGCGTCGGGCGCCATTCGAGCGATCGGCGCGGGAATCAACGATTGGGACATCGCCGAGAAACTGGCGCGCATCGGAGTCTTCGACGTGTTCCTGCTCGCGGGACGATATACGCTGCTCGAGCAGGATGCGGTGACCAGCTTCCTTCCCTTTTGCGCCGAAAAAGGGATCGGCGTCGTGGTTGGCGGACCGTTCAACTCGGGCATTCTTGCGACCGGCTTGAAGGCCGACGCGCACTACAATTATGGACCTGCGCCCAACGAGGTGAAAGAGCGCGTGCGGAGGCTTCAGCAGCTGTGCAAATCGTTCAAGGTCAAGCTGCCGGAGGCGGCGCTGCATTTTCCGCTGGGGCACCCGGCGGTGGTGAGCATCGTCCCGGGCGCCCAGCGAGCGAGCGAAGCCAAGCGCAACGCTGCGATGATGGCCGCGAAAATTCCGGCCGGGTTGTGGCGCGCGCTGAAGGCGGAGAAGCTTCTGCGCGAGGATGCGCCAACCCCCAAATGAGACCGACTGGCCTCAATTCAGGATAGCCCCTCGATCTCGCCATCGACCACATGGATGCGCTCGGCGGCGGGGCTGCGCGGCAGGCCGGGCATGGTGTTGACGTCGCCCATCAGAACGACGACGAAGCCGGCGCCGGCGCGCAGCCGCACGTCGCGGATCGTTGGCCGATGCCCCGCCGGCGCTCCGAGGAGAGCCGGGTTTTCCGAGAAGGAATATTGGGTCTTGGCGACGCAGACCGGCAGTGCGCCCCAACCTGCCCCTTCGAGGTCGCGGAACTTCGCCCGCACCGAATCCGTCGCGACGATGTCGTCGGCGCGATAGATCTCGCGCGCGATTGTTCGCGTCTTTTCCCAGAGGCTCATTGCGTCCGGGTAGAGGAGGCGGAAATCCGCGAGCCCCCTGTCGGCAAGCGTCGATACGGCGTGCGCGAGCTCCTCCGCTCCCGCTGCCCCGCGCGCCCAGTGTTCGCACACGATCGACTTGACGCCGAAGGACTCGGCGACGGCGCCTCGGACAAGATTGAGCTCGGCGGGTGTATCGGCGTCGAAGCGGTTGATCGCGACCAGAGCCGGGACGCCGAACTTGCCCAAGTTTTCAATGTGGCGCGCGAGGTTGGCCAGGCCCGCCCTGAGTGCGGTCAAGCTCTCGGCGGCGAGCGCGTCCTTCGAGACGCCGCCATGCATCTTGAGCGCCCGCACGGTGGCGACGACGACAGCCGCGGCGGGCGCGAGGCCAGCCTTGCGGCACTTGATGTCGAAGAACTTCTCCGCGCCCAAATCGGCGCCAAATCCCGCTTCGGTCACGACGTAGTCACCGAGCTTGAGCGCAGCTTTGGTGGCGACGACGGAATTGCAGCCGTGCGCGATGTTGGCGAAGGGGCCGCCATGCACAAGAGCCGGCGAGCCCGCCAAAGTCTGAACGAGATTGGGCTTCAGCGCGTCCCTGAGCAGCGCCGTCATCGCGCCCACGGCCTTGAGGTTTCCGGCCGTAACCGGCGTTTTCGCGCGCGTATACCCCGCGACCATTCGGCCCAGCCGAGCCTCAAGATCGGAAAGATCGGTGGCGAGGCAAAATACGGCCATGACCTCGGACGCCGCCGCGATTTCGAATCCGTCCTCGCGCGGAAAGCCGTTTCCGGCGCCGCCGAGCCCAACCACAATCTCGCGCAGGGCGCGATCGTTCATGTCGAGCGCGCGCCGCCAAACCATGCGCCGCTGATCGAGCGCGAGCCCGTTGCCCCAATGAATTTGGTTGTCGACCATCGCCGCCAGCAGGTTGTGCGCCGAGGCGATGGCGTGAAAGTCGCCGGTGAAATGGAGGTTGATCGCGTCCCTCGGCGCAACCTGAGCGTAGCCGCCGCCGGTCGCGCCGCCCTTCATGCCGAAGCAGGGGCCGAGCGAAGGCTCTCTCAGACAAATGACGGCTTTCTTGCCGATGCGGTTGAGCGCGTCGCCGAGCCCGACGGTCGTCGTCGTCTTGCCCTCGCCGGCGGGGGTGGGATTGATCGCGGTTACCAGGATGAGCTTGCCGTCAGGCCGTTCTTCATGCCCGGACAGAAACTCGGGCTCGATCTTCGCTATGAAACGGCCGTAGGGAAAGAGGGCGGATTCCGGGACGCCGATTTTCGCGGCGATGTCGGCGATGGGTTTCAGGCGAGCAGCGCGCGCGATTTCGAGGTCGGACAGCATGAATTGGCGATCAAGCCTTGACGGCCGAAAAGGAGAAAACATCCATCCTCATTCGGCGCGAATGGCAAGCTACAATCGCCGCTTGGCCTCATGCAATTTCTGTAGACGCTCGCCTCGGCAGACGGATGAACGGCGCGCCTGGAAATCACGTCCACGCGCGTCAAAAACGTCCCATCACAGTGCCGGCGATTTCGCACTGGAACCCTTCAAGCGCGTGGGAGATCGTCTGGATGTCTCTCACTTTGCTGCGATGGCGCCGGGCGATGATGATCGCGGAGCCCACCCGGGAAGCCACAACATAGGCGTCGGCGCTTTCAAGGGCCGGCGGCGTGTCGTAGATCACCACCCCGTAATTGCGTTGCGCATTTTGCGCCAGATTGAGGAATTCCTTCGAGCTGAGCAGCTCCTGCGGGTGCGGCGCGGTTGCGCCGGCCACAAGCAGCCAGAGGCCGGGCACGATGTCGATTGCGACCGGCGGCGACGCGGCGTCCCTTCGGGTTAGCGCTTCGACCAGCCCCTCGGCCTTGCCGTCCACGCCGAATAGCGAGGCGAGCCGCGGTTTTCTCAGATTTGCGTCGACAAGCAGCGTCGGCACCGCCATCTGCGCAAAGGACAGGGCGAGGTTCGCGGCGAAATGCGTGGCGCCGACGCCCGATCGGGCGCCGATGACCGCGAAGGCGTTTTTGCCTTGCGAGAGCGGTCCGGTCGCGAGCGCCGATCGGACCGAGCGAAACGCTTCCGCTCGCGCGCTGAAAGGCTGGTAGCCGACGACAAGCTCTCGCGAGAAGCGCGCTTCGTCGCTGCCGAAGTTGAGGACAGGATAATTGTAAGTCTTCGACAGAGCGAGAAACAGGCTGTCGCGCCGCACGAGGCCGAGCGTAATCGCCGCCTCACCGAACGTGAGCCCCTTCCGCCGCTGAAAGCCGCGGATCGCCTCAACCTGGGCTTCGCTCAGATTCCCGGCGGCCAGAATCTGCTGCTCGATCGGATCTTTGGAGCTCTGCATCGGCACGACCCCAGAGTCCAACGGGCGAGTTTCGTTAATCGTCATGCGCTCACTAAGCTCTCGCAATAGGGCGTGAACCCGTTCGGCCGAGCGGGCCCAAGATCAGGTGCTGCCCCAATTTCTGTCCCAAACCGTTTCTGCTTCGCGACGTTGCCTGGCGCGGCCGCGAATCTCCGGTTGTTCCCCCAAGGCTACAGACTATCAGAATATCCGTTCGTTGACGACAATAGTGTCGTCAGGCTCCACCTGGTCGTCCAGGGAAGCCGGCACTTCCTCGGTCTGACCATTGGCCTGCTTCCGTTTTATGCGAATGCGCGATTCCGCCCCAAGCGGGCTCAGGCCGCCCGCGATGGAGATCGCCTGCTGAACCGTCAACGGACGCACCAATGGAAATTCTCCTGTGCGACCGACAAAACCATAAACGTAATAGAACGGCACAAGGTCGACGTAGACCTCGTCGTTGTTCTGAATGATGATCCGCTCGCCATTGACTTTTCCAGTCAGCAGATCCTTTGCGTTATACCTCAAGGTGATGGGGCCGTGAGGGCCTTTGCGGCGCAAGACTATGGGTCCGCCGCTCTCCTTCACGCCCCCCGCTCTCGCGAGCAGTTGCGACAGTGTGGTGGTCCGATCAATGGTGTAGGTCCCGGGGACGCCGACCTGGCCCTGCACGCTGGCCTGGGTGCCGAAGCCGGTGACCTCAATAAGCACATGCGGATCCGTGACAATCTGACGGGCGGCGAGCCGCTGCTCGATCGCGCGCGCCAATTGGTCCTCGCTGAGCCCCGCCGCCCTGATGCGGCCCACGTAAGGGAAATTGATCGTGCCGTCCAGCTCCACGCGAGTCGTCGTGTCCATGTCCGGCTGATTGGTAACTTTGATGACCACCACGTCAGAGGTTGTGAGGGTCCTGCCGCCGCCGGCGGCGTCGGCCCCTCCCCCTCCGGCGATCAGGAACCCCAAGGCGGCCCAAAAGAAACCCAGTCGCGTCGTTGCTCGCATCATTGAAGCTCCACGCTCGGACTTCTAGTATGGATTGAAGTTCAATCCTAGCAGAAACAAGCTTTGTGGGGTCGTGTAGGTCGGCGTGACCGACCGGGTATACTGGTAGCTCAAACTCGTCCGAATAAACGGCGTCACCGCGTAGGCCAAGTTTGCGCTAGCCGTGTAGGTGCGGGTACTTTGAAAGACGCCAATGGGCGCCAACGTGTTAACGTCCTGGCCATTGAAACTGTTCGTACTGCGACTTGCGCTTAACGCCGCGGAGAGCGTCACTTTGGGGGTCCACAGGTAGCTGAGCCCGATGCTTGCGTTCTCGTTGACCTGCAGGTTTGCCAAAGTTGCTGTTGAGACCGAAACGACATGCGCGACGGAGCCGCGGACTTTGATTTTTGGCGCCGCTGACCAGTCAAAGGAGAGCGAGTAGATCGGTGTGAATCCGGTCGGAAAGTCCAAGCCGAATGACCTGTTCTTGGATCCAACCGCTCCAATCGAAGCGATCACCGCCAGGTCCGAACTGAAGCTCTTCGTGTACAATAAATTGATCTGATCCTGGAGCACGTTCCTTGTGAGTCCGAGGACGCCGAACGTCGTTGGACGGTCGGGGTATTCCGTTCCTGTCAGCGTCGCCAACAATTCCAAGCTGTTGGTCGCGGTGACCGAGTAATTAACCCCGGTTGAGACAAATATAGTTCGAGAATTATTTAATGCGTTAAGTGTAGTAGAATTGGTAGCATTGCTTACGCCACTATTCAAAACTGCAGAATAGTTGCCTGTAATCGCGCATTTTCCAGTTTCATTAAATGAAACCGTGGTCACAGTATTTATAAGGTTAAAACCGATTTGCTCAGCCGGTAGAGACTGCGCCGCCACGTCGGAAAAAAC
>Ga0335085_10015372_pt1 | contig 11107 bp, 5 predicted proteins | sample Lox_Sample_45_FD_206712 | JGI IMG/M metagenome (GOLD analysis project Ga0335085, IMG submission 206712) | Soil microbial communities from Loxahatchee National Wildlife Refuge, Florida, United States - Lox_Sample_4.5 | ecosystem: Environmental > Terrestrial > Soil > Wetlands | place: USA: Florida... | reverse complement strand
AATACGACCTTTCCGGCGGACGAACCCAGGTTCGGAGCTTCGGAAAACAGTCCCGATCCTTTGACGACCATTGGCAGCGTGACGCCAACAGAAACGCCCAGGCCGGTCAGGATTCCACCGGTAAGGGCGACTCCGATGCGAACGAAGCAAATGCCACAAAGAATATTGGCCACGCCCCAGGCAAGCGCGAACGCGTTGGCTTTGAGCAGGGTTGACGCATCAATCTCTTGATACGCTCGCCATGCGTCGGGGCACATTGTAAGTGTGATGACCCAGGGTGCGATTACGAGCCCGATCAGCATGGCGATGAACCACCAATGCTCGAATCGGTATTTCTTCAAGAGCTTCATAGGCCATATACCGCTGCCTTGCACGAGTCCCGCCAACACCACGGTCAAAGCACCCCAGATTGTTGCCATTCAATGTGTCCCCTCTCAACGATCGCCCCGACACCTTAACCGAAGCCGTGACCATAGCCCAGGTATGCCAGGCGCTGCAACAGTTAACACACCCTTGTCGCCGGTTCAACATCCACAATTCTGATTGAAATGTTATTGTTCAATACCAAGAACTTTCCTTGCGGCCCGTTCAACATATCGAACATACTTGACAAGCCTGGTTTCAAACGTGTGTAAGTTCATGAGGACAAAACTCTGAACGCAAACTTCAGACTATGCCTCCGGCCCGCCAAGGTGGCGTCGCGAAAAGGTGCGCTGCCGATTCTGCGAGCCCTTGGCTAGCTGACCCTAGGGAGATAGATTGCCAACAGTTCTCATTACAGACCATGTTTTTCCCTCCATTGACTTGCAGAAAAAGGTTATAGAGTCTGCAGGTTTCACGCTGCAGGAAATAAAGCCGATTTGCAAAACGGAGGATGATGTCATCCAGAAATGTGGCCGGGCGGATGTGCTCCTGGTGCAGTGGGCTCCGATCACGCGCCGCGTGCTGGAGGCGCTCCCGAATGCCCGCGGCGTCGTCCGATACGGAATCGGAGTTGACAACATTGATCTCAAGGCGGCAAAGGACTTGGGGCGGGCGGTGTCCAATGTCCCCAACTACTGCCAGGAAGAAGTGTCGGATCACGCGATTTCGATGATCCTTTCGCTGGCTCGCCGTATTCCGCACGATAACGACCAAATCAAACATGGAGGATGGGGGATCGGGCCGTTTCTGCCGATTCCAGCTTTTTCGGATCTTACGCTGGGGCTGGTCGGATTCGGATCGATTGCGCGAAAGGTCAGTGAGAAGGCCAAACCATTTCGATTTCGACAGATTGCGTTCGATCCTGTCGCTCCAGCCGAAGTATTTTCCAGGAATGGCGTAGAGCGCGTGGACCGCGACACTTTGCTGCGCACTGCCGATATTATTTCGCTGCATTGTCCGTTGCTTCCGGAAACGCGGCACATGATCAACGCCGACTCAATCGCAACAATGAAGCCAGGCGTGTTGTTGGTCAACACGGCCCGGGGACCGCTGATCAGCGAGGCCGATCTTGTGTCCGCCCTTATGGCGAAGAAGATCGTCGGAGCAGGCCTGGACGTTTATGAAAAGGAACCGCTGGCCGCCGACAGCCCACTTCGGTCCCTGCCCAACGTGATCCTGACCAGTCACGCTGCGTCCGTTTCCACCAGAGCGGTGGAGTTGCTCCAAATTCAGGCAGCAGAGGCGGCCCGAGACATTTTATTGGGCAAACGGCCGGCCGGAGCTTTGGTGTAAAGCAATCTCCGGGCGACGTGGCGCAGTTCCGCGTAAACAAAATTTCTGCACCTGAATGTGAGCTAACGAATGAGAACAGTCTACGGACTCCTCGCGCTTTTTTGTCTATTCCCGGGCGTCTCAGTTCAATCTAGAGCAGCTACCGAAGCCTCACCGGCTGAACAAGCGGATGCTGACCGGTGGGTAGCGGCAAAGTTTGAAGGGAAATCAGAATCGGCCCCGGACCTTGGCTACCTGTTGCCTGAACTCAAAAGAGGTGAACTGGAAAAGAACTCCCGCCAAGGCCACGGACTCAAAATTGGGGACGAGAAGTTCGAGCACGGCCTGCACTGCCCCTCGGTCGGAACTGTCAAAGTGCATCTCCCCGCGCCAGGAAGTCACTTCAGCGCGGTGATAGGCGTGGATAGCAACGACATCACCTACTACTCCAGTCTCGGGCGCGGAAGCGTGACGGTTGCAGTGGATGTGAATGGAAAGGAAGCTTACCGGTCCGCGGTGATGCGTGAAGGCACGGCGGCGATTTCCGTCGATGTCGATCTAAACGGCTCAAGGGATTTCACCTTGCATGTGGAAGGAACCCCGGCTTCCATGGATTGGGACCAGGTTGACTTCGGCAATGCGAAAGTGACGCTGTCGGATGGCAAGGAGCTTGATCTGACTGGCCTTCCGATTGCGCCTTTGCGGGCCGACTATACGCCCGATCCACCTTTTTCGTTTGTCTACGGGGGCGTCAAATCGGCGGACCTGTTAAAGGCTTGGCCAGTGCAACGCAGTTCCCAGGAACTCGACTCCCAGCGCACGGAGCACACGCTGGTCTATCGGGACCCCAAAACCCGACTCGAAGTGCGATGTGTTGGGATCGAGTATCACGATTTCCCCACGGTCGAGTGGACCGTTTATCTCAAGAACACCGGGCCGAAAGATTCACCGATTATCGAAAACATTCAGGCTCTGGACACACGACTGCAGCGAAACGGAGATGGCGAGTTTCTGCTTCATCACAATAAGGGCGCTCCAGCAACTCCAAACGACTACGAGCCTTACGAGACTCCGTTGGCGAAAAATGCGACGCTGCATTTGAGCGCGAGAGGCGGGCGACCGTCGAATGGAGATTTCCCCTATCTCAATTTGGCTTGGCCCGGCGAAGGAGTCATCATAGTTATAGGCTGGCCGGGCCAATGGGCGGGAGATCTCGATCGCGATGCTGCTAACGGTATTCATGTGCATTTTGGACAAGAGCTTACTCACTTCAAGCTTCTGCCCGGCGAAGAAGTTCGCACCCCACGTATCGTAATGCAGTTTTGGCAGGGGGAATGGAGACGTTCGCAGAACGTGTGGCGGCGCTGGATGGAAGCGCACAACATGCCTCATCCCGGAGGTAAACTTCCACCGCCGCAGATGGCGGCGAACACCTCGCGGGAATATGTGGAAATGACTGAAGCCACTGACCGCGACGAGAACATGTTTATCGATCGCTATGTCGCGGAAAAGCTGCATCCCGATTATTTCTGGATGGACGCGGGCTGGTATCCGAACAACGGGAGCTGGGCTAATGTCGGCACATGGGAAGTAGACCCCAAGCGCTTTCCGCACGGACTAAAAGCAGTCAGCGATCATGCTCATGCCAACGGAATAAAAATTATTGTCTGGTTTGAACCGGAACGCGTTACGAAGGGAAGCTGGCTCTATGAGCATCATCCCGAATGGCTGCTCACGCCTCCGCCCAATCCGGGCGACCAGCTCTATGATCCCGCCTGGCGGCTTTTTAATTTTGGGAATCCAGATGCGCGCAAGTGGATGACCGATCACGTAGATCAGCTCATCAATGAGCAGGGAATTGATCTATATCGGCAGGATTTCAACATGGACCCGTTGAAGTTCTGGCGCGCCAACGACAAACCCGACCGGCAGGGAATCACGGAAATTCGCTACGTCACCGGGTATCTGGCCTATTGGGATGATCTGCGCCGGCGGCATCCCAACATGCTGCTGGACTCGTGCGCCAGCGGTGGGCGCCGCAATGACATAGATACGCTCAAGAGAGCGGTACCGCTGACCCGCAGCGACTATCTTCTGGAGCCAAAAGAGCCCATTAGTCAGCAGATGCAGACGTTGGGGATGGCTCAATGGGTTCCATTTTTCGGCACCGGCACCAGCGGGACAGATCCTTATGTCTTTCGCAGCCAGATGACGCCCGGCATCATTACCACCTGGGACCTTCGCCGCAAGGACGTTGACACCGATGCGATGCGCAAGCTGGTGGAGCAATGGCGGACGATTGCTCCGAACTATTACGGAGATTTCTATCCCTTAACTTCGTACAGCCTGGCGAATGACGTGTGGGCGGCCATGGAATTCAACCGGCCCGAAGCAGGAGAAGGATTTGTCGAGGTTTTCCGCCGGTCCCATAGTTCCTGTGAAACAGCGCGATATAAACTGCACGGCTTGGATCCTGCGGCACGATATAGCGTTAAGAATCTCGATTCGGCGGCAAGTCAGGAATTTTCGGGCCAAGAGCTGATGGAGAACGGCCTTGAAGTCCAACTGGGAAATGCGCCGGATTCGGCTTTGCTGACGTACAAGCGAGTGGGCTCAATCGGCCCATCGGCGGGGAACTAGAGTGTTTCACCCTGTTGGCGACAGGACGAAATGAAGCGGCCGGGCTGTTCTGACGCCGCGAAGATTGAGTTGCTTCATATGCGGAAAACATGACCGGGTACCGCTGGATCGCGTTTTGTATCGTTCTGCTGGCATCGCTTGCTCCACTGATTCGGGCGGTCGACATCGGCAGCGACGAGATGGCTGTGGCGAGGCAATGGGTTTCCGCCGACCTTACGGGGCCAAGCCCCACTTTCCCGTTTTCGTTCACCTATGGCGGTCAGTCTTCTCCGACATTTCTCCGTCAGTGGAGTTTGCAACGCGCGGATACCACGCTTGATGCAGAGCGGGTTCAGCACACGCTCATATTCACGGATCCCACAACTCATCTGGAAGTAAAGTGTGTGGCCGTCGAATACCTTGATTTTCCAACGGTTGAATGGACGCTGTACTTCACGAACCAGGGGACTGCCGACAGTCCGATTCTGGATGGCATTCAAGCGCTGGACACATCGTTCCAGCGCAGTCCACAAGGTGAGTTTCTCTTACACCACAGCCGGGGCTCAACCGCCACGGCGGCGGATTTCCAGCCCTTGGAAGATAGTCTCACTCCGGGAAAAGTGATGCAGATTGCTTCGGCCGGCGGGCGGCCAACGAATGCCAATCTCTCCTATTTCAATATTGAATGGTCCGGACAGGGAGTAATCCTTGCGGTGGGTTGGCCGGGGCAGTGGCAGGCACAGTTCTCGCGCGACGCGAATACGAACCTGCGTATGCTCGCGGGACAACAGACAACACACTTCAATCTGCTCCCCGGAGAGCAAGTTCGCACTCCTCTCATGGCGATTCAGTTTTGGAAAGGCGATTGGATACATGGCCAAAACGTCTGGCGCGCATGGATGGTCGCCCATAACTTACCGAGGCCAGGTGGGACCCTGGTTCCTCCGCAGGCTGCGGGAACAAGTTCCGGTCAAACCGACTTGATGCAGAATGCCACCGAGCAGAATCAGAAGATGTTCATTGACCTTTATCAACAAAGGAATATTCCGATTGATTACTGGTGGATGGATGCCGGCTGGTACTCGTTTAACGGAAGCTGGGCTTATACAGGGACGTGGCAACCGGATCCGGCGCGTTTTCCAAACGGTATTCGCCCGGTCTCCGACCATGCTCACTCAAAAGGCATAAAGACCATCTTGTGGTTTGAACCAGAGCGGGTCACGCCGGGGACATGGCTTTACCAAAATCATCCCGAATGGCTGTTGACGCCCCCGGCAAACCCGAATGGCCAGGCATACGATCCGAGTTGGCGCTTGCTGAATCTCGGCGACCCGAACGCATGGCAATGGTTGAGCAGTAACTTTGATCAGTTTCTTACCGACCAGGGAATTGACACATACCGGCAAGACTTCAACGTCGACCCGCTGTATTTTTGGCAGGCGAACGACCCGGCGGACCGGCAGGGAATTACCGAGAATCATTACGTCACCCAATACTTGGCTTATTGGGACAAGTTGCGCGCGGATCATCCGAATTTGCTGATTGATACCTGCGCCTCTGGAGGCCGGCGCGACGATCTGGAAACTTTACGTCGCTCAGTGCCACTGTGGCGCAGTGACTACGCTTATGAAGCCGTTGGTATGCAGAACCAAACGTACGGCATGTCTCTCTGGATCCCGTATTTCGGGACTGGCGTGGATGCAGTCGACGCGTACACGTTCCGCAGTGAAATGACGCCTGCCGTGGCCTTTGTTTGGGATCTTCGATCCGACACTCTGAATTACACCTTGCTCAGGACCTTGATTTCGCAGTGGCGCCAGGTCTCTGATTATTACTATGGAGATTTCTTTCCTCTAACTCCGTACGTCCCACTGGCGGCGAACACAAACCCAACCGGCGGAGGCCCTGCATTATCGGGCGCGAGAGTGTTCATGAGTATGCTCTCTCATTCCAGAGCGGCGGCCATGGGGCTCGCATTTCTGGCATTCTTTCTGCCTGTGTTTATCTTGGTATTGGCGCTGGTCCGACGCCGCGGAAGATTGCATTGGAGTCTCGCATTTCTCATTTTGATTCCGTGTGCTTGGTTTGCCTGCGGAGGAGGCTCCACTCCGCTCGAACCGACGTACCCTCCTATACCGCAAACCGGCAGTCTGGTGGCGTGGCAGTTTAACCGTTCGGATCTAGGCGGCGGGATGGTACAGGTTTTTCGCCGGCCGGGTGTGACGGTGGATTCCGCGCAATATAAGCTGAGTGGCCTGGAGTCGGCGGGAACCTATACCCTGACCAACCTGGATACGTCGGTCCAAACGATAGTGTCCGGCGATGGCCTGATGAACGCGGGCCTTTCGGTTGTGATGCCGAACGCTCCAGGCTCGGCACTCTTCGTCTACAAGCTCAATCCGTGAATCTCCAGAGGAGGCCCGCGAGTTACGGCTGGGATCTCGAACGTTCCGCTCGAATCGTCTCCGCGAAGCGGCGTGCATTCGCGCTGATCACACTAGCTTTGCCCTCGCGAAGCGCTTCCCGCTCAAAGATCACTTCGCCCACGGCCAGGGCCTTGGCGCCTGCCGCCAAAAATTGCGCGGTGTTATCTAAAGTCACTCCTCCGGAAACCACCACCTCGATCTGCGGAAAGGGTCCCTTGAGCGCTCGCACATAGGCTGACCCTCCGACCGATCCGCAGGGGAACACCTTTACCAGATCGGCTCCGGCCTGGGACGCCGCGAGCACTTCCGTGGGAGTCAATGCGCCGGGAATGGACACCTTCCCGTAGCGTCGGGCCATCTGGATGGTAGGAACGTCGAACGATGGGCTCACAATGAATTCTGCTCCAGCCAGCACCGCGAGGCGGCAGGTCTCAGCATCTAGAACGGTTCCAGCGCCTACCAGCAAACCCTCGCCATAAGTGGCAGTAAGTTCTTTGATGATATCCAACGCTCCGGGGACGGTAAGCGTTACCTCGGCGATGGGAACACCGGCAGCAACAATTCCCTCCACCGCACACATCGCCTGCTCCCGCGTTGCAACACGTATGACCGGCATCAGTACTGTTTCTCGGATCAGAGCAAGCGCTTTTTCCTTGGACCAATTGGGAATTGCGGACGGATTCGCCATTCAGAGTATTCCTTACGAGTTGTTTTCCACCTTGAATTGTCGCCTTACATCCTGCATTGCCTGTTGGACCGAGGAGGCGCGGCCACTGAATGCTCTGGCCAGCACGGCCAGGCCCAACAAAGTATCTTCTTCGAACGGGCACAGCCGCGACTTGGTTTGAAACTTATCTTGAACGAGGGTCCGTAACAGACCTGCTTTGCGTGCCAGACCTCCTGAGAAAACGATGTTGTGCCAGGAACGATCCGGCCAGATGCGTAGCGCGCAGTCGTAATAATTCTGTGCCATGTTTTCGAAGGCAGCATGGAACAACGTGCCAACTGTCAAGTTTCTTTCGCGGATACCGGTGATCGCGCCCTTCTCACCGCACGGCCCGGGAAAGAAGCTGAGGTTTACCCGCAAATCCGTTTTTTCGACTGCTTCTGCTGCGCTCACGATGTAGTCCCAGGGATTTGGGATCGCGGCCCCGGAGCTTTTAGGAATTTCGCTAAGCAGGTCTACCAGAACATCCAGGGAACGGCCGGCAGGAAGGTGGGAAAAGGTATTGGTGAACTTGCCATCGAAAAAAGGGCGCGTTTGGTAATCGCCGAGTTCAAGATGGTTGGTTAGGCGGCTGACCTGCGATCCCGTGGAGATATTCAGTGACAACTCATCTTCCGCCAGCAGGGCTCCCGCGAGCGCGCACTGGTAATCTCCCACGGGTGTGTAGCAAGGAATCTTCTTGCCGCCGATACTCAATGTCCCAACAACTTCGCCCTCGCGGTGAACTCGCGGCCAATGGAGCTTTTCGAACCCGAGCTCCTGGATCACCTCTTTGTGCCAGTCCAAAGCCTCGAGGTTGAGCAACTCGTAGGACATGGCGTTTGTACTCTCGACGCTCGGCGGCGAACCGCACAACGCGGTTAGAACGAAATCAGCCAGCGAAAGCGGAACCAGGCCCGGCTCCAGCTTGCCTTGTTCCGCCATCCAAAAGAGAAAAGAGATCGGTGACCCGGTAGGCATCTCACTGCCGAGTTCCCGCTTTTGCTTGGCCGTGAGCCGCTGCTTCAGAACTTCGTAGTAGGTTCCTGACCCGGAAGGATGTGGCTCCAACGCCCGCTGGTCGCGCCATCCAATGAAGTTGGAGCGGGGCTGGCCTTGGTCATCCACCAAAATCATGGAGGACATCTGGGTGCACATGACCAACCCTTCCAGCGGCGGCGCCGCCCCGGTCACTTCGCGGAGAATACTGGTCACAGCAGAGATGACGCTGGCCGGTTCAAACTCCCGTTTCAAGGGATCCAGAGCGGAAATTGGTTCAGGGAAGGGAATTCGGCGAACATGCAGCAGTTGGTCCGAGTCCACATCGAGAATTGCAGCCTTAATAAAGGACGTACCGAGGTCAATTCCTATGAAGGGCAAGGTTGGACTCCTGGCCTCCAGAATTGACCTCTGGGTTCAATCTGCATATCCGATTTCATGAAGCATGCTTCGGAAATTGTCTGGTAGTGGGGCTAAAGATCCCTGTGTAGAGGGGTTTGCGTGCTGAACGAGGTTCAGCAATAACCGATCCGCGACCGGATGCTTGTCGAGGTAGTCGAGCATGGGAAACGTGTTGACGAAAAACCGGCCCGTGCCAAACTTGTATGATCCCAACAAGACCCCTGACGCGTAACCCCCGGGAGTTGAGTAGCCAGTGGCGAAAGACACCGCTATTACCTCGTCCGGCGTATCCTGGCCGTCGAAAACCCAATGCGGCCACATGGGCCCGTAGTAGTACCAATCCAGCATTCCGTTTCCCTGCAGTCCCTCAAACACGGGGTGGGGCTTCGCCACACATTCTTTGTGGTACAGCATGTCCGTGAACTCGTAAGCGCGTCCCTTTTTCGCGAGGGGCAGCCATGCTGCTGAATCCTTCTCGCGCTTGAAAGCTTTGGGGGAAAGAAAAACAATGACGCTGCCCCTCGCCATCCTTGTGGCAAGTTCTTTCCAATCGCCAGGCTGTGATTCTCCAGAAACGTTCCCCACGAGAATTAGTTCGCGATTGGCAGGAGCGCTGCCACTGAACGGTGCAACGGTGACTCCATGAGACTTCAGCCAGGTAATGGAATCATCTGGGACGCCCCAGGCAGTGACCGTGGCGCTAAGCTGGGGCAGAGATGCCGGATCGCTCAGATGGAACTCCCACGACGTGTCCGGTGGAGAGATATTGCGATCAATATAGGGAATCAAGTTGTAAGCGCCCGCCGGTCCGGACAGTACGACTTCCTCCTTCATTACCGGCACTGCCAGCGGGCCGTCTTGTCCCGCGGGCATATCGGGAATGCGGATGGATTCGTGGTGTTCCCAGGCCACCCCTTTTGGTCCCCACACACGGAACTGGGCAGGATAGTCGCCGGGGCGCAGTGTATCTTCATTGGCCATTACGGCTTCAAGCTTGACTGGCCTGCCGATGTAGGTGTGAGTTGGCTCCACAAAGAGGCACCAGCGAACCGGAGCCCAGCCGTCCTGCACGGCGTCAAAAGCTCCCGGTTTCCAGTCGCGCCAGAATCGCCAGATTCCTTCGCCGGTCATGCCGTGGTCCAGCATTCCAGTCAGGTTGAATCCGCAGAATTTTGGATTCGATCGGATGAGATTGAAGCCAAGCAGCCGATGGCGTGCCATTGCCTTTTGGCTCACTTGCAGCAAAGTTTCCGGATACGGGTAAGCTGAACTCATCCCGAACCGTTCCCAGTCCGCCACGAAGCGGTCGGCCATGGAGCGCATGAGTAGATAATCGTCCGCATCGGCACGAATGCCGGCCTCCTCGTACATTCTGGCTTCATGCATCACATCCATCATGCTGCCGATGCCATACTCCGAAAGAAATATAGGCTTGCTGTCGTGTCCGAGAGTGCGCATCAATTCGTTCGTTTCCGGCGTTTGCGGAACCTGCGGATAAAAATGGAAGTCTCCCGAGCCGATGCCCGAGGGATACTTCATCTCCACATGGCCGGCGTCCGGCGCTTCCTTGCCCCAGGTAGGCTCCCATTCATCGCTGCCCGGATTGCTGGCGGAACCGATTTCGAGATGGCCGTCGAATCTGCCACTGGAAAGGAGGACCAGACGGGTCTTATCCAGAGAACGCACCAGGGAAAGCGCCGATACGGCTTCTCGAAATACGGGGCCGTCTGTGGTTTCGTTCAGCATTCCCCACATTCCAATGCTCGGATGGTTGCGGTCGCGCAGGATCATCTCCCGCACCGCTATTTCGTAACGCCGCTTCATCTGCGGAGAATCCTTCAAGAGCCATGCGGCGCGCGATTCCTGATAAACCAGCAGGCCCAATTCGTCGCAAAGGTCAAGCTGATACGGGTGTGCTACTCCTGAAATGAAGCGGATTGTGTTGTAGCCGCAGGCCTTGGCATAAAACAGATCCCGGCGCAGCATGTCTGGAAAACCCGGCGGCGGAATATTGATGGAGAAAGGAGTGTGATTTCCGGTGTGCGTACTGCGCACGAATATGCGTTTGCCGTTCAGGCGGAAATAGCCTTTAACGATGCGGAAATCCCGAAAACCAAAGTTCGACGATACTTCGTGTTCGCCTTCGACTCCTGGGGCGGTAAGAGAAACGCTCAGGCGGTATAAATAAGGAGTTTCCAGATCCCACAGTTGATGATTTTCGATCCTGAGCTCATGATCGATGACTTTTTCGCCCGGATGG
>Ga0335085_10015371_pt1 | contig 11108 bp, 7 predicted proteins | sample Lox_Sample_45_FD_206712 | JGI IMG/M metagenome (GOLD analysis project Ga0335085, IMG submission 206712) | Soil microbial communities from Loxahatchee National Wildlife Refuge, Florida, United States - Lox_Sample_4.5 | ecosystem: Environmental > Terrestrial > Soil > Wetlands | place: USA: Florida... | reverse complement strand
CCGTCCTCATCGCCCATGGTCGAGCTGCCTGCTATCTGCCCCCTCGCCGTCCAATGCGGATTCATGCGGGCGGTGAAATCAGCTCCGCCGATGCGATTCCATCCATCGCCGAATTCCCTGTCCGTGTAAATTACGCCTACGTTCGACCCCGTGCCCAGATCCTGCGAAACCCTTCCTACGGCAGCAATGGTGCGCCTTTGATAAAGAGGATCGCCGGGCGCCACGGTTTCGCCGGGTTGCCGGTCGTCGGTAGCGAAAAGTCCAACGTTGGTATTCCCGCTTTTGCCCGTCAGCCGGACACCCCAGGCCGGATGCGCAACATTGCGCGTGTAGACCAGGTTGATCGGCGTAGCAAAGTAGTCTGAATTCTCCAGGAAAAACTGGCGCAGTTCAGGGAAGAAGACTGAATATCGCTGATTGACGGTGAACTGCGGTTGGTCCGACTCCACATCGCTGAAGTCGGGATTCACCGTTGTGTCCAGGACAAAACGGTCTTTCAGAATCAGCTTCGCCTCGCCTCCCACCGTGCTTTGCAAATGGCGAGAGCTGAAAAACGGATTGCTGGGATCGACCACAGCGAGGCGGCGCTCATTTTGCGCCAGGCCATAAGGATTGATTTGAAAATTGCGTGAACCCGACACGCCTTCAATGCCGTGTAGTGTCCCTTCCTGGCTGAGCGTTCCGCTCACGTTGGCTGCCACGCGCGGCCAGTGATCGATCTCGGAGTTGCGCGGGAAATTCCGCGTAAACACCACGCCCCAGTCCGATTGATTGCTGTTGAAACGCAGGCTGCGGAATGGAATGGCCACCAGAGCCATCCACCCTTCCGGCGTCACCCGGCCTTCAGAATCCCATACCGTATCCCAGCTATATTTGACGGGGCCGTTATCGCTCCACGAAGCGTCGGCCTGCACGCCGTCAGCATTCACAGTGAAGTAAACGCCGATGCGCCGGTCCTGAAACGGATCGAGCAGAACGCTCACCGTATCGTCGAAAAAGATATTCTCGCGGCGCGCCAGGTGATTGCGAACCAGGTTTGGATGGCTGTCGTGGCAGATGAAAACAAAATAGAGCGTTGTCTTCGAGTAGGCCATCCATACTTCGGTCTGTTCCGAAGCTGCGTCACCATCCTTGGGAACGGTCTGAACAAAATCAGAAACGTAGCCAAGCTTGTTGCGCAACTCCTCGCGCGGAGCCATGTTCGGAAAATCAGATAAATGGAGGGCGTCAACGATCAGTGGAATGTCGGCATCGTTGCGGAGCGCAATCGACGTTATGGCAGCCTCAGGCGGCTTCGAATTCTTCGACGCCACCGCAATCTGGCTCCAGCACGCCAGGCCTAGAAGTATTCCACTTGCCAAAACTTTCATCTTCGTTCTTTGTCGCTGATCAGCGCAGATTCCACACTTTGAGCGGCTGGTTCCTCCAGGTTCAACAGAAGTGTGATTTCCAAAAGATTACCATTTTGCCCCATCCCAGCGGGAGCTTAAGAACCTATGGGCCTGAAACCCTTTGCTTTCAGGCCGTGCCGTTCAGCAGACTCGCGCTCTCTCCGAAGCGGGTTCTGAGTTCCGGCTATTTGATCACGCTCATCGGATCGGAGCGCATGGCACGGCGTGCCGGCACGCAACTGGCCACCAACGCCACGCATAGAAATACCATCGGCGCCGCAATGAAAGTCATCAGGTCGCGTTCTCCAACCTGGAATAGAAGCGATGCGACGAACCGCATCGATAGAAACGCGGCGCCAAGTCCCAACAAGATGCCGATGGACGTGAGCATCAGGCCCTGGCGCAATACCAGCTTGAGCAAATGCTTGTCTTCTGCTCCCAACGCCATGCGGATGCCAAACTCCTTCTGCCGTTGAGCCACCGCATGCGACAGCATGCCGTAAAGCCCGATGACGGCTAGCACAAGGGCGGTCACGGCGAATGCGCCCACGAGCATCATCAGAAAGCGCGGCTGCGTGCGGGCATTGTTAAGTAGATCGTCAACAGTCCGAACCTTGATGACGGGCTGATCGCTGTCAATTGCGGCAATCTGCGCACGTATCGCCGGCTCAACCCTGCGCGCGTCGATGTCAGTGCGCACCAGCAGATACATGTCTCCCCACGGAAGTTGTGAAAATGGCAGGTAGAGTTGAGGCTGGGTGTTCTCTTCCAGCCCTTTGTTTTTAACATCCGCAGCGACGCCCACAATCTCCGCTGCCTGGGGGCGGCGGCCAATGAGCACATGCTTTCCCACGGCGTTCTCCCCGGGCCAGTACTGTCGGGCAAAGGTTTCATTCACGACGATTACAGGCGCCGATTGGGCCTGGTCCGTGGCGCTCAATGTACGGCCAAACCGCATGGGCACACGCATGGTTTCAAACCACCGGGGACTTATGGCCTCAATATCGACGAAAGGCCTCTGGCCAAGCGGAACTTCCGGCTGCCCCTCGGGCAGAACAGGCGTCATGCGCACGAAACTCAGAGGCAGGGCCGCGGAAGTGGCCGCGTTACGCACGCCGGGCACCGCCGAAACTCGGCTCAGCAACTCGTCGAAAAATGCGATTTGCTGATCCGGCTTCGCGTACTTTGTCGTGGAGAGAGACAGATTCATGGTGAGCACGTTGCGCGTGTCAAAGCCAGGATCAACCTGCAGAAGCCGAACGAAACTGCGCAGAAACAAGCCCGCGCCAACCAACAGCACCAGCGATAACGCCACCTGCCCGGCCACTAACAAACTGGTAATGGCTGCCCGGTGACGCCCCTGCGACGCGCCGCCTTCATTGCGCAGCGTAGTATTCAAATCCACGCGCGCTGATCGCAATGCTGGAATCGTGCCGAAGATGACTCCCGCCAATGTCGAGACCAGCAAAGTGAACGCAAGTACGCGCCAATCGAAAGTCAGAGGAACTTCCGCGGGTAGTTGATTTGTCCCGAATGTCTCGATGGCATGCACGGCGCTCCAGCCCAATAAAGTGCCCACTACACCTGAAATAAGCGCGTAGATCAGGCTCTCGCTTAACAACTGGCGGAAGATAACTCCACGGCCGGCTCCAAGAGCCGAGCGCGTCGCAATTTCTTTTTGGCGGGCTACCGCACGCGCCAGCAACAGGCTGGCAACGTTGGCGCACGCAATCAAAAGCACCAGCCCGACCGCGATGGAAAGCATTCGAACCTTGCTGCGCAGATCGCCGGCTACCAGGTCCCGAAGTCCCGATGCACGAATTTCGCTCTCGGAATTCGAGTCTGGCGCTGTCGGGTGCTGCTCTCGATAGCGTTGATTCAGAACCACCAGCTCTGCATTCGCCGCGCTTAATGAGACTTCCGGACGCAGGCGCGCGATCAAGCCCAGATATCCCACACCTTGCCGAACCCGTGCCGCAGGCATCAACGACAGCTCAAAATAGCGCGGAGACCACACATCAGCGGCGCCAACGAAGGGAAACTGCACGTCTGTGGGCAGAACCCCAACAACTGTTTGCGCGGTTGAATCGAGAGTTATGGTCTTGCCGATAATGGCCGGGTCCGCGTTGTAGCGCGTCCGCCACAGAGATTCGCTCAAAATGACAACTTGCTTGCCTTCTGGCCGGCCTTCGTCCTCGGTAAACACGCGCCCAAGCCGCGGCCGCACACCAAGCAGTTGAAAGAAGCTTGGCGTAACGCGTGCAACTGCAATCTGGACCGGCTCACCGCCTCCTGTAAGGTTCAAATTGTCATTCGTCCACGCGGCTACGGATTCAAACGAGCGGCTTTGGTCGCGCACGGACTCATAGCGAGGAAGTGAGGTTGGAATGTCCTTGACCTTGTCACCGGTCCTGAGAGCAACAATCTGTGCCGGATCGCGATAGGGGAACGGCCGAACCAGCAGCGCGTTGGTAACCGTGAAGACCGCCGTATTTGCGCCAATGGCGAGACTGAGCGTAAAGAGAACAAGCAAACTGGTGCCCGGCATTCGGGCCAGCATGCGGGCTCCGAACCGCAGATTCCGGATCAATGAGGACATGTATTGATGATAGCCGGATGAGGCCTGGGGCCTTCCATGAGAAGGCCCTAGTCGAGCCCTAACAGCCGAGCCGGGTTCAGCTTTGACATCTGATCAATTTCCGCCTGCGTAAAGCCCTGCTTGCGCATCCCCTCAAAAAACAACTGCAAGCCATCTGGATGCAACGGATTTGCCGGCTGGCCCATGTCCGATGAAAGAATGCAGTGTTCGACGCCGATGGCGCGAATTGCTTTTGCGTAGTCGGCAAAATCGTATTCCCTGGACGGGCCGGTCAGCCCGTTGTACACGAATTCCAGATACGCGCCTTGTGCCGCGGCCTGCTGCATCTGCGCAATGCTCATGTGAATCGGCTTCAGCATGGGGTGCGTTACAACAATGTGCGCAATGCCCTGCCGCCGCGCTTCGCCTATCAGCAGCAGGTCTTCTTCAGGAGAGTTGTGCCCTGTGGCCATCACCAGGTTATATTTCGCAATCATCGCGATTACAGCCTTCGTCTCAGGCAGCAGTTCGCCATTGCGAGCGATGGCAACGCTGGGACGATTCTCCTTTGACTCAGCCACCTGGGCGCGCGTGTCGTAAGTCGCCATCCAGACCACTTTGCCCAAGTGGCCGGTAGTGAGCGCCATCTTCTCAACCGCTGCCGGATTCATGCCGCCCACGCTTAGGTTCAAATCAATTCCTCCGAACGCCTGAATGCCCGGCACAACCTTGTGAACCAGGTAAGCAACATCCGCCGTAGGCTCGTAGTGATTCTTGAACACAATGGCCCGCATGCCGCGGCTCTCCGCCAACCGCGCCAGATCGATCGAATCGATGCTCCTTGGAACTGAGTCCGGCGCCGTGTGCGCGTGAATGTCGATAACGCCATCGAGCGGCCTGGTCTGCGCCCGCGCCTGAAATGAAGCCACTGCCACACACAACAGGATTACAGCACGAATCCGATTCACGAGAGCATGCCTCCGGGAAATGAGGATTACAGCAGAGGCAATGCTAGCTGACCGGCCCCGGAGGGACCAACGAAAATAGCCCTGGATGGAGACCGGCGTAGCCGAGCGCAATCCGGGGTGCGCATTCAATCAGTCGCGCCAGCCCCGTTGGGGCGGCCGAGGGGTGAAATAAATCGGGCCGCCGCCTCATCCCTCAATGAGACCGCGGCCCGTTTGCGGCCTTGCATTACATGCCGCTGTCAGCGTTTTGCTCGGGGTGGACAACGCGATACGATGCGCCGCCGTGCGACCACACCAGCAGTAGAATGTCCTTGCCGTCGGGAACCGCGTGGAGCTGACCTACCAGCGCGTCGGCGTCCTCAACCGGCTTGCGGTTCACTTCAAGAATCACGTCGCCCGCTGAAAGACCCGCGTCATCTGCCGGGCTCCCCGGACGAACGCTCTGAATGGCCGCGCCCTTCACGTTCGATGGAATATTCAACTGGCTGCGCATATCCGGAGAGAGATTGGCGACCGAGACGCCGATCTTGCCACGCTGCGGCTTGTCCGCGCCGGAGTTTTGCCCAACTTCTGTGCCGCCGTGGTACTCGCCCACCGTCACCTTGATGGTCTGGGACTTTCCGTCGCGCAGAATTCCAAGTTCAATTGCGTTGCCGGGACGAATCTGCGAAACGGCAACCTGCAAAGCGCTGGCGTTCGCAATCTTGTTCCCGTTCAGTTCGCGGAGCACGTCGCCGGACTTCAAACCTCCCTTGCTCGCAGGCGAGTCGGGAGTTACCTGGCTTACCAGCGCACCAGTTGCGTCCGGCAGGTTGAAGAACGAAGCGTTTTCAGGCGTCACATCGTTCATGCTGATCCCCAGGTAACCGTGCTCAACCTTGCCGTCCTTCATGATCTGGTCAACCGACGACTTCACAATTTGCGTGGGAATCGCAAAACCCGCGCCCGCGAAGGAGCCCGAGCCCGAGATGATAAACGTGTTGATGCCGACGAGTTCGCCGTGCGCATTCACCAGCGGGCCGCCGGAGTTGCCCGGATTGATTGCAGCGTCGGTCTGAATAAACGCTCCGGGCTTGCGGGCATCATCCGTGTATGGATTTGGCCGGTTCAATCCGCTGACAATGCCGCGCGTTACGGTGAACGGAAAGTTGCCGAAAGGATTGCCGAAAGCCAGTACCGTCTGCCCGGGCCGCAGCTTGGTCGAGTCGCCCCACGCGATGCTGGGCAGATTCTTCGCATCAATCTTGATCACGGCTAGGTCGTTGAGCTTGTCCACGCCCACAACCTTCGCGGGGAACACGCGCTTGTCATCGAGCGTCACGCGGACCTGCGTCGCGCTGTCGATCACGTGATGATTCGTCACGATGTAACCGTCGGGCGAGATGATGATGCCGCTGCCGATGCCGTGCTCGATCTGCGGCCCCGGCCTCATTCCACGCATGGGCCCTTGCGGACCGAAGAAGAACTCAAATCCCGGCGGAATCTGGTTCTGCTGATTGCCGGCGCGCGGGTTGTCATCGTCGTCTGCATTGTCGTCTGTAGCCTTCGCCTTCACCGACACGTTCACGACAGCGGGCGTAACGCGCGCTGCGACTGCTTCGACAGCGGTATCGAGCGCCGCCAGCGACGACACACTGTTGTCGTCAATCGGCGCAGCCGCGCCCATCGCAGCATGCGCCACGTTGCGGTTGAACACGAATCCAACGGTCAACAGCAGAGCTGCAACCGAAGCGAGGGGAACGGCGAACCTCTTTGCATTTGCTACTAATGAATTAGTTGATGCGGACATGTTTACCTCTCACAAGGAGTTGAGTTTCTGGTTAAAGTTGGATCACAAGCCAGCCGTCACGAAACACCGCGATACCGCGCTGGCTTGCTGAAGGACTTGCCCCGTGCTTCGTCGTGGAATTCGAACCCGCGCTCGAAGACGGAATTTTGAAGATCAATTGCGTGACGGTGACGCGGCTGAGGGGCCGCTGATCGGGCGATGCGGGCGCGCTTTCATTCTTCGCAATTGTTGCGCCGGTATCGTAATCGGAGGTGAGGCCGGCATTGTCGACCGGTACAACCACCTGCTCCCATTCGGTAAGCACCAACCACTGCTGATCTTGTGCGTTCTTCGCGACGTCGTTTGCTTTGCGTGATGTCGTCGTTTTCAATGCAATTGCGCCAGCCTGCGAAGGTTCGCGCAATGTCGCGTTTATCGCGACTGGCGATCCGTTATTGCTCGAAGACCGCGAAATAGCGGCGTGCACAGTTCGCGACGCGGCCTTTGCAGGCTCCGCTGACGCAGTCAGTAGCGGCAATTCCGGCGCTGTCTTTGCAGGATTCAATTTCTCCGTTTGATTTACGGCAACGGCGCTGCGTTCAGGCTCAAATGCAACCAACTGGGGACTGCGGCCGAGCGCAACCGATCCCGCGAGCAGGCCGCAACCGAGCGATCCAAGCAACACGCGAGCGCCAAGCGGGCTTAGTCCGCCCTTGCTGCGCAGGATGCTTTGTACGCGATGCACAAGCTCAGGCCGACGCTGCCATGCGCCAAGCGAAAGCGCCTCGACTCGCCGCTCAAGTCCGCGCTCAGCCAGGCTGGTAAGGCAGGCGGCGTAGGCGCGCGGCGCGCGCGTCACGCGGACAACGCCTTCGTCGCAAGCCATCTCTCTCTCGCGGCACAGCCGGTGCTCGATCCAGGCCAGCGCCGGGTTCAGCGGAAACAGCACGAGGCAGAGCTTCTGCGCAAGATTGCTCCAGTCGTCGCGGCGGCGCAGATGCTCGGCTTCATGCAGCACAATCTGCTCGAGCTCGCCTGGCGTCAGGCGCGCGAACAACCAGTCAGGAATAAGAATGCGCGGCTTGAAAAAGCCGATGACGCTCGGCCGCTGCAGAGTCGTTGTGGCGCAGACCTCAATCGGACCGCGGCCGCATTCGGATGCCGCACCGGTTAAGAGCGCTTCCACTCGCTCATCGATCTGAACCGGTTTGGCATCCATCCAAAGCTTGCATAGTCGCAGCGAATGAACGGCAAGGTCCGCGGCGCGATACAGCGAAGCAGCCAGCCACAAACCCGCAATCGCGAGGCTCCAGCGCGCGTCGAAGATGACCAGGGGGGGGTTCGCAAAGCCATTCGCTTGCGCACTAATCGCGCGCGCTGCAGCGGCAACAGATTCAGGCATCAAAGAAAACAGCGAAAGGCAGACCATCGCGACGAAAGCCGCTGCCCAGGCGGCGAATCGATAAGCAGCCGAAATGCGAGGAGCAAACCGCAGACACAGCGCCGGCAAAACGGCAATGAACGCGCCTTGCCACAGTGCCGCCAGCGTCATCTCCGCGGCGCGGTCAGAGACGATGTTGAAAGCGTGGCTGAGCGCAGTCATCTCCATCGGCTACACCTCTTCCACCTTGTCGGGCGCTGCGTTTTGGATCATTTCCTTCAGCCGATGCAACTCCTCGGCCGAGACCTCCTCGTCGCCCAGCAGTGACAGCAGAAGCCGCTCACGCGAGTTGCCGAAGAACCGGCCCATCAGGTGCTTCACCTCTGAACGGCTCGCTTCGTCTTCGGCCACGCAAGGGCGGTAGACGAATGCTCTGCCCTCTTGCCGGTGCTCGACATAGCCCTTTTGTTCGAGGATGCGAATCGTAGTCAAAACGGAGTTGTAAGCCAGCGATTCGCCATCGGGAATCGCTGCCATCAGGTCGTTCACCGCCGACTCTCCGCGCCGCCACAGAATCCTCATCAGCCTCAGCTCAGCTTCGGTCAGCGTGTTCGATTTTTTTGGCGGCATCTGTAAACTCTTGATTCCACAAGGTCAGGCCAGCAGGAGGCTGGCCGATATGTTGCGTTAGACGCGCAACTAAAGATTTAGTTGCCAAGACAATCAAATTTCTGTGAGACCGGTTTGCGCCCGGACAATCGCGCTATGAAATCCCCTCCACCAGGGCAGTCCACTCGTCTTCAAGATCGGGGCGGTGGAACCCTTTGCCTGCGCGGCGATACCAGTACTCCGCGTTCCACTGAACTCCTTCTTTGCGGTGCAGATAGGCGTGCACCGCCATGCACTCAACCGTTTCAAGCTCATCGACAAGGCCGTGAGCGCGGGTCCAGTCGCCTTTTGCGTCCCACCAAAGCGCCTGCAGCGGAATGGAAAGGCCGCCGGCGGGAGCGACCTGCGCCAGGGATGCGCGGAAATCCTGAACATTCATGCACATCTTGTAGCACCCCGAAAAAAACTCCGCAAACTTCAGCTTTGGTGATTTAGGTCACATCGGAACTCGAAATACGCTGTTAAAACTAAATCAACGTTCCGATGAAGTTGTGAGAGGGCCCGCCAGGGGGTTGAGGGAAAGGCTGGCGCGCGCAGTAGAAGTGCGCCCTCGCGGAGGTTGACTGGTGAGCACAAACCCAACCCTTGGCTGCGAAAACAAGGTTTGCAGGCCAGAGGCAATGAGCCGTATACTGAAATACGACCAGAAAGGTCGTAGTTCTATGTTGCCGCCGTCTCGGCGGCACAACGGAGTCCGGCGGGTGAGCGTGTTAAGCGAACTGAATTTAGGGGAATGCGGAATACTGGTCGCCCTTGACCTGCCTGAATCCGTGCAGAATCACCTGATGCATATGGGGTTTGTACCTGACGCGCTCGTGAAGGTGTTGCGGCGCGCTCCTGCCGGCGATCCGACCGTTTACAGCGTTGACGGGATGGAAATCGCGCTCCGGCATGAAACTGCCGGGGCAATTCGCGTTAAGCCTCCGCTGGCCGTCGTAGACGGCGCTGAGAGCGATCAGGAATCCGATGCTCTTGTTGGGGTTACGCGATGAGCAGCACCTGCTGCACGCCTCCAGTTTATGTTCCACCTTCTGCGCCAACACCGGAGGGCGCGCTGCGCACCGTTGTGCTCATAGGCCCGCCGAATTCAGGCAAGTCGACATTATTCAACCGGCTCACCGGGCTGCGGCAGAAAGTGGCCAACTTCCCTGGAGTGACCGTTGAGCAGCGCCTTGGGCTGATGGCCGGCGTGGGCCGTGACGATCTGACGCTGATCGATCTGCCCGGAATTTACTCGCTCAATCCCTACTCCGAAGATGCGCGCGTATCCATCGACGTGCTGCGGGGCAAGATGCCCGGCACGCCGAAGCCGGATGCGGTGCTGTTGGTGCTGGACACGCTGCACCTCACAAGACAGTTGATGCTGGCCGCACCGGTGCTCGCAGTGGGCTTGCCCACGCTGGTGCTTCTGAACATGACTGACCTGATGGAGTCGCGCGGCGGCGATATCGACACGCTGAAGCTGGCGAAGGAACTGGGAGCGCCGGTGGCGCAGATCTCCGCGGTGCAGGGCACGGGCCTTGAAGCTGTCTCGCTCTTTCTCAACGGGCAAACCGAGCGGCAGGCAGCCAAGCCGCTGTCGCTGCCAGTTCTGGGCAATGCCGCCAGCACGCACTCCTGGGCTGCGCAGGTAAGCAGGCGCACTGGTTATCGCGCGCCTCTCTCGGCTGAGAACACGCGCAAGATCGACAACATTCTTTTGCATCGCATCTGGGGACCGCTGCTGTTTCTGATTGTCGTAGTGGGCGTGTTTGAAGTTGTGTTCTCCATCGGCCAGCCGCTTTCAGATGGCTTCGGCGACGTTCTTGCACGGATCGGAGAATTGGCGCGGCCGTTGCTGCCGTCTGGTTGGCTGCAGTCGCTGTTGCTGGATGGTGCGTGGAAAGGCATCGGTTCAGTGCTGGTGTTTCTGCCGCAGATACTGTTGCTGTTTCTCTTCATCGGGATTCTTGAAGATTCCGGATACCTGGCGCGCGCCGCACTGATCGCCGATCGCGTCATGCGCACCATCGGCCTGAACGGAAAGGCCTTCATTCCCCTGCTCTCCGCGTATGCATGCGCGGTTCCGGCCATTATGGCCACGCGCACCATCGAGAACAAGCGCGACCGCTTTGCGACCATCCTTGTTACTCCATTCATGACCTGTTCGGCGCGTTTGCCGGTGTACATGCTGCTGATCGCCGCTTTCATTCCAAATGCGTTTTATCTGCACGGCTTTCTTGGCCTGCGCACAATTGTGATGCTCGGTCTGTACCTGGCTGGATTTGTTGGAGCGATGACGACGGCGTGGCTGCTTAAAAGCTCGATCCTGAAGTCCAGTGAAACCCCTTTCATTTTGGAGCTGCCGCAATAT
>Ga0335085_10015370_pt1 | contig 11108 bp, 9 predicted proteins | sample Lox_Sample_45_FD_206712 | JGI IMG/M metagenome (GOLD analysis project Ga0335085, IMG submission 206712) | Soil microbial communities from Loxahatchee National Wildlife Refuge, Florida, United States - Lox_Sample_4.5 | ecosystem: Environmental > Terrestrial > Soil > Wetlands | place: USA: Florida... | reverse complement strand
ATCTGCAAAGTTTCTGCCGATCCGGCGCTTTTTTCCCCTTTCAGACTCTATAAACAGCAACCTGAGGAGATTCCGCAATGGCAATGTCTGCCGCCGACGTCATGAAAATGCTTAAGGAAAAAGAGGTCAAGTTCGTAGACCTGCGATTCACCGACACGCGGGGCAAGGAGCAGCATGTTTCGGTGCCCGTCAAAGCTTTCACGATGGAAAAGTTCGAAAGCGGACATTTCTTCGATGGCTCCTCGATAGCCGGCTGGAAGGGCATAGAAGCCTCGGACATGCTGCTGATGCCCGACCCGGATTCCGCGCGCATGGATCCGTTCACCGACGAACCGGTCCTCAATCTCACCTGCGATTGCGTGGAGCCATCTGACGGAAAGGGGTACGACCGCGACCCACGTACTATCGCCAAGCGCGCCGAGGCCTACATGAAATCGACTGGCCTGGGCGATACGGCGTATTTTGGCCCGGAGCCCGAGTTCTTCATTTTCGACTCGGTTACCTGGAACGTGGACATGTCAGGATGCTTTGTAAAGATCAAGTCGGAGGAGGCGCCATGGTCTTCCGGAGAAGAATACGAGGGGGGCAACATGGGGCACCGGGCGCCCGTCAAGGGCGGTTATTTCCCCGTACCTCCCGCCGATACGCTTCAGGACATCCGCAATGCCATGGTGCTCGCGCTCGAAGGGCAGGGGGTGGAATGCGAAGTCCATCACCACGAAGTTGCGGCAGCCGGCCAGAACGAAATCGGCACCAAGTTCAACAGTCTCGTGAAGCGCGCCGACTGGATGCAGATCTTGAAGTACACGATCTGGAATGTCGCCCACTCGTACGGGAAAACGGCTACTTTCATGCCGAAGCCCATTGTCGGGGACAACGGCTCGGGCATGCACGTGCACCAGTCTGTCTGGAAGGAAGGCAAGAACCTTTTCACCGGGAACGGATATGCAGGCCTCTCGGAGTTCGCGCTTTACTACATCGGGGGCATCATCAAGCACGCCAGGGCCTTGAACGCGATCACCAATCCCGGCACGAATTCCTACAAACGGCTGGTGCCAGGTTTCGAAGCGCCGATTAACCTGGCCTACTCGTCCCGCAACCGCTCTGCAGCCTGCCGAATCCCGCTTGTCACTAGCCCGAAGGCGCGCCGCGTTGAAGTGCGCTTCCCCGACCCAACGGCAAACCCGTATCTCGCGTTTGCAGCGATGCTGATGGCGGGTCTCGATGGGGTGCAGAACAAGATCCATCCGGGCGATCCCATAGACAAGAACCTGTACGATCTCCCTCCGGCACAGGCGAAAAAAGTCCAGAACGTGTGCTCCTCTCTCGACATGGCGATCGAACATCTGAACAAGGATCGCGATTTCTTGACGAAGGGCGGGGTATTTTCGGATGACATGCTCGATGCCTACTGTGCTCTCAAGATGGAGGAGATCACGCGCTTCCGGATGACGACCCATCCGGTCGAGTTCGACATGTACTACAGCTCCTGAGAGCTTGCCCTAGGCCCGGGAACCCCGGGCCTAGGGGCTATTATCACGAGGAGGACGGGGCGCCCATTGGGGTTTCGTCCTTTTTTCATTTGAAATCAGGGTTTTTTTGGCCTACACTGGATTTCCCCATGCACTCTTGGGAGGAGTATGGCACTCAGCAGGAGATTGGTGGGCCTGCTTTTCTTCGCTTTGGCGGCACCGTATGGGCTCGCTCAGAGCGAGGTCTACAAGTGCCCGGATGCAAGCGGCCGGCCGACCTATACCAACGTCAAGCGCGACACGGTGGGCAAGAAGTGCACGCTGGTGGCCAAGGAGGTGTCGGTAGTACCTGCCCAAGCCCCCATGCGTGCCACGCCGTATTCTGCAGCCTCCTCTTCCGTTGCCCGCAACGAGAACCGGCGAAGGATTATCGAGTCCGAGCTGGAGAACGAGCAGCAGCTGCTCTCCGACGCCAAGCTGAAGCTTGCCGAGCAGGAAGCGATTCGCACTGGGGACGAACGCAACTACGCCCGTGTCCTCGAGCGGCTGAAACCCTTCCAGGATTCGGTCGAGCAGCACTCCAAGAACATCGAACAGCTTCGCGGCGAGCTCGGCAGGCTCAAGTAGCGCCCAGTTTCTCGGGCTCCGCAAGTGGGCCTGCCCGCGGCCTCAGCTTGGCGCTCACGTTCGCCGCTACCGGCAGCCACGCTGCCCTGCGCATCCTCGGGCACCATTCTTGGGCATGAGCACCGCAGCAGCTTTTCCCGGGCTGGAACTGCTTGCCACTGCGGTCGTTCTCATGGACGGAGACCTGCGGGTCAAGTACGTTAACCCTGCTGCCGAGGCATTGTTCGCGGTCAGCCGCCGAGGCCTGCTTGAACAGCGCTTTCCGGCGCTCTTTGCCGATTCGTCCCCGCTCGACAGCCTGCTGCGCCAGGCGATTCGGGAAGAGCGCGGCTTCGCAGATCAGGACTTGATTCTTACGCCGCCGGGACACGAGTCCTTGCACCTTAACTGCATTGCCACCCCGGTCGAATTGCCTGACGCCGCCCTGCTGCTTGAGCTGCGCCCCATCGACCAGAGGTTGCGCATAGAGCGCGAAGAGCAGCGGCTCAACCAGCACCAGGCAAACCGTGAGCTCATACGCAATCTTGCCCATGAGATCAAGAATCCCCTAGGCGGCCTTCGCGGGTCCGCACAGCTTCTCGAGCGCGAGCTCGACCGGCCGGGCCTGCGGGAGTACACCCAGGTCATTATCAAGGAAGCGGACCGTCTGCAGGCGCTCATGAACCGCCTGCTCACGCCGCACCGCCCGGCCGTTGAACTGCCCGTGAACATCCACGAGGTGTGCGAGCGGGTTTGCAGCCTGATTCTCGCCGAGTTTCCGGAAGGCATTCGGGTGGAGCGTGACTACGACGCAAGCCTTCCGGATTTTCGGGGAGACCCGGAGCAGCTCATACAGGCCGTGCTTAACGTCGTCCGCAACGCTGCCCAGGCCATCCGCAGAGGCGGAGGGCTCGCCGGAGGAAACGGGGGAGAGATCATGCTGCGTACGCGGGTTGCGCGGTCGGTAACCCTTGCTCGCTGGTCGAACAAGCTGGCACTAGAATTGCAGGTGATCGATAACGGGCCCGGCGTACCCTCGGACATCCGTGACAAGATCTTCTTCCCGTTGGTATCCGGCACTGAGGGCGGAACCGGGCTCGGGCTGACGTTGGCGCAGACTTTCGTGCAGCATCACCATGGGGTGATCGAGTGCGAGAGCCAGCCGGGAAGGACCTGTTTCAGCATCGTGTTGCCGTTTCGCTGAAAGACTGTGATGAGACCTGTTTGGATCGTCGACGACGATCGTTCCATCCGCTGGGTATTCGAGAAGGCCCTTGCTCGGGAAGGCATTCCCTTTCAAACCTTCGCGCAGGCCGGCGAAGCCATGGACACGCTTGCGACTGTCGGTGCACCGCAGGTTCTCGTGTCCGACATCCGGATGCCGGGCACTTCAGGTCTGGAGCTGCTCCAGAGCGTGAAGCAGCGCTTCCCGCATGTCCCGGTCATTATCATGACCGCCTATTCCGACCTAGAATCTGCGGTGTCGGCATTCCAAGGCGGTGCGTTCGAATATCTTCCCAAGCCTTTCGACGTCGATCAGGCCGTCGATCTCATTCGCCGTGCGCTGGACGAAAGCTTGCGGGAAGACAAGTCGGAAGAGGCCGTCGTCGACTCGCCCGAGATTCTCGGTCAGGCGCAATCGATGCAGGAAGTGTTTCGCGCGATTGGCCGTTTGTCGCAATCGAGCGCCACGGTTCTGATCACCGGCGAATCGGGGACCGGCAAGGAGCTCGTGGCCCGCGCGCTGCACCGCCATAGTCCCCGGTCCAACAAGCCCTTCATCGCCATCAACACAGCAGCCATGCCCAAGGACTTGCTAGAGTCCGAACTCTTCGGGCACGAGCGAGGCGCATTCACGGGAGCGCAATCGACGCGCCGCGGCCGTTTCGAGCAGGCCGAGGGCGGCACGCTCTTTCTGGACGAAATAGGCGATATGCCGGCTGAGCTGCAGACGCGTCTGCTCCGTGTTCTTTCCGATGAGACCTTCTACCGCGTGGGGGGTCATCAACCGATCCACGTCGACGTCCGGGTCATCGCGGCCACCAATCAGGACCTAGAGGCACGCGTCAAGGCAGGGCTCTTCCGCCAGGACCTGTATCACCGTCTCAACGTTATTCGGCTGCGGCTGCCTTCGTTGCGCGAGCGTCGCGAGGACATCCCCATGCTTGCCCGCCACTTTCTGGCAAGGTCGGCGGGCGAACTCGGCGCGGAGCCGAAGCGCCTGTCGGACGCGGCGATGGCGTATCTGTCGGGGCAGGATCTGCCGGGAAACGTGCGACAGCTCGAAAACGTGTGCCACTGGCTTACTGTCATGGCTCCCAGCCAGGTGGTCGAAATCGGCGACTTTCCCCCGGAGCTTCGCGAGCAGCGGACTTCTTCCATCGTCGATTGGGTCACGGCGCTGGCACGCGAGGCCGACCGGCGGTTAGCGAACGGCGATACGGGCATCATGGACGACCTGTCCAGGAGCTTCGAGAAAACGCTGATTACCAAGGCACTTGAGCGTACCGGCGGCCGACGCATCGAAGCGGCAGGCCTGCTCGGCATAGGCCGCAACACGATCACGCGTAAGATAGCTGAATTGGGAATCGAAGGCCGCGATCCTGCTGACGCGCAGGCATCGGACACGGCCTAGAATGAGTTTTCTGTCTCAGCGCAAGGAGAATGCAGTGAGCACCATCCCCCCGGCCGCCCAAGCGGAAGCGGCGCTTCCCGCGGGCGTAGAAATCCGCGCGAAGCCCCTGCCGGGGCAGGAGCAGATTCTCACAACTGCCGCTCTGGATTTCATCGCGAAGTTGCAGCGCGCGTTCGATTCCCGACGACAGGACTTGCTGATGCGGCGCGCACAGCGACAAAGGGAGTTTGACGCCGGAAGAATGCCCGAATTCCTGTCGGAGACCGCCGAGATCCGCGCATCCCAATGGAAGATCGCGGCGCAGCCAACGGACCTGCTCGATCGACGCGTTGAAATAACCGGACCCACCGATCGAAAAATGGTGATCAACGCACTGAACTCCGGGGCCTCCACCTTCATGGCGGATTTCGAGGACGCCAACTGTCCGACGTGGGCCAACATGATCGAAGGACAAATCAATTTGCGTGACGCCGTGCGCCGAACGATTGGCTTCGAGCAGGTCGGCAAGGTCTACCGGCTGAATGACAGGACCGCGGTCCTGATACCGCGCCCGCGCGGCTGGCATCTCGATGAAAAGCACCTGTGGATTGACGGCAGGCCGGTTTCTGGAGCAATTTTCGATTTTGCCCTCTATTTTTTTCACAATGCCAGGGAACTGGTAGCGCGCGGTACGGGCCCATACTTCTACTTACCGAAGATGGAGTCGCATCTTGAGGCACGCCTTTGGAACGACATATTCAAGCAAGCACAGAATGAATTAGGGGTGCCTCCAGGAACGATCAAGGCGACCGCGCTGATCGAGACAGTTGTTGCCGCATTCGAGATGGATGAGATTCTGTGGGAGCTGCGCGAGCATTCCGCCGGACTCAATATCGGCCGCTGGGACTACATCTTCTCCTGCATCAAGAAGTTCCGGGCAAACCGGGAGTTTTGCCTCGCAGACCGTTCCCGCGTGACGATGACCTCGCCGTTCATGCGCGCTTATGCGCTGCTACTTGTGAAGACCTGTCACCGGCGGGGCGCGCCCGCAATGGGCGGGATGGCGGCGCAAATACCCATCAAGAACGACCCGGTGGCGAACGAGGCGGCGCTCGAGAGGGTACGCGAAGATAAGCTGCGCGAGGTGACCGATGGCTGTGACGGAACCTGGGTTGCGCATCCGGGTCTCGTGCCGGTCGCGCGGGAAGTATTCGACCAGCATATGCCTCAACCCAATCAGTACGGCAAACAGCGTCCCGACGTGAACTTCGGTGCCCGGGACCTGCTCAGTTTCCAGCCCGAGGCGCCCATCACCGAAAACGGGCTGCGCAACAACATCTCGGTGGGGATCCAGTATCTGGGTGCCTGGCTCGCGGGTAACGGCTGCGTGCCGGTGTTCAATTTAATGGAGGATGCGGCAACGGCCGAGATCTCCCGCTCGCAGATCTGGCAATGGATACGCTCGCCCAAGGGCGTGCTCGATGACGGGCGAAAGGTCACCAAGGAGCTCTTCCGGAAACTTCTCGCCGAGGAATTGCCCAAGGTCAGGACCTACCTGGGCGACGAAGCCTGGCAAGCGGGCAAGTACCAGGAAGGAGCCAGGCTCTTCGAGGAAATAACGACGAACGACAGCTACGTCGAGTTCCTCACGCTGCCGGCGTACGGCCTTATCGACTGATCGGACATTTGAAGGACCCGGGCGCGGCGGCGTTTCTGGGGCAAACAGCGTTCAGCCCATGGTCCACTGGTGACCGCATTTCGCGCACCTCACCTTCAACCAGGCTTCTTCACGATTCTCCACGATATCCCCGACCTCTGCCCGCCCGGAATCGATCACGTTGAACCGCGCGTGAGCGCCGCAGCCTTCGCAAGTGGAGCGCTCCGAGAGCTGCAATGCGCGAAACAGGATGACCCGGTAGCGGTTCCACGAGAGAATCCCGAGTGCTGTGCCGCCGAGTATCGTCGCGAACATCAAGGTCCGTTCGAGTACCGAGGCGTGGGACCCCAGCTCTTCAAGTACCGCCAGCACGAGCACCAGGCAGAGAAAGCAGGTGACCAGAAATAGGTGACTCTCGATCAGCTGCCGCTCAAACCAGCGCCTGAAGCCGAGCTTTCGAATGCCCAGGGCCGGCTGCAAGTCCCGCTCCTCGTTATTCCTGCTCGATCGCCGCGATGACGCGCTCAGGCCTGAGCGGGAGATCGCGAACGCGCACTCCGAGCGCATGCGTCACCGCATTGGTGATCGCCGCCCCGGTCGGCCCCTGGGCGGCTTCTCCCGCTCCGACCGCCGGGAGCTCGGGCCGGTCGATAAGCTCGACTTCTACGGAGGGGACTTCGCTGAATTTCAGGATCGGGTAGTCTTCCCAGCCGAGGCTGGCGATGCCGTGTGAATCCAGCCGAACCTGTTCCTTGGTCGTCCAGCTGGCTGACTGAATCGCGCCACCTTCGATTTGATTGATTACGCCGTCGGGATTGACCACAAGGCCCACATCGACCGCGACCACGAGCCGCCTCACCCGCACTTCCTGATCGACCTCCACCTCGGCCACAACGGCGCAATAGGCGCCCAGGTTCTTGTATTTGGCGAATCCAATCCCGTGGCCGCGTCCTTCGGCAGGTTTCCACGCCGCCCAGCCGGCGCGCTGCGCGGCGCGCTCGAGCACGGCGCGGCCACGCGGGTCTTTCAGATGCCGCAGCCTGAATGCGATCGGATCAACTCCCGCCGCGGCGGCAAGCTCGTCCATGAAGGACTCGATCGCAAACACGTTCGCATAGGCGCCGAGGGACCGCAGGGCGGAAGTGCGTACTGGCATGTCGCGCACATAGTGGTTCACGACGCGCTGGTTGGGGAAGTCGTAGAGCGGAATGGCATTGCGGTCCGCGGCGCCCGCCGGGAGAGGCATGTTGATCGCTGCCGAGCGCTCGAAGGGCTTTGCCAAGTGCCACGCCGCGGTGAGCGAGGGACTATCCGAGCGGCCGGGCCGGCTGCTATGGCCGTTACTCCACAGCTCGTGCTGCCAATCCAGGACGTTCCCCGCTGCGTCAAGCGCGGCACGCAGCGTGAACGCCATGGCTGGTCCGCAGGGCGCCCATGCGAACTCATCGTCGCGCATCCATTGCACTTGCACCGGGCGTTCGCCTGCTGAGCGGGCGAGTAGGCACGCGTCGAGAGCGACATCGTCCGCGCCGTTGTGCCCGTAGCAGCCCGAGCCTTCCGCGTGCCACACCACGATCGCGTCCTCGCGCATGCCGAGGGCCCTGGCGAGATCGCGACGCAAATTGAATATGCCCTGGCTGTGGCTCCATACCGCCAGCTTGTCTCGCTGGAACTGGGCGATCGCGCAGGACGGCCCGATCGAGGCGTGCGAAAGGTAGGGCTTGGTGTAGGAGGCCTCGAGCGAATGCGCTACGCGAGTCTTCGTCCCGGCGTCCACTTTTTCGCTGATCACGCGGTGCTCCACCGCGTGATCCTTGAGCCAGGCGTGGATGTCCTGCGGAAGGGAGGGGAGCTTCTCCCACGCGGCCGCTTGCCGCAGGACCCTCTGCGCGGCAATCGCGGTTTCTTCGCGCTCGGCCAGCACCCCAACAAAGCTGCCGTCGCGCACGATCGTCACCCCGGGCATTGAACGGGCCTTGCCCTCGTCGAGCGCAGAGAGTTTCGCGAAGCTGTGCGGAGGGCGCACCGTGCGGCCGAAAAGCATCTCGGGCAGAACCATGTCCTGAAGGAAGCGCGGCCGCCCTGCAATCTTGTCCGGCAGGTCGAGACGCGGCGCTCGCCGGCCCACCGCGCGATATTCGCGTGGCGACTTGGGATCGATGCTCGCATCGACATCGCAGTCAAACAGGCCATCCTCGGCGCATTCCCAGAAGCTCGTGCATCGACTTCCCGCATGAATTGTGCCGTCCTCGATGCGCAGATCCTCTGCCGGCACGCCGAGGCGCTGGGCGGCGCGCCCAAGAAGCAGCGCGCGCGCGTGGGCACAGGCCCTGCGCAAAGCCGAGCCCGAATCCTGGATGGATAGGCTGCCCGAGGTGACGCCTTCATCAGGGCTGTCCGCCGTATTGGCGGAGACCATGCGGATCCGCTCCGACCGAATCCCGAGCTCTTCCGCCGCGATCTGCGCCAAAGCAGTGAGAATGCCTTGGCCGATCTCGACTTTGCCGCTGAAAACCGAAACCGTGTCGTCGGCGTGAACCCGCAGCCATTGCGAAAGGCGCGGGTTCTTCTCGAGGCTTCCCGGACGCTTTAGCCTGTTGTCGGCAACGGTATTCATGTCGCGACAGCCGTCGCGGCGCGCAGAACCGCGCGCACCATCCGGTTGTGGGAGCCGCAGCGGCAAAGGTTGCGGTCGAGCGCGGCGCGGACCTCCTTCTCCGTAGGCCGGGGATTCTTCCTGAGGAGGGCGGCAGCGCTGATCAGAACGCCGCTCGTGCAATAGCCGCACTGTGCAGCCTGCTCCTCGAGAAACGCCTCTTGCAGCGGGTGCAGTTCCCCGCCCGCGCCCAGGCCCTCGACGGTCGTAATGGCCTTGCCGGCAGCCGACCAGAGCGGGGTGTCGCACGAAGGCGCCGGATGACCGTCGATCAGGACGAAACAGGCCCCGCATTGGCCGCTGCCGCAGCCAAAGCGAGTGCCTTTCAGCTGCAGGTCGTTACGCAGCGCATAGAGCAGCGGCGCGTCGGGGTCCGCCTCCACCTCGGCGGCAGCCCCGTTGATGGTCAGCCGGAGTGACTCAGTCATGGCGGAATCGCGATACGGGAACGCGCCGCGCCGGAGTCGAGCCTAATCGACTTTGGCTCCTGAAACTTTCACGACCTTGGCCCATTTCTGGATGTCTTGCTCCATGAACTTCCGGAATTCCGACGAACTCATGTGCATTGGCACCGCGCCCTGCTTGGCCCAGGCCGCGTTGACATCGGGAAGCTTGGTGATCCTCTGGACTTCCGCATTCAGCTTTTCGATGATCGGCTTGGGCGTGGCCGCAGGCGCCATCAGTCCGATCCAGATGACCGACTCGTATCCAGGAACGCCGGCTTCACTGACAGTAGGCACCTCGGGCATGATCGACGAGCGGGTCTTGCCGGAGGTGGCGATCGCGCGCACCTTGCCCGCGCGTGAAAGCTGCGCCATCGTTGTGATCGCGTCGAACATCATCTGCACATTCCCTGCCAGGACGCTCGTGCGCGCCTCCGCGCTGCCCTTGTGCGGCACGTGGACGACATCGATTCCGGCCATGGCCTTGAAGAGCTCTCCCGCCATGTGATAAGGCGTTCCCGGGCCGGAGGAAGCGTAGTTGAGCGCCCCGGGTTTCGCCTTGGCGAGCGCGATCAGCTCCTTCAGATTCTTCGCCGGCACGGACGGATTCACCACGAGCAGAAGGTCGGAGTAGTTGATCGGCGAGATCGGCGCGAGGTCGCGCATAAGGCTGTAGGGCTTGTTCGAGATCAACGATTCATTCACCGTGTGCGTGTTCGACATCGCGAGCAGCGTGTACCCGTCCGGCGCGGATTTGGCTACCGCGTCGGTGCCGATGATCGCGCCCGCCCCCGGCCGGTTCTCTATCACGAACGGCTGACCCAGGGACTTCTCCATCCGGTCGCCAAGGAAGCGTGCGTAGATGTCCGCCGGGCCGCCCGCGGAATAGGGCACGATGATCTTGACCGGCTTGGCAGGATAGGCGGATTGCGCGAGTGCGTTGCCTGCAAGACAGGCAATTGTCGCCGTTGCGAGCGCCCGACAAAGCAACTTCAGCGTATTCACGGTCTCTTCCTCCTAGCGGTGAGTTTGGGTTCTGATGCGTCTTTGCGGATTATAGCGGCGAGGGGCCCAGCTCGACGACCACAGGGGCGTGATCGGAGGGGCGCTCGAGCCGGCGCGGTGACACATCGATGCTGCTGCTGCGGCAAAGGGGCACGAGCTCGGGCGCCAGCAGAATGTGGTCGATGCGCAAGCCGAGATTGCGCTTGAATGCGCTCATGCGATAGTCCCACCACGTAAACGACTTCTCCGGCTGTGTAAACAGGCGGAAACTGTCTCGTAGTCCCAGGGCGAGAAGATCGCGGAAGGCCTGCCGTTCGCGCGGACTGCACAAGACCCGGCCTTTCAGGGCCACCGGATCGTAGACATCCACGTCCGCGGGGGCGATGTTGTAGTCGCCGAGCACGACCAGCCGCGGATACCGCTTGAGCTCCCCCTCGATCCAGTCCCGGAAAGCGGCAAACCAGCGAAGCTTGTACTCAAATTTCTCCGAACCGACTGCCTCTCCATTTGGAACGTAGGCGCAGACGAAGCGCAAGGCGTCAGCCGCATCGCCTACCGTAGCTGCGATGACGCGTTTCTGTACATCGGGAAATCCGGGTATTCCTGTGGCAATGTCTTTGAGCGGCGACCTGGACAGGATGGCGACGCCGTTATA
>Ga0335085_10015369_pt1 | contig 11108 bp, 6 predicted proteins | sample Lox_Sample_45_FD_206712 | JGI IMG/M metagenome (GOLD analysis project Ga0335085, IMG submission 206712) | Soil microbial communities from Loxahatchee National Wildlife Refuge, Florida, United States - Lox_Sample_4.5 | ecosystem: Environmental > Terrestrial > Soil > Wetlands | place: USA: Florida... | reverse complement strand
GGGTGATTTTGAAAGATCCGGCGGTGGAAAGTCTGTCGTCGTTCATCGGGGTGGACGGCATTAATTCCACGCTGAACAGCGGGCGCATTCTGATCAATTTGAAACCGCTGGCGGAACGGAAGATCAATGCGACGGAAGTCATGCGGCGCCTGCAGCCGGAATTGGCGAAAGTGGAGGGCATCCTGCTTTACATGCAGCCGGTGCAGGACCTGACGGTGGAAGACCGGGTGAGCCGCACGCAATATCAATACACGCTGGAGGATGCGAGCGCGGAGGAATTGAACCATTGGACGGCGCGGCTCATGGATAAAATGCAATCGCTGCCGCAGTTGCGCGACGTGGCCACGGACCAGCAGACGCAGGGGTCGCAGGCGACGCTGGTGATTGATCGTGTGACAGCCTCGCGGTTGGGCATCACGCCCGAGGACATCGACAACGCGCTTTATGACGCGTTCGGGCAACGGCAGATTTCGACGCTGTTCACGCAGTTGAATCAGTATCATGTGATTCTGGAGACGCTGCCGGAGTTTCAACGGAATCCGGCGAAGCTGAATGATATTTACGTGCGTTCGGCGGGGGGCGGATCGGTTCCGCTGAGTGCGTTCACGCATTTTGAATCAGGCACGGCGCCGATCGTGATCAATCATCAGGGGCAATTTCCGTCGGTGACGATTTCGTTCAACCTTGGGCCCGGCGTGGCGCTGGGCGAGGCGACGAAGGCGATTGAAGAGGCGCAAAAAGAACTCAATATGCCGCTGAGCGTGGTGACTTCTTTTCAGGGCACGGCGGAGGCATTCAAGGCATCGCTGCAAAACGAGCCGCTGCTGATTCTGGCGGCGATCATCACGGTTTACATCGTGCTGGGCGTGCTCTATGAAAGTTACATTCATCCGGTGACGATTCTTTCGACGCTGCCGTCGGCGGGCGTGGGCGCAATCCTGGCGCTGCTGGTGACGGGAACGGAATTGGGAGTGGTGGCGCTCATCGGCATCATCCTGCTGATTGGCATCGTGAAGAAGAACGCGATCATGATGATTGATTTTGCGCTGGAGGCGGAGCGGCATGAGGGCAAACCGGCGGAAGAGGCGATTTACCAGGCGTGCCTGCTGCGTTTCCGGCCGATCATGATGACGACGTTTGCGGCGCTGTTCGGCGGGTTGCCGCTGGCGCTGGGCAACGGGGTGGGATCGGAGCTGCGCAAGCCGCTGGGCATCGCGATTGTCGGCGGGTTGCTGGTGAGCCAATTGCTGACGCTCTACACGACGCCGGTGATTTACATTTATTTCGACCGGTTTGGAAAACGGTTTTTCCGCTCCGAACGAAAAAGCGCCGCTGTGGCGGAGCCGGCCGCGTCATGAACATTTCCGCGCCATTCATACGCCGGCCGGTGGCCACCACGCTGTTGACGGCGGCGATTGCGCTGGCGGGGATTGTGGCTTATTTGCAATTGCCCGTGGCGCCGCTGCCGCAGGTGGATTTTCCGACGATCAACGTTTCGGCGTCGTTGCCGGGGGCGAGCCCGGAAATCATGGCGGCCTCGGTGGCTGCGCCGCTGGAGAAACAACTGGGGCACATCGCGGGCGTGAACGAAATGACGTCCTCGAGCGTGCTGGGTTCGACGAGCATCACGCTGCAGTTTGATTTGACCCGGAACATTGACGGAGCGGCGCGGGATGTGCAGGCGGCGATCAATGCCGCGCGCGCGAATCTGCCGGCGAACCTGCCGAGCAATCCCAGCTATCGCAAAGCGAATCCTGCCGACGCGCCGATCATGATCATCACGCTGACCTCGGATGTTTATGATCGGGGGCAGCTTTACGACGCGGGATCGACGATTGTGCAGCAGAAGTTGCTGCAGATTGAAGGGGTGGGGCAGGTGTTTGTGGGCGGCGGTGCGCTGCCGGCGGTGCGCGTGGATGTGAATCCCACGCAGTTGAACAGTTATGGTCTCGGGCTTGAGGATGTGCGGGTGATGTTGAGCCGGCAGAATGCGAACCTGGCGAAGGGCCAGATCTCGAACGACCATATGACCGCGGATATTCTCGCGAACGATCAATTGCTGAAGGCGGCAAATTACCGCCCGCTGGTGGTGGCGTATCGCAACGGCGCGGCGGTGAAATTGAGCGATATCGCCAATGTGCAGGATTCGGTGGAGAACATTCGCGCGGTGGGTTTCCTGAATGGGAAGCCGTGCATACCGCTGATTATTTTCCGGCAGCCGGGGGCGAACATTATTCAGACAGTCGACGCCGTGAAAGCGGCGTTGCCGTCGCTCAAGGCGTCGCTGCCGTCGGCGATCCATATGACCACGGTGCTGGACCGCACGACGACGATTCGGGCGTCCGTGTTTGAAGTGGAGCGGACGTTGGTCATTGCGATCTCGCTGGTGATTTTGGTGGTGTTCCTGTTTTTGCGCAACGGCCGGGCGACGCTGATTCCGGCGGTGGTGGTGCCGGTGTCACTGGTGGGGACTTTTGGCGTGATGTATTTGTGCGGTTACAGCCTGGATAATCTTTCGCTGATGGCGCTGACGATTTCGACGGGGTTCGTGGTGGATGACGCGATTGTGGTGATTGAAAATATTTCGCGCCACCTGGAAATGGGAATGAAGCCGGTGGAGGCGGCATTGAAGGGGGCGAAGGAGGTTGGATTCACGGTGCTGTCGATCAGCATTTCGCTGATTGCGGTGTTTATTCCGATTCTTTTGATGGGCGGCATAGTGGGGCGGTTGTTCCGCGAATTTGCGGTGACGCTATCGACGGCGATTTTGGTTTCGCTGGTGATTTCACTGACGACGACGGCGATGATGTGTTCGCGGTTGTTGAGGCAGCAACGCAGTGAGAAGCATGGGCGCGCCTACCATGCGAGCGAGCGGGTTTTCAATTCGTTGTTGGGTGGTTATGAGCGGAGCCTGCGTGTTGTGCTGCGGCATCCGTTGATCACGATCATCATCCTGGGCATCACGATTTGCGTGAATGTGTATCTGTTCCTCACGGTGCCGAAGGGATTTTTTCCGCAGCAGGATAACGGGACGATTCTGGGCGGCATTCGGGGGCAGGAGGACGCGTCATTTCTCCAGATGCAGGCGGCGGCGAGGCAGGTTGTGAGCGTCATCAAACAGGATCCGGCGGTGGAGAATGTGATTGCGTTTGTGGGCGGCAACGGGCCGGAGAACAACGGGTTTGTGTACATGGCCTTGAAGCCATTGAAGGAGCGGAAGATTTCTTCGTCGGCGTTGATTGACCGGCTGCGGCCGAAGTTTCTCCAAATTCATGACGCGCAGGTTTTCCTGCAGGCGGGGCAGGATTTGCGCATTGGCGGACGCCAGAGTCGTTCGCAATATCAGTACACGATCCAAAGCGATACTTTGAGCGACCTGACGAAGTGGGGGACGATCCTGACGGCGGAGATGAGCAAGCTGAAGGGCTTCACGGATGTGAACAATGACCAGGAAAATAACGGCTTGCAGGCTTCGCTGGTTTACGACCGGCCGACGGCGGCGCGGCTGGGTATATCTTCACAATTGATTGATGCGACACTCTATGATGCGTTCGGCCAGCGGCAGGTGTCGACGATGTTCACCGCGTTGAATCAGTATCACGTGGTGATGGAGGTGGATCCGCAATTCTGGCAGAGCCCCGCGGGGTTGGACACGATTTACCTGAAGGCGACGAACGGGACGGCGGTGGTGCCGTTGAGCGCGGTGGCAAAGTATGAACCGAATACGGCGCCGGTGATGGTGAATCACCAGGGGCAATTTCCGTCGGTGACGATTTCGTTCAACCTGGCGCCGGGAGTGGCGTTGAGCGACGCGGTGAAGGCGATTGAGGAGATGGAGCAGCGCGTGGGCATGCCGGGGAGGATTCACGGGAGTTTTTCGGGGACGTTGCAGGCCTATCAACAATCGCTCGGCAATATGCTTTTTCTCATCATCACGGCGCTGGCGGCGGTTTATATTGTGCTGGGGATTCTTTACGAGAGTCTCATTCATCCGATCACGATTCTTTCCACGCTGCCGTCGGCGGGCGTGGGCGCGGTGGTGGCGCTGATGTTGTTCCGGACGGACTTGAGCGTGATTGCGATGATCGGGCTTTTGCTGCTGATTGGGATTGTGAAGAAGAACGCGATCCTGATGATTGATTTCGCGATCGCCGCGGAGCGCAATGAAGGGAAAAATTCCATCGATGCGATTTTTGAAGCGTGCATGCTGCGTTTTCGTCCCATTCTTATGACGACGGTGGCTGCGATGTTTGGAGCGTTGCCGCTGGTGTTGAGCAACGGCATGGGTTCGGAGCTGCGGCGGCCGCTGGGCATCAGCATCGTGGGAGGGTTGTTGATGAGCCAGATGCTGACGCTTTATACGACGCCGGTTGTTTATTTGTACATGGACCGTTTTCGGTTCTGGACCTTGCGGATGATGGGGAAGCCGGAGCCGAGAGGCGTGCCGGCCCCGGTTGGGTGATTTCGTGAAAATGAGAAGATTGAGATTATTTTTTAACGAAGGCGATGCGGCTGATGGCTCGGAGCGTTTCGGGAGGATAATTACGAACGCACGGGCGGGACGCCCGTGCCACTATCCTCGTGCGCCGCAGCGGCGGGCTTTGGAAATTTCATTTGAAAGCGAGCCTGGGTTTGAGGTTCCGATTTCGGTTGTGGCGTGCAGGAGGATTTGTTTTCCGGGTTTTCTTTGCGTGATGATATTCGGAGCGTTGCTGCTGGCCGGATGTAATTTCGCTCCGTCCTACAAGCGTCCGGTGACTCCCGCGACGGTCGGCTACAAGGAATTGAACCCGGAAACGGCGAAACAGTTGGATGGGTGGAAGACGGCCGAGCCGAAGGATGACGCCATCAGGGGGAAATGGTGGGAATTGTTCAATGATCCGAAGCTGAACGCGCTGGAAGACGAGGTGAATATCTCGAATCAAACAGTGGCGGCGGCGCTGGCGAATTTCCTGTCCGCGCGCGCGGTGGTGAGACAAACGCGCTCGCAGTTTTTCCCGACGGTGACGGCGAATCCGTCGGTGACGAGGCAGCGGCAGCCGGTTCTTGTTCGCTCCAATTTTGGCGGTCAGACGAACAGCCGGCCCAACACGTTCACGGAATATATCCTGCCGCTCGATGCTTCGTGGGAGCCGGATTTTTGGGGGCGCGTTCGGAATTCCGAGCGGGCGAGCCGTTATGAAGCGCAAGCCGCGCTGGCCGATTTGGAAAATACGCGGTTGACGATTCAGTCCGAGCTGGCGGTGGATTATCTCCAGGTCCGCTCGCTCGATTCGCAGGAAAAGCTGCTGACGGACGCGGTCGACGCCTATCGCGAATCGCTGCGGTTGACGACGGTGCGGCATGAGACGGGAATCGCGTCGGACCAGGACGTGGCGCAGGCGGAGATTCAGTTGGACAGCACGGCGGCGCAGGCGACGGACATCGGCATCCAGCGCGCGCAATTTGAACACGCCGTGGCGATGCTGATTGGCAAGGCGCCAGCGGAATTCTCCCTGCCCGTGGCGCCGCTGGATACGAAGCCGGTGGCGGTGCCATTGGGCATGCCGTCGCAGTTGCTCGAACGGCGTCCGGACATCGCGGCGGCGGAGCGGCGCGTGGCGGAGGCGAACGCGCAGATTGGTGTGGCGCGCGCGGCGTATTTTCCGAACATCACCCTGAGCGCGTCGGCGGGGTATGAGAGCACGAGCACCGCGAATCTTTTGAGCGGGCCGGCGTTTATGTGGTCGCTCGGGGCCGCGGCGGCGCAGACTATTTTTGATGCGGGAAACAAGTTTGCGGTGACGGCGCAAACGAAGGCGCAGTATCAAAGCCAGGTGGCGAATTACCGGCAGACGGTTTTGGGCGCGTTCCAGGAGGTGGAGGATAACATGGTTTCATTGCGGCTGCTTTCGACGGAAATTCAGCAGCAGGATGCGGCGGTGGCGGCGGCGCGGAGGTATCTGAATCTGGCCAACGATCGTTACAAGCTGGGCATTGACAGTTATCTCAATGTGATTGTTGCCCAGACGTCGCTGCTCAATAATGAACGCACGGCGGTGAGCCTGCGGTTGACGCAGTTGCAATCGACAGTGCAGTTGATCAAGGCATTGGGCGGGGGGTGGAGCGGAGAGTTGACGAAACCGGATGGCAAGTCCTAAAAACGCGACACGAACGGCCCCAGCGATCCGTCCGCGCCGCGAATTCATTCCGCGAGAGGCGTCACTCGACTTTTACTTCGATTTGCCTGGCTTTGGCCTGCTCGCTTTTGGGCAGCGTCACGGTCAGAATGCCATCGTGATAACGCGCTTCGATTTTTCCAGTGTCCACACTGTAGGGAAGCGTTATCGAGCGATGGAACCGGCCGTAAAATCGCTCTGAGCGATGGAACTCGCCTTCCTTGCGTTCTTCCTCGGCTTTGCGTTCACCCGAAATGGTCAGGTTGTTCTCGTGCACGGAGACATCCAGGTCTTCGCGCCGGAAACCCGGCAATTCGGCGTTTACAGTCAGTTTGTCTTTTCCTTCCAGCACATCCACCGCCGGCAGCCAGGCACCGCCGAATATATCGCTAATTGCGAAATCCGGGTCGAATAGCTGGTCCAATTGATCACGAAGCCTGGAGAGTGGCATCTCTGGTCTCGGTCTTCTCATCAGTCTCATAGCTAACTCCTTTCCAACTTTTGGTTGTAAGCTCTACGCCACAATTTCGCCCTGCAGGTGCTTTGGTTCAAGAGGCATGGCAAAAAATTCCTGAGCTGCCGCCCATTGCGCGGCGGAAAAAGAGGCGTACGGTACGATGAAGGGGTGGTTTTTAACTATAACCGCGATGACCTATGAAAGTGAGAAAAGATCGTTCCGACAGGGTGGTGGTTGAGATGGACCGGACGGGCGCGGCGCTGCCGCCGATCGCGGTGCCGGAATTGTCGCTGAGACATATTCTGGTGCCGGTGGATTTTTCCGATTGCTCGCGCAAGGCGCTGCAGTATGCCATATCATTTGCCAAACAGTTCAGCTCGAACATTACTTTGCTGCACGTGGTTGTGACGATGCCGCCGCCGCCCCAGATGATGGTTTTTGAAAGCGAAACCGTGCGCGCGAAATATCAGGAGGAAGCGGCGAGACATCTCTCAGAGTGGCGAAATGAGGTGGTGCCACGCGCGTCGGTGAAGGCGCTGGTTCGCGAGGGTGTTTCGGCGCACCAGGAAATCGTGGCGCTGGCGCACGAAATTAATTGCGACCTGATTGTGATTGGCAATCACGGGCGGAGCGGTTTGTCGCGCGTGTTGACGGGCAGCACGGCGGAACGGGTGGTGCGTCATGCTCCGTGCCCGGTGCTGGTGGTGCGTGAGCGGCAGCATGAGTTTTTGGTGGGGGCCGCGGAGGGTTCTTCCGGGGAGAAGTCGGTGGCCGTTTGAGAAGGATTTTGGTTTTACGTCTGCCCTCATGTTTTCTGCTCGGTGGCTCAATCCCGTCAATTCCGCGTTGATACAATTGTGAGGCGGAGAAAAAGTCAGGGCGGGCAATGTTCGCAATGGACTAACGAACACCGACCCGCCCCGTGATCGCTGGAGGAACAGACGATCAGATTCTGCTTCGCTTAGAACATGTAGATGATGTTGAGCGCGAGTGACACCGCATCTTTATCATGCGGGACTCCGGGCGTGATGCCGCCGTAAGGTCCGGTGCCGTCGAAGCTGCGATCCCAACGGAATTCCAGGCGGCTGTCGACGTTTTTCCACAGCGAATAATCCGCCGTGACGGTCAAGCTGCCGAGTTGGTCGTTGCCGTTATGGAACGTGGTGGCCGAGCCGAAGGGGTTGTAATACCAGCCGCGGGTGGCGCTGGTGTAATCAAGACGGGTATTGATCTTCAACTTCTCCGTGGCTTGATACAGGATGTACAGCGCCGTGGCGTTGGCGTAGCCGCCGACGGCCATGGTATCGCCGGTATAATCATAGGCCACACCGAGCGATAAGCCGGTCACCGGCAGAGGCATGGTGCCACCGACATAGTATTGGTCGATGTGATGGGCACCTGCGACGTTGGGGCCAGTGGTGTAACCGCCGGACATGGAGGCGCCTTTCATCCAGCCCCAGCTATCCGGCGCGGTCAAGGTGACCATGGCGAGATAGGCTTTGGAGGATTCCACGGGCGCTTTGGCGTCCACTTGCGAATTGAACGGGCCGGTGTTGCCGACGCCGGCCTGCAAGGAGACACAGTCGTTCACTTTGTAGAACACAGCGATACCGGTGTGCGCGGAGGTTTCATTGAAGAAACCATAGGAGCGGCTCCAGTTCGGGTCTTTGTAGCTGTCATAAGCTTCGTAGCCGTTGAACGTGCCGAATTGGCCGACATGAAACTCCAAGCCGTTGCCGACGGGAACGTGGAGGTTGATGTAAGCTTCGTTGAATGCGAAATCCGTAGCCGGCGCGGCGATGATGCCAGTTCCGCGTTTGGCTGCCCCAGGACCCATTAGCATTTGCACGTGATAACCCGCGCCCCAGTCACCCTGATCCGGCGGGCGGTCCAGTGTCAGGCTGACGACGTTCAGGTTAAATCCGTCCTGCACGTCCGGCCCGTCATAGACGCGACCCGGCATGTTGGCATCGCCGGTGCCGAATTTCCAAACGGCGGTTGTGTCAACGTAGCCACTGAGAGTAGTTGATGAGAGGGCTGTCAAAACGGTGCTGGGGGCGGGCGCGGCTGCGTCGTCCGCGAGCACTACCGCTGGAAGACTGACCAGACCGGCACTCAACAACATTTTGGTCCACTTACTTATTTTCATAATGTGTTTTTTTAGGTTTCACTTTTGAGTCGTACGCCTTGTGCGCACTTTTGGTTCACGAGCGCCAAGCAGAAATGATGCCCTGCGGGAAAATCGTGCCCAGTCCTCCGGTCTTCGCGCGGCGCCAAAACTTGTTCGAGCGATTTTGAAAATGTGCTCTCCACAATGTTCCATTCGCATGGATGAAAATATTTTGATGAAATGATGAAATAAAAATGATGTCGGGGCTGGAGCTGGATGGGATCGCGCAAAATTCCGCCGGCGCCTGTGTGGGCGGTGGGGTCCGTACCCCTTTATTTATAGGGTGTTTGCCTACCTTGATTTGTTTTCAAAAGTGGTCCCGGCGATCGTGTTTTTGGAGGCGAAAAGCGCGCGGCTGGGAAGTTTTTGGGCGGCGCGCTTCGTTTGCGAGTTCTCAGCGATGCGTGGAATTTTTTTTCAACTTCAGCTGTTCATCCTTTTACTGCGTGCGCAATTTTCCACTGCCGCAAAACGCGGCCGAAAAAAACTTCGTGGCTAAAATCGAGTAAATGGATGGTGAGCGGCATAAAAATATTGTGCGTGGCACATTGGGTGCTGAATTGCTGGCGTCGACATTCCGTGGTTATGGCGGCGTGTCGCATGAACCAGACGCAGACGGATAATCCGAATAAACGAACTGAACCCACACTCGATATACTCGATATGAAAAAGAAGCTGTCTCTCCTGAAAAAAACATTTCTCCTATTCAGCCTTGCGGCGACGCTCGCGCTGCCAGCCTACGCAGCCGACACGGTCAAGGTAGGCGTTCTCCATTCGCTCAGCGGCACGATGGCCATCAGCGAAACCTCCCTGCGCGACATGCTGTTGTTCACATTCGATGAAATTAACAAGGCCGGCGGCGTCAAGGTCGGTGACAAGAGTTATATGATCGAGCCGGTGGTGGTGGACGGTGCTTCCAACTGGCCGCTCTTCGCCGAGAAGGCCAAGCAGTTGCTGGAAGAAGACAAGGTGGCCGTGGTGTTCGGCTGCTGGACTTCGGTGAGCCGCAAGTCGGTTCTGCCTGTGTTTGAGAAGGATAACGGCCTGCTCTTCTACCCGGTGCAATATGAGGGTGAGGAGCTGTCCAAGAACATTTTCTACACCGCGGAAGCGGTGAATCAGCAGGCCACGCCCGCGGTGGATTATCTGCTGGCCCAGGGCAAAAAGAAGTTTTACCTGATTGGCACGGACTACGTTTATCCGCAGACCACCAATCTGATTCTCTATAAGTATCTCCTCCTGCACGGGATCAAGATGGAAGACATCGGCGGCGGTTTCCGCAAAGATGATTCCGGCAAAATTATTTCCGCTGGCAAGTATACTCCCTTCGGCCACACCGACTATCAGCAGATTGTGGCGGAGATCAAGCAGTTTGCGGCCAGCGGTGACGCTTGCGTGTTGAACACGATCAACGGCGATTCCAATGTGCCGTTCTTCAAGGAAATCGCCGCGGCCGGTTTGACGGCTTCGGATTGCCCGGTTGTTTCCTTCAGCCTCGCGGAAGACGAACTCCGCTCGCTGCCGACCAAGGACCTGGTGGGCGAACTCGGTTGCTGGAAGTATTTCATGTCGATCAATACTCCCGAGAACAAGGCGTTCCTGAAAAGCTGGAACAGCTGGCTGAAAGAGGAAAGCTATCCGGGCGTCGTGAAGGAAAAGCGCGCGGTGGACAGCCCGATGGTGCTTTCCTATGTCGGTGTGCATCTCTGGAAAGAGGCCGTTGAGAAGGCGGGCACGTTTGATGTGGACAAGGTTCGCGAGACGCTGGAGTCCGGCGATATCAGTTTCGATGGTCCTGGCGGCATGACCACCATGCAGAAGAACCATCACACGATCAGCAACGTTTACATCGGTGAGACCCGCGCCAATGGCCAGTTCAAGATTCTCAAGGAATTCAAGGACGTGGCCGGCGAGCCTTTCATCCTGAAGGGACTCGACGAGAAGCTCGCATCGAAATGATGCGCGTGAATTTGGAGGTGCGAAAATCGACATAAGAGGGATGCAGAAAGGGGTGGAGTTTGGGGACTCCGCCCCTTTCTTTTAAACAGGAAGCGCGTCCGAGAGCGACGGACGGAAATGGACAAAATGGACAAGAGACACAAAGCCGAAGGCCGAAATCCGAAATCCGAAAGAAGCCCGAACTCCGAGGTTGGAAAGAATGAGATTCAAAACGGCATCGAAAGACTGTTCGGTTGCCGAGTTTCGGATTTCCTTCGGATTTCAGATTTCGGATTTCGGATTTTAGCAATCGTTTCCGCGTTTTTGTTGCTGTGCTCCGCAGGCTCAGCGGCTCCGGCGCCGGCAACCGATGCTTCCGTTCGCA
>Ga0335085_10015367_pt1 | contig 11110 bp, 8 predicted proteins | sample Lox_Sample_45_FD_206712 | JGI IMG/M metagenome (GOLD analysis project Ga0335085, IMG submission 206712) | Soil microbial communities from Loxahatchee National Wildlife Refuge, Florida, United States - Lox_Sample_4.5 | ecosystem: Environmental > Terrestrial > Soil > Wetlands | place: USA: Florida... | reverse complement strand
GGATTCGTGGGCAATCGCATGTTTCTGCCGTACATGCGCGAGGCGCAGTTCCTTGTGGAAGAGGGCGCGACGCCGGAGCAAGTCGATAAGGCGCTCTACGACTGGGGCATGGCTATGGGAATTTTTGCCGTGGACGATATGGCCGGTATTGACGTCGGCTGGCGCGTAAGGCAGGAGAACCGGCAGTTCGAGAAACCTGGTCAGCGCGTGCCGCTCGTACTGGATAAGCTTTACGCGATGGGGCGATTGGGGCAGAAAACCGGGCGGGGCTGGTATCGCTATGGTGACGATCGCAAGCCGATTCCTGATCCGGAGATAAATGCTCTGATCGAGGAGACGGCACGCGAAGCGGGAATCGCGCACCGTTCGATCAGCAATGAGGAGATCATCGAGCGCTGCATCTACGTGATGATCAACGAAGGCGCGCGGATTTTGGAAGAAGGTTACGCCCTGCGCGCGAACGATATTGATGTGATCTACATGACGGGATATGGATTCCCGGTGTATCGCGGCGGGCCGATGTGGTACGCGGATGCTGTCGGGCTACAGAAAGTCTATGAGCGGGTCGCAGAGTTTCGTCGCCTTCATGGGGAATTGTGGGAGCCCGCGCCTTTATTGAAGCGGCTGGCGGAAGAAGGCGGCACTTTCGCAGCGTTCGACAAGCGAGCTGCAAGGGCTTCGCACGGAGCATGATGCTCGCCATGAGCAGCCACACACAGGCACCGTTTCGCCACGTCAATATCGCTTCGTGGGATGTGGATGTCCGCGAGGCGCCCGACGGATCATTTTATCTGCGACCGTTGGAGGATCTGCCTGCTTATCCCGCGCGGTTAACGGATCGGCTTGATGAATGGGTTGCGCGCGATCCGTCGCGTGTGTTTCTTGCACAACGCGATCATCGTGGAGAATGGCGGATTCTGAGCTATCGCGAGTTCCGGGATTCTGCACGAGCGGTTGCACAGGCGTTGCTCGAATGCGGACTTTCGGCAGAGCGCCCTATCGCAATCCTTTCGGGCAATGACATCGAGCACGCACTGCTTGCGATGGGCGCGATGTACGCGGGGATTCCGTACGCTCCGATTTCGCCAGCGTATTCTTTGCTTTCCAAAGACTTCGGCAAGCTACGGCATGTATTTGGCTTGCTGACGCCGGGGCTTGTGTTCGCAAATGACGGAACCGCTTTTCAGCGAGCGATCGAAGCGGTCGTTCCACGAGACGCGCGGCTGCTCGTGACGAGAAATCCGGTTGCCGGGCGCTCCGCTGCTCTCTTTTCTGAGTTCGCATGCAAGTCCGCCACGACGGCTCTCGAAGATGTCCACGGCCGCGTGAACGCGGACACGGTTGCAAAAATTCTGTTTACGTCCGGATCGGCGGGAATTCCAAAGGGCGTGATCAATACCCACCGCATGCTTTGCAGCAATCAGGAGATGCTGCGCAGGGTGTTTCGAGTGTTTGCTGAGGAACCGCCGCAGGTATGCGACTGGCTTCCGTGGAACCACACGTTCGGCGGAAATCACAATTTCGGGCTAGCGTTGTACAACGGCGGCTCCTTTTACATCGACGATGGGAAGCCGGTCCCCGGGCTCTTTGCGCAAACTGTAAGAAATCTCCGGGAAATTTCTCCGACGGTATACTTCAACGTTCCCAAAGGGTACGAAATGCTTGTGCGGGCGCTGCGCGAGGATTCCGGGCTCCGGGAAAGTTTTTTTCGGCGCTTGAAGATGAACTTTTATGCGGCGGCGAGTTTGCCGCAGCACATTTGGGACGAACTTGACGCTATCAGCGTGGAAACGTGCGGCGAGCGAATCCGAATGCTGACCGGACTGGGTATGACGGAAACGGCGCCGTTCGCAATTTCGGCGAGTACCGGGACGGCAAAGGCTGGATTTATCGGACTGCCCGTGCCGGGCGTCGAGTCTAAGCTTGCACCAGTGGGCGGTAAGCTCGAGGTGCGTTATCGTGGGGCCAACGTGACGCCAGGATTTTGGCGGCAGCCCGAACTGACACGCGATGCATTCGATGAAGAAGGTTTTTTTCGCTCAGGCGATGCCGTTCGGTTCCATGATTCCTCCTCGCCGCGCGCGGGCTTGATATTCGACGGACGTCTCGCAGAAGATTTTAAGCTTTCCAGTGGAACCTGGGTCAGCGTCGGTCCACTTCGCGCTCGATTCATCGCGCACTTTGCACGTTATGTGAAGGACGTCGTTATTGCGGGCCATAACCGCGACGATGTTACGGCGCTGATTTTTCCCGATTGGGATGCGTGCGCTCATTTGGCGGGCCAGAGCACCATGGCCACAGTCGGCGAGAACATGCGGTCGATATTCACGGCTCTCTTGGCGTCTTTTGCCGAAAGCGCGGCTGGAAGCTCAAATCGTATCGAGCGCGCCGTGATTCTCGAAGAGGCTGCGTCACTTGATGCGGGGGAAATCACCGATAAGGGTTCGATCAATCAGCGCGTCGTGCTCGCGCGGCGGGCCCGTATAGTAGAGGATCTGTATGCGAGCCCTGCGCCGGCAAATGTGATCGCAGCGCATTCGAGTGTTTTCGCAAACAAAGTCTCAGAGGAGCATTTATAACAAATTCGATGCAAGCGCAAAATCTGAAGGCCATCGATGTGCACGTTCACGTCGAATCGGAGACTTCCGGGAATGCAGCAAACGACGCCGCGCAAAAATATTTCGGCAGCGCGGGCACGCCACCCTCTCGCAAGGAACTGGTCGAGTATTACCGTTCGCGGCAAATCGGATGTGTCGTCTTTACGGTTGACGAACGGCTTACGGGCCGTCCTCCGGTGCCGAATGACGAAATTGCAGCGCTGGCGGCGGAAAACTCGGACATTATGATGGCGTTTGCCAGCGTTGACCCGACACGCGGGCCGGAAGCCGTGCTGGAGGCGCGCAGATTGATTGCAAACGGAGGAATTCGCGGATTCAAATTTCATCCGCCTTTGCAGCAGTTTCACGCTAACGACAAGATCGCGTATCCACTATATGAAGTGATTGCCGAGGCCAAACTGCCGGCGCTTTTTCACACGGGACACAGCGGAATCGGCACCGGAATGCGGGCCGGCGGGGGAATTCATTTGAAATACGGCAATCCAATGGACATGGACGATGTGGCCGTGGATTTCCCGGATATGCCGATCATTTTGGCGCATCCGTCATTCCCATGGCAGGACGAGGCAATTTCCGTCTGCCTGCATAAGCCGCAGGTTTATATCGATCTTTCTGGTTGGTCACCGAAATATTTTTCGCCCACACTGATCCAGTATGCGAACACACTGCTGAAACACAAGGTGCTGTTTGGTTCCGATTATCCGCTGATTACTCCGGATCGATGGCTGGCGGATTTTGAAAAAATTGCGATCCGAGACGAAGTGCGCCCGCTCATTCTGAAAGAGAATGCCATTCGGCTATTCGGTTTGAATGGCGGCGCGGCTTAGACAGCTTAACGCCGCGCGGAAAAGCAGATATTAAACGGCGATGCCAAGGTCACCGGCCACCTTGCGGATATAGACGGCGCCCTGGCGATACTCCTCCGCGCTGGTGAGATGTTCTAACATGAGCGGCGATCCGAGCTTGACGACTTCCGAAACGTAGGTGTGGTAGTCCACGCCGGGAATTTTCGCCGTCTTAATGCCGCCATTTCCAGGAAAAGTCTCGGTGAAATTTACATTTACCTGTGGAACCCAAATAAGATCTTTTGCATGGCATGAGCGTACCCATTTGCCGAGCTTGGAAAACGTTTCTTTAATGAGCGCCGTGTTGTTGTAGTAGCGCATCGGCGAGTCGATGATATTGCAGATATCGATGTGGACGCCAAAGCCGTGCGGCCTATCGACGGCTTGAATGAGCTTCAGATACGGGTCCGGGCCATCGGGGAAATTGCAGCCTTTCATCTCGATGGCGAAAACGGAGCGCTTCGGTTTCACTGCATCGATAATCTTCCGGCAGTTTTCGACGGTTCCGTCGATGAATTCCTGCGATTGATTCTTGGGATGAGGGCCGGAAAGCGTGGCGGCATCGAATGATCCGGTGATATCGACGCAGCAGCGGGCGCCAACTTCTTCGGCAACGGCCATTTGGCTAATTACGTAGTCGAGATTCGCCTTGCGCGCGGTAAGGTCCGGCGTCATTAAGTTGCGCCATGCGCCAACCTCAGCGATCACGATATTCTGCTTTGCAAATGCTTCACGGATTGCGTTGAGCCGTGCGGTCTGCTCAGGCATGGCCGGGGGACAATACGCGGCCGTGTACCCGAGCCGCTTGCATTCTTGCGCGAGCAGATCGGGATCGTCCTTGTCGGTGTTTCCGACTTGTCCGGGGCCGGGAAACGGCTGGCCCGGAAGCCCGGCATAGCCGCCGAGCAATAAGCGGTTGTTTGTTTGCGCGCTGATCGTACTTGCGAGCGCCGCCGTGGCTGCGGCGCCTATGAGCAGGTCGCGCCGAGTGAGTGTCCCCGATTCACTTTTATTTGCTTCCATGAGAGCTCCTTACCGCCAGGCAAAACGTAATCACTCGAGTGCCGAAAACCACACTTGGATTGATCTTATTCAGGCTGGGAAGGTAATCCTTTTTTGCAGGTGGTCACAAGGTTGTAACTGTAATGGCACCGTAACGTCTTTGGTGTCAAAGCGAGGGTGATAAGATCCGGGGCGCGATGCCATTTCGCTGCACTCGGCTAATTACTGGAATCAGTGGGGAATCCAGTTCGCCTTGAGAGCGTTGCTGAGGAATATCTGACTAGGTTCGAAACCGCTCTTTGGTGCTAAGCTCTGGTACGTCTTCGTGGCAATGACCGTGGGTGTTCACTAGGCCGTTTTCTGTGTATGAGGGTGCTCATTTGAAGAGCGTTATTTTTACAGGATTGCTCGTGCTGAGTGTCGCGGTGTGTGCTCGTGCGCAAATTCAGCCGCCTCCGGTTGATGAAGCCGCAGCGAACCGCGGGGAGCAAGTGTTTGCGGCGTCGTGTGCGCAATGCCACGGCGCCGATGCCCGCGGAACCACAAATGGCCCCGACTTGATCCGCTCCATTCCAGTTCTACACGATCGGACGCAGCAGTTGCACGGACGCGAATTGGCTCCTCTACTGCAAAAGCAGCCCAATCACGCGTTCAATCTGACACAGGATCAGGTAAGCGACCTCTCGCAGTTTCTTACGCGCTCCGTCAATCGAATCTTACGCAGCGGTGGATATTACAACCAGCCGTCTGACCTTCTTTCCGGCGATGCAAAAGGCGGCGAAGCCTATTTCAACGGGGCCGGTGGCTGCAATAAATGCCACTCGCCGACGGGAGATCTCGCTGGAATCGCGAATAGATATCCTCCAGCCGCTTTGCAGCAGAGGATCGTGTTTCCGCAAGCGGGTTTTGGCCGAGGCCGTGGCGGCGCGCCTGCCAGCCCGAGTGCCCGCCGTGAGGTTACTGTGACACCGCCCAACGGTTCCGCCGTCAAGGGCGATCTCGTTCGCATTGACGATTTCAGTGTGACGTTGCAGGATTCGGCGGGCGGCTACAGAACGTTCTCTCGTACGGCGGGGACGAAAGTGGATGTCACCGATCCATACGCGGCGCATGTCGCTCTGCTGGACAAGTATACAGACGCGGATATCCACAATTTGACGGCGTACCTGGAGACATTGAAATGAGGATTGGTAAAGCTCTTGCGATTCTCGCTGCGGCAGCGGCACTCTCGTGGGCGCTGCCAGGACAATCCGGTTTGGATCCCGCAAAGCTGCTCCAGCCCGCCACCGACACATGGCCCATGTACAACGGCGACTACAGTGGGCGGCGCTTCAGCACGCTGAAAACAATCAATACATCCAACGTGAAATCGCTTGCGCTCGCGTGGACCTATCGCATTCAAACCACGGGTGGCCGCGGTGGCCGGATTTCCGCGACTCCTCTCGAAGTGAATGGCGTGCTTTATTTCACGATTCCTAATCGCGTTTGGGCAGTCGATGCGCGCACGGGGAAAGAATTGTGGACTCACGATTGGGATTCAAAAATCAGCGCCATAGGAAGCCGAGGCGTGGGGATTGTGGGCGAAACTCTGTACTTTGAAACGCCCGATTGCAACCTTGTGGCCCTCGACATCAACACCGGGAAAGAGAAGTGGCACACATCCATTTGCAGCATCGATCTGATGTACTTCGGCTCCGTGCCGCCGATCCCCATACGAAATCACCTGATTCTGGGCGTCAGCGGCGACGATATGGATATTCCCGGTTATCTCGAATCAGTCGACCCCGAAACGGGCGATCTCCAGTGGCGTTGGTACGCGCACCCGAATCCTGGCGATCCCGAAGCAGCCACCTGGCCTAATGAAGATGCCATGATGCACGGCGGCGGCATGACGTGGGTTCCGGGAACATACGATCCCGAGTTGAATCTCTATTATTTCGGTACAGGAAATGCTCAGCCGGTCATCAATGGAAGCGCTCGCGAGGGCTCGAATCTTTACACGGGTTGCATTATTGCTCTGAACCCGGACACGGGAAAAATGGCGTGGTATTTTCAGGCAAATCCGCACGATTCGCACGACTGGGATGCCGTTCAGACTCCGATCATTTTTGACGGCGAGATCAACGGGCAAAAACGCAAGCTCCTCGCGCAGGCCAGCCGCGATGGCTGGTTCTTTGTCTTGGATCGCACGAACGGCAAGGCGTTGGTCAGCCTTCCCTTCGCAAAGCAGAACTGGGCCACTGGTATAGACGCGAAAGGCCAGCCCATTCCGAATCCGGAAAAGATGGCCAAGACCAATGGCGTGCTCGTAGCGCCGAACCAGGGCGGTGCTGTTAACTGGCCTCCATCCAGCTTCGATCCGGACACCAGCCTTTTTTATATGAATGCGATAGACACCTACAGCATTTACTACGTCTTCGACAATTCGGAGAAACCGGAAGGCTGGGCCGGCAATGATCGCGGCGGATGGTCGCAGGAGACGCTCAAAGCGATCGACTATCGCACTGGAAAGACGGTCTGGAGCCACAAATGGCCCGCCGAAGGCGGACGATCGGGTGTGCTGACGACCGCGGGCGGACTTTTGTTTACGGGCGACCCATCGGAGAATTTTGTCGCGTTCAACGCCGCGAACGGAACAATCATGTGGCACGCCGGACTAAATGGTTCGGTCAGCAACGGTCCAATGACGTATGAATTGGACGGCCAGCAATACGTAGTCGTAGCCGCGGGTGACACGCTGTACGGTTTTACCGTCTGGCGTTAGGACAAAGGCCTGCCCGCAAATCCAAGGCGAACACACGGCGTTTCGCTAAGCCCAATTCCAATACTAAGCGTACGGAAACCTGCCTCAATTCGATCGGGCGTCGCACTGAGCCAAGGGCGGATTTGCGTGTAATATGCTGTTATCTGTAGCGGACGCGAAGTCCCAGGGTTGACCATGGCACGCGCGCAATTGGCAGCCATTCTCTTTCTCGCCGCCATCGGCACAACTTCTGCGCCGAAATGCCCGATTAATCAAAAAGCGCTGCCCCGCTCGGCGCAGAATAGCGCGAACCAAAATGGCGAGGACACGTCCAGTTTTTTGATCGCGCGCCGGGAGCTGCAGGATCCGCTATTTCAGAAAACCGTTGTGCTGATGTTGCCTCTCGTGGATGAGGACGTAGTCGTCGGATTGATCGTCAACAAACCGACGCGGATCACGCTCCACGTGTTGTTCCCGAAAAATCCGGCATATAAATACAAAAACGAGAGCGAAGTGGCGTATTTCGGCGGCCCGGTCGACATGAAAACCGTGGGCGTTTTGTTTCGCTCGACTAAAGCATTCAAGCCGGCGGTTCATCTCAGCGGCGATCTTTATGTGACTTTCGATCCCAACCTGATCGAGAAGATCATGAAAAAGCCAAAAGAGATCTCGAATGCACGGCTTTTTCTCGGGCGTTCGCAGTGGGGACCCGACCAGCTTGCGGGCGAGATGGAGCGGGGTTCGTGGTTCGGTGAGAAAAAGGCAAACAGCGTGGTTTTCCGTCCTGACACGGCGAATGTGTGGCGCGAGCTAATCGAGGAGCTGGACCCCGGCAACGTGGCACAGGCGCGGAATTTTCGTTCCAGCAGCGCTGGCGGCATGTAAAGGAGCGAAGTCCATTGAAGATATTTCGCATTGGAGTGATTGCAGGCGATGGGATCGGGAACGAAGTTGTGCCTGAAGGAATCCGTGTGCTCGAAGCCGCTGCCAGACGATATGGATTCAGCTTCGAATGGCGTCCATTTGATTGGAGCTGTGAGAGATTTTTGAAGACGGGCAAGATGATGCCCGAAGACGGGCTTGAACAACTGCGAAATTTCGATGCCATTTTTCTGGGCGCGGTCGGCAGGCCCGACGTGGCGGACCATGTTTCCCTTTGGGGCTTGCTGATTCCGATCCGGCGAGCATTCCGCCAGTACGTGAATTTGCGGCCCGTCAGGCTGCTGCAGGGGATTGAAAGTCCACTGAAGCGATGGGGGCCGGGCGAGATCGATTTCATGATCGTGCGCGAAAACAACGAGGGAGAATATTCGAACATTGGCGGGCGAATTTATGAAGGCACGGATGAGGAAGTCGCCGTACAGCAGACCGTATTTACGCGGCGCGGCGTAAATCGAATCTTGCGCTATGCGTTTGAGTTGGCGCGAAAGCGTGGGAAACACCTGACGTCGGCGACGAAATCGAACGGAATCATCCACACGATGCCGTTCTGGGATGAGTGCTTCCATGCGATGGCTGCGGAATTTCCGAACGTGCGCACGGATCAATATCACATCGACATTCTGACGGCCCATTTTGTGAGGCATCCAGACTGGTTTGATGTAGTCGTTGGATCGAATCTCTTCGGCGATATTCTTTCGGACCTTGGGCCGGCAGTGGTCGGATCAATCGGGATTGCGCCTTCGGGAAATTTGAATCCCGAAAAGGAGTTCCCCTCGATGTTCGAGCCGGTCCACGGTTCTGCACCCGATATTTTCGGAAAGAAGATCGCGAATCCTATCGGGCAGATTTGGTCGGGCGCGATGATGCTACGGCATTTGGGAGTCGAGGAAGCGGCGACAGCGGTGGAACGCGCGATTGAAGAGACGCTAGCCGAAGGGAAGGTACGGACGCCGGATATTGGGGGGAAGAACTCGACTGAGGAGCTGGGCGCGGCGATTGCAGAGGCCGTTAACTCAGCAGCGGAAAGCAAGCGAGCAACAAAGCACACGGGCAAAAAGCAAGCGAGGCCCAACAGGAGAATCGCCGGAAGAAAGTAGTACGGGCTCTCCAGAGTGAAACGTATGGAGGCGCTGGCCGTTTATTTTGCCTGACAAAATATTTCATGCTTGGCGGAATAATCGCCAGGGGCGAGTGAATCGGGATTAGAATTGCTGCGCTGTGGCGCGCAGGGTGGTCCCGGGGGACGCGATTCCTGAAGAGCGCGAACTGACGCAGGAGTTGAACGCGAAAGCAAACGCGTCTTCGGCGGCGGGCGACGTTGCGTTTGCACGACAAACCAACCGCCGAATCACGCAACGCTTGGTCCCTTTCCTTTTTCTCCTTTACATCATTGCGTTTATCGACCGCACGAATGTGGCAGCGGCTGCGCTGGAGATGCCGCACGACTTAGGATTCAGCGACAAGGTGATCGGACTAGGCTCCGGAATATTCTTCTTCGGCTATATGCTGCTGCAGATTCCGGGCGCTCTGATTGCCGAGCGACTCAGTGTGCGACGGTGGATTGCGACCGTAATGGTGGCGTGGGGAGTTCTGACAATCGCCATGTCATTCATCCACACGGCATCAGAATTTTACGCGGTGCGATTTCTAGTAGGCGTTGCGGAAGCGGGATTCTTCCCGGCCGTCGTGGTGTATCTGACGCACTGGTTTCGCAGCGCAGACCGCGCGAAAGCGCTGGCGGGATTCTACGCGGCGATGCCGCTTTCGTTTGTTGTCGGATCGCCCTTGGCCGGAGTGCTGCTGAAAATCTCGTGGCTTGGCGTTCACGGATGGCGATGGCTCTTCGTGCTGGAGGGAGTGCCGGCGATCGCGATGGGATTCGTCGCTCTGAAATACATGACGGACTGGCCGCGCGAGGCACACTGGTTGCGCGCCGAGGAACGTGAATGGATCGCGGGGGAACTCGATCGGGAGAAAGAGGCGAAGAAGAAATTACGCCCGTTTGGAATAGGGCAGGCAATGCGCGACCCAAATGTGATCCTGATGATGCTCTGCTATTTCTTCGCGACGAGCGGAAACTATGGCATTGCCTTCTGGCTACCGACAATCCTGAAGCGCCTCTCGGGGAAGAGCGACCTGGCCGTGACGGTTTTGGCGGCGCTGCCGTATCTGGCGGGATTCGTGACGCAGCAGATCAATGGTTGGCATTCGGATCGCACGCAGGAGCGCAGGTGGCACGCGGCCTTGCCGGTAATGTTGGCCGGAGTTTCGCTGTTGTTTGCGATTACATTTTTATCGAATGTGATGTTGGCTCTGCTTTTCTTTACGTTTACCGCGGCGTTTTACTACGCGTTTCAGCCAACGTTCTGGACGGTCCCGATCGAATATCTAGGAGGCAGTGCGGCCGCGGCCTGCGTTGGGCTGATTAATACGGGGAATATCGGAGGATTCGCTGGGCCGTACATCCTGGGATTCTTGCAGACGCAAACGCACACGTTTTCGGCAGGGCTCTCCTATTTGGTAGGAAGCTTTATACTTTCGGGGATTTTGCTCCTCATCGCCGCGGGAAGGACGCGAACGGTTTAAGTCTCGCCTCAGGCCTGTCGAGAACAACGCGCCTTCTTCCAAACAAAAGCGCTTTGCCAGTGCTTCTAATCACATTCGCCCAGAAAATATGAACCAGAGGAGCAGCCCGCCAAGAATGAGCCGGTAGATCGCAAATGGCACAAAGCCGTGCTTACGGACCCAGCCCATGAACCACGCCACGGCGCCGTAAGCCACAATAAACGACATCACCAGCCCGATAAGCAGCAACACCCAGCCGTGTGCATCGATACCCGAGACGCCGATGGCATTCTCACCTTTGCCGAAAACGGACTTTGCAAGATCGTAGCCCGTGCCCGCCACCATGATCGGCATGGATAAGAAAAAAGAAAATTCCAGCGCAGACGGACGCGACA
>Ga0335085_10015366_pt1 | contig 11110 bp, 6 predicted proteins | sample Lox_Sample_45_FD_206712 | JGI IMG/M metagenome (GOLD analysis project Ga0335085, IMG submission 206712) | Soil microbial communities from Loxahatchee National Wildlife Refuge, Florida, United States - Lox_Sample_4.5 | ecosystem: Environmental > Terrestrial > Soil > Wetlands | place: USA: Florida... | reverse complement strand
ATCCAGCTCGTCAGCTACGCGCTAACCAACAAGGCGATGATGGCCGTCGACACCGGCGACGGCCGCGCCGTGGTCGACTTCACCCAGGCCGCGCTCGCCGGACAGCACCATCTGTGCCCCAAGGTCCGCGTGCTGGCCCTGCAGCACCAGGCCCACGGCCACGCCATGCTCCGCGACCGGACCCAGGCCGACCGGCTCCTGGACGCCGCCGACGCGCTCACCGGGCAGGTCGACGACGAGTACCCGTGGGGGAACGCCTGTCGGCGGACCCCCTCCTACGTGGCCGTCCAGCGGGCCACCTGCTACGGCCGCGCCGGCTATCCCCAGGACCTCGCCGACGCTGCGGACCTCTGGAGCCAGATCCTCGGCCAGATGCCCGACTCGCTGCGCCGCGACAACGCCGTCTTCCGCACCCGGTATGCCGCCGCGCTGGCCACGATCCCCGACCCCGAGCAGGTGAACCACATCGCCGCCGAAGCCGCCGGGCTGGTCCGCACGACCGGATCGGCCAGGCTGCGCCGCGAGCTGCTGACTCTGCCCCGCCGCGCGGCCCGGTGGGCCGACACCCGGGCCGGGCGGGAGCTCGGCGACATCATCGCCTCTATCGCCTGACCGGCTCCAACGAAAGGCAGGCCCCGATGGCCGAGGCCGTCCCGCTGACCAGTGCCGAGATCGACGACCAGCTGGCCGCGCTCGACGGGTGGACCCGCGACGGCGACACGATCACCAGGACCTTCCAGCACACCTACCACGAGTGCCTACACCTGGCGATGTACGTCGGGGCCAAGGCTCGTGAGGTCGGCCACCACCCCGACATCCACATCACCTGGCAGCGGATCCGGTTCGTGATCACCACCCACGATGCGGGCGGCAAGATCACCGGACAGGACTTCATGCTGGCCTCGCACATCGATGCCATCGCGGCCGGGGCGGGTGCGAAGCCCCTGCCAGCCGGCGGTGCCTAGCCGTCAGTCCGGCTACGCTTACTCGCACGTGTGCCAAACGCGTGCGATGCTCCGCCTGGTCGTCGACCGGGCGGGGCATCGGCTTTTGGTGCGCGGCTTGCCGTTCAACTCTTGGCGCAGTACCCCGCGCCCTTCGCGGCGGCAATGTCAGCCTTGACGCTGCCGTGGCCGTAGGAGCTGAGGTCGGACGGGACGAATCCCCACCGGCCAGCCGCGTAGGTGAGGGACTCGGACACGGATCCGATAGCGGCCGCGGCGCCCGACAGGGACACGGTGACGACTGCGGTGTCTCCGGTCAAGGTGGCGTTGCTGACGTTGTAGGCGAGCCCGGCCGACTGGGGCGGGCAGCCCTGGTGGACCGCTACCCACGCGGCCTGGCTGACCTTGCGTTTCACCGAGGGCGCGAGCAGGGTCCACGAGGCGGCGTACTGGCCGGCTGAGTACAGGCCGAGGAACTGCCTGGCGGCCGCTCGCGCTGCGGCGGCGGTTTCAGGCTGAGCGGCGGCGCTGGGAGTGGTGGCGGCCGGCGTGGGCGTCGTGGCAATCGTGGCCGCGCTGGTGGCCGTCGCCGCGGGCGCGCTTGATGAGCAGGCGGCCGTAGCGATTAAAGCGGCTGCGGCGACGGCTGCGGCAGCGATTCTGCGGCTCATGGAGTCCTTTCCTGTCGGGTGGTTATGTGATGTGACGCGGTGCCGGAAGCCTGGGTGCACGGTGCCTGCGCGGTGATGCCGGATCTGTTCGGCGTTCGTAACCGATCCGTGGCCTGGCTCCGGCCAGGAGCCGATTCCGTCGTCATGATCGGCTCGCGGTTCCGTCTGGCCTTCTCTTGTCCTTGTGTACCTATTTACGTACCCTATTATGTAAGACACGTCAATATACACGTAGACAGTGAATGAGTATGTGCGATCATCAGCAGATGGCGAAGCCCGCGACAGGCAAGACCCCCGTCCGCAACGCCCGCATCCCGGACCACGTCTGGCTGCCCGCCTTGGCCAAAGCCGAGGCACTCGGCCTCACCGCCAGCGACGCGATGACCAATGCCTTGCAGGACTGGACCGACGAGCCGCTCCCCAGTGCCTACGAGTTCACGTTCGCCAACTGGCCGCAGGCGCGTGAGTGGACCGAGGCGCGCCCCAGCTTCGAGACGCTGGCCAAGGAGATCGGCGAGGCCACAGGAACCATCGAACCGGAATACCTCGCCGTCGCCGCCTGGCTGGCAGGCACCCACCATCACGCCAACCCGACTCAGCAGGCGCGCGTCATTACCGGGCACGTCGTTCGCCGGGCCCAGGAGGTCGCCGAAGGCGGCTGGAGGGACAGGTACCGGGACACCCGCCACCTGTCCGAGACCGTGCAGGCGATCCTGGGCAAGTACCTGCCGCTGGGCGGATAGCGCCGGTTACGCAAGGCCGGACGGCCTCAGCGCGAGATGGAGCGGGCTGCCCGGCACGACACCGCACTGCGGAGCCGGGGAGCCGCTAAGGGAAGCCGACGGCCCTGAACTCGCGTGAATCGATTTGGACCAGGTATATGATTTGGACCAGGTATATAGAGTGTACTGTAAGCGGGCAGCCGGTTCTGTATCAGACTGGACCGGCCCGTACGATAGTGCCGTCTCTACATGGGGTAACGGCACTGACCGGCCCGGCCCGCTACCTCACGGCACGATCACGAGCGGCACCGGCGAATGCCGGGCCAGGTTGACGGCGACCGAGCCAACCACCCGGTGGGCGGCATGCGACGAACTCCCGACGACGATCACCACGGTCCCGTCGGCGTCGGACTCGCCGATGGCGGCGGCCACCGCGATCAGCTCCTCGGCGATGAGGCCCTGGAGGCGCTGGAACCCCCAGCTCTCCACGCGGTCGCCTAGCTCCTCGGCCGCCTGCGCCCGGAGTTCCTGCTCGATCTCGTCGAAGTCGGTCTCCATCTCCGCGATGGCATCCGCCGAGAGCATGACAGTGCTGGTCAGATGGGCCACATACACGAGTTCTAGACGGCCGGTGCGGCCCTGCAGCAGCCTGACCGCCGCGTCGAGGGCCCGGCTGGCCGGGGGAGAGCCGTCATATCCGACAACAAGGTGCAAGAAACCGCTGGGCGGGGTGGCAGTGGTCATAGTGACAAAACTAGACCCCGCGTCGCGGCGGAGCCTGCCCCCACCCGGGCTGGACTACCCTGTACGGCGTAAGCCCACCTCACCTGGGACTGTGTCCCATCGCTGTGCTGGCCTACGATTCGGGTCATTCAGATTCCCGCGGTGGTTCCGGCCGTAACTGGTGCAGCGACCGCTCGCACGGGCCCGAAGGCCCGTACTCGCGAGTCGCTATCTGAATCACCCTCATCAGGGAGGACGTCATTCGCCGGCTGGTTCTGTGGAACATCGACCTGACCCTGGTCGATGTCGGCCGCGTCACGCGCGCGGCCTACGCCGAGGCGTTCCCGGCGGTGACCGGCCGTCCGCTGATCAAGCTGCCGCAGCTGGCAGGCCGGACGGAGCCGGAGATCTTCTTCGACGCGCTCGCGCTGAACGCCGCCGACCTGAACGCGGACGGTGAGGCCGAGCACCTGCTCGAGCCGTTCAGCGCCGCGCTCGCCGCCGCCCTGGAAGCGCGCCATGACGACCTGACCCGGCACGGGCAGCTGCTGCCCGGCGCGGCCGAGGCGGTAACGGCCGTAGCCAAGCTCGAAGGCACGATCGCGACCGTCCTCACCGGCAGCTCGAGGCCGAACGCGGTGCTGAAACTGTCGTCGTTCGGCCTGGAAAATTTCGTGGACTTCGAGATCGGCGGATACGGCTCCGAGGCTTACCCCAAGGGCACCTTGCTCCGGGTGGCCAAGGAGCGGGCGAGCAGCAAGCACGGCGTGAGCTTCGGCGACGACGCCACCGTCTACATCGCGGACTCGGCCCGGGACGTGGACGCGGCCAGGATCGGCGGCGCCCGGTCCCTCGCCGTGGCCAGCGGCCGGGCCACCGCGGCCGAACTGCGCGACGCGGGCGCCGACGCGGTGCTGCCCGACCTCACCGACACGGCCGGTCTGACCGCGCTGATCGTCCGCCTCACCGCGCCGTCATCCTGAGTCGTTAAGCTGGCCGGCTTGTCACCAAATAGCATGATCTGCGCCACAGCGGGCGTTGCCAGGCACGCCGCGATGGCACGATGCTGAGAGCTATGGAAGCGAGCGACGGCGATCTGACCAGCCGCGGTTACGGCGCAGTGCTCTGGGAGCCGGACGACAGGACGGTCCGCGACGCCCGGGTCACCCATTTCATCCGCTGGCTGGAGGCCCGCCACAAGCTGAACCCCGGCGGCTACGACGACTTGTGGCGCTGGTCGGTGCAGCATCCAGGGCGGTTCTGGCGCGCCATCTGGGACTACTTCGACGTCCTGGGCGACCGCGGCGACGGTCCCGCGCTGGCCGGGGACACGATGCCGGACGTCCGCTGGTTCGGCGGGGCGACCCTGAATTACGCCCGTAACGCGCTGAGGACCGCATGGACCGATCCGTCCCGGACGGCGATGATCTTTGATAACGAACGGGGCGGCGCCGGACGCCTCACCTACGGCGAACTCGCCTCGGAGGTGGCGCGCGTCGCGCGCGGCCTGCGCTCGCTCGGAGTCGGTCGTGGCGACCGGGTGGCGGCGCTGCTGCCGAACGTGCCCGAGGCCGTGATCGGGCTGCTCGCCACCGCGAGCCTGGGCGCGATCTGGTCGTCGTGCTCGCCCGACTTCGGCGCCCGCAGCGTGATCGACCGGTTCGCCCAGATCGAGCCGAAGGTGCTGATCGCCTGTGACGGCTACGCCTACAACGGCAAGGAGTACTCCCGGACCCCGATGCGCGACGAGGTGCTGGCCGAACTGCCAGGCCCGCCCGCGGTCGTGATGGTGAACCTCATCGGCTCGGCCGAGGACCAGGCGCCCGGCAGGCTCCAGTGGGCCGACCTCGGGACCGGGGGAGACCACGATCACGAGCCGGAGTTCGAGGAGGTCCCGTTCGACCACCCGCTGTGGGTGGTGTACTCCTCGGGCACCACCGGGCTGCCCAAGCCGATCATGCACGGGCACGGCGGCGTCGTCCTCGAGCACCTCAAGGCGCTCTCATTCCACCAGGACCTGCGGCCCGGCGACGTCTTCACCTGGTACACCACCACCGGCTGGATGATGTGGAACTACCTGGCCGGCGGGCTGCTGGCCGGGCTGACGATCATGCTCTACGACGGCGCCGCCACCTACCCGGATACGAGCCGGCTGTGGCAGCTCACGGCCGAGCACGGCGTCACCTACCTGGGGGTCGGCGCGCCCTACCTGGTGGCCTGCATGAAGGCCGGGCTGCGGCCGGGGGAGGAGCACGACCTGCGCGCGCTGCGCGCCATCGGCTCCACCGGGTCGCCGCTGCCGCCGGAGGCATTCGACTGGGTGTACCAGGCGGTCAAGCCGGACCTGCTGCTCGGCTCCTTCTCCGGCGGTACCGACATCTGCACCGGCTTCGTCGGCCCGTGCCCGCTGCTGCCGGTGCGCTCGGGGATCATCTCCGGGCGCTGCCTGGGCGCCGCGGTGGAGTCCTGGGACGAGGACGGCAAGCCGGTCACCGGCCAGGTCGGCGAGCTGGTGCTGACCCAGCCGATGCCGTCGATGCCGGTCGGCTTCTGGAACGACCCCGACGGGACGCGGTACTCCGAAAGCTACTTCGACATGTACCCGGGGGTCTGGCGGCACGGCGACTGGATCGAGATGCTGCCCGACGGGGCCTGCATCATCTACGGTCGCTCCGACGCCACCCTCAACCGCGGCGGCGTGCGCATGGGCACCAGCGAGTTCTACCGCGCCGTGGAGGCCTTCGACGAGGTCGCCGATAGCCTGGTGGTGGACACCGGCCGGCTCGGCGCGGAGGGACAGCTGATCCTGTTCGTGCTGCCCGCCGCCGGGGCCGAACTCGACGACGACCTCAAGGGCAAGCTGCGCGCGGCGCTACGCTCCCAGCTCTCGCCCCGCCACGTGCCGAACGAGATCCATCAAGTTCCCGGCATACCCCGGACCCTATCCGGTAAGAAACTCGAGGTGCCGGTGCGTAAGATCCTGCTCGGCACGGAGCCGGAGCGCGCCGCGGACCCGAACGCGCTCGCCGACCCGGACGTGCTCCGCTACTACGGCCGGTTCCAGGGTCAAGGGGAAGAGGCCGGATCACAGCAGTTACGTTAAGAAACGGCTCGGTCACAATGGCGTGACAGGGTCGTCCGGATCTACGAATGCAGGCACTGTATACAATCGGCGGGTCGCACGAAGGAGTGGACGGAATGCCGGACGGTTACGAGGACGAGGCCAGGGACGCCCTGCTGGCCAAGGCGGTCAAGGCCTGGGAGGACGATCCGGCGCTCGACGTCGGCGCGCTGGGCGACGGGAGCGGCGACAGCGTTGACTGCTACCTGCGCGCCTACTACCAGCGGGTGGCGACCGAGGACCTGGCGCCGCCGTCCCGGCTGGCCGCGGCCGCGCAGGCGCACGCCCGGCTCGGCCAGACCCGGCCGCAGGGCCGGGCCCTGGTCCAGGTGCGTGAGCCGGGCGACGCGCGGCTGCACCCGGTCAGCGGGGCAGGCCTCGTCGTGGACATCGTCACCGACGACATGCCCTCCCTGGTGGACTCCGTCACCACCGAGCTGAACCGGCACGAGGCCGAGATCCAGCTGATCGTCCACCCGCTGCTGCGGGTGCGCCGGGACGTGACCGGCGCGCTGCGAAACATCCTCGGCGTCTGCGGCGACGACGCGGCCGAGCCCGGCGAGCTGACCGAATCGTGGATCCACGTCGAGCTCGGCCCGCCCCGGGACAAGGTGACCGCCGCCGAGCTCGCGGCCGAGCTCCGTCATGTGCTCGACGACGTGCGCGTCGCGGTCGAGGACCAGCCGCGGATGGCCGCGACGGCCAGGACCCTGGCCGATCACCTCGACGGCGCCGCCGGCAGCGACGAGGCCGAATTCGGTGACCTGCTGCGCTGGCTCACGGAAGGCAACTTCACCTTCCTCGGCTACCGCGAGTACGACCTGGTGCAAGCCGAGAGCGGCATGGGCCTGCGCGCCGTGCAGGGCACCGGGCTCGGCATCTTGCGGCACGCCAAGCCGGGCCGCGACTCGGTGCGCAAGATTTCCTCCCGGGTGGCCCAGCGGGCCCAGGACCCGGACGAGCGGCTGGTGCTGGCCAAGGCGAACTCGCGGTCCACCGTCTACCGGGCGAACTACCTGGACTACGTCTCGGTCAAGAAGATGGGGCCTGACGGCACGGTCACCGGGGAGTTCAGGTTCCTCGGCCTGTACACGCACGCGGCGCACACCGCGCCCATCGCCACCGTGCCCGTGCTCCGCCGCAAGCTGGCCCTGGTGCTGGCGGCGGCCGGGGTCACCCGGGACAGCCACGACGGCACCGACCTGGTCGAGATCCTCGAGGACTACCCGCGCGAGGAGCTGTTCGAGATCTCGGCGGCCGAGCTGGCCCCGATCGCGCTGGGCGTGCTGCGGCTGTCCGAGCGCAAGCAGACCCGGCTTTTCCTGCGCCGCGACCGGTACGGCCGCTACATGTCCTGCCTGGTCTACCTGCCGCGGGACCGGTACACCACCAAGGTCAGGCTGCGCGCCCAGGGCATCTTGCGCGAGGCCCTGAACGGGGTCTCGGTGGACTACAGCGCCACCGTCGGCGACTCGGCCCTGGCCCGCCTGTACGTGGTGGTCAGGGGCGAGCCCGGGCGCCCGGTGCCGCAGGTCGACGCGGCCGCGCTCGAGCGCAAGCTGGCCGCGGCGGTCCGCTCGTGGGACGAGGACCTCGCGGTGGAGGCCGTCAGGCGGCTCGGCGAGGAGCAGGCCAGCCAGGTGCTCGAGCTGGGCGCGCGCGTCCCGGAGACCTACCGGGCGGCCGTCACGGCCGCGGACGCGGTCGACGACCTGACCACGATGCTGGGACTGCGCGACTCGGGCACCGAGTTCGCGGTCCGGCTGGTGGAGCACCCGGAGCGGTGGACGCTCGTGGTGTACCGCACCGGCACCCCCATCACCCTCTCGGACGTGCTGCCGCAGCTCCAGCACATGGGAGTCGAGGTCGTCGACGAGCACCCGTACCGGTTCGGCGGGAGCTCGTCGGCCGGTTCGTTCTGGATCTACGAGTTCGGCCTGCGGCCCCCGGCCGCGGCCGCGTCCGGCAGCCTGCGACAGCTCTTCGAGGACGCGCTGACCGCGCTGTGGCACGGCCAGACCGAGGACGACGGGTTCAACGCGCTGGTGCTGACGGCGGGCCTGACCTGGCGTGAAGTGACGCTGCTGCGCGCCTGCGCCAAGTACCTGCGCCAGGGCGGGATGCGCTTCAGCGAGGACTACGTGCAGCGGGTCCTGCGGTCCAACAGGGCCATCACCCGGCTGCTGATCCGGCTGTTCGAGTCCCGGTTCGACCCGGCCAGGCAAAACGGCGCCGGCGAGCGCTGCGAGGCCATCACCGAGGAGATCCGCGGCCAGCTCGACGACGTGACCAGCCTCGACGCCGACCGGATCCTGCGGTCCTACCTGGCGCTGATCGAGGCCACCCTGCGGACTAGCTACTACCAGCAGGAAGACCACAGCCCTGGCCCTGGTGTGGACGGCCCGCGCGCCCTCGTGCTCAAGCTCGCCCCGGCGACCGTGCCCGGGCTGGTGGAGCCGCGGCCCGTCTTCGAGATCTTCGTCTACTCGCCCCGGCTGGAGGGGGTGCACCTGCGCTTCGGCCGGGTGGCGCGCGGCGGCCTGCGCTGGTCCGACCGGTTCGAGGACTTCCGCACCGAGGTGCTCGGCCTGGTCAAGGCGCAGGAGGTCAAGAACGCGGTCATCGTCCCGTCCGGCGCCAAGGGCGGCTTCGTCTGCAAGCGGCTGCCCGATCCAGCCGACCGGGAGGCGTACCAGGCCGAGGTGCTGGCCTGCTACCAGACGTTCATCGCGAGCATGCTCGACGTGACCGACAACATCGAGGGCGACCGGGTGGTTCCGCCGGCCGGCGTGGTCCGCCAGGACGGCGACGACCCGTACCTGGTGGTGGCGGCGGACAAGGGCACCGCGACGTTCTCCGACACGGCCAACGAGATCGCGATCAGGTACGGCTTCTGGCTCGGCGACGCGTTCGCCTCGGGCGGGTCCGAGGGCTACGACCACAAGAAGATGGGCATCACCGCGCGCGGCGCCTGGGAGTCGGTCAAGTGGCACTTCGCCGCGCTCGGCGTCAACCCCGCCGCCGACGACTTCACCGCGGTCGGCGTCGGCGACATGTCCGGCGACGTGTTCGGCAACGGCATGCTGCTGTCCGAGCACATCAAGCTGATCGCGGCCTTCGACCACCGGCACGTGTTCGTCGACCCCGCGCCGGAGCCGGCGGCCAGCTTCGCCGAGCGCCAGCGGCTGTTCGCGCTGCCCCGGTCGTCCTGGGCGGACTACGACCAGGCCCTGATCTCGGCCGGCGGCGGCGTCTGGCCGCGCACGGTGAAGTCGATTCCGGTGTCGGCGCAGGCCCGCAACGTCCTCGGCCTCGACGCCGCGGTCTCCGCGCTGTCCCCGGACGAACTGATCTCGGCCATCCTGGCCGCCCCGGTCGATCTGCTCTGGAACGGCGGCATCGGCACTTACATCAAGGCCACCACCGAGTCGAATGCCGACGTGGGGGACCGGTCGAACGACGCGGTGCGGATCGACGCCACCCGGCTGCGCGCCCGGGTCGTCGGCGAGGGCGGCAACCTCGGCCTGACCCAGGCCGCGAGGATCCAGTACTCGCTGGCCGGCGGCCTGATGAACACCGACTTCATCGACAACTCGGCCGGGGTCGACACCTCCGACCACGAGGTCAACATCAAGATCCTGCTGGCCGACGCGATCAGGGACGGAGCCCTGCCGGCCGACGGCCGGCACGAACTGCTCGAGGACATGACCAGCGAGATCGCCACCCTGGTCCTGCGGCACAACTACGGGCAGAACATGGCGCTGGCGGTGGCCAGGTCCCAGGCCCCCTCCCTGCTGCACGTGCACGCGCGGTACCTGCGCAAGCTGATCAGGGACAAGCGGCTCAACCCGGAGCAGGACATGGTGCCCAGCGACCGGGAGATCGCCGAGCGGCGGGGCTCGGGCGGCGGGCTCACCAGCCCCGAGCTCGCCCTGCTGCTGGCCCACACCAAGATCTCGGCGGCCGAGGACATGGTCGCCTCGACCCTGCCCGACGACCCGTACCTGCGCCGGGTGCTCGACGCGTACTTCCCCGCCCCGCTGCGGGCCAGGTTCGCGGACCGGATGATGACGCACCGGCTCCGCCGCGAGATCATCACCACCTCGGTGATCAACGAGATGATCGACACCTCGGGCACCACGTTCCTGTTCCGGCTGATCGAGGAGACCGGCGCGTCGGTGCCCGACCTCACCCGGGCCTGGCTGGTGGCCCGCGAGGTGTTCGACATGTCGGCCTTCTGGCACCAGGTGGAGGCGCTGGAGGGCTCCCGGGTCGGCATCGGCGCCCAGATCACGCTGCTGCTCGAGGGGCGCAAGCTGACCGAGCGCGCGGCCCGCTGGCTGCTGCACAACCGCCGTCCCCCGTTCGACCTCGAGGCCACCGTGGGGTTCTTCGCCGACGGCGTCCGGACGGTCCGCTCGGGCCTGCCCAAGCTGCTCACCGGGCGGGACCTGGCCGGGTACGAAGAACGCCGCGACTCCTACCTCGACCTGGGCGTGCCGCTCGACCTGGCCGAGCGGGTCGCGGCCATGGTGCCCGGGTACTCCGCGTTCGACATCGTCCAGGTCGCCGCGTCCGCCGGGCGGGGGATCGAGGAGACCGCCGAGGTCTACTTCGACCTGGCCGACCGGCTCCAGATCACCCGGCTGCGCGACCGCATCACCGCGCTGCCGCGGGAGGACCGCTGGTCCACCATGGCCCGGGCCGCCCTGCGTGACGACCTGTACGCGGCGCACGCCTCGCTCGCCGCCGACGTGCTCGGAGCCAGCGGCCCGGACGGCTCACGGACCCCGGAGGAACGCCTGCTCGCCTGGGCCTCGCGCAACGAGTCGGCGGTGACCATGGCCGCCCAGACCCTCGGCGAGATCTGGGAGAGCGAGCGCTTCACGTTCACCACCCTGTCGGTAGCCCTGCGCGCCGTCCGCACCC
>Ga0335085_10015365_pt1 | contig 11111 bp, 8 predicted proteins | sample Lox_Sample_45_FD_206712 | JGI IMG/M metagenome (GOLD analysis project Ga0335085, IMG submission 206712) | Soil microbial communities from Loxahatchee National Wildlife Refuge, Florida, United States - Lox_Sample_4.5 | ecosystem: Environmental > Terrestrial > Soil > Wetlands | place: USA: Florida... | reverse complement strand
AGATCTGGCCGAGTGTAAAAACCGAAACATCCCCTTGCGTGAAAAACTAGAAAATTTTTATAAAGTTCAGAATTCAGACAGCCGTTTGCATGAAATAAGTACTCTGGCTGGATTATTAAGGAATAACTTTTCGGCTGAATTTATTCCAAAAGAAGATCGAGAAACTCCTGACATTAGGCTGATAAGTAGAGAAGGAGCTATCGAATGTAAAATTGCACGAAATTTTGAAAGAACCGTCGAAAGAATAGAAAAAGCCCACGACCAGTTGAAAAATTACCCTGGAATCAAAATCGCCGATGTATTCCTTTATTTTAATATTACTGAAACTGAAATACCTAGATTTTGCGAGGCGGTATTTGAACGGGTAAAACGAAAAATGGTAAGGGTTGATAATATTTCGGGTTTGCAAGCAATCAATCTGCGCTTTTTGGAATCTAAAGTATTGGAAAATGGAAAATTATCCACGGCTTTTAAAGCTTTTTACAAAGTTGATGAGACTTTTTCAAACGCAAAGGAAGTATTGCTCGCTTTTAATGAACATTGAATAAAATAGGTACATAGGAACAAATGATCCAACATTGGTATGCCTGGGGCAATTAGATCGGCTCGCTCCTTGGCCTATTGGGCGGGTTCTTCCCGGCTTATGACAATATCGGCTAGAAAAACAGGACAATAAATCAACAATCTTAGAAAAATTAATTAAAAGTTCTTTTTCGACATTGACGACTCCCGCCGACCGGAATAAATAAATCCAAATAAGCCGCAACCCTTATTTGGAGGTCCCTATGTCCGTATCCCTGCAAGACGTTTTGGCCCTTCTGCCCCAAATCTTTCCCGGCGTTCAGCAAATCCCCCTTGGCTGTATCCGTCCTAACCCCGAAAACCCGGGTCCGCCTATCACCGAAGACCAAATCGCGGCACAAGCCTTGAACCTAGAGGCGTCGCCCCTTCGGAACCCTATCAAGGTCATGCCCGACCCGGCAAATCCCTTGGCCCAGGGCATCCGGCCCCATGCTGAAAACCCGAACCTCAAGGCCGATGGACAACCTTGGGCGCCGGCCGATTTCAATTGGGTCATCCTATCCGGGGAACTGCGGTACCGGGCCTTTGGCCGGCTAAAAAGGGAGGCCATCCCGGCCTATGTCCTGAACCCAAGCCCGGAGGAGGTCGGCGAGATCATCCACCAGGACAATGACGTCCGGGATAGGGGGTGGTTCGCGGCCTACCAGAGCATCGAACAGGTGGCCCGGGCCAACCCAACCCTGACCCAGGGCCAGGTGGCGGCCCGGTTGAAGATGGATAGGCCCAAGGTAAACCGGGCTTTGCAGCTTCTACCCCTACTGAACCCCGAGGCCAGGGCCCTGGCCTGTAGCAATGCTACAGCCCAAAATAAGGGAAATTGGGAGTTGGCCGAGAAAACGGCCTTCCGGCTGGCCGCATTGGGCCCGGTGAAAGACACCAACCTTGCTTCGGATGGCCCAAAACTTTGGCCCTATCCAGCCATTCCCCCCGAAACCCAAGACCTGGTGCGGCGGACCCTGGCCGTTGCCATCGACCACCAAATGACCCAGGCCGGGGTTAAGGGGCTGGTAGCTTGGGTTAAGGCGGGCAATACCCCCGAGACGTTCCAGAAGCCCCATCCCCCTTTGACAAAGGGGGATAAAGGGGGAATTGTGGAAAAGCAGGCCCAAGTTGAGCCTGCCACAGCTACCCCAACCCCCGTTTCAGCCAAAATCGCCGGGGTTGTGGGGGCACTGGGCGGTTTGCTAAAGACCCTCCACCCAAAGCTGAAGAAGGCCCATCAAAGTTTGTGGCCGGGGGTTAAGTCGTTCCTCCTCAGCCAGGCCAAGCGAGCTTTGAAGAATATGGTGCGGGGAGGGGCTGTTACCGGCTTGGCAGTCTTGGTGGTGGTCCTCCTATTGAGCCCTCATTTGTACGTCTCCCTTTACCACCTCATCGCCGGTTACCCCGGAGCTTCAAGGCAAGTGGCCCCACCAGCCCGTGTTGCCGATTCCCCACAGGTGGCCGCAGACTCCCACCTGGTCCAGTTCTTTGCCAAAGACTTTTACTCGCCGGACTACACCACCATGGATGTCTGGACCACCTTTATGGAGCACCCGATTGCCCCGATCTACCGGGGCATTTTTTACACCGCCTTTTATCCGCCCTCGAAAATGGAAGTCATCCGGAAACAGCGGTTGGAAGGAAGCTTCCAAGCGGCTGGGCCACCCCAGCTATTGAGTTCGGATAAAGACGGGGAAGAATTCTTGGTACAGGGAAAGGCCGGCCTTCAAAGCAATTTGAAGAGTCCGGGGCAGGTAGTGGCCGAGGGGCCGGTGGCCCTGAAAGTAAGCATCCTCCATTCCTCCGGCGGCCAAGAGAGCAAAATCGTTGCAGTGCAAGAAACGAAAGCCTTCGCTTATGATTGGGCGGGGGAAGAATCAAAAGGGGAGTCCCGGGCCGCCAGCGTTAAGACTGCGCCGCCCAAACCCGTAAATAGTGAGCGGCCCAAGGGCGCCGGACCCGTGACCGTCACGGTGGTTGCGACCCCAGGGGCCCAATCTGCCAAGGCCCAAGGCGAGGACCAAGTGGGCAAGGTGATCGGCGACGCCGCCGGTGAGGCGGCCAAGAAGGTTTTGGGGTTTTAGGTTATTAGCAGGCGAAAATGTCGGGTTTATGCCATTGCGTTTATAGGCTTTTGGACAGGCGTTAACATGGTAGATGGATTCGATTCAAAAAGGGAATCCCGCAAGGGACCCGGTTTGGAAAGAAAAAAATGATCCTGGTTCTAATTTATTGAAAGGCCGCCAAGTGAAAAATATTTTCAGTCAATATTTTATGTTCCTTGTTCTGTTTTCCTTCGCTGACTCTATTGTTGCCAAGGATTCCATTGGTGATTTTTTGATTCGCCCCTGGACCGTTGGACAAACGGCAACCTATCAAACCAAGATTTTCCATAATGACCAGTTAGCTGGGACCCTAACTACCACGTATTCCGTTGTGGGACAGGAAAAAATTAAGGGAAAAAATTATTTTTGGCTAGAGGAGGAACACCTCTGGAAGGAAACCGGAAACGACTCGATTCTAAAAGTTCAAGTTAGGCCGTTCAAAGCGACCCATTTTGAGAATTCCGTGGAAAATTTTCCTCGCACCTTGGTGAAACGCCGGATGATGGTGTTGACAGGGGATGGTATTTCAGAGAGCAAGGGTTCCTTGAAAACCCTGAATTCGATTGAGAACGGTCCGGACCCCTTGGAAGCTCCAAATTATTTAAGTAGGTTTTATAGGTTTGTTTCGAAAGAAAAAGTTACCGTTAAGGCTGGGGTTTTTGATGCCGAAAAATTACGATGCTCCTTATCCGAACCTTCCGCTGGAGTTCTGAAATCATCTTCCGGAACATCCGGGAAATATAAAATCACCGATACCTGGGGCTCGCCGAAGATTCCAATTGTGGGTGTAATAAAAAGCGAATTGAAAGGCTTTACCTCCAAGGGATTAAAGCTCAGGGTGGAAACAGAGCTCTTATCTTATAGTGATACGGGTGCGGTCGCCAAAATAACCAATATGCCTCCCGATCCCTGGTCTTCCCTGGATGTTACACCGACCGAAAAAACGAGCGCCCCCGAAAATGTTCAATAGAAAATCTATGAACAACCCTGAATACAAGCACCGTCCGCTGATCAGGGCCGAGGTCATGGGCCAGGGTTTGAAGTGGGTGGACCCCAGGACGATCCAAGGCATGGATTACGACCCGAAAACCATCGAGCTCGGTGGGGAAGAAACATTCATCCGGATTATCCATTACTGCATGAACCTGAAGGGCCTTGGAACCTCCCGTGAAAATAACTTCGATTGGGGCGCAAGAACCCACAACCGGTTTTGGTGCGACCCCGATGATGTTAAAAATTTCCCGTTAACCGAACCGGGGCCCGGAAGGGTCCGGGTCCCGACCTATGTTTTCATGGTCACCAAGATCCGCGGAAAGGATTTTACCTGGGCTTGCTACGCCGTGGTGGAGGAAGTCCTGAGAGGCATATTTACCAAGTACCAGAAAGAATATTTAGAGATGTACTGCGAGCAGATTCAAAAGGGCATCCTGGATAAACTCGAAGGGAACAAATGATCCAACATTGGGATGCCTGGTGCAATTTGATCGGCTCGCTCCTGGGGCTCCTGGGCGGCTTCTTCCTGGCCTACGACATCATCGGCGGGAAAAAGGGGCCGCTGGCGGGCATGACCCGTAGCGTCACCTATATCGTCATCTTCGGTTTCGGATACACCCTCGCCCTCGGACTGCGCTTCGGGATGATCGCCTGCCTGGGGATGGGCATCATCCTGGGCATGGAACTCTACCTGGCCTCGCGCCGGCCCCGGAAAGACCGCATGAAGCCCCAGTCCCGGTCCATGGTGATCGCCTTGGGGATCGGCCGTTCTTTTTCCGTTTCATTGGCCTTTGGGGCCGTGACCAACTGGAAGGTGGCCCTCCTTCTTTTTCCCCTGCAATCGGTCATGGCGAGTAGCTTGAACCTTTTTGGCTTTGCCCCGGCGGACATCCGGCTCAATTCGCGGTATTGGGGCCAGCTCAAAACAGTGGCTTGGGGTTCCTTCTTTAGGTTTGTGGGAAGCTGGTTCACCTGCTGGCTGGCGGAAATGGGGGTGGGGGAGGCCTTTACCACCATTGGGCCCCCCTGGCGGTTCGGCCTGGCCATCGGGGGAACCAGTCTGCTGATCGGTTTCGTTTCGCCCTGGGTGGAGGATTGGGTGGAGCGGATGTCCCAAAAATGGCTGGCCGCCATCGGAATCCTACTGGTCATCCTGGGCTTCCTGCTCCAGGCCCTTCCCAACTGGATTGTGCTGTTGAATTAAAGCCTTGCCCGGCTCCTCCGGTATCTAAGAATCTCCAACAAAACCTATTTTCACCACCAAGACACCAAGGGCACCAAGTACACCAAGAATGACGAAAGACAAAAATAGTTAAAGATGATGAAAATCCAATCCTTGTTTTGCCTTTCTTGGTGAGCTTGGTGACCATGGTGGTTCAATGGTTTTGTTAGGGATTCTTATTGTCCTATCAATGAATTGGCGGCATCCATCATTTGTCAACGCCGTGTCCCTCGGTTAAACTACCACTCCAAATTTAACAAGGAACATCAACCATGAATTTCCACATTGTCGTGCTCGCGGGGGACGGGATCGGTCCCGAGATCTGCGAGGAATCCAAAAAGGTCCTCAACCGCGTGGGGGAAGTCTTCGGGCACAAGTTCGAATACGAGGCCCAGGACGCGGGCGGGATCGCCATCGACAAGTACGACACCCCCTTGCCGGACCACACCCTGAAAGCCTGCCAAGCGGCCAATGCGGTCCTCAAGGCCCCCATGGGCGGACCCAAGTGGGACAAGTTGGAGAACAAAAAACGGCCGGAGGCGGGCATTTTGGGCCTCCGCAAGGGGTTGGACCTCTACGCCAACCTGAGGCCTGTTAAGCTTTTCAACGCGCTCAAGGAAGCCTCCACCCTGAAGCCCGAGGTGATCGACGGGGTGGACATGCTGATCGTGCGGGAGCTGATTTCCGGCATCTACTTCGGCGAGCCCCGGGGCATCCACGGGGAAGGGAAGGACCGTTACGGGGTCAACACCGAAATCTACCGCACCCCGGAAGTGGAACGCATCGTGGGGCTGGCCTTTGAGCTGGCGAAGCTCCGCCGCAAGAAGGTGACCAGCGTGGATAAATTCAACGTGCTGGAATCCTCCCGGCTCTGGCACGACGTGGCGGATGAAGTTTCCAAAAAGCACCCCGACGTGGCTTTTGAGCACCAGATCGTGGACAACGCGGCCATGCAGTTGATCCTCAAGCCCAAGCAGTTCGACGTGCTGGTCACCACCAACATGTTCGGCGACATCCTTTCGGACGAGGCGTCCATGCTGACCGGGTCCCTGGGCATGCTGCCCTCCGCCTCATTGGGCGGAAAAGTGGGCCTTTATGAGCCTTCCCACGGTTCGGCCCCGGATATCGCGGGCACGGGCAAGGCCAACCCCCTGGCCATGATTTTGTCGGTGGCCATGATGCTGCAATACGCATTCAAGCGTCTAAAAGAGGCGGTAGCGGTAGAGAAGGCGGTGGAGAAGGTTTTGAACGACGGCCTGCGGACGGCTGACCTGGCCAAGAAGGGCGAGAAGACGGTTTCTTGCAAGGAAATGGGCGACGCGGTAGTTAAGGAAATTAAATAGCTTAACCGCCAAGACGCCAAGAACAAAAAAATGGTGAAAATTTTGCTTAAGAAAATCTTCGGACCCCCTCTTGGCGGACTTTGTATCTTGGCGGTGATGCTGGGTGTCGCCGGTTCCTTGTGGGCTCAAGCCAAAAGACCCCCATCGGGCATCGGGCCGGATACCTCTTTGGCCACGGCCACTTTCACTCCCTCGCCCACAACCGCCGCTTTGCCCACGGCCACCTTCACTCCCCTGCCCACCAACGCTATTTCGGCCACAGCTACGGCCACGTTCACGCCCATCCCCACCTCGACCTCAACGTTAACCAATACCGTCACCGTCACCCCCACGGGCACCCTCTCGCCTTCCCTGACGCCAACACCCACTTCCACCCCGACGATTTCTTCCACCGCCACCGGAACCCCGACCATCACCGATACCTTCACCGTCACCCCCACGGGGACGCTGTCGCCTTCACTGACGCCCACGCCCAGCTCAACCCCTACCTTGACGGTCACCAAGACTCCCACGACCACCGCCACCTCCACGCCTACGGCAACCTCCACGCCGGGCGTTTTTAAATTCTCAGTTTCCCCCAAGCCCGACGAAAGCGGCTTCATCCGTTTCGTGTGGGGAACCACCGCTCCCGCCAAAGAGGCTTACCTGCGGGTCTATACGAGCGGTTTTCGCATGGTCTGGGATGAGAATTTCAACAAAGACGAGCACCCGGAATTCCTCGGCGCGGGGACCCACGAGACCACTTGGAACGGCAAGGACGACCAAGGGCGTCCCATGCCCCCGGGAAGTTATATCTGTTTCATTTCCGTAACCGTCGGGAAGAAATCCTACGAATCCAGCGGCAAGACCGAGATGCCGTGACAGGCTGATGAAAAAGTCGAAGAGCGGACTTTTTCGTATCTACGTCGCGAATCATCCCTTGAACACAAAGGGATTAAAACCGATTCGCTCCTATGCAGTTTCCCTTTTTATATTGGGCCTTGAGCCCAAACAATGAAAACTGTATACCCTCATTGCCTTCATCGGGCTTTGCCCGATAAGCCAAATGAAAATGAGGGTAACCCTGGGCTGTCGACAGGGTATTAAAAAATTTTGAGATACCCTGTAATCCGCCGCGGGCCTTCTTTTTTCATTCCTTTCATCCTTTCTATGACTTGAGTCATTACCCGAATATATCCATGGTGGTAAATTATAGTTGTCTCGAAGTTGGTTATTCCCCTTCCTATTCCGGAATGGGAAAACTTCTCTTCGGGAATGCCGTGCGGGTTACTTCAGTCCTCCTGCGGTTTTGGCACAAGAGAACCCTCGTCCCTCCCGCCCCCTTCTGAAAAGGGGTGATTCCGTGGAAGCATTTAATATCAAGATCCTTCATATCGTCCAAAAACCCGAGGACTCCCTGTGGCTGGAAAACACCCTCCTCATGGGAAGCCCCTCCGGCCTTACCCTCGGCTTTGACAGCGATTCCCAATGCCGAATCCTGACCGTCCCGGAAATGAACCAAGCTAAGACACTGTTCTTGCAGGAAGGGGTCGATGTCGTCCTGCTGGAATCAACCGGGTCGGATGACCAGGACACCGCGGCTTTGGCGCAGGTTCGGACCATCGCGCCCGACACGCCGGTGATCATCCTGTCCCCGGATTTCAACTCCGAGTCCCTGGCCCATCTCTTGGGCAGGGGCGCCCAGGACTACCTGGTTAAGCGGGATACCACGGGGGACCGGATCGGGCAGGCCATCCGGTCGGCTTTCGAGCGCCAGCGGTTCCAGAACCAAAGCCGGAAGGCCTTGGGGGAAACGGGGCGGAATTTCAACGTCCTCATGGACATGTCCCTGGATGGAGTGGCGGTTTTCCAAAAGGGAATCATCCAGGCCGCCAATCCGGCCTTTGACCGCATCCTGGGGTACGGGCATGGGGAGACCCAAGGCAAGCCCATCACTTGCCTTTGCCGCCCCGAGTACCAGAGTTACTTCAAATCCCAAATCGAGCGGGGGGTGGACACTCCCGTCGTGATCGCCGCCAAAAAGAAGGACCTTTCCCCCCTTTACCTGGAATACCGCGTGAGGTCTTGCACCTTTAACGGGGATCCGGCCTTCGTCATCGACATCCACGACATCACCGAGCGACGCAAGGCGGAGGAAGCCCTCCGGCACCGGGCCTACTGGGATTTCGTGACCGAACTGCCCAACCGGTATCTTTTTTTCGAGCGCCTCAAATCCGCCCTTGAGGTGGCCGGCCAGACGGGGGGCAAGGTCGCCCTTTTATACATCGACCTGGACCGTTTCAAGATGATCAATGACACCTTGGGCCACGCCACGGGCGACCAACTGCTGCGGGTCGTTTCGAAACGCCTAAGCCACGCGGTGAGGCGGGAGGATACGGTGGCGCGCCTGGGCGGGGACGAGTTCAGCGTGGTCCTCCAGGACACCCAGGAATTGGAGGACATCCCCGGCGTGGCCCGGAAGATCTTGGATTCCCTCCTCGCCCCCATCCACCTGCAGAAAAACGAACTGCACATCTCAGCCAGCATCGGCATCTCGCTTTTTCCGGATGACGCCCCTACCGCCGAAAAGCTCGTCCAGCGGGCGGACGTGGCCATGTACCACGCCAAGGAAAAGGGCCGCAACGCCTTCTGCTTTTACCAGGACGCCATGGATGCCGGCGGGGTGGACAAGCTCGACCTCCAGAACAGCCTTTACCGGGCGGTGGAAAGGGGGGAATTCTACCTGCTTTACCAGCCCCAGATCGACATGGAATCGGGGAGGGTGGTGGGCCTGGAGGCGCTGCTGCGGTGGGACCACCCGGTGCGGGGCCCCATTTCCCCCACCGAATTCATCCCCCTGACCGAGGAAACGGGGCTCATCATCATGCTGGGGCAGTGGGTCCTCAAAAAGGCCTGCGCCCAAAACAAGGCCTGGCAGGACATGGGCCTTTCGCCCGTCCGGATGGCGGTCAACCTCTCGGCGGTGCAATTCATCAAGCACACCCTGCCTTTCCTGATCGATAAGATCCTCAAGGAAACGGGGCTCGACCCCAAATACCTGGAACTGGAAATCACCGAAGGGATCGCCATGCGGGACCCGGCCTTCACCCTGGCCACCCTGCGGGAAATGACCGAAATCTTCAAGCTGCGCATCGCCCTGGACGATTTCGGGGTGGCCTATTCCTCACTGGGCTACCTCAAGCATTTCCCCCTGCACTGCCTGAAGATCGACAAATCCTTCATCGGCGGCATCGGCCAGGGAACCAAGGATGACGCCATCGTCCGGGGCATCATCGTGCTGGCCAAGAGCATGGGCATGGAAGTGGTGGCGGAGGGAGTGGAAACCGAAGAACAGATGAGGTTCCTTAAAGCCAACGGTTGCACCACCTGCCAGGGCTTCCTGTTCGCCGAACCCCTCCGGGCCGAGGAGATCGAGGCTCTTCTGCGCGGGCAATTGCTTCTGCCCCCGATGCAGGACAAAGATAAGGCCCGTCCATCCCCTGCGGGTAAGGGCTAGAGGAGAAATACGGTACGGAAATAAGGGTAAACGGGTCCTTTGGCGCAAAGTACATCCGCCTTTTCCATTTGTTCAAATAGAGAACAAAGAAAATATTAAATAAGACCCACTTAGCCAAATAAGCCAGGCGGGTGGAGGGCCATTTAGGTTTCGCCTTGGGAAATAAAGAGTTCTGGTGATCCAGACAATAAAGTTACAGTTTAAAGAACGGTTTAACGGGAATTTATCATTCATATCTCAAAGATTTGTTAATATCGGCCAGCTTTTAAACACTAAAATCATTTCCCATGGAACTTTAAAACTGATTAAGCCTATCAACAAAAGCAACCGCAGGGGGATGGAATGAATTTAAAAATTGGGGCGAAAGTTTCGGGAGAGAATCGAATGAGGGAAGAAATACAAGTTCGTTCAAGTTGGTTTTTGAAAATGGGAATAAGTTTTGGTTTGATTCCTGTGCTTATTTTATTTTCTTTCATCTTTTTAAACCCAAATGCCAATGGAACACCCTTTGCAACGCCGCGGCCCACCCCGGTGCGTCATTTTAATTGGCCCCTACTTGAGAAAGACAAGGTGATTTTGGTTGAACTAAAGCAGCAACTTTCTCCCGTCGAAAGAGAAAGCATATTTAAAAAAATGGCAAAAATGGGTGTATTAAAAAATATTAGTGGTTCAGAAGGTTGGAATATAAAAGTCACAAATGGAATGTCGGCAAAAAACGCTTATGAAAATTTGAAAACAGATCCTGCTGTTTCGTTTGCTGAACCTGTCATCGTTACAAACCCGGAAAATTTTTTCGCTACTCCCCTCCCAACCGCAACGCACAAACCTTATCCAACGCCAAATTGGAAAAAAATGGTGCCGGGGAAGGATTATATCGAGAGCCAAATTTTAGTTGGATTAAAACCAAATATTTCATCGTCCGATAAAGAAAGAGTAATAGGAACTATGGCTTCAATAGGGGTTGTGAAGCATATCGTTCTGGACGCCCTTAAAATGGATTTTTATAAAGTTAATATTACAAATGGAATGTCTGTAAAAGATGCCATTGAAAAAATGAAAGCTGATCCAGCTGTGGATTATGTTGAACCAAATGGTCGAAGACATCAAATAATGTGAATGTGAAATGACCCATCGGTTATATTTTTTTACTTTCTTTTTTTTGATTGCAAATTACCTATTCGCCCAAAATTCATGCCCAATCCCCACATCTCAAACTGATTACTATTTTGATATCGAAAACAACATTATCCAGTCTGGTAATAATACATCCACCACTTTTTCCAATTCAGCATGGCCTTTTACTGCAGTCAATGCTACCAAAGCCTGGCAGCAAATGCCGTTCTGCTCTTTTGCACAAGCCGTCACCGTGGCGGTATTAGACTCGGGGA
>Ga0335085_10015364_pt1 | contig 11111 bp, 14 predicted proteins | sample Lox_Sample_45_FD_206712 | JGI IMG/M metagenome (GOLD analysis project Ga0335085, IMG submission 206712) | Soil microbial communities from Loxahatchee National Wildlife Refuge, Florida, United States - Lox_Sample_4.5 | ecosystem: Environmental > Terrestrial > Soil > Wetlands | place: USA... | reverse complement strand
GCGCGCAGCCCGGAAACGCATGAAAGACTGACGCTCTCGGTTTTGAGGCCCAGACTGAAAAAATTTAGCGAGGAATCATGCGCTTCAAAACACCGCCGATCAGGAAAGTTCGCGGTGCCTCAGCAGAATGTCGTGCACCGATTCGCGGAAGTGGCGTGCCAGTGCCTCGACCAGATAAACCGAGCGATGTTGGCCGCCGGTGCAGCCGACGGCGATGGTGAGATAGCTGCGGTTTTCCGCCTCGAAGCGGGGAATCCAGCGTTCCAGCAAGGCAACGATGTCATCGAGATACGCCTGGACATCACCGCTTCGATTGAGAAATTCAACCACCTCAACATCTTTGCCCGTCTTGCTTCTTAATGCCGGCTCCCAATGGGGATTCGGCAGGCAGCGGGCGTCGAAAACGAAATCCGTATCCAGGGGAATTCCGTGTTTGAAGCCGAACGACTGGAAATAAAGCGACATCAGCCGATTTTGTTTCGCCCCCACGCGGACGCGTACCAATTCGCGCAGTTGATGAACATTGGTGGAGGTCGTATCGATGAGAAGATCGGCTTCCTGGGCGATCGGCTCCAGTAGTTGACGTTCCAGTTCAATGGCTTCCGAAAGGGAATGGGCCGAGTCGGTCAAAGGATGTTTGCGGCGCGTCTCGCTGAAGCGCTTCAACAGCGTCTCGGGTTCGGCCTGCAAGTACAACACTTCGCAGTCGATCCCAAGCTTATCCATCATTTTCAGCGTGTCCGGAAATTCGCCGAGGCTTTGGCTTTGCGTGCGGGCGTCTATACCCAGCGCGGTCTTCCGGAAAATGTTTTGGTTGGCGATCATCACTTGCTTGACGAAGGCGTCGAGGAGCGCCACCGGCAGGTTGTCGATACAGTAATAGCCACAGTCTTCCAGCGTCTCCAGCGCGATGCTCTTGCCGGAGCCGGACAGTCCGCTGACGATAACCAGTTTCATGGAGAGAATCGCCGAATCGCGAGTTCATGCCGGCGGGATTCGCCGGTCGGGAGGTTGCCCAGGGGGCGCTTAACGGTTGTGGGCGCTGAGCTTTTCCTTGTGCTTGATGATTTGCCGGTCCAGCTTGTCGATCAGGCCGTCGATGGCGGCGTACAGGTCGGCCTGGTGGTCCTCGGCGAACAGCTTCGCACCGTTGACTTGGATGGTGGACTCGGCTTTTTGCACCAGCTTCTCCACGGACAGGATGACATGCACGTCGATCAGTTGGTCGAAATGGCGCTCCAGCCTTTGGAATTTATCGATGACATAGTTCTTCAAGGCTTCAGTCACGTCGACGTGGTGACCGCTGATACTGAGTTGCATGGAAGGCTCCTTGGGTTTGGAAACGATAAGTGGACCGCGTCAAAAAATCCGCTTTCTTTCGTTCGACGGTGGAATGGACATGGCCTCGCGATATTTTGCGATGGTTCTGCGCGCCACGTTGATGCCTTTCGTTTTCAACATGGCCGAGATCGTGTGGTCGCTCAACGGCCTGACCGGTTCTTCCTGTTCGAGGATTTCCTTGATGTAAGCCTTGATCGCCGTGGCCGAACATTCTCCGCCGGAATCGGTTGAGACGTGGCTGGAAAAGAAATACTTGAATTCATAAACGCCGTTGGGGGTATGCATATATTTTTGCGTCGTGACGCGTGAAATGGTTGATTCGTGCATTCCCACTTCTTCCGCGACATCTCGCAAGACTAGCGGTTTCATGGCGCGCTCGCCAAGTTCGAGAAAGTCCTTCTGGTGTTCGACAATGGAGCGAGCCACCTTGATTAGGGTCTCGTTCCGGCTCTGCAGGCTCTTGATGAACCACCGCGCCTCTTGCAGGTGGTTTTTCATACAGACATTGTCGGCGCTGTTGTCGGCCCGCTTGATCAGGTTCGAGTAATAGGGGTTGATGCGCAGTTTCGGCGTAATCTCGGGATTGAGCGATACCACCCACTCGCCCCCGATCTTGGCCACGAATACGTCCGGGATGACATACTGGGAAGCCTGGCCTTCGATACGCCGCCCCGGTTTCGGCTCCAGCGTCCGAATGAGCGCGATGACCTGATTGAGTTCTTCGTCGGAAAGCTCCAGGAGGCGCTTGAGTTTGGTCAAATCCTTCTTGGCCAACAGGTCGAGATGTCCCTTCACAAGCGCCAGCGCTTTGGTTCGCCAAGGAGTATCCTCAGGCAATTGCTGGAGTTGGATGTGCAGGCAATCGGCAAGGTCGAGTGCGGCGACGCCGGGCGGATCCAGGTTTTGCACGCTATGCAGCACAGCCTTGACTTCGTCCAGCTCCAAATCCTCGATCTGGCTCAGCAATCCCTGATGGATGTCTTCGATCGTCGTCGTCAGATAGCCGTCGTCGTTCACCGAGTCGATGATGGCGGTGGCGATGGCGTGATCCTGCTCGCTGAAAGGCATCAACTCCATCTGCCATTGCAGATGGTCGTGCAAGGTCGGGGATGGCGCGCGCTGGAACACGAAATCGTCGTTTTCGCCATCGTTCCTTGGCGGAGTATAGGATTGGGCACTGTCGTAGACGTCTTCCCAGGAGACATCGCCTGGCAATTCCTGGGGAATGTCCGATGGTGCGTCGAGGTTGGGGAGTTCGCCGTATTCGGTTTCCTTGTTTGCGGTTTCGACTGAATCGGATGCTTCCGGGAAAGTATTTTCCTCTTCACCCATCTCCAACATCATATTCGAATCGAGCACCTGCTGGATTTCCTGCTGGAGATCCAGTGTGGACAGCTGCAGCAGCTTGATTGCCTGCTGCAGCTGCGGGGTCATGGTGAGTTGCTGGCCGAGCCGAAGTTGGAGAGATTGCTTCATATCGTCTTAATTGATTTCGCCCGAAGGGTGGTGCGGCTTTTGCATTTATTCTAGCCCAATCGCAAGTAATCCGATAACTCCCCGAGTTTCCCTCACAGCGAAAAGTGCTCGCCCAGGTAAACTTTACGCACTTCCGGGTTTTTAACGATTTCATCGGCCCCGCCTTCGGCGATCACCCGGCCTTCGTTGAGGATATAGGCGCGGTCACAGATGCCAAGGGTTTCGCGCACGTTGTGTTCGGTGATCAGGATGCCGATCCCGCGCTTGCGCAGATGATCGATGATCTTCTGGATGTCGATGATGGAAATCGGATCGACCCCGGCGAACGGCTCGTCGAGGAGCATGAAGCGGGGCTCGCAGGCGAGTGCCCTGGCGATTTCCACCCGCCGCCGCTCGCCGCCGGAAAGCCCGATGGCGGGCTGATCGCGCAAATGGGAGACGCTGAATTCATCCAGCAATTCCTCGATACGGAGATCGCATTGGCCGTTGCTGAGATCGTTGCGCAATTCCAGCACTGCGCGCAAATTATCGGCGACGCTGAGTTTTCTGAAAATCGACGGCTCCTGGGGCAAATAGCCTATGCCGAGTCGCGCCCGGGCATGCATGGGCATATGGGTGATGGCCTGCTGGTCGATTTGGATGCTGCCCGAGTCCGGACCGATCAGGCCCACGATCATATAAAAGCTGGTGGTCTTGCCTGCGCCATTGGGGCCCAAGAGACCGACGATTTCCCCGCTGTTGATGCTCAGGGAGACGCCGTCGACGACGTGGCGCTTGTTATAACTCTTGTTCAGGGTGGTAGCGGAAAGAATCGTCATGGAGTGATTTCGGCGTTATTTTGCAGGCGCTTTTTCGCTGGGCGGCAGCGTGACTCGAACACGTTTCCCGCTCCCTGCCGGGACGCCGGCCTTCATCACCGATTTCCGGCTATCGTATTCGATGCGGTCGCTGGCGACGCGATTGCTCAAATCCGGCGTGTCCCCCTGCCACACCAGCGCCTTGTCCAACAAGATGAGCAGGCCGGTTTCAGGGAAAAATTCCGCCCGCTGCGAGGTTCCGTGCATGTCCTCCTTGGCGCCTTCCGGGGTTTGCTTGAGCCGAACGGGGTTGCCTGTCGCAACGATTTTGTCGGTTTTACCCTCCTTCTGGTAAACGGTCATCTGGTCGGAATAGACCTCCAGGCTGCCCTGGACGGTCTTGACATCGCCGATATACACGGTCTCGCCTTTCGCTTCGTCATAGGTGGCAGAGTTGGCCTCGATATACATCGGCTGCTTGGAGTCGCTGTCCAAAGCCGCCGCGGAAGATCCGGCCGTGGCCAGAATCGTGAACAACAGCGCGGACCTAACGCATTTCATGTTTTCTCCGTACCTGGGCGAGTAAGTTGACCTGGAGTGCGGGCTCGAAATGGACCTGCATGCCGGTCCCGCTGAGTTCGTCTTGGGGGCTCAAGATCAGAACGTGTTCCCGGGTTTCCGCATAACTCTTATCGGGCTCCACTTTGGCGTTCTTGGTCATGATTCGGACCACGCCGTTTTCGCCGGTATCGCGCGTGATCAGGACATCGCCTTTCAGGAAGACCGTCGAACCGCTCGAAAGCGCAGTGGCGGTGTCGGAATGGATGACCCAAGGCTGCTCACCTTCCTTCTTGTAGAGGGTCAAGACCGGTTTGTCCATTTCCGTACGGTCGTCGTTCTTGTAATGGGTCATCGTGACGGCGAACAGTACCTCCTTCGGTTTGCCTTCGGGGGTCAGCACGGTTCTTTTCACGTTGGTCGAATAATAGTCAATCTCGGACCGCTCCGGTTTCAGCGTCTTCTCCTCCGCCGGCATCAGGTTGTCGGCGACCCGCCAAGTGGCGGCGGCTAGCAAGCCCAACGCAAGATAAGTCCCGAACGTCTTCGGCGTGATCATCGCGGAGCGTTATAAGTGACTTTCGATGACCCGCTTCAAACTGCCCTGGGCTTCCATGATCAGGTCGCAAACTTCCCGCGCGGCGCCTGCCCCCCCTGGATTCGAAGTGCGCCAGTGGGCGTAGGGAAGGATGGCGAAATGGGCGTCGGCGACGGCGATCGAGAGTCCCGCGCGGCTCATGATAGGCAGGTCGAGCAGATCGTCGCCGACGTGGGCGACCTGGTCCGGCGTCAGATTCAGATCGCGGCAAAGTGTTTCGAAGGCCGCCAGCTTATTTTGCTGACCCTGAAAGACCCGCACTATGCCCAAGTTTTTCATACGCTGAGCAACTGACGGGGACTCCCGCCCGGAAATTACGGCGACCTCCACGCCAGTCTGCCGCAGCAAGTTGATACCGAGCCCGTCGCGGGAATGGAAGCTCTTGTATTCTCGGCCCTGCTCGTCGAAGAACAATTTGCCATCGGTGAGCACGCCGTCCACGTCGAAAATGACCAGACGGATTCTTGCCGCCTTTTCTCGAATGCCTCGCATCATGAGTTGTCTCGGATGAATTAAACGACGCCCGCTCGAAGCAGATCGTGCATGTTCAATGCACCGGTCAAGCGATTTTCTTCGTCGACCACTAACAGCGCGTTGATTCGCTTTTCTTCCATGATATGCACGGCTTCGGCCGCCAGGCGATCGGCCGCGATCTTGGTGTAGCGCCGGGTCATGACTTTCGCTATGGGGGTGTAGTGAATGTCATGGGCGGTTTCAAAGAGGCGGCGCAAATCACCGTCGGTAAAGATGCCCTGAACGCGCCCTTGAGCGTCGACGATGGCGGTCATGCCCAATTTTTTGGCCGTCATTTCCAAGACCGCGTCGCGGATCAGTGCGGATTCCGGCACCGATGGAATCGCATCGCCCGTGTGCATGATCTCTTTGATCCGAAGAAGCAGACGCTTACCCAGGCTTCCGCCGGGGTGGGAGAGGGCGAAATCCTCCCGGGTAAAGCCGCGGGCTTGCAAGAGCGCAACGGCCAAGGCATCGCCCATGGCGAGGGTGGCCGTTGTGCTTGAAGTCGGCGCAAGCCCCAAGGGGCAGGCTTCTTCCCGGACACCGATATCGAGGTGAACGTCGGCCTGCATTGCCAGCGTCGAGGCGTGATTGCCCGTTAGGGCGATCAAAGGGGAGCCGATGCGCTTGATGAGGGGCAGGATCGTGACGATTTCTCCGGTTTCGCCCGAGCGGGACAGGGCCATCACGACGTCTTGCGGGGTGATCATTCCGAGGTCGCCATGGCTGGCTTCGCCGGGATGGACGAAGAAAGCCGGAGTGCCCGTACTCGCAAGCGTCGCGGCGATCTTGCCGCCGATATGTCCCGACTTCCCCATGCCGGTGACGATAATGCGCCCCGTGCAAGCGAGCATTAGGCGACAGGCGTCGACGAAGCGCTCGTCGATGCGCTCGGACAGGGACGATATGGCTTCGGACTCGATCCGGATGACCTCCAAGCCGAGGCGGCGCAGGTTTTTTTCATCGCAAGTCGCTGTCATGCAGGAAGTCGCGCGGGCACAATTGAAAGCAGACATTATGCCATGAACATGAATTTGTGTTTATGTTTCCATTTGTGGTCGAAGATAGTCCATCGAAAGTACATGCGGACGAAAGTTGACTCCAGTCTTTCCGGTCGGAGACAATAAACCTTTTTTTAATTGGATCGATATGTCCACGGCTCTTGCATGACCGGCGTTTTTGCCGAAGACGAAATTCTGGTTTCCATTCGTGATCTGACTTTTTTTCGCGGCGCCAGAAAAATTTTTGATGGCGTCAACATGGAAATCCCGCGCGGGAGAATTACAGCCATCATGGGGCCTAGCGGCACCGGCAAGACGACCCTGTTGAGACTGATCGGCGGTCAGTTACGGCCGGGCGGCGGCAGCGTGACCGTCGATGGGCAGGTCGTGCACAAACTGCGCCTTGGCGAATTGTACGAGTTGCGTAAGCGTATGGGCATGCTGTTCCAGAGCGGCGCGCTGCTGACGGACCTGAGCGTTTTCGAGAACGTCGCCTTTCCCCTGCGCGAGCATACCCGACTCCCGGAGTCGATGATCCGCAGCCTGGTGCTGATGAAGCTGCAAGCCGTTGGCCTGCGCGGAGCGCGGGACTTGATGCCCAGTCAGCTTTCCGGCGGCATGGCGCGGCGGGTGGCGCTGGCGAGGGCGATCGCTCTCGATCCCATGATGATCATGTATGATGAGCCGTTCAGCGGACAGGACCCGATTTCGATGGGGGTACTGGTGCAACTGATTCACGATTTGAACGATGGACTTGGGCTAACCAGCATCGTGGTCTCCCATGACGTGAAGGAGACGGCCAGCATCGCCGATTACATTTATCTGATCTCCGAAGGCAAGGTCGTGGGGCAGGGCACGCCTGAGGAGATCGAGCGGTCGGAGTCGCCCTGGGTGAGACAGTTCATGCACGGCCTGGCCGATGGCCCCGTGCCGTTTCATTATCCGGCGCGGAATTACGCGGGCGATCTCATGGGCTTCGGCAAATCGCGCCGACGCTCGGCAGTCTGACGGCCTCCTCAGGGATTCTCAACATGCTAGGACATGTGCAAATGCTCGGCCGTACCACCTTGGACGGATTGCAAAAGCTGGGACGGGCAAATCTTTTTCTGCTTCATGCGTTGACGGGCCTGCCGGATATTCTGTGGCGGTTGTGGGTGCTTTGGGCTCAGGTCTATTCGGTGGGCGTACTCAGCATCCTCATCGTGGTCGTTTCCGGTTTGTTCGTCGGCATGGTATTGGGACTCCAAGGCCATTATGTGCTTTCGGATTTCGGTGCGGAGCAGACCCTGGGTGTCATGGTGGCGGCTTCCCTGGTGCGCGAGCTGGGTCCAGTGGTGACCGCGCTATTGTTCGCCGGCCGCGCGGGTTCCGCGCTCACCGCCGAAATCGGACTCATGAAAGCGACCGAACAACTGTCCGGCATGGAAATGATGGCCGTCGACCCGGTCAGGCGCATCATTGCCCCGCGCTTGTTCGCTGGCATCGTCTCCATGCCGCTGCTCGCTTGTTTGTTCAGCATGATCGGGGTTCTGGGCGGGTATTTCGTCGGCGTGGGCCTCTTGGGCGTCGACGATGGCGCCTTCTGGTCGCAGATGCGGGCCAGGATCGATTTTTACGACGACATCCTGAACGGGGTGATTAAGAGCCTGGTGTTCGGGGTCGTTGTGACGTGGATTGCCGTTTTCGAGGGTTACGACTCGATCCCGACTTCCGAGGGCGTTAGTCGCGCCACCACGCGTTCCGTCGTTTATTCGGCGTTTGCCGTTCTGGGTTGGGACTTCGTACTAACGGCCTTAATGTTCGGAGAGGATTGATGCAGCAAACGAGAGTAATCGAGATATGGGTGGGCTTATTCGTCGCAATCGGCATGATCGCCTTGTTCTTCCTGGCGATGCAGGTCAGCAATTTGAGCGATCTGAAAATCGATGACAAGAGTTATAAGATCACCGCGCATTTTGAAAATGCCGGCAGTCTCAAGGTCAAGGCGCCGGTTTCGATGGCGGGTGTGCGCATCGGCCGGGTGAGCGCGATTCAGTTCGACAAGGATGCTTACGAAGCGATCGTCGAGATGCGCATCGATCCCGCCTATGACACGCTGCCCATCGATACGACCGCCAATGTGTTGACCGCGGGGTTGCTGGGCGAGCAATACGTCGGCCTCAGCCCCGGAGGCTCCGAGGAATACCTCAAGGACGGCGACGAGATCGAATTAACCCAGTCCGCGATGGTGCTGGAGGAAGTGATCAGCCGCTTCCTGTTCAACAAGGCCGAAGGCGGCGGTGAGAAGAGCCAGGGCGATGCCGAAGGCGAGGAATCGGACGAGGCCGACAAGAGATGATTGCCTCAGCCGCCTTCCAGCCCCCGGAGTATCCATGAGCGCCCAGACGGATCTGTTTCGGATCAGGGAGGAGGATGACGGCGAACGTTTTGCGCTGGATGGGGAGCTGAGCTTCGCCTCCGTCGGCATCGCCCTGAAGAACACCGCCAAACTGCTCGCGTCTTCTACCGAAACCGTGTTCGACCTGGCCGGAATCGCCAGGGCCGACAGCGCGGGGGTGGCGCTCCTGTTGGAATGGCGGCGCCGCGCCAAAGAAGCCGGCATCAAGCTGCACTACGTCAATCTTCCGCCCCAACTGCTGGCGATTGCGCGCGTGGCAGGGGTTGATGACCTCCTCTGCGGCGATTGAAACCTCAGCGCTTTGCGAAGAACCAAGCCCAGTCAAGAGAATTAAAGAATGGATAAATTGCTTATCTCCGGCGGCAAACCCCTGTGCGGGGAACTGCGCATGTCCGGTGCGAAAAATGCCGCGCTACCGATTCTGGCGGGTGCGCTGCTTTCGGAAACGCCGGTGACCATCGGCAATGTGCCGCATTTGCACGACATCACCACGACCATGGAACTGCTTGGGCGCATGGGAGTGCAACTGCTGGTGGACGAAAAGCTCAACATCGAGGTCGATTCCACGACGATCAAGAGTCTATATGCGCCCTACGAGTTGGTGAAGACCATGCGCGCTTCGGTGCTGGTGCTGGGACCGCTGGTGGCGCGTTTCGGCACGGCCGAGGTTTCCTTGCCGGGCGGATGCGCCATCGGTACGCGACCGGTCAACCTGCACCTGGAAGGCCTGGCAGCCATGGGAGCGGACATCACCGTGAAAAACGGTTATATCCACGCCTCGGCCAAACGCCTCAAGGGTTGTCGGCTGGTGCTGGATCAGGTTACCGTGACCGGCACCGAGAACCTGATGATGGCCGCGACCCTGGCCGAAGGCACCACGCTCATCGAAAACGCGGCCCGGGAGCCGGAGGTGGTCGATTTGGCCAATTTTCTCAACGAGATGGGCGCCAAGGTGCATGGCGCGGGAACGGACATCCTTGAGATCGAAGGCGTCGAAAGCCTGTCCGCCAATGGCCTGCATTACAATATTCTGCCGGACCGCATCGAGACCGGCACCTACCTGATCGCAGCCGCCATGACCGGGGGCCGGGTGAAGTTGAAGAATACTCGCCCGGATCTGCTGGATGCGGTTCTGGCCAAGTTGAACGAGGCCGGCGCGAAGATTACCTGCGGCGACTCCTGGATTGAACTGGACATGGGCGGCCAAAGGCCCCGGTCGGTATCCCTCAGAACTGCTCCGTACCCGGCCTTCCCGACCGATATGCAGGCACAGTTCACCGCCATGAACACGATCGCCGAAGGAGTCGGCGTCATCACAGAAACCGTGTTCGAGAACCGCTTCATGCATGTTCAGGAAATGCGGCGTATGGGGGCAGATATCAAGCTCGAATCCAACACGGCCATCATCCAGGGGATCAAGACCTTGACCGCAGCACCGGTGATGGCGACGGACCTACGCGCTTCCGCCAGCCTGGTGCTGGCCGGTTTGGTTGCGGAAGGGCAAACCGTCGTCGAACGCATCTATCACATCGACCGGGGGTATGAATGTATCGAAGAAAAACTCGCCCAAATCGGCGCGGAAATTCGTCGCATCCCCGGCTGAGGCCATTATGTTGACCCTTGCGATTTCCAAAGGCCGCATCTTCGAGGAAGCCATGCCGCTGCTGGCTGTGGCGGGTATCCGGCCGACGGTGGATCCGGACAAGAGTCGCAAGCTGATTCTGCCCACCGATCGCGAGGGGGTACAATTGCTCGTGATTCGGGCGACCGATGTGCCGACTTACGTGGAATACGGTGCGGCGGATCTCGGTATTGCCGGCAAGGACGTGTTGCTTGAATACGGCGCGGAAGGTCTTTACGAACCACTTGATCTTAGAATTGCCCGTTGTCGCCTGATGACCGCCGCCCGCGTGGGCGCCGGTCAGACGGGGCGGCGCTTGCGGGTAGCCACCAAATATGTCAAGACCGCCCAGCGCTACTTCGCCCAGCGGGGCGTGCAGGCGGAAATCATCAAGTTGTATGGCTCGATGGAACTGGCACCGCTGGTCGGATTGGCCGATTGCATCGTCGATCTGGTGGATACCGGCAATACGCTTAGAGCGAACGGTCTCGAGCCGCGCGAGTTGATCATGGAAATCAGCAGCCGGTTGGTAGTCAACAAGGCGTCGATGAAGATGAAGCATGAAGCCGTTTGCGGATTCATCAAACAGTTGAGCGACATCGTTTCCAAGCAAACCCGCGTGGCGGCGTGAACACCATGGCAGAAATCAAGATCACCCGACTGAACACGGTGCAGCCTGATTTTTCCGGTCGGCTCGACCGGCTGCTAACCCGGGACGAATCGGAAGACGCCGAGATCCACCGGCGCGTGCAGGATATCATCGCCCGTGTCAGGCAAGAGGGTGATGCCGCTGTTCTGGAATACA
>Ga0335085_10015363_pt1 | contig 11111 bp, 8 predicted proteins | sample Lox_Sample_45_FD_206712 | JGI IMG/M metagenome (GOLD analysis project Ga0335085, IMG submission 206712) | Soil microbial communities from Loxahatchee National Wildlife Refuge, Florida, United States - Lox_Sample_4.5 | ecosystem: Environmental > Terrestrial > Soil > Wetlands | place: USA: Florida... | reverse complement strand
GATCGCGGCGTCCCAGGAATGAGCGCGCAGTCTGCCGACGGCGGAACGCACGGAGCCGAGGTCGCGGGAATCGACCGGCCAGACTTCAGAGGCCAATCCGCTGCAGGCCACCAAATTTGTCCATCGAGGATGTGTGAGCCAGGTGATGTTCGCTTGCGGAAATGATTCGCGGAGGCCCGCCACAGCGGGAAAGGTGTGGACGATGTCGCCCAGCGAGCCCAGGCGAACAACGACAAAGCGCGGTTCAGCCATTCGGCCCTTTCCGGATGGACGCAAAGAAATCACGCGTCGAGTGATTTTTGGGATCGCCTACAATCGCGACGCGAATGCCGAGCCGTTCGCTGGTGGCGCGCTCGGGAACGGTCTCCGCAGTGTAGTCGGTACCCTTGGCATGAACGTCGGGACGAAGCTCCTCAAGAAGAGGCGCGACATCAGGTTCCGTGAAGATCACGACGTAGTCGACGTCGCGTAATGCCGCGACCAATTGAGCGCGAGCTTGCTCGTCGAGGACGGGGCGACCCGGACCCTTCAGGCAGGCCACACTGGCATCGGCATTCACGGCGACGAGGAGGATGTCGCCTTCGCGCTTGGCACCGGATAGATAACGGACGTGGCCGACATGGAGCGTGTCGAAGCAACCGTTGGCGAGCACGACGCACTTGCCTTCGCGCTTGAGACGCGCAACGAGTGCTATTGCGGATTGTCGGTCGATGATCTTGCTCTGAGCGGAGCGCATGAGTCAGGAAGTCGTCTCCGAAGCGGCGGCGCGTATGGCGGACAGCAGTTCGTCACGGGAAATGGTCGCGGTGCCGCGCTTCATGACCACCAATCCACCGGCGATATTGGCGATGTGTGCCGCTTCGATGGCGGAGGCGCCGCTCGCCAACGCCAGGGTATAGGCCGCGAGCACGGTGTCTCCCGCGCCGGTGACATCGACCGCCTGATTGCTGCCATGGACGGAAAGATGGACAGTGGAACGGTCTGGTTCAAACAACGCCATACCGTCTTTCCCACGGGTCACAACGAGGGAGCGGAGCTTCATTTCTTTGAGTGTGGCCCGGCCGCATCGTTCGAGAGCAAGCTTATCGCGGCCGATGGAGGTGTGGTGAAGGGCCTCGAGTTCGGCCTCGTTGGGGGTGGCGTTCGTGATTGCGGCGCGGCGATAGGCCGTCAACTGATAGCGCGAATCGAGACTGACGGGAATGTCGCGCTTCAGGGCAGCGGTCACAGCACGGATGGAGGCGGGTGTGACGACGCCGAAGCCGTAGTCGGAGATGGCGAAAGCATCGGCAGATTTGATTTTCGCCTGTGCCAGCGACTGGATTTTGTGTAGGTCGGAATCGGCAGGCGGCGTGGCCGGCTCGTAGTCCACCCGGAGAACCTGCTGTGCGACGGTGTGCGTCCAACCGGCAAGGAAGCGCGTTTTCGTGGGGGTTGTCCTGCCTTTGACGCGCAGGATCCCGGAGACGTCGACTTTTTTGTGCCGGAAATAGTCGATCAAGCTTCCCCCGGGAGAGTCGTCTCCGACGATCGAAAGGGGTACGACTCGGGCGCCGAGGGCGGCGAAGTTGTTGGCGGCATTCGCTCCCCCGCCGGGGACAATTTCAGTTTGGCGATGACGCAGGATCAATACGGGGGCTTCGCGGGAGACACGCGTAATATCGCCCGACTGGAAGGAATCGGCGACAAAGTCGCCGAGCACGACGACGCGCTTGCCTTCGAAGCGGTCGACGCACTCCGCCAGGGACAGCAGGTCCACCGAGGCGGAATCGTGCGGCTTTTTCCCTGTTTCTCTCATTCGAATCAACCTTCGAACCAAACGCAAAACATACGAAATTATGTGGTCTCAGGCAAGCCGGGCGAACTAAGCCGTGGGAATTGCCGAGATCTCCTTCCGCAAGGCTGCCTCCACCATGGCCGGCGTGACCGACGTCATGCAGCGATGATCCGTGGGGCAGCGCCTGAGAAAACAGGGGCTGCAGTAGGGTTTCTGCTGCACGATGCTCATGCGAGGAGTGACGGGAGCGGTCCCCAGGGGGTCGGTCGGGCCAAACACAGCGACAACCGGCAACCCAACCGCCGCGGCGACGTGCATCGCGCCGGAATCGTTGCCGAGAAAGAGATGGCACTGCGACAAGAGCGCAGGTAATTCGGCCATGGAGGTTTTCCCGGTGAGATCGACGGGCGGACGACGAAGGTTCTGCGTAATGGCTGCCGACACTGGCAGTTCTTGCGGTGTGCCGAACAAAATGATGTCGGCATCGAGTTGGGAAACAAACTCGTTGAGGGCCTGGGCAAAACGGTCCGGCGGCCAACACTTTGCCGAACCGTAGGACGCCCCGGCGCCAACGGCAATACGAAATGCATTGGCGCGCGAGCCGGCTTCCACGAGTTTCTGCATGGCACGGTGTTTACTGGAATCAGGGACGCGGAGCGCAATGTGTCGTTCCTCTTCGTAGCGGTCCATCCAGGCGGCGCGCTTCAGGAGTTCGAGATAGTAGAACTTCTCGTGTGAAGGAATCTCGCCGGGTTTTGGGACGGCTATGGCTTGCGTCAAGAGAAGGCTGCGGCCATCTCGGGCATAGCCGATGCGCTTCGGAATGCCGGCGCGCCAGACAAGCCATGCGGCGTCGAAGGCATTCTGCAGGAGCAGCGCGACATCGAAATTGTGTGAGCGCAGTTCCGCGGCCAGCGCTTCCCTTCCGCGGAAACCCTGGTGCGGGCCTTTTGTGTCGTAGCTGATCAGCTCATCGCAGACACCCTGGTCGCGATAGAGGTCTACGACAGAAGGCCGCGCTACAAGGGAGATGTGCGCGTCCGGGAAGCGCCGGCGAACCGCGTGAAGCGCCGGGAGCGCCATGATGGCGTCGCCGACCCAGTTGGTCGCGCGGATCATGATCTTCATACCACGGCCATCCTGGCGGCCATCTTCTCGCGAAGCAGTTCGAGGAACACCGGCTCCTTGGCGAGTTCGAACTCGATGACCGCGGCATACACGGGGATTTCGGAAAACGTGACACCAGCGAGATTCTGCAGATCCTTCTCGGTGGTTAGCAGCGCCTGGGCACCGGATTGGCGCGCGGCGGAGCAAAGTTCAGAAACATCGCGCCGGTCGTAGCGGTGATGATCAGGAAACTCGCACTGGCTGGCGAGAGGGAGGCCCCAATTCTGCAGGTCGCGGAAGAACGCCTTGGGATTGCCTATTCCGCAGAAGGCGTAGAAGGGGCCCGGACCGATTTCCTCGGTGGGCAAGGTCTGGTTACTGGAAGCGAAACGGCGAAAACCGAGGAGGCGCGTCGCGGCAGAGAAGACGGGGTAGTTCTGGAAACGCTCGATGGCGGCACTGGTTCCGGGCACGGTTTCCGCGCGTGTGAAGACGAGAATGTCAGCGCGGGCCATTGCGGAAATGGGTTCCCTGAGGCGGCCGGTCGGCAGCATGACCTGGCGAGCCAGAGGTTGGGATGCGTCCATGAGAAGAATGTCCACGTCGCGGGAGAGTTGGAGGTGCTGGAAACCGTCATCTAGAAGGAACAAGTCGACATTCGGTTCGAGTTGCTTGCCATTGGCGAAGCGATCCGGCCCAACACCGAAGAGCACCCTATTCCTGAGGCGATCTTTCATCAACTCAACTTCGTCACTCGTTCCGCCCGAGCCTTTATAACCACGGCTGAGGATGGCGACGCGCTTGCCCTCGGTGAGGAAACGCTCGGCGAGCCAAATCACCATGGGCGTCTTGCCCGTTCCGCCGACCGTGAGATTGCCGACGCTGATCACGGGGCGATTCAGACGCTTCGGCTTCAAGGTGCCGCGCGCATAGAGCGACGCTCTGGCGCGCGCAATCCTTCCGTAGAGCACCGAGAGCGGCCAAAACAACAGCCGCAACAGCGGCGGCAGATTCATCGCGGGTTCCCGTCCAAGGTCCGAGAAACTTCCCGCAGAGCACGACCCAAGGCACCGCGGCTATTTTCGACAAGAGCTTTTGCCGAGTCGCCCATTTGCTTCATTCGTTCCGGATGCTTGAGCAATTCAATCCAAGAGACGCCGGCGTCTTCGGGGCTACCCACCTGGATGGCGGCACCTGCTTCGAGAAAGCGGGTAGCGACGGCGGCGAAATTCTCCATCGACGGCCCGAAGACCGGCACTTTGCCGAAGGCGGCGGGTTCGAGGATGTTGTGCCCACCGGCATCGACCAACGAACCGCCGACGAACGCACCGTCGGCGAGGCGGTAGAGGGAGGCCAACTCGCCGATACTGTCGAGCAGGAGCACACTGGCGTCATCGGGAATAATGCTGACCTTGTTACCGTTGGGATTGAAGCCCGGGCCCGGGACGGACAGCTCGGAACGACGGACGTACTTGCGATGCGACTCGTCAATGAACTCGGCGGCCGCGCCGAAACGCTCGGGCTTGCGGGGAGCGAGCACGAGGAGAGCTTTCGGGAAATCCCCTTGAACAACACCGAAGGCAATCAGTGTGAGCGGTTCTTCGGTGGCGACGACGCTTCCGGCAACGATGATGGGCCAACGCTGTTTGCGCTGGCACTCGTCCGCGAGCCACTGCGAAAGCTCGGTGGGCTCCGGCAAGCTCATGTCATATTTCAGATTGCCGCTGACCTGCACGCGAGCGGGAGGCGCGCCCAGGGCCCGGATGCGTTCGGCATCGGTTTCCGTCTGCATCAAGTACGCAGAGGCATTTTGTAGAGCTGACGCGAGGAAGGGCCGCAGATAGAACCCGAAGAGTCCCAGATATTTCTGGAAGCGAGCGAAGGAGCGGCCGGAGATGCGTCCGCTGACGAAGACGACAGGAACAGAGCGGCGATTCGCCTCGCGCAAAAAGTTGGGCCAGATTTCGGTTTCGAGAACCAGAACAAGTGCGGGCCGGACCGCGTCGAGGGCGCGGCGCACGGAGAAGGCCCAATCGAACGGGAAATAGATGAAGGCGTCGGCAGAGGGCATGCGTTCTTTGGCCAGGGAAAATCCAGTCAACGTGGTTGTGGAGACGACGACGGGGCGCTGAGGATACTCTTCCTTGAGCTGCTTGACGAGAGCAACACCGGAAAGCGCTTCGCCGACAGAGACCGCGTGGATCCAGATCGCCCCTTGCCGCTGGCGCGGCAGTTTTTCGAGGCCGGGGAAGGAAAAACCAAAGCGCTCGCCAAGATTGGTAAGGTACTTGCCGTAACGCAAACCCTGAATCAGCCAGTAGGGTGACGTGAGCAGGACCGCCAGGCCCATCAATACGCTGTAAACAAAATACACTCGGTTTATGACTCCGGTCTGTTCCGGTATTTGTGATCACCGACGTCTCCGGCTGAAGGGCAACCCCTGAACGGCCCGCCGGAATCGAAGGCACAGGAATGCAAACAGTTTTATTATAGCCTTATGCGAATTCTTCTTGCTTGCCTTCTGTCGCTTGGCACGGTCTATTTGCTGTCCGCACAATCCACAAGTCAAACTCCAGCAGCACAACACGCGTCGGCACGGGATTCGCACGAAGGAATCACCATCAGCGTCGATCCGTGGACGACGGCCAGCCGGTACAAGGACAAGTTCCCGAAAAAGTCGCCATTTTCGGGCGGAGTCATAGCGATTCACATTCGCATCCAGAACGACAACGACCAGGGAATCCGCGTCAGTCCGGAGAGCATCCGGCTGCTGGTACAAATCGACGAAGAGAACCGGCAGGAGCTGCAACCGCTCGGACCGGATGATGTGGCAGACGACGTGTTGCTGAAAGACAACGGAAAAGATCCAACGTCGCGGCGCAATCCTCTGCCGATTCCGGTGGGAAAGCCGCGACCTTCTCGAGACGCGAACTGGACCGCGATGCGGGACGCTTGCCAGAATGCAGCGATTCCCAGCAAGGTGATCGGCGGGCACAGTTTTGTGGAGGGATTGGTGTATTTCAACCTGCGGGGCGAAGTGGACCTGCTACAGACGGCGAGACTGTACCTCCCTTCCTTGACGACGATGGGGAGCAACCAACCGATTTCGTATTTCGAGATCCGGCTGGGAAAAGACGCGGAAAACTGATTTTTCTGCAAAAGGGCAAAAAAGTTTCCACACCTGCTCGGGCGTGCAGTTTGCCGGGTTATTCATCGTCGGCTAACATGGAACGTCGACACTTTTAGACTCACAACACAAACTCCATGCAACAATTTCTGGACAAACTGAATCCCGAACAGCGTCTTGCGGCCGAAACGACCGAAGGCCCCGTATTGATACTTGCGGGGGCGGGAACGGGCAAGACGCGCGCCATCACATTTCGCATGGCGAATCTGATTTCGAAGGGAACGCCGGCCGACCACATCTTGGCGGTGACCTTCACGAACAAAGCGGCCGAGGAGATGCAGACGAGGGTGACCGACCTTCTGCTGCGCGCGGGAGTGCCACCGGCACGGCCTTGGATCTCCACGTTTCATTCGCTCTGTGCGCGACTGCTGCGAAGAGAAGCCGCAGCGGCGGGATTGCCGAAGGATTTCGCGATCTACGACGACGAGGATCAACTGGCGGCGGTCAAGCTGGTGATGGGCCGGCTGAAGATCGACGATGACGCGCTGACGCCACGCAACGTATTGAGCCGCATCAGCTATGCGAAGAATCAGGCGCAGTCTCCGCAAGAGATGCGAGCGGAGGCGTTCGGCCCCGATACGCGAAAGACCGCGGACATCTACGCCGGGTACCAAGACATTCTGAAACAAAGCAGAGCGGTGGATTTCGACGACCTGCTGCTGCGGTCGGCGCGTTTGTTGCGGGAGAATCCGCAGGTACGGGAGCGGTGGCGCGCGCGATTCGCGTATGTCCACGTGGACGAGTATCAGGACACGAACAGGGTTCAATACGACCTGCTCCGGCTGTTGACGAACGAGCGGCAGAACGTGTGCGTGGTGGGCGATGAAGACCAGTCCATTTACCGTTGGCGCGGAGCCGACGTTTCGATTCTGCTCAGTTTTTCGCGAGATTATCCGTCAGCAAAGGTGGTGCGCCTGGAGCGAAACTACCGGTCGACGCAGACGATTCTGGACGCGGCTGCCGCCGTGGTTTCAAACAACCCGGACCGCCTGGGGAAGAACCTGCGAGCTGAAAATGCCAAGGGGGCGAATCTGCGCTACTTTGAGGCTCGCGACGCGCAGGCAGAGGCGGAATTTGTTGCCGGGGAAATCGACCGCGTTCTGACCGACGACCCCGATCAGACCTGCGCGGTGGAATACCGGACGAACTTCCAGTCGCGGGCGTTTGAAGAGGTTTTCCGGCGACGCGGACTGCGCTACAAGCTGGTGGGCGGATTCAGTTTTTACAACCGCGCGGAAGTGAAGGATGCGCTCGCTTACGTGCGGCTGGCGCTGCATCCCGAGGACGACATTTCCCTGCTCCGAGTGCTGAATGTTCCGGCGCGCGGAATTGGCAAGACGACGGTGGACGCGCTGCGGGAAATCGCCGAGCGGGAGAAATTGTCGCTTTGGGATGCGATCGAGTCGTTGATGACGAATCCCGCATCGACACGGGCAGTGGCGCCGGTGCGCGCGTTCCGGGAACTGATCCAGAAGGCCGGAGAAGCCTATACGACCAAGGAGCCGGCGGAGTTTCTGCACTTCCTGCTGGAAGAATCGAGTTACATGACGATGTTGCGCGACCGGAATACGCCGGACGACGTGGCGCGGCTGGAGAACCTGGAGGAACTGGTGCGGGCGGTGGCGGAGAGCCAGGAGGCAGGCGAGTCGTTCACGGATTTTCTGGATGCCGCAGCGTTGGTGAGCGATGCGGATATGTATGAAGACAAGCCGGGCGCGACGCTGATTACTCTGCACAGCACGAAGGGCCTGGAATTTGACCATGTGTTCCTGACCGGAATGGAAGACGGCATTTGCCCACACAGCCGCTCGATCAACGAAGACAAGGGGATCGAGGAGGAGCGGCGGCTGGTGTACGTGGGCATGACACGGGCCCGCAAGACGCTGACGTTAACGCGCGCCTTATATCGACGCATTTTTGGTAACGAGCAGCAGATGCGCGCTTCGATGCCCAGCCGGTTCCTTGGCGAGATACCCAGCGAGTTGGTGGATACGGCGCCAGGGTCGATGGCGGAGATGGGCCAGACACGCCGATACGAGCCGGACCCGGAGTATTCCTATTCCGCGGAGGAGTTTCTGCGGCGCGTACGAGGCGGACCGGCGCCAGGGCAACGGACGCCCCCGCGCAGAACGTCAACACCTACACCGTCGTTCGGGCGATCGTCGATCAAGCGCGGCGCCAACGCGGACCCGTTGCTTGGGCAGAAAGTTCGTCATCCGGAATACGGAGTCGGGACCGTGGTGGGGGTTGAAGGCGAAGACGACGACCGCCGCGTGAGTGTGAGTTTTCCGGGACGAGGCACCAAGAAGTTTATCGAGCGCTACGCGCAACTCCAGCAGATCTAAGCTCCTGCGGACTTGGGGCCTGGCAATGCTGCGGCCTTACCCATAATCGAACCGGTTGCCCGCTACTATTGGACGACTTGGATCTTGTCGGGCGGCGCTGGCGCTTCCGGCTGTAGCTTCAGCACGTCGATGGTGAGGGCCGGCCGGAGAGCGAGCATGGAGCCGTCGGGGTTCGGCGCGAGACTGGTGACGCTCGGGTATTCGTTGGCTGCCATTGGTTGGCCGTAGGGCCGAACTACATCAAAAGAGCCGACGGGATTGCCGGCGGGATCGAGCACCATCATGCCGAGCGACCGCATATCGACGCAGTACAGGTTGCCGGCCGGATCCAAGGCGAAAGAGACGGGGCTGCGGTCGTTGCCAAAGGGCCAGACTCCCTTGGAACTACCGTCCAGATCGAAAAATTGGAAGCGGGCATTGCCTTTGTCGAGCACAAAGAGCATGCCGTGGTGTAGAGCGATGTCGCACGGATCGAGAAGTTCGCCCGAAGCCGTGCCGCGCGAGCCAATCGTTTGCAGGTATTGTCCGTCAAGCGAATACACCTGAATGACATCCTGATAATGGTCCGCGACATAGAGCTTCCGGGCCGTCTTATCAACGGCCAATCCGAAAGGGATGTAGAGCTCCGGGCCGCCAATGGTGCGCAGGTAGTGGCCGTCGGGCCGAAAGACGTTGACCATACCGCGAAGGGGCTCGCTGACATAGATGTTGTCGTCGGCGTCGACGGCGATATACGTGGGAAAGGTCATGCGCTGAAAATGGTCGCCGTTGATCTGCGAGCGCTTGCCGGCCTTGAGGTCGAAGACGTGAACCAGGGAGAGGAAAGGATCGGTGACCAGAATTCTGCCTTGAGAATCGGTGACCATGCGGAAGGGGATCTGTTGGGTCAGTCCTCCGGAGAGGCGGTCGATGCGGGACTCTTGAAAATTATGCGGATCGAACGTCCGCACGGTGGTGATTTGGGTGGTCGAAGCCGTGCCCGGCTCTGGGGACGCTTGTCCGCGGGCAGGCGGGACTTGCGCGGCAACAATCGGCAGTAATAGGACGGTGCTCCACGCCCTCAATCGATAGGTATAGCTCAAGCCGCCCTCCTGCTATGGGATATTCTGCAATTTTGAGTTCAGCGAAACCAGACAGGCATCCCCGGCGCTTCGAACCAGGGCGGGAGCGACCGCTCAAGACGGAATGTATACCGCAGCAGTCTGGATTGCAATCCCCCGAGAGTACAGGCGTGCATCAGCGATGAGGGGATTCTCGCGGTTGGGCGAGAGGGCCTTGGTTGCGCGGCGCGGGAACTCGCGATAAAGTGAGGCGCTATCATTCCTACATTTCGTGCCCGCCCCGAACCAGGTACTGTGCACGTGCGGACGCGACCGGAGAGCGTGGGTGGACCCTCAATTACTGCGATGTAAGAACATCGATCAGTTGATCTCAGACGCAGAACACCCCGAACGAAGACTGAAGAAAACACTGGGTTGGATCAGCCTGACGGCGCTGGGCATTGGCGCGATTATCGGGACGGGCATCTTCGTGCTGACCGGTACGGCTGCGGCGGGCGAGGAAGTGCTGGTGCCTTCGATCCTGAAAGCTCCGGTGCTGGATGTGCTTCTGCATGGAACGCACGCGCTGGGAGCCGGGGGCAGGCCCGGCGCGGGCCCGGCCATTGCCGTGTCGTTCTTTCTGGTGGCGATCGTGTGCGGCTTCGCGGGGCTGTGCTATGCGGAGCTGGCGTCGATGATTCCGATCGCCGGTAGCGCGTACACGTACACGTACGCGACGATGGGCGAACTGGTGGCGTGGATTATCGGTTGGGACCTGATCCTGGAATACGCCGTATCGAACATGGCGGTGGCGGTCGGCTTCTCAGCGTACATCAACAGTCTGCTGAGCACGTTTGGAGTGCAGTTGCCGGAGTCGCTCAGCACGCCGGCGTACCAGCCGGGGACAGGGTGGCTACCGCACTTCAACCTGGTGGGATTTCTGATTGTGATGATGCTGACGGTTCTGCTGGTCACGGGGATCAAGGAATCAGCGACGTCGAACAGCATCATGGTCGGGATCAAGCTGGTGGCCATTTTCATCTTCATCGTGTTCGCGTCGAAATACATTAATCCGATCAACTGGAAGCCCTTTGCGCCAAACGGATTCCAGGGAATCCTGACTGGCGGAGCGATTGTGTTCTTCAGCTATATCGGGTTCGACTCCGTTTCGACCGCCGCGGAAGAGTGCAAGAATCCAAAACGCGATCTTCCGCTGGGGATCATGGCTTCCCTGCTGGTTTGCGCGGCGTTGTATGTGGGAGTGGCCGTGGTGCTCACGGGAATCCAGCCGTATCACATCTTCAAGGGAGATGCGGCGCCGGTGGCGACCGCGTTGCACAACATCGGGCTGGACAAGTTGCAGCGTTGGGTGACGATCGGGGCGCTGATGGGGATGATCTCGTCGTTGCTGGTCTACCAATATGGGCAAGCGCGCGTGTGGTTTGCGATGTCGCGGGATGGGCTGCTGCCTTCGGCGTTCTCCCGGGTTCACCCCAAGTTCCGTACGCCCCACTTCGCGACGTGGGTGGCGGGATTTGTGGTGGGCGTCCCCGCAGGGATTTTTGACATTGGCACTCTGGCGGACCTTTCGAATATCGGGACGCTGTTCGCGTTCGTGCTGGTGGCGGCGGCGGTCCTAGTGCTACGGAAGACGC
>Ga0335085_10015361_pt1 | contig 11112 bp, 13 predicted proteins | sample Lox_Sample_45_FD_206712 | JGI IMG/M metagenome (GOLD analysis project Ga0335085, IMG submission 206712) | Soil microbial communities from Loxahatchee National Wildlife Refuge, Florida, United States - Lox_Sample_4.5 | ecosystem: Environmental > Terrestrial > Soil > Wetlands | place: USA... | reverse complement strand
GCTTTCGACCGAGCCGGCCGAGATCAACGCAACCGCGCGCGAGCGAAGCATTGCTATCGTCTCGGCTGCGGTCACGTCTGACGATGAGCTCGAGGAGGCAATGCGCCAGCTCACCGCGAAACAGGCTCAAGTGGTCGTTATCATCGAAGAAACACTGCTGTTCTCGGCTCGAGCCAAGGTTGCGGCGCTTGGCGTCAAATTCGGCTTGCCAACACTGTTCAGTTGGCCTGATGCCGCCATAGCCGGCGGATTGCTCGGCTACGGGGTCGATCTGCACGCCAATTTTCAGAGAGCCGCAACACTCGCGGCGAGGATTCTCAAGGGCGCCAAGCCAGCGGATATTCCGTTCGAGTTTCCGTCCAAACTGAGCATGGTGCTCAACCTCAAGACCGCGAAGGCCCTCAACCTCACCGTGCCGCAATCACTTATTGTCCAGGCCGATCAGGTGATCGAATGAAGCGGCGAGATTTCATCGCGGGCGCGGGGGCGATGGCCGCATTGCCACTTGCGGATTCCGTCCGTGCGCAGAGTGGTGTCGCGGTGCGGCGTCCGCTGATCGCTGTCATTGATCTCCAGGAAGCGTTGGCGGTCCACGAGCCGATGGATTCCTTTATCGAGGCGCTCGCCGGCTTCGGCTATATCGACGGCGAGACGGCGACGATCCTAATCCGCTATGTCGCAGGAAAAATTCCTGCGTTACCGGCCATCGCGAATGAGGTGGCGCGGTTAAAGCCGGATATCGTCGTGTGTGATACCGCTAGCCCGATCAAGGCCGCCGAGGCGGCAATGCCGGATATACCGATTGTCGGGGTCACGATGAGTTATCCGGTCGAGCAAAAGCTGATTGCGAGCTTCGCGCATCCCGGCGGTCATCTCACCGGATTGGCTGCCGCGGTGGAAGAACTCGACACCAAGCTTCTGGATCTGAGCTTGCGCGCCGTTCCGGCCGTGAAGACCGTCGGTCTTCTGATGAATCCGAGCGCCAATCTCAGCGAGATCGAACATACCGCCTATCAAGCGGCTACGACCACGCGTGGCTTGGGCTTCCACGCTGCGGCAGCTGCGAGCCCCGAGAAAATCGGCGACGCGATTGCTTCGCTTGCAGATGCGGGCGTTCAGCTTCTTCTGGCTCAGGAGAATGCGATGTTTCTTGTCGAGCGAGAGCGCATTGGGGCGGTGGCGATAGCGCATCGCATGCCCGTGATATCGACGCAAACCGCCGGGCTTATCGAACAAACGGGCTACTTGCTGACTTACGGCGTAGAAGCGACCGGGAACTACCGCCGGGCGGCCAGCTTCGTCGACAGGATCCTGAAGGGCGCGAAGCCGGCGGATTTACCCGTGGAATTCCCGGCCAAGCTGGTTATGTCGCTCAATCTCAAGACAGCTCAGGCGCTCGGTCTTCAGTTGCCGCAGGAGCTGCTCAATATCGCCGATCGGGTGGTCGAGTGAGACGGAGCGATCTCCTCAGCGATATCAGCCGCTTCGCCTGAACGCAGCAACCGGCCTTGGCGATCGTATTCTCTCGCTAGCTCCAGGGCTGCTTCGCGTGCGCTTTCATCGGAAATAGTGCGCGCAAGCTCGCGATAGCGAAGCGCGCGCTGGCGAAAGATGTTTCCCATAGACTGTCCCCCGATCGAGAGGCCAGCATCGGACAGCAATGGTTAACGATTCGTAAACCGTCGATGACCCGACAGGAGGGAGAAGAAAATTCGGCGGGCGTATCAGATTTCGATCAGGACGTAGTCGTGATCGACCGACACCGGGAAGGTCTCGGCCACGTAGGGGCCCTTCGTCAGTTGCGCGCCGCTTTCGACCATCGCGGGATAGTTTCTCGCTTTCAGGGTCGTCGGATCGCACCACGCCTCGCCCGTGTGCAGATCGAACTGCCAGCCATGCCAGGGACAGCGCAGCATGAGCCGATCGGCGGCGAGCTTATAGGTGCCGGGCTCGGTGACGTCCGCCGGGCGAACGATGCTGCCGCGGCATAGCGACCCGCCGGCATGGGGACAGCGGTCGAAAAAGGCGAAATAGCTCCCGCCAACGTTGAATATTGCGATGTCGCGGCCTTTGACCGTGACCAGCTTGCTGCTGCCCGGCGCGATCTCGCCGACCGTCGCCACGACGTGGCGCGTCATCTAGCCGAGCCCGTAAAGCCTGGCGGCGTTTTCGGAGAAGAGCTGCCGCTTTTGCGCGTCGGTCAGCTTCACCTTGAACACCGTGTGCGGATCGTCGAAATCCCAATGCGGATAGTCGGTCGAGAACAGCAGCCGGTCCCAGCCGATCCAATCGAAGAGGTGAATCAGATCAGCCGGGTTCTCCGGCTCCTCGATCGGCTGCGTCGTGTACCAGATATGCTCGCGGATATATTCGGACGGCGGCCGCTTCACATGCGGAACCTCGTCGCGCATTTTTGCCCAGTGCCGGTCGAGCCGCCATGACAGGGCCGGCACCCAGCCGAAGCCGCCTTCGATGAGCACCACTTCGAGCGACGGGAACTCCTCGAACACGCCTTCGAGGACGAGGCTCGTCACCAGCCCCTGCATCGATTGAACATTGTTGTGATGTTCCTCGATATAGAAGGAGGGCGAGCCCGACGCGGTCGACGTATGACCGTTGACGCCCGAGACATGCAGCCCGATCGGCAGGCCATGCTCGACCGCAGCGCGATAGATCGGCCAATAGCGCCGCCGGCCGAGCGGCTCGTCGGACCGCGGCGGCAGTGAGATCTGGATGAAATCGGGGTTGCCGGCGTGGCGCTCGATCTCCTTGATCGCCGCTTCCGGCCATTCCTGCGTCACGGCGATCGAGCCCTTGAGGCGCTTGTCCCGGCCGGTCCAATGCTCGAGCTGCCATTCGTTGAGCGCCGCGGACAGCGCCGCGCCGAATTCGAGATTGCGTTGCGAATTGCCGTTCGGCCGGAGCGGCTGCAGCACGCCGAAGGCGACGCCGTTCGGATCGAGATGCTGCTCCTGCATGAACGGCAGATGCGAGCCGGGCAGGCCTCCATTGGGCGGCCAGGCATCGGCGCGCGAGACCGCCGGCTGCATGCGTGGATGCGAGAGCGTCTTGGCGAGACCCTGGCGGACGAGTTCGCCATAGGTGACGATGTGCTGCTGCCAGCGCTTGCTCAGCCACGGATTGAGATCGCTGAGCGATCCCATCGTCGGATGGATATCGCAGTCGATGACCGTGAGGCGGGTCTCGGCTTTCGGGTTGCGCTCGAGAACGTCGATAGTCACGACAGGCGCTCCTTCTCCATCGGTTGCAGCGTTTCGGCAAGGCGCGGATAGGTTTCGAGGGGATTGTCGACGAGGATGCGCCGGGCCCGTGCGCCGGATATCTCCGGCGGCAAGGCCGCGCCGCCCTCGAACTGCCAATGCGGGTAATCGGTCGAGAACAGCAGCAGCCGGTCCGATCCCATTTGCTCGAGCACGCGCACGAGCTGCTCGGCGCGCGGCGGCGCATCGACGGGCTGGAGCGTGAAGCGGATATGGTCGCGCACGATCGCGGCGGGCGGCCGGTCGACCCAGGGGATTTCCATGCGCACGCCGCGCCACGTCTTCTCGAACCGCCACAGACAAGCGGGCAGCCAAGTGAAGCCCGATTCGATGAAGACGGCTTTGAGCTGCGGGAATTTGACGAACACGCCTTCGGCGACGAGGCTCAAGAGCGCGCTCTCGAATGCGCCGGCATAGCTCACATAATCTTCGAGATAATAAGACGGCCAGCCGCCCGGGGTCGGCGCGTGCCGGTAATTGCTGCCGGCATGAATGCCGATCGGCAGGCCATGGCGCTCGGCAGCGCGATAGATCGGCCAGTAATGGCGGCGGCCGAGCGGCATTTCATCGCCCGCGAGCATCAGCACCTGGACAAAGCGCTTGTCCTCGGCGCGGCGCTCGATCTCCTCGACCGCGAGCTCGGGATTCTGCGTCGGGATCACGATCGAGGCGCGAAAGCGCGGCTCGCGGTCGAGCCATTCCTTGGCCAGCCAGTCGTTAATCGCGCGGCAGAACGCAGCGCCCATATCCTCGCTGTGGAGGACCTGGCCGGCATGGAGACAATTGAGGATCGCAATCCGCGAGCCGAAAGCATCGAGCGCTTGCCGGCGCGTTTGCTCGAGATCGCCGCCCGGCGGTCCTTTCGCTGGCCGCCAATCGGCCCGCGCCGACAGCGGCGCGCCCGGCGGGTAGGAGGTCAGATCGAGATTGAGCCGATCGATGCCGCGCGTGACGATCGCCTCTTGCCAATATTCGTGGAAATAGGGCAGTAGCGCCTTCGTCGAGGGCACCGCCGGATGAACGTCGCAGTCGATGGCATCTTGCGTCGGGAGGTACATGCGGCGATCTTGCGCCTTTCGAGAGATCATCGTCCGGTCCACGCGCTGATTGTGCGTGCGCAGCTTGAGCGGAGCAAGTAGGCGTCGGACCAGCCAGAAGTTACAGCTCCGCTCGCGTTTGACGCGGCGCCTTTCTTACGTACGAAGGATTTCCGCTTGCATCGCGCGCGCGGATCGTGCCAGGATTTTGACACACAAAAAACAAGTTCATTCGCGGCAGCCACTCGGATGCGGGCTGTCGCCGGTTTGCACCGCTTCCTTAAAAGAAGGAATTGGCCGATGTCCAAAATCCGGCAAGCTGCTCCGAACCTTGACGTGATCCAAACGCTCGCCTTCGGCGGGCTGATCACGCTCGTCGGTTTTGTCACTTATCTGAGAGTGTAACGAGCCGACATCCGCTTTCAGCGCTCTGCTTTTCTCGGCGCAGATCGCTCCGCGGATTTTTCTCCATCGCATATCCGTTCTCCTCGGCGTGTCTGCCGAAACGGATCCTTGTGCCCTGCTTTTCAGGATGAGTGGGAATGGCGAAGTACTGGTGCCGCTTTTTCGATCGCAACGAACAGTTGGTGAAGGCCGAGCGCCTGATCGCGCTCGACGACGACAATGCCATCGCAAACGCGCGCGGCGCGGCGCCATTGGGCACGGTATGCTTTCAGGTGTGGCGCAACGTCAATTTCGTCCATGAAGAGAATGTCGCCCTGCGCCGGGCCGCGGAAAGAGCGTCTCATCCAGCGCGGTCTTCGGACTGGGTGATCGGCACGGCGCTCAGCGGCATCGCGCGGCTGTCGTCGGGACGGACATGACCGGCCAGGAACAAGTATGCGGCGCGGATCGCTATTGGTGCTGACGCCTGAAAGCAATTCCAATGGCGGCGAGAACCGAGAGGGCGGCCGCGCCGAATAGCATCTGGTCGCGCTGCGCTTCCTGCCCCGCCATTGTGGCGACGGCGTCCCAGGAGCGACCGACCGTCTCGGAAGCGGCCTTGGCGGCCTCCGCCGACTGTGCCGCAACGCGCTCACCAACCTCGCTCATCCGATCGCGCGTATCGTGTACGAGCACTCGCGAGGTCGCCATGAACCGCTCGCTCTGCTGTTGGACAGCATCCGCTGTCGCATAGCCCCACGACTTTGCGGTACTCGCGGCGGCCTCAGCGGCGCTTGTCACCTGCGATCCGAACTGGGCCACAACGCCATCGGCGGTCCCGGTTGGCTGCGTTTTGGCCAAGCTGACGATGCCGAGCCCAATGAGCAAAGCTGACACGGGCGGGTGCCGCAGGAAATGCCAGGCAAGGCCCGCACCGATCGACAAGGTGGCCGCCGGGTTGGCGAAGGCGCGCGCTTTTGCATCTGCGAGTAAACGGCTGGCGGCGTCGCGCGCGACATCGGTGGTCTTGCGAACGAGGTCGTCTTTCTCTTGCCAGAGCTCGGCTTTGAACGCTGCTACTCGTTCCGGTGAACGAACGGCCTCAAGGCTCTCACGGAGCCGCTGACGCGATTGGGCGACCTCGGCTTCGAGCTCGATCACGGAAGCTTTCATGGCACAACCGGCGTGTCGGCGCGTTGCATGGGAGCGTCGTCAGCTTGTCCCCCATTTTGCTGCGTGCGCGAGTCGCTCTGGGAAGCGTCGTGATCGGCAAGGGCGCCCGTAAAGGAAGTGGCTACCTCATTGACCATCTCTTTCACGCCGGAACGGTTGAAGCCGCGCTTTTCGACAGCATTCAGCAGCTCGCTGCCAGCGACGCCCGTGGCCCGCGCGACACGGTCGCTCGCTGCGCGCGCGGAATCCGCCAAGCGATCGCGCGCCGGCCCAATGACGCGCTCCTCCGCCGCGGTCGCGGGAAGCAACGCCGCAAGGGCGAGACCCGCACCAATGCCGAGAGCGGCGATCGCAAGGGGCTGGTCACGCACCATGTCGTTGCCTTGGCTCCAGGCGCGGTCGGCCTGCTCTTTGATCTGCGAGGAACCCTGCGCGATCGTGTCTTGAGCGCTCTTCAAATAGTGCGAGGCCGTATCAAGATAAGAGCCCGCCGCATCTTTAGCCTGTTGCATAGCGGCGGTGGTTCCTTTCCAAGCCTCTTCGGTAGCATGGGCGATCGCGTCACCTCCTTGCTCGCCTGCGCGACGCAATGCGCCCTCGGCGAGCCCCTCGCCGGCGCTGCGCAAGCCCTCTGAACCGGATGCTGCTCCGCTGGAGTAAGTGTTCTCCTTCGGGCGCGAGCCGCCGCTGCGCAAGAGAAGTGCAACACCGGCGCCGAGCAGCAGAAGTCCTTCCGGATTGCGGCGCACGGCCCGCGTTAGCCAGTCCGCACCATTCCAGCCAAACGGCCCGAACGAATTATTATTCATGACAGTTGCTCCTTAGCCGTCTTGATGTCGCGATTGACGTTTTTGATGGTTCTATCGGGTGTGACCGCCTTATCGAGTGACGTGCGCCCCTTTATGAACAGCGCCGCGCCGATCAAGGTTACGCCAGCCGCGACAATGAAACATGACCAATAGGCAGCGAGGCCTGCTGCCTCGGTCAAGACACAGGCGATGCCGGCCAGGAAAAAGAAGACGACGAAGAAGCCGCTCGCTGCAGCGGCACCCATCCAGGCGCCGGCGGCCATCTTCGCGGCGATCCCGGCAGCGATCTCGGCAGCCGCGAGGCGGATTTCTTTCTCGATGAGATCCGAGCAACGCTCGAAAATCTCACTAATCGCTCCCGTGATCGAGATTGGTTTGCCGGAGGATGCGTCGGGCACGGGAGGATCCTTCCACCGGTTCGGATTAAACCTGGCGCGCGGTGTTCGTCGCGGCGCCGGCGAAAACGCGGAACGCGACAAAGGCCAAGAGGGCGGACACCCCGAACACCACTTCGGGCCGCCGGCGCGCGAAATCGGTCGCCGTCTGTGCCAATTCGTCGACGGAGCGGTTCTGCAGTTCGCTGGAAAGCGTCTCGATACTCTCACCGGCTTGGCGCACGAGGCCGGCGAACTGCGGAGATTTGCCCTGGAGATTGTCGGCCGCACATTTTGTCGATTCCGCGAGGTGGCCGATCCATTCGCCCCCAGCCGCGATGCGCTGGCCGAGAAGGTCTTTGGCAGTGCCGGTAGCAGCGGTTGCGATAGAGCCGCCCTTTGACTTGGCTTGCTCGATCATTTCGCCTGCCGCTTGGGTCACTCGGTTCACGGCCTCGCCGACGAGACCCGGTGTCGCTCCACCGAGGCTCGAGTTGGTGCTTGTGCCTTCAGTTGAACCCGATGCTTCGACGGTTTCCATGGAACCTCCGATTGATGTGCTGCCTAAACTGAGGCGATGCACGGAAGTTCCAATATTCGTGAAAGGTCCGCTCTCGAGTCATCCGAACGGTGTCGTGTGCTCGTTTTGCTCTTGGTGAGAAAGCAAGCCGCGCTGCTTACGCGGCCAACCACGATGCAGGATTGCCTACAAGACGAATACCGCGCTGCGTCGGCGACCGAACACAAATAGAGGTTCGCGATCGATGAAGGCGCGAAGGCCGAGCTATTCGGATTCCGGAGGTTGCCGGGCGTCCGCCTCTTTGGCCTTCTTCTCGAACTCTGCCGCAAGCTCTAGCAGGGCCGCGACAGCAGGGTCACTCCGAATGATGATTGTAGCGGCGAGGCGACGGCATTGTGCCGCCTTCTCGCGGAAGTATAAAGCTGATGTTTCCAACTGACCTAACCAAATTCACCCATCCCCTTACAGGTGAGAGTAGGCCGGCAGAGCAGGTCTGGCTGTGCGGAGTGCTACCTATTGTAAGCGCACGCCGTGGAACAAGGGCAGGCCGCAAGGTCACGAGACCGAGCTTTGCATTGGAAATCTGTGATGAGCGCACGGCATCCGTTGCAACCGATGGGTTGTGCTCACGCTTAATTCCCCCAGGAACGTATGAACTGAGAGGAGTACACCTATGAGGATTCGGACAATCGCTGCAGCGGCGGCTGGTCTCGTCGCGATCTCGACAGCCGCTCTGGCGGCTGACCAGACCATCCGGTCAAACGAATTGCGGGCGAGCAAGATCATCGGCTCGTCGGTCTACGACCGAAACAACGAGAAGATCGGCTCCGTTCAAGACATCATCCTGGGCACGGGCGGTAAAGTCGATTCGGTTATCGTCGACGTCGGCACATTCCTCGGCATGGGCGGCAAGAACGTCGCGGTCCAGATGAGCGAGATCAAAACGGATCACGACCGCCTCACCCTGGGAATGAGCAAGAACCAGCTGCAGCAGGCGCCCAATTACCAGCTGACGGACCGCAACACGGGTGCGGGTCAAACGGCATCGGCTCCCAAGGGCGGCAACGCAGCCAACCCTCGCTGATGTAGGGATGAAGCCGGGCGAGCAACTTCGCTCGGCTTCCTCGCCATCAAAAGGAGAATTATTGCCCGCCAGGGTCCGCCGGACGGCGACGACTACGCTAAAAGACTTGTAATGGCTCAGCGCTGGCCTCGAGACGGCTGCTCGGAACTTCTGCTTTGAAGCCGCGTAACAATTGGTAATTTTACGCCGGCGTTACTCGCGTCGTCGCGATCGCTCGGTGCGCTGGTCCCATAGGCTTTCGTGAACTCGGCGCCGAGCAAAAAGAGCTCCGCCGAATAGTAGATCCAAAGAAGGAGCAGGATAAGCCCGCCGGCCGCACCATAGGTCGACGCTATGCTGCTGCTGCCCAGATAGAATCCGATGAGAAACTTGCCGATTGTGAAGAGGAGCGCCGTTAGAACGGCGCCACCGACCACGTCTCGCCATCTCAAAGGGCGATCCGGCAGCACCTTGTAAATCGCCGCGAACAGGACTGCCAGCAAGACGAAAGAGATAATGAAATTGAGGCTGGCCATGAGCGCGTGGCCGAAAGGCAAAATCTCGTTAAGATAATCGGCGAGCGCGTGAAGGGCGGTACTCACCACCAAGGATACGATCAAAAGGAAGCCGAGCGCGGCAACCAGTCCCAGACTGGCTGTCCGCGCGCGAATGAGCCGCGATATCGTTCCCGTCTTAGGCTTGGCTTTCCAGATGACATTCAGCGCCGATTGCATTTCACCGAAGACACCCGAGGCGGTGATCAGCAAGGTGACGATACCAATGATCGATGCGAGCACGCTTTGCGTCGGCGAGGCCGCGTTAACGATCGCGGTTTGCAGGAGCTTGGCGCTATCACGCCCCATAAGGCCGCTAAACTGTGCCGTAACGGCACCCATCGCAGCGTCGCGACCGAAGACGAGCCCGGCAATGGCCACGACGATGAGAAGCACGGGAGCGATCGAGGTCACGGTGTAAAACGCGATCGCCGCGCCCCGTGTCAGGGCCTCGTCTTCGAGGAAGCCGTTCACGGACATTCGAGCTATATGAACGAAGGTGGCGAGCTTGCCTCCGCGTGATGGAGGCGGCGCATTTTGAGTGCGGTTGTTGTCGTTCGTATTCGCCATGGGCAACCAACCGCGACAAGTAGGGTGAGTTCCCTCGCAATGGGGAGACTCGACTGGACGCGTCCTGGTACCTACTTACGATCGGTCGCGGGGGCCGTAGCGCCACGGCGCCAAACTAACTGTCAAGGTCACGTCATGCCGCGTCTCTCCGTGGCCACAACGTAGGAAGGTGAGGCAGAAATAGATGGGTGCGAGTGGGGAAGAGCAGTCGGTTCGGAGCGCTATAGCTTGTGTGGTTTGCGGTATGGAGGCGACCGCCATCGACATCAATGATGACGGTACAGAAAGCGGCTTTTGCGAAGTCCACGCGCCCGATCACTTAAAAGCCATCGCTGCCGAGATGGCTCATTGGATGGGTCCACGCGGTACGCGGCGATTTTTCAGGCGGCGCCCGAGTTGATCGCGACCGAGCCTACCGAACGTCTTCTGACATAGATGGTGCGACCCGTTTGTCCGGCGTCAAAGTTACAGAGCAAAAGCTCCTGGAATGCACTAAGGGACATGATCATCGCAGTTGAGGATCGGCTATCCGATATATATGAGGTAAAGCTGACGCGTGGAAGGTCGGAACGCTCAAACACCGCCTCGACATGTCGGCATCACCCACTTCGCAATGTCGATCGTGACTTTGACATTGTTCCATCATAGTGAGAGACTTTAGACTACGTGAGGTTTATTCGGCTTCTGGCGCTCGTCGCTTTGAATCGGATGAGTTTTGCGTCGGCAACCGGACGGCCCAAGGGTGAAATTCTGGCCCCTGCTTGTTACCGGCATCGCTAGTTCGCCAGAACAAACTCCGGAGCATTCTTATGAAGAGGCTAGGCCATGTCCTTATGCGAATCGGCATGTTGATTTGCCTTTCCGCACAAGGGGGCACGCCCGTCAATCCGGTCGCTTATCGGGCCGATCAGATGGGTGCCAATTCGGTGGATTGCACCGGAGCGGCAGATAGTGCAGCGAAACTTCAGCGTATCGTGAATGCGATTCCTGACGGCGCCACGGTCGAGTTTCCTCTTGGATGCGTTCTGTCTATCGGTTCAACGATATCGATCACGGACAGGGTCAGCTTGACCTTTCGGTCGGCGGTAGGTGTCCAGGACGGTGGCAACAATGTCCCGAAGCTAACATGGATCGCCGCGAGCGGCGGTCCGATGTTCGATGTGGAGCACACGGATCGTCCCGCTTTCATCGGTCTAAACTTCACAATCAGAAACGGAGGGTCGCTCTCGTCTTTCCTGAACTTCGACGGTCAGCCGGCCACGCATGTCGGCACGAGCGGTTTGGTAAGGGACGATACGTTCAATGCCAGCAATCAGAACAACGCAAGGTTCATCGCAGTCAATATCT
>Ga0335085_10015360_pt1 | contig 11112 bp, 8 predicted proteins | sample Lox_Sample_45_FD_206712 | JGI IMG/M metagenome (GOLD analysis project Ga0335085, IMG submission 206712) | Soil microbial communities from Loxahatchee National Wildlife Refuge, Florida, United States - Lox_Sample_4.5 | ecosystem: Environmental > Terrestrial > Soil > Wetlands | place: USA: Florida... | reverse complement strand
TAACAGGAGGGTAAAAGGCAGGACTCCCAGAACCGAGACCCAGATGACACGTTTCCGACCCACCCGGTCCCCAATCGGTCCGCCGATCAGCGTTCCGACTGCCACTGCCCCAAGGAACACGAAAAGGTGGATCTGCGCGTTCCGTATCGAGACGTGAAACTTGTTCATCAAATAAAAGGTGTAATAGCTGTTGAGGCTCGCGAGATAAAAGAACTTCGAGAAAATCAGGGCCATAAGGATCGCCAGAGAGGGAACGACTTTAGGTGTGGCGGCCCCGCTTGCGATGGGAAGGTGGGGACGGGGTAGGTCTGCCTTCGGGTGGACCCGTTTGTACCACCTCCCGATTCGGCTCAGGATCAAAATGGCGAGAAGCGCCGCGATCCCGAACCACCCGATGCTTTCTCGTCCTCGCGGCATCACGAACAGCGCAGCCAGCAAGGGGCCCAGGGCTCCACCCGCGTTCCCGCCGACCTGGAAGAGCGATTGCGCCAGGCCGTGCTGTCCCCCTGAGGCTAGACGGGCGACCCGGGAGGACTCCGGGTGGAACACCGAAGAGCCCATGCCGATCAGGGCCGCCGATATGAGAAGGAGCGGGAATACCTGTACCCGCGAGAATAAGATGAGCCCGATCAGCGTGGAAGCCATTCCCACTGCGAGAGAATACGGCTGGGGGTGCCGATCCGTCGTGAAGCCCACCAGCGGCTGCAAGAGCGACGCGGTGCACTGATACGTCAACGTAATCAGTCCCACCTGCCCAAAGCTGAGTTGAAACCCGGTTTTCAGCAACGGATACATCGCCGGAAGCAGCGATTGCATCATATCATTGAGGAAGTGACAGAAGCCGATGGCCACCAGAATCGGAAAGACAGTCTGCGGCCCTCCGGCAGAGGATTCCTTTATGGTCACCTCATTCTCCTTTAGACATCTAAGCCAGCACCGTGACGCGAAGTTCTATTTATTAGACCTAAACGGGTGAGAAGTCAATAATAAAAATGGCACTTGGCAAGAGGCGATGAGGAGAAGAAGAACACAAAGGGAGATGGGGGAGTATTGAAATGAACAAAGGGCCTGTCGCCGTATAGACGCAAGCCCATTCGTCCGAAACAATGGATGATGAAACCGAGTCCGGGGATATTCCTTTTCCGTTACTTCTTCAGTATGACAAAGTGTGCCCTTCTATTTTTGGCCCACGCGTCTTCATTGTGCCCGGGGTCAAAGGGCCTCTCTTCGCCGTAACTAATGGTAGAGATACGATTGGACTCAATGCCGAGGGAGACGAGATACTTCATGATACTATTGGCTCTTCTCTCTCCGAGGGCAAGGTTATATTCACTCGTTCCTCTCTCATCGCAATGCCCTTCGATCTGGAATTTCATCCCAGGGTATTTTTTCAGCAAAGCAACATTTCCTTTTAGAATCTCTGTTTCCGTAGGCCGGATGTTATATCTATCAAAATCAAAGCGTACATCTTTGAGCATGCTACTTTCATGGACCACCCCTTCAATTCCGGGAGTACTTTTGGCAACAAGACTCTTTTCAAACTCTTTCTTTAACGCTTCTTCTTTGATCCTTTCTGCCTCTTTCGCGTCTTTTCCCGCCTGTAACTCTTCAGCGCTCTTGGCCGAAGGTTCCTCTTTTACCACCGCTTTTTTCGAGCATCCGGAGAGGATGACCCCGAGGCAGAGAACAATGATAATGATGGTCAACCCTTTCTTGATCATAATAGTCCTCCTTCAAAAAGATTTTGTCTGGTGTAAAATGTCCTTAGAAACTGCAAAAAAAATACCAACTATAATGTTGTAAGTTCTTGTTGCTTTTGGATTAACGTTTGCCCCCTCGGAAAGCAAATGCACATTGGGGTATGGTGAGCTTGTGCTCAAAATGCTAATGATTTCAATAAGTGGCTTCAAGATTGCCGGTTCGTTGCGAGCGTATGGGTCTTGTCGGTAAAATGGATGATAAAAGCAAAAAGACGGTGAAAAGGGAAAGAAATGGAACAGGGTATTACAAAAATGGACAAGAAGGTTAACCAGAATTCTACGAAGGTTAGCCAGAATTCTACGGGGAATTTTGGCGATTACAGCATGGTGTCACCTGGAAGAGGTGAGGGCAAAGTTTATTGGGAAACATTTTTCTCTTTCAAGGGAGGGATTTTGGGATTTTTCTGAAAAACCTATCCACTTTCCGCTGTCGTCAGACTATCAAGGTCGAATTAAAAAAACTGTATTTACAATAACTTATGATGATATTGAAACTTCGGCATAGGGATTGAAGGCAATAAGGAATGAGGAGCATCTTTTCCTCTATGTCTGCCCTGGGTCAGGAAGACAAGAATAGGATGTTTAGAACACTGCTCGTTGAAGACAGCCAATCGGTGAGGCAAGTCGTCAGACTTTACTTGCAGTCTGAGTTCCCTTCCATGTCTGTTGTGGAGGCAGAGGACGGGGTAGAGGCGTTAAAGCAAATCGATGCTTGTCCGCCAAATCTAATCTTCATGGATTACATTTTACCCGGAGAAAACGGCCTTGAACTGACGAGAAAGATAAAAGCCAGTCACCCCGATATCATGATTGTCCTTCTGACAAGCTACGACTTGCAAGAAATTCGAGACGTAGCGACCCAATGCAAGGTTGATTACTTCTTTAATAAGAGTTCCATCGCAACCGGAGAGATCTCTGCATTAGTCAAATCAATTTTGTTGGAAAAAGGGTTTAGACCCAATGGTTCCACGGAAGCATCGGAGTGGCAGAGAAGAGGAAAAATTACCCAATGGGTCGTCAAACGAAGAATTTGGTGGAAACCCGTGCCCGAAGCAAGCAGCTACAAAGTGTATGTAAGCAGTAACAGAACGCTTCTTGAACCCGATCATTTTTCGTGGGAGACAACGCCGGGGGTCATTTCAAAACTGGTCACCGGGAAAACGGAATTGATCATCCCGGATGAATGGCCCGAGTTCCCGATGGAGCCCGGAACTTACCATATCGGAATTACTTCCAAAGATGATTTAGGGAATCAAAGCGACCCCTTTTTATTGTCGGGAGCCTTCAAATTCTTTGCTCCGCCGGCTCCGTCACGGGGCGGAATCGAAAGGCTATAACCCAGACGCCTTCCTTCTGAGTCACACCCATCCCCTTTTCTGAACAGTCCTTCCTCTTTCACCAACCATTTTAGTGAAACATGCCTGATTCGAATCGGTAGTCAAGCGCCATGGACTCCCAAAGAACAACGAGGAGTCTTTTTTTTTCCAACCGCTGTTGTGCTTGAAACCCGTTAGGGGTTGTGATAGGGTAAAGTTGAAATCGGGAAGAATTAATTTTTTCGGATAAAGAGGGAATCATGAAAGTGATTGCATTGAACGGGAGCGCGAGGGGGAAGAAAGGGGTAACGTGGAGATTGCTGGATTCGCTTTTGAAGGGGCTCTTGGAGGGAGGGGCTACCGTAAAAGAGTCCCAGCTCAAGGAAATGAACATCTCACCCTGCCGGGCCTGCCTGACGTGCATGCACAAAACACCCGGTCAATGTGCTCAGCAAGATGACATGGACCAGCTCTATCCGTTCCTAAAAGAGTCGGATCTCTTTGTGATGGGTACGCCCGTGTATACGGACAATATGAGCGCCCAGATGAAAACCGTAATGGACCGCTGCATCTGCGGTATGGATCCCTTTCTGCGGATCGACGCTGCAAACCGGGTGAGGCACCCCTACCGCTGGACCATGCCTTCAAAATTCTTCCTCGTCTCAACGTCGGGATTCCCGGAGAAGGAGAGCTTTATCCCATTGATCCTGACGTTCCGGGCCCAAGCAGCGAACTTTGGTTGCGAATCCATCGGGGAAATCTGCATCCCCGGCTCCATTGCCCTACAAATGGCACCGCAACTTCTCGAGCCTCGCCTTGATAGGATTCAACGGGCCGGAAAAATGCTTGCCCTCCATCAGAAAATAGAGCCGACCTTTTTGGAAGAGATTAACAGACCTATTGTGACGGGGGAACAGTACCTGGAAATCTCGGCGAAATACGAAGCCTGGGCTAGAAAGAGCCGAGGAGAGATCCCCTAGCCTCATGTCCCGCGGATGACCTCCACGTCCCATTCCGAGCCTGTGCGGTGGCAGATAGTCAGGTTCCTCAGCTTTAGAATGCGGTCATTCAGAATGATGGTCAATCGTGTTTGTTCCAGAGACGATCCTTTCAAGGGCTTGCAGCCCGGTAGCTTAAAAGGTTTCCGCCCTGCCTTCGCCGAAGCGGCTTCGCGCAGGCAGGTCTAAAGCTTCGTCACCCCACCGCCGGTCCCGTCTTGCAGCGGGGGTGGTCTTTCGTTAATTATGACACCGTCTCGAGAGAGTTATGGAGCGGTATTCCGGCCTCAGCCGGGTAGCCGGAGGCAACAAAAATGAAGGAGTCCCTAGCGATGGCAACTGAGACGAAGTGGGCTGATCTATCCCCCGGGGAAAGACGCGAGCAACGGTTCAAGCGGTGGCTCTCTCCACCCAATGTGAAATTCTCCAGTCCGGAAGCTGAGCAGGGGTATCAGGCGAGGGTAACACGGTTTATCAAGGTGACCAAACTGGAGGAGCCCGATCGTGTTCCCTTTATCTTGCCCGTCAATTTCCTCCCGGCCTATCACGCAGGCCAAACCCTCAGGACCGTCATGTATGATTATGATGAGCTGCACCGGGCATGGCTGAAATTTCTCACCGACTTCGAAATGGATGCATTCCCCGGCCCTGGCCTTGTCTATCCCGGCAAGGTGCTCGAAACCATTGACTACAGATTTCATCACTGGCCGGGCCACGGTCTGGCCGAGGATATCTCCTCTTACCAATATATTGAAGGCGAGTATATGCGGGCGGAAGAATACGATGCCTTCATTCAGGACCCGGCCCATTTCCTGCTGACGACCTATCTGCCCCGGGCCGCCGGGGCTTTTGCCGGATTTCGGAAACTGGGCCCCGCGACCCAAATGATCGGCGTGCCTGTCCCTTACATCGGACAATACGGCGACCCTGAAGTACAGGCGTCGGTCCGAACGCTCCTCGAAGCGGCCCTCGAGACTGTGAAATGGCGCGAAGCCGTCGATGGCATCAACCGCGCGGCACTGGAGGCGGGTGTACCGTCCATCCGAGGAGTCATGAGTGGAGCACCTTTCGATCGGATCGGGGACTTTCTCAGAGGAACGAAAGGGATCATGCTGGATATGTATCAGCGGCCCGAAAAGCTTCAGGAAGCGCTGGAGCGAATTACACCGATCCTCATCGAGCAGGGCGTGAAAGCGGCTCATACATCGGAATGTCCGATCGTTTTTCTCCCGCTTCACAAGGGCTCGGAAGGCTTCATGTCAGGCCAACAGTTCGAGACCTTTTATTGGCCGACCCTGAAAAAAGTCATGATGGCTTTCATTGAAGAGGGCCTCGTGCCCATGCCTTTTGCCGAGGGAAATTACGAACCCCGTCTGGAGGTCATCAAGGATATGCCCAGGGGCACGGTGATCTGGTATTTTGAGGTCATGGATATGGCCAAAGCCAAAGAGGTTCTCGGTCCCTCAGCATGTATCGCCGGAAATCTTCCGGTTTCAATCCTGTGTACGGGCACTCCTCAGGAGGTCAAAGAGGGTTGCCGGAAGCTCATCCGGACCTGCGGTCGAGGAGGGGGCTACATCCTTGCCGGGTCGGCAAGTATGGATAAGGGGAACCCCGAAAACCTTCGCGCAGTGATCGAAGCTGCGAAAGAATACGGCGTGAACTAGCCTAGCCCGTCTTTCTCGACCTACCCCGGCCTCCTCCTCTTCCCGCCGCCAAGTTATTACCGGCGCCACCGTTGCACTGTGCTCGATAAGCCTCGGACTCGGGGAAAAGAGGTCTCTGCACAGCGTCCTCTGTGATCCCGCGGCGAATGCAAACAATGTTGTACTCCATTGATGAGCTCCCGACTCGTTGTCCCCGTTGTTGTTTTTCCGAGAGATCGTGATTATATTAAAGCAAAGTACAGGACTAAACAGAAAGGGGGGCAAGCGATGAAAAGATCAAAACTCATTTTAGTCGGACTCGCCATGATGCTTTTTCTTCCGAATGTTGTTTTCTCCGACTGTCTTATTTTTGGAGCGGCGGGGCCAGTCAGTTGGTATGTTCAGAACGAGCGAACCATTGTCTTTTATGATCCCTTAAGGACAGCCCCAATCGCGCAAGTCACCCTACAAACCTGCAGAGTTGATCAATCCTCCGATATTCGCCTTAGCAGGAAATATCTGTGCGAGAGTGACAAAATCATCGTAGATAATAGGCCATGTAACATCATGACGATAACCTCGCCCTCATCAGGTTCTTTTAGATGATGTCAGGGGGTCGGCAGTAGGGTATTTCCAGGTCCCGGCTTTCCTCGTTCAGGATTGCCACCGGGGCCACGGTCGCCAATGCTCTTCTTTCTAAACCGCCGCCGGATTTATCGGAATTCAAGCGAGTCCACGTTTGGTCCTTTCTCCCCCCGTGCTTCTATCTCCGGCCTCTTCATCCTCCCGCCCGGTAAAGCAACTCCATCCCCGTCCGACAAAATCATTGGGGTTGACCCATTCGGCAGCGCCAAGCCCAACCATTGAAGACGGAGCAAAGAAACGTCGCTCTGGGTCAACCCCTGCCTTCGCGCCATCGGAGTCGAAGGGTTGACTTCCTTCGTTTGAATCTCGTAAACTCTTGTTGAAATCGAACGTTTGACAGGAGACGGCCTATGGACGAAAAGAATAAAAGATCGAAGGAAGAGAAGAAGGGGAAGGGAACTCCTCTGAGGGTATCGCGTCGTTCTTTCTTGAAGGGGATGGGAGCAAGCGCCATCGCCACGGCCATGACTTCGATACCTGCTCCCTCCCTTCCCGAGGCGGAAGCGGCGCTGCCTCCGGGGTTGCGAGAGGCTGTCATCGCCCTTAACGTTAATGAGAGAATTTACCGTCTTAAAGTCAAATCCCACTGGACCTTACTCGAAGTGTTGAGAAGGGATCTTGGCCTGACGGGGACGAAGAAGGCCTGTGATCGTGGAAATTGCGGCGCCTGCACAGTCCTTGTCGATGGCGAGGCGGTCTATGCCTGCTCTCTTCTTGCCATCGGAATGGAAGGAAAGAGGATTCTTACAGTGGAGGGATTAAAGGGCGCAGAGAAGCTTCATCCGATTCAAAAGGCCTTTTCGGAACACGGCGGGTATCAATGTGGTTTCTGTACTTCCGGACAGATGATGGCTGCCAAGGCTCTTCTCGACAAGAATCCTAACCCCAGCGCTGGCGACGTGCGAGCAGCACTGGCGGGCAATCTCTGCCGTTGTGGAGCCTATCCGAAGATCATCGAATCGGTTTTGAGCGTCGGATCAAAGACGTAAGGAGGAACAGATGGCAAGAGAATTCAAGGTGGTCGGAAAGAAGGTAGAAAGGGTGGACGCCTTGGAGAGGTTGATTGGGGAGGCAAAATACGCTTCCGATATTTATCTCCGCGGAATGCTCTATGTAAAGATTCTGAGAAGCCCCCATCCCCATGCGAAAGTGATGAGAATCGATACGGCTAGGGCGGAGGCCCTTCCGGGTGTCGTAGCCATTCTCACTCCTGAAAACGTTCGAGAGTTCGCTCTCCAGATCAGGGGAACTCCTCCCCTCGTCCCCAAGCCCATTCTTGCAACCACGGCCCGTTACGTCGGGGACGAAATCGTCGCCGTTGCAGCCGTGGACGAAGAGACTGCGGAAGACGCGCTGGATCTGATCAGGGTGGATTACCAGATCCTTCCTTTTGTACTCGACGCGGAGGAGGCCGTCAAGCCGGAAGCTCCCAAGATCTATCCCGAAGGAAATGTGATCCAGGATGTCACGGATTCAATCAATCGGGGTGATGTGGAAGACGGGTTCAAACAGGCGGATGTGATCCTGGAGGAGAGATACAAGACCCACCTGATCCAGCATACAACCATGGAGCCCCGTGTGACGGTGGCGAGCTGGAGCGGCAAAAGACTGACGCTCTGGGATTCGCACAAAAATCCTTTCCGGGTCAGGACCGATCTCGCCCGGGCCTTAAACCTCAGAGTCAACCAGGTCAGGGTGTTGACCCAGTACATCGGTGGAGACTTCGGCGACAAGGCCTTCATCGAAAGGCAGCACCTCCTCGCCGCTCTCCTTGCAAAAAGGACCAACCATCCGGTCAAGATTGAATTTACCCGGGAGGAAAATTTTTTCTCGGCCCACCACCGCTACCCCACCACGTGGTACCTCAAGTACGGCGTAAAGAAGGACGGAACGTTAACGGCCATCCAGGTCAAGCTTTACGCGGACCTGGGAGCGTATTATCCCCTGGACGGGGCGGCCGGCTCGCTTGAGGTCGCCAAATATGTCTATCGATGTCCCAATGTAAAGCTGGAAGGCTATAACGTCTTCACCAACAAGCCCGAGGGTGGTTATATGCGTTGCGTGGGGCACCCGGCAGGGATGTTTCCCCAAGAGGTGCATATGGACCGCCTGGCGGAGATGCTGGGGATGGATCCCCTCGCCTTCCGCCTCAAGAACGCTGCCCGGAAAGAGGATGGCGACCAGGATAGAAAGGTTCCTTTTGCAAGCATCGGGCTCGAAGACTGCGCCAGACTGGGAGCGGAGAAGATCGGCTGGAAGGCCAACTGGAAAAACCCCGGAACGAGTCCCGGCCCCATCAAAAAGGGAATGGGCGTGGCCTTCCATGCATGCCGGCACGGCGGAATTTCGTCACCCATGTCCGCTGTCATCAAGCTCGACCCCGATGGTACGGTTGAACTCTTGAGCGGGCTTAACGACAGCGGGGGTTGGCAGAAGACGACGATGGCCATCATTGCTGCTGAAGAGATGGGCATTCCGTATGAAGCAGTGCACGTGATAACGGGAGATACGGACACGACGACGGACACAGGCCCTCCCGGTGGAAGCCGGGGCACGACCAGCGCCGGTCTTGCTGTGATCGCGGCGGTCAGGGATGCCAAGAATCAACTGCTGGAGGTTGCTTCCGAGCTCTTGAAGAAGAATAAAGAAGACCTCGAAGTGATGGACGGGCGTGTGATCATTAAGGGGGAAGACAAGTCGGTCTCCTTCGAGGATATTCTTTCGAAGGCCCCGAGTCCGATCGTGGGCCGTGGTTCGGGCAAACCTCCCCAAAACGTCGCGCTCCTTGCTTTTGGTGTCCACTTTGCCGAAGTTGCGGTCGATACCCGCACGGGTAAAGTCGAGATTCTGAGACTGATCGCGGCCCACGATGTGGGACGGATGATTAATCGCCTCGGATGCGAAAACCAGATTCAAGGCGGAGCGATTATGGGAGTCGGCTTCGGCCTGATGGAGAAACAGGTGATCGACGGCCAGACGGGCATCTGCGTCAACCCGAACATGGTTGATTTCAAGATCCCCTCCATCCTCGACGTCCCCATGGTAGAGCCAATGATTGTCGAACCCGAGGATCCCTATGGGCCGTTTGGTGCAAAGGGAGTGGGTGAACCGCCCTATAGTCTTCCGGCGCCAGCCATCGCCAATGCGATTTATAATGCAGTGGGGGTGCGGTGCAACGAAATTCCAATCAACGTCCGGTCGATTCTTGAGGGACTGAAGAGAGGTTGAGCATTTACAGTTTGTTGAAAAAGTAGATTTTTTGAGGTTGCTCAAAAATGCCCAGATGCAAGGCTTACGAAATCCTGAGGAGTGAGGCGTACCCGAGTGTACGCCGCAGCGACGAAGGATGAGAAAAAACGCAGCAGATAGGTATTTTTCAGCAGCCTTGTCGGTGAAAGGAGCGGTCCATGAGAGGTTTCGATTATTATAAGGTGACGACGGTAACCCAGGCAATCTCCCTTCTGAAGCAGTACCAGGAAACGGCTGCCCTCCTCGCAGGCGGCAGCGATATGCTCGCGATGATGAAGGACCGGCTGCGGGGTCCAAAGCTTCGGGCTCCTCAGCACCTGATCGATATCAAGGGGATCAAGGATCTCAACTTTATCCGTGAGCAAAAGGACGGATTAAGAATCGGGGCCACCGTCACTCTCGGAAATATCGCCTCCTCTCCCCTGGTGGCCAACAGATATCCGCTTCTCGCCCAGACGGCCGGTCAGGTGGCCGTTCCCCAGATCAGGAATGTCGGCACCCTGGCGGGAAATCTTTGTCAGAGGCCCCGGTGCTGGTACTTCCGCGGGAGGCTCTTTAAGGACTGTTTCCGCAAGGGCGGGGGAAACTGCTATGCCCCGACAGGAGAGAATCAATATCATGCGATCTTTCCGGCGGACAACTGCTGCATGGTTTGTTCCTCGGATCTGGCGACGGCCCTGACAGCCCTCCATGCCGGTGTGGAGGTAGCGACTTTAAAAGGAACCAGGCTGATTCCCATCGAGCAGTTCTATCTCAGGCCGGAGAAGAATCCTCTTAGAGAAACCGTCCTCGGCCCCGCCGAAATGGTTCAATCTGTGATCATCCCCGCACCCGAGAAGGGTTCGAAAGGCATCTATCTTAAGCTGAAGGAGCGGGAGGCCTTCGATTTCGCTATTGTGAGTGTGGCGGCTCTAGCGACTTTAAAGGGTGACGTTGTTTCGAGTGTTCGGATCGTCCTCGGCGGCGTTGCTCCAGTCCCCTTACGGGCAGCGGGTGCCGAAGAAGCTCTCAGAGGAAAGAGGGTCGGGGACTCTATCGTCGCCGCCTGCGCAGCGGCTGTCGAAGGGGCACGACCCCTGAGCAGCAATGGTTACAAGGTGAAGGCTGCAAAAGGAATCGTAGAAAAAGCCCTCACATCATTCGCCTGAGGAAGGCCTGAAGGAATGCATCGCCTCAGGGCCGGTTGTTCACCAGGGGCCATTCGTCGGCGGTGGCCAGGATGTAAACAACATTCGACCCATGCACAGGAAGAGGAATATCGACCGCAGAAAGGAGGAAGACCATGGCAAATAAACCTAGAAAGATGAATCCAGTGGTTCACTTCGAGATGCCAGCGGAAGATAGAAAACGGATGGCAGACTTTTATACAAAGGCGTTTGGTTGGAAGACACAGATATTAGGCCCGAAAATGGGCGGCTATGTTCTTGCCACCACAACGGAGTCTGACGAAAAAGGTCCAAAGAGACCGGGCGCCATCAATGGTGGCTTCTTCCAAAAG
>Ga0335085_10015359_pt1 | contig 11112 bp, 7 predicted proteins | sample Lox_Sample_45_FD_206712 | JGI IMG/M metagenome (GOLD analysis project Ga0335085, IMG submission 206712) | Soil microbial communities from Loxahatchee National Wildlife Refuge, Florida, United States - Lox_Sample_4.5 | ecosystem: Environmental > Terrestrial > Soil > Wetlands | place: USA: Florida... | reverse complement strand
CGGCGGCTTCCTGGCCTGGTGGGCTGAGCGTGGGCTCGGCCGGGAGCAGCTGGCCGACCGCGAGCGGCTGGGCGACGCCGTCGCGTCAGCGGCCCGGGTCGCGGCCCTGACCTGTACCCGGGCCGGGGCCGAGCCGCCGTGGCGGCACGAGCTGGAGGTCGCGGCGGGGGGCAGTGCTTAGCCTGCGCAGAGTTCACGCGATGTGCCGTAAACTAGCCGGGCATCCAGCGCTCGTAGCTCAACGGATAGAGCATCTGACTACGGATCAGAAGGTTGGGGGTTCGAGTCCCTCCGAGCGCACTCCATCGTCGAAGTTCAAACCTGGTACCAGCGAAATGGGTGCGCGGGTGCTGAGGCTGCGGGTCTCGTCGTCGCCGCGCTGGTAGATGGCGGCGGCGTCGCCGAGCAGGTTGAGACTGTCCTCCAGCTCGGCTCGGGCCTCGGCGTAGTCCCCGTAGAAGACCTCGATCCTGGAACCGACGTGCTCCAGCTCGCTGTTGATGCGATCCTGCTCGCGCTTGAGCGCCGGTAGGGCGATCGCGTCGGCGTAATAGGCGTGGATGAGCTTGGTCTGCTCGGCCTCGAGCTGGTCCCGACGGCTGGTCAACTCGGCCAGTTCGGCCTCGGAGCTGGCGAGCAGGTGGTCGAACTCAACGGCGAGCATCCCTCGTAGCTGCTCGCGGACGTGAGCGGGGACCTGAATGTTTGCCTGGTAGTAGTCGAGGACCAGCTGCTCGGCGTCGTCGAGCAGGATTGCCGAGCGGGTGCAGGGGGTGACCTTGCGGTGCCGGCCAGCGCAGACGAAGTACGGGTAGATGTCGCCGGATCGGCTCTTAGCGTTGGAGACCATCATCCGCGACCCACACGAGCCGCAGTAGAGGGTGCCCTTGAGGTAATGGTCGTGGCGCTGGGTGCGATCCCCGGCGCTGTTGCTTGCCATGAGGACGTTCTGGACCTGGTACCAGACCTCGGGCGGGACCAGCGGCTCATGGTTGCCGGCGTACTTGACTCCCCGGTAGATCACGTCGCCCTTGTAGTAGGGATTGGCGAGCATCCGGTGCAACGATGACAACGAGATCGGCTTCGCCGTTCGCTTCGGGGTCGGTGGGATCGTCAGGCCGCGGGCTTCCAGCTCGTCGTGGAGTTGGGAGAGCGTCCAGTTCCCGGTCGCGTAGGCCTGGAACGCCCAGCGGACCAGCTCCGCTCGTTCCGGGTCGATTTCGACGGTGCGCACGACCCGGCCCATCTCATTGCGGGCATGCACGTTGAGGTAGCCGACCGGGGCCTTGGAGGGGGTACCGCCGGTGGCGGCCTTCTGGGTCAGGCCCTTGACGACCTCGGTGGCCAGGTTGCGGGAATAGAACTCCGCGATCGTGGACATGATCCCGTGCAGCAGCATCCCCGAAGGCGTCTCGTCGATGTTCTCCGTCGCGGAGACCAGCGTGACCCCCGCGGCCTGGAGGGCGAGGTGGATCGACGCGTCGTCGGCCCGGTTGCGGGCGAGCCGGTCGACCTTGTGGACGATGCAGTAGGCGACCCGATGAGCCTTGACGTAGGCGATCATGCGTTGCAGCTCGGGCCGATCCGCGCTCTTGGCCGACTCCCCGGCGTCGACGAACTCGGCCACGATCCGCGCTCCGATGCCCTCGGCCTTGTGCGCATTCGCCTGCCGTTGAGCGGGGATCGAGAATCCCTCGTCTTGGCCGCCCTTCTGCGCTTGCTCCTTGGTCGAGACCCGCAGGTAGGAGATGGCCGGCGCGAGATCACGCGAGTCCTCGCTCGCGAGTCGGTTCGGGACCGGCACGGTCACTGCGATTGTCGGCTCGGCCGATTCATCGCCGGCGATCGACCGGAGCTGCTTGGTGTTCGCGCGGGTCATCGCCCTGCCTCCCCGATCTCGCGGGAGGCGTCCACGATCACGACCCCGGCGTCGGAGAGAGCCTCGTCGAGGTCAGCGAGCTGCACTGCGTCGCGCGAGAGGCGGTCAAAGCGCTCCACGATGCAGTAGCCGACCGGGCGGTTGGTGATGTGGTCGAGCAGGCGTCGCAGCGCGGGCCGGTCGACGGTCACGCCGGAGGCGCCGAGGTCGATGAACTCCTCGGTCACGGTCAGCCCGAGCCGATGGGCGGCACGAGCGATTGCGGCGCGTTGGCGGTCGATGCCGGCGGCCTGGTCGGCAGGGTCACTGGAAGCGACGCGCAGGTAGGCGATGGTCGGCAGGTCCCCGGTATCGGAGGACTGCTCGGATGGGCACATTGGGGGCGCTCCTTCTCTGGACTGCGGGATAGCGCCCTCACCGTGTGCGGCGGTGAAACAGTCCTGAGAGAGATTCGCCCAAAGCCTCGGGCCCGACGTTCCGACACCCGCAGGCGTCGGGGTCCTGATATTGCCTGTCCACCACACACGCCTTCGCGTGAGGGCTGCCTCTAGTGTACCGGCCCTTCGACCTGCGGGAGCGCTACCAGACGCGGCTCGCTCTGCTCACGCTCGGCGCGAGCCTGCTCGTGACGAACGAGCGTGTAGCGCAGGTAGGCGGCGGCGAGCTTGTGTAGATCCGGCGGGTCACGATGAACGGCCCGGACGCTGAAGCGACGCTCCTCGTAGGGGCGATAGTCAGTCTTGCGTTGGTACTTGCGCGGCATCGCGCTACTCGCCCTCGCCCTGGCGGAAGAAGCGCGCCTCGTCCTCCGCGCGCCGGTTCACATCGGCGATCACGAATGCGACGAACTCCTCGTCCCGGTTAACGATCGGCCTCTCCGCCTCGCCGGGCTGAGGGTCTTCGCCAGGCCAGACGGTCTGCCGAGTCGGCCGGTCGCGGTCCAGCCGGGTGCCCGACAGGGCGACCCACTCGCGGAGGCGCTGTTGGGCGGTGTGGAAGTCGGCCAGCCAGCCGATCGGGGCGGAGGCGTGCTGGGCGGGGTCGTAGGCGCCGAGCCAGTGCAGATGGAGCGCGGACAGCTCCCACACCAGCTCGGGGTGGCGGTGCCAGTACGGGGGGATGATCGAGGCGGGCAGCGCGAACTCGTGGCGCAGCCAGTCGACCCACTCGTTCAGCGCCAGCCACTCGTACTCGGCGTCCTCGGCGGTGAGGGTGCGCCAGTTGACGGGGTGCGGCACATCGGTCTCGGCGTCGGTTACCTCGGCCGTGATCTCGTCCGGCTCTGCCTCCAGGCCGCTGTCGCGGTCGTTGGCCCAGTCGTAGGGGCGGTTGCTGGGTGGTTCGGGAGGCTGGTCGCTCATCGCTGGGTGCTCGCTTTCCTGCGGGGTCCGGCACCGGAAGCGGTGCCTTTATCGAGCAGGTGCGCGTCAGCTTCCAGCTAGCGGGCGAGGGTCAGAGGGCTACCGGCTCATGCCGGGCGCCGGGCTCGGATGGCCGGGGTCGCGGTCGGCTCGCACGAAGGTCGGTGGTCCGGGCCGTTGCGGTGGGGTTGGTCTGGCGGGCGGGTCGCGGTGTGCGTGCAGGGTCTCGACGGTGACTCGCTCGTCCAGGGGCGGTGTGGCCGGCTCGGGCGCACCGGGGTCCTCGCCCTGGTCGTGGTGAAGTTCCGCGAGCTGAGTCTCGACGTGGGTCAGGTGCTGTTCGGCGTCGCGGAGCGCGGCGGCGTGCCGGAAGGGTTGGCCGATGCGCTGGGCGGCGTCGGCGATGGTCTGCCGGGCAGCGGCGAGATCGTCGCCTGCGTGGTTGAGCAGGGCCGGGATGCCGGAGACGCGGTTCTCGATGCGTTGGATGAGCCCGACGCCGCCTTCCAGGAGGGTGTCTTTGGAGATGGTGAAGGTGCTACGGGGCACGCCGTCGAGGGTGATGTCGACGTTGGGGCTGTCATAGCCGGGGCGGAGCGCGAGGTGGATATCGAAGCCGCTGATCTGGCCGACGATGCCGTAGTCGCGGGTGGTGTAGCGGGGCGCCCATTTCAGGTCGCTGTTGTTCGCCCACCGGGCCAGCGCAGCACCGGCGTCGACGCGGCTGGTGTAGCTGCGGTCCTGGAGACGGATGTGGAAGCGGTCGCCAGCCGTGTCGGTCACTTTGGGGAGCGCGGCTTGCAGTCCGGTGATGTCGGCGGTGGCGCGCTCGGCGTGGTGTTGGGCGTCTTGGCGGGTGTGGATCAGCATGTTCTCGTTGCGTTGGTGGGCGCGCTCCAGACGGCGTAGCCGGCCGACCTCGTTCTGCACGGTGGAGTGCTCCAGCAGCAGCGGGTTGCCGGAGGAGATGGCCTTGGCTTCGGCGGCCGACAGGGCGCTGGAGTCGATCTCCTCGATCTCGCGGCTGTCGAGGTTGCCGCGCATGAGCTGGGCGATGAACGTCGCCTTGCGCTCGACGCCCTGCCACATATACGAATCGAAGGACCGCTCGGTCACGAACCGGACGATCGCCACTTCCGGGTTCTGGTTGCCCTGCCTCAAGATTCTGCCCTCGCGCTGGGCGATGTCAGAGGGGCGCCACGGGCAGTCCAGGTGATAGAGCGCCACCGCTCTCGCCTGGACGTTGGTCCCGACGCCCATCTTCTCCGTCGAGCCGATGAGGACGGCGATGTGCCCGGCGCGGGCGGCAGCGAACAGGCGGGCCTTCTCTACATCGGTCTTGGCCTCGTGCATGAAGCGGATCGCGTCGCCGGGCATCCCGCGGGCGACGAGCTGTAGGTGCAGCTCGTCGTAGGCGTTCCAGCGATCCGGGTTTGGGGTGCCGATATCGGAGAACACGAGCTGGAGCGCGCCGCGGATCGGCGAGGGCTGCCCGGTGATCGTGTCGAGGTACTCGTTGGCGCGGCTGCGTTCCCAGACGCGGTGGATGGCGTCGGCGGCGGCGTCGATCTTGGTTGGCCCGGACGGGTCGCGTGGGATGACCATGCGGATGTCCAGGGCGGCCTTGCGGCCGTCGGTGGAGATGGTGAGCATGTTGTCCTCGTCTGGGCTCACGCGCCGGGCGGCGACGGCCTCGGCGCGTTGGCCGAGGTGCTCGATGAACTGCTCCAGCTCCACGGTCGGCTGCACCGCGACGGTCGACGGGGCGCGCTGCCCGTCCTCGCGTTGGGCGAGCTCGGGGGTGGGTAGGCGCAGGTCCTCGGTGGTCTTGACGTCGGCGAACACGGACCAGATGCGCAGCATCTCGGGGACGTTGGAGAACTTCGCGAACCGGGTCTTCATCCGGAACGTGTTGTTGCCGGTCGGGGCCATCTCCATCTGGGTGACGGTCTGCCCGAACGTGGCGGCCCAGGCGTCGAACGCTCCGATCCCCGCCTTGTCCAACAGGTCCGGCCGCAGGTAGCGCTGCATGATGTATGCCTCGGTCACGCTGTTGGCGATTGGCGTGGCGGTGGCGCCGGCGACCACCCGGTCGCGGCCCTCGGAGCGCAGGTATTCCAGCTTCATGTGCAAGTCCGATGCGCGCTCGGACCCCTCGATCGCCGCGTCACGGATGTTGCTGTCGGTGGCGAGGTTCTTGTACATGTGCAGCTCGTCGACGATCACGTAGTCGATGCCGGTGTCCTCGAAGCACACGCCGCGGTCGCGGTCCAGGTCGGTGCGGGCCTTGAGCTTGTTCTCCAAACCGAGCAGCTTGCGCTCGATTCGCTTGACGCTCATCCGCTGCTCACCCGTGGCGTCCTGCAACACGGCGCGGACGTCCTCGACCTGGCGTTGGATGTACGCCGTCTGGGTCTCGGGCCGCAGCGGGATCTTCGCGAACGCGCCTTGGGTGAGGATCACTGCGTCCCACTCGTTCGCGGCCACCTTCGCGACGAACAATCTCCGCTTGTCTGCGGTGAGGTCTTGGCTTGAGGCGGCGAGGATGCGGGCGCGTGGGTAGATCTGCAACCACTCGCGGCCGAACTGCTCCAGCATGTGATTGGGGACCACGACGACCGGCTTGGTGATGAGGCCCATGCGGCGCATCTCCATCGCGCCCATGACCATCTCGGCGGTCTTGCCCGCCCCGACCTCGTGGAACAGGCCGGCGGCGGGCTCGGCGATCATCCGGGCGACCGCGGCGCGCTGATGGTCCATCGGCGTGAACGATGCGGCCATGCCGGGCAGCGACAGGTACTCCCCGGCGCCGGTGTAATCCCGAAGGACGATGCTGTTGAACCGGCGGTTGTACTCGTCCACCAGCGTCTTGGCGCGGGCCGGGTCCTCCCACACCCACTCGGAGAAGCGTTCTTGGAGGGCGTCGGCCTTCTCCTGCGCCGCGGTCGTCTCGACCGGGTTCAGGACGCGGCGCTTCTTGCCGTCGGCGTCCTCGTACTCGTCGTAGACCAGCAGCGTCCGTTGCTCCATCAGCGCCTGGGCAATGTCCGGGGCGGGACGGCGGGCGGTGCCCCACTCGCTGGTGGCGAGGATGCCTTGCCGGCCGCCGCGGACCTCCCACATTCCCGGCAGCAGGTTCTCGACCCGCACCTCCTCGGAGCGCAACAGGTCCCGGAGGAACTGCTCGTGAACGTCAGGGCTGATCCACACCGCCCCGAGGCGAGCGGCGATGTCCTCCACCCCGAGATCAGCCGGCAGCACGTCGGCCAGCGCGTCGACGTTCGTTTGGAAGGTCGGGTCGTCGGCGGCACGGGCGCGAGCGGTGGCGAGCTTGGTGCGCACGTCGCCGGAGAGGTAGGCCGGGGCGTGGACCAGCTCGCCTGTGTCGGGGTCGGTGAACACCATCCCCGCCAACGCTCCTCGTGCCTCGGTCTCGGGCATCCCCAACAGGTCGGCGATCAGGGGCGGGTCGATGCGGCCCGTGCGGTCCAGGCTGACCGCGATCGCGTCGGCCGGGGTCTCCACGCCCTGGATCTCGGCGCGGGGTGCGACGACCCGGCGGTGCATGATCGCCGCGGGCTGCGCGGTCTGGTCCTCGTCGTCGAACTGCTCCAGCGCCAGCACCAACGGCCCGAACGGATCGGCACGCAGCAGCCGGATCGGGGTCGGCACGATCCGCGCGAACGTGGGCTCGCCGGCGTCGTTGGTGCGGCCGGTGGGTCGCAGCGTGTAGCGGTTGACCGGCCCGTACCGGCCGACGCACCGCTCGTAGTCCAACCGGAGGGCGTGGCGGGCGGCGGTGATCTCCTCGGTGTCGTCCACCGTGGCCGCCTCCAACGTCAACAGACGGCTGGCGCCGTCCCGCAGGCCGAGCAGGGCACGCAGCTCACCAGCGCCGGACTTGGGCACGTCCAGCGGTTGCAGCTCGCCGCCGGCGACCGTCGAGAACCCGCTTGGGTCGGCGACGATCGTGCCGTCCCACAACTCCGGGGCGGCGGGAGCCGCCGCCGCCCGACGCGCCTCTAGTTCGGGTGGCCGGTCGGTCATCACCAGGCCCTCGCGGCGGGCCGTGAAGGTGATCTGGTCGAGGATGCCGGCCAGCTCGTCCTCGAGGCGATCGAGGTCGCCGGTGATCGTCAGCGTCTCGGCGCCATGCATCCCGCGAGTGGTGCCGACCTCGCCCAACATGTTGTCCGGCCGCTGATCGAAGTAGCTGTTGATCTTCATCGGGGTGCCGTCGATCGTGATCGCCACCACCGTCTCCCACGAGGTACCGGCCGGTGGCTGGTCCGGTTCGCGGCGGCGGAAGATCAACAGGTCGGTCACCACATCGCTGCCAGCGGCCCGGCGATGCGCGCCGGTCGGCAGCCGGACCGCACCGACCAGATCGGCCAGGTCGTTCATCTCCCGGCGAGCGCCGGGGTTCTGGGCGTCCATCGTGAAATGCGAGGTCAGCACCGCCACCATCCCGCCCGGCCGCGTCAACGCCAGCGACTTGAGGATGAAGTGGTTGTGCATCGACTGCCGCGTCGGGTTATGCACCGGGTCGTGCAGGGTCACGTTCCCGAACGGCACGTTCCCGATCGCTGCGTCAAAGCTCCCCCCGGGCAGCCGGGTGTCCGCGAATGACTCGGCCCGAATCTCAGCGTGCGGGTACAGGGCCGCGGAGATCCCGGCGGTGATCGGGTCAAGCTCCACCCCGGTCATCTGTGCTCTTTCGGGGGCGAGGCCGATGAACGTGCCAGCACCTGAGCCGGGCTCCAGCACTGTCCCGCCTGTGAAGCCGAGATCGCCAAGTGCCCGCCACATCTGGCGGGCGATCAGCGGATCGGTGTAGTGGGCGTTGATCGTCGTGCGGGCGGCAGCATCCCACTCCGTATCCGACAACAGGCTTCGCAGTTCGGTGCGCTCGCGGTCCCAATCACCCTTGGTGTCATCGAAGACGTCGGGGATCGCACCCCAGCTCGACCACCGGGCCAACACCTGCTGCTCGTCGCCGGTCGCAGAGCGCTGCTCGTCCGCGACGGCGCCGGCGAGGCGGATCGCGGCGACGTTCGCCTGGAAACGGGACTTCGCGCCGGAGGGCGCGAGGTCGTCTTGGGAGGCCGGGACGAACCTCCCGGCCGGGGCTGGTTCTAGTTCTTCACGCGGCGCAGCTCGCGCAAGAACCGGATGTTCGCCGCCTCCGACAGGGCCGGCTGGTTGGCCCGCATGTACTCCCTGGGCGGTTCGGTCGCGACCAGCCCCTCCAGGAACTCCACCGACAGCGCCCAGGTCTCGGCCATCTGCTCCAGCTCGTCGGTCGAGGGCATCGAGTCCGGGTAGTCCTGAATCCGCTCCGCCCAGGCGATCAGGTTCTCGTCGGCCGGGCGGGTCTGCTCCCACTCCTCGCGGGCCTCGGGCAGCGGCAGCTCCGGCTCCTTGATCCACACCAGCTCTGCCATCACGACCTCCTCCGCGGTTCTCCTCGCCGTCTGCAACCGAGCGACCGTCTCCAAGTATGACTCGGTCGAACAGGGTTCCGGTCTCATCGAGGCGATCCTCGCGGCCAGGTCGTTCACCTGGGCCTCCACCTCGGCTCCCAGATCGCTGAAGAACCCGGTCGGGTCCGGCAGGCCCGCTACCAGGCTCGGCGCGTAGGTCTGCCAATGCTGCATCGCCATCGCTGCGTAGTGGTTCATCAAGTTGCTCCTGGCTCGCTTGGTGCTCGTCGGTGGCTGGCTCGGCCAGCTGCTTGGCCGCGATCTCCTTCCCGGCGGCAGACGGGCTGAGACCCCACAAGTCCAGCTCCAGCTGGCCGGGCGTCTCACGGGCCACGATCCACGCCTCCGATCCAAGTCGCCGGGGTCGGTCAGTAGCCGAGCCCGTTCGAGTCCGCACCGACCGGCTGCTGCTCGGCGGCGGCGCGGACGGTTCCGTTATGGCTGGCCGACTGCCGCTGGGCGGCCGGAGCTTCCCGCTCGCTGCGAGGCCGGCGATCGACGGTGTAGGTCGTCGTGTTGGGATCGTGCGCGAGCCGGTTGGTCACGAACTGCTCGCCGGTGATCTCCTGGCCGTCGACCTCGCGGGTGTACTCGCGCTTGTAGCCCTGGGCGAGAAAGTTGTCGCCCTTGCGGAACCGCTCCGCCGACAGCTCCGCGCCCCGGCCGAACTGGATCAGGTCATGGAAGCTGGGCTCCATCTCGGTGAAGGTGCCGTCCTCGTTGCGCTGAAAGTGGTTGATCCCGATCCGGGCGTAGAACCGTGCCTGTCCCTGATCGTTGAAGGTGATCTTCGGGTCGCTGGCGATGAAACCGTTGATCGACTGCGACGTCTTGAGTGGCTGTGATTCGGTGGTCGCCACGGTGTACCTCCCGTGCTCGGGTCAAAAGCGAGCACCGGCTGGTGCTCCACCCGAGAGGTGCGCCGCCACCCCCCAACCGCACGACGGCTGACCGACCAGGTGGGTCAGGCGGCGGCGCGCAGGGTCTGCTCGATCAGACGCCGGTCGGCGGTGAGCTGGTCGGCGTCCTTGCGGCCGGTCCAGGGCCGCAGGTCGGTCACGATCGGCGGGGCGGCGCGCAACAGGATCGTGCCGAGCCCGAACGGCATCGTCCGCAACGCGTCCGGCGGCAGGATCGGGACGCGGCGGGTCGAGCGCTGATGCGACCGCCCGCCGGTGGCGTCGGTGGTGGTCGAGTCGGTGGTCTCGTCGCGCTCCCCGATCAGGGTGGAGAGGTCTTGCAGGTCGCGGCTGTGCGCCGCACCGCCGAGGATGATCTTGACGATGGCCGCATCCCAGATCGCTGCGGCCTGGTTCTCGCCCCACTTCTGCCGGGCCGTCGCCAAGGACTGCAACACGGTCAGGGTGGTGATCCCGGTGCCGCCACCGTCGGCCATCAGCGTCGGCAGGGACGGCAACGGTGCGAGGTTCCCGATCTCATCCAAGGCGAGCAGCAGCGGCGGGTCCAGGCGGGCGCCGGGTGAGCGGGCGGCGTGGCGGCGGGCGGTCTCGGTCAAGTCCTCGATGAACGCCGACACCAACGCCGCCGAGGCGCCCGCGCCGGCTCCGGTCGCCAGCAGGTAGAGCGTGCCGCGCTCGGCGAGAAACGCGTCCGGGTCGAAGCCCTCACCATCTCGCGGGCTCACCGCGTCCAGGACCCTGGGGTCGGCGAGGGCGTTGAAAGCGAGGCCGACGCCTTGCCAGATCGAGTCGCGGGTGCGGGGGTCTGAGTCGATCATCGACTCCAGCGAGTCCGCCCACCCCTCCGCTGCGCCCGGACTGGACTGCAAGATGTGAACGGCGTCCGCGGCGGCGGTCGGGTTCAGCGCCCACTGATACAAGGTCCGGGCATCGCGTCCGTCCAGCGCGGCAGCATGGAGAAGTGCCTGGATGGCGGCGGCGGTCTTGCCCTCCCAGAACCCGCCGCCCTCCACGCCACCACCACCCAATCCGGTTCCGGCGGCGAAACCGGCGGCGCGGATCATCGCGGTCAACGGGTCCTCGCACCCACGGACCGGCGACCACCGCAACCCGGCGGGCAGGCCGGGCGCGAGGTGTTGGGGATCAAACACCGCGACGGGCCCGACCCTCTGGCGGGCGGTCAGGGTAACGGTCAGGTTGTCGGGGCGCGTCGAGGTCGTCACGACCGCACCGGGCGCCTCAAGGATGGCGTTGATGACGACATGCAGGCCCTTGCCGGATCGAGGTGGGCCGATCAGCAGCAACGAGTCCTCCACCGACGCCCATACCTGCTGCCCCTTCGCCCGCCCGAGCAGGTAGCCGACCTCAGCCGGGGAGGGGTTGTGCAGCGCCGGGCGCAGCGTCGCGCCCCGGCGCCGCAACGCCCGCCCGGAAGCGACCTTACGGAGCTGGGCGGCGCTGGCGAGCCC
>Ga0335085_10015358_pt1 | contig 11112 bp, 13 predicted proteins | sample Lox_Sample_45_FD_206712 | JGI IMG/M metagenome (GOLD analysis project Ga0335085, IMG submission 206712) | Soil microbial communities from Loxahatchee National Wildlife Refuge, Florida, United States - Lox_Sample_4.5 | ecosystem: Environmental > Terrestrial > Soil > Wetlands | place: USA... | reverse complement strand
TGCCGCGCAGGCGGGCGCCCCGTGCCGCGCGCTACGGCGGCGCCTGGCGCGCGCGCCTGCCGCTCATGCGGCCGCGATCGAGCGGCTGGCCGTGGCGGGCGAAGACCGCGCGGCGCGCTGACTGTTCGGCCGTGTAGCTGGACTTGTCCCCGCGTCGCATTGCCCGATCCTCCGTGACCGTAAATCTTCGCCGCCGAAGATCACACGGGCGCGCGCCGTGCGCTGTCGGCGCAGGCCGCCAGGAGAAGAAAAAGGCCCGCTCCCTTGCGGAGAGCGGGCCTTCGGTTTGGCTGGGGGACTAGGATTCGAACCTAGGTAAACGGAGTCAGAGTCCGTTGTCCTACCACTAGACGATCCCCCAAGTGAGGCGGGACATCGTAACCGGAACCGCGGCGCGCTGCCGCGGGTCCGGTTGGCACTTTAGCGCTTGGAGTACTGCGGGCCGCGACGTGCCTTGCGGTGGCCGACCTTCTTGCGCTCGACCTCGCGGGCATCGCGCGTCACGAAGCCGGCATCGCGCAGCGGCTTGCGGAGGCTCTCGTCGAATTCGATCAGGGCGCGGGTGATGCCGTGGCGAATGGCGCCGGCCTGGCCGGTGATGCCGCCGCCGTCGACCTTGACGGCGATGTCGAACTTCGCGGTGAGCTTCACCGCCTCCAGCGGCTGGCGCACGATCATGCGCCCGGTCTCGCGGCCGAAGAACTCATCGAGCGAGCGCTCGTTGACGGTGATGCGCCCGCTGCCGGGCTTGAGGTAGACCCGCGCGGTGGCGGTCTTGCGGCGGCCGGTGCCGTAGTGATTCGGGGTCGCTGGCATGTCAGTACGGTCCTATTGGATCTCGAGCGGCTTGGGCTGCTGCGCCTGGTGCGGGTGCTGCCCGCCCGCGAACACGTGCAGCTTCTTGAACATACGCCGCCCGAGTGGGTTCTTCGGCAGCATGCCCTTGACGGCGAACTCGATCACCCGCTCCGGGTGCTCGGCGAGCAGCTTCTCGAGGGCGATCGACTTGATGCCGCCGATGTAGCCGGTGTGGTGGTAGTAGATCTTGTCGGTGAGCTTGCGGCCGGTGACGCGGATCTTCTGCGCGTTCACCACCACGATGTGGTCACCCATGTCCACGTGCGGGCTGTAATCGGCCTTGTGCTTGCCCTTGAGGCGGTGGGCGATCTGCGAGGCCAGACGCCCGAGCGTCTTGTCGCTGGCATCGACGAGGAACCAATCGCCCCGCACGGTGGCGGGCTTGGCAAATACGGTCTTCATAACTCACTCGTGACAGGGGCCGCTCGCCGCGGGATCTGGATCCGGCGCGTCGGGGGGCCAAAAAAAGGCGGGCAAGTGTACTCAAGGGCCTGAGCCATTGCAAAGCATGGGGGCGGTGGGCGGGCCACGGGCCCTGCCGCAGAGCCGCAAAGGGGGGTTGCCGCCCCCGTTACCCCCTATAATAGAGCCTCAAGATATGGAGTCCGGCCCCCTCGACTCTGCCCTGGCCGCCGCCGACCGCGCCTTGCGCGCGGTATTCGCGCCGGCCCGCGCCAGCCGCCCCACCCCCGGGGACGGCACACCCGCCAGCGAAGCCCTGAGCGAGCCCGAGCAGCGCAGCGCCGCGGCCCTCATGCGCGTCAACCACACCGGGGAGCTCGCGGCCCAGGCGCTCTACCACGGCCAGGCCCTGCTCGCCCGGGATGAGTCCACCCGGCGCCTGCTCCTGGCAGCGGCCCAGGAGGAATCCGACCACCTCGCCTGGTGCGAGCAGCGGCTGCGCGAGCTGCACGAGCGGCCGAGCCTGCTCAACCCGCTCTGGTATGCGGGCTCCTTTGCCATCGGTGCCCTGGCCGCGCTCGCCGGCGATGCCGCGAGTCTCGGCTTCGTCGCCGAGACCGAGCGGCAGGTCGAGCGTCACCTCGATAGCCACCTCGCGCGGCTGCCGCCGGCAGATGCGCGCAGCCGTGCGATACTTGCCACCATGCGCGCCGAGGAGGTCGCCCACGGCGCGCGTGCCGCCGGCGCGGGTGGCGCCGCATTGCCTCAGGCAGTGCGCGAGCTCATGCGCCGTACCGCCGCTGTCATGACACGGACGGCATACTGGATCTGACAGAAGAGCGCCGCGTAAGCGCTTGCGTGTACATTAGGTCTTTCAGGGGAGTGGGTATGGAAGAGACCGTCAAGCCGCTGAGCGAGATTCCCGCGATCAACCGCTTCCTGAGCTATTGCCGCATCCGCGCGGTGCCCTCGAAGACGGTGGTCATCCACGCCGGGGACCTGCCGGACGTTCTCTACTACATCATCTCCGGCTCGGTCGAAGTCATGATCGAGGACGAGGAAGGCAACGAGATGGTGCTCGCCTACCTCAACCGCGGCCAGTTCTTCGGCGAGATGGGCCTGTTCTACGAGCAGCCGACGCGCAGCGCCTGGGTACGCACCCGCAACCAGTGCGAGCTGGCGGAGATGACCTACCCGCGCTTCCGGCAGATCGCCGCCGAGAGCCCGGGACTGGTGTTCGAGCTGGCCACCCAGCTCGCCACGCGCCTCGACCGCACCAACCGCAAGCTCGGCGACCTCGCCTTCGTGGACGTCACCGGACGCGTGGCCCACGCGATCATGGACCTGTGCGGCGAGCCGGACGCCATGACGCACCCGGAGGGCATGCAGATCAAGGTGAGCCGCCAGGAGCTCTCGCGCCTGGTCGGCTGCTCGCGCGAGATGGCCGGCCGGGTGCTCAAGGTGCTCGAGGAGCAGGGCCTGCTGCGGGCCACCGGCAAGACCATCGTCGTCTTCAACGCGCGCCCGAAGATGAAGACCCGGCCCGTGATCGTGCCCGCCAAGCCGAGCGCCGCCGGCGCCAAGGCCACCTCGCAGGTCGAGGCGGACGATGATGACGACGAGGACGAGGACGACGACGAGTAGCGCCGCCGCTAGAGCGCGATCTGCTGCCTCATCTCGGTGATGGTGCGCGCGTAGTCCGCGCTGCCGAAGATCGCCGACCCCGCGACGAAAGTATCCGCCCCGGCACGCGCCGCGGCGCGGATGTTGTCCACCTTGATGCCGCCGTCGACCTCGAGGCGCACCTCGCGCCCGAGGGCATCGATGCGCGCGCGCGCCGCGGCGAGCTTCCTGAGCGCGTTGGGAATGAACTTCTGCCCGCCGAAGCCGGGGTTCACCGACATGATGAGCACCAGGTCGAGCGCGTCCAGGGTGTAGTCGAGGTAGTCGAGCGGGGTGGCGGGGTTGAACACCAGCCCCGCTCGGCAGCCGTGCTCGCGGATCAGGGCGATGGTGCGGTCGACGTGCTCGCTCGCCTCCGGGTGGAAGCTGATGTAGGTGGCGCCGGCGGCGGCGAAGTCCGGCACGATGCGGTCCACCGGCTTCACCATCAGGTGCACGTCGATCGGCGCCTTGACGCCGGCGCGGCGCAGCGCCTCGCACACCATTGGGCCGATGGTGAGGTTCGGCACGTAGTGATTGTCCATGACGTCGAAGTGGATGACGTCCGCGCCGGCCTCGAGCACGGCCTCGACCTCGGAGCCGAGGCGCGCGAAGTCGGCGGACAGAATCGAGGGGGCGATCCAGGGGCTGAGCATGGGGAGAGTCTAGCCGATCGGGCGCTCGGGGCCCGTGAGGCGGCTCAGGGCCTCCTGGTACTTCTGGCTGGTGCGCGCGATCACCTCCGGCGGCAGGCGCGGGCCCGGGGCCTTCTTGTTCCAGTCGAGCGTCTCGAGGTAGTCGCGTACGTACTGCTTGTCGAAGCTCGGCGGGCTCGTGCCCTCGCGGTAGGTGTCCGCGGGCCAGAAGCGCGAGGAGTCCGGCGTCACCACTTCATCGATGAGCGTGAGGCGCCCGCCGGCGTCGACCCCGAACTCGAACTTGGTGTCGGCGACGATGATGCCGCGACGACGCGCGTGCTCGGCGGCAAACGCGTACAGCTCGAGCGCCGTGCGGCGCAGCTCCGCGGCGCGGGGTGCGCCCACGAGCTCCACGACGCGCTCGAAGCTGATGTTCTCATCGTGCGCGCCGGCCTGCGCCTTGTAGGCCGGCGTAAAGAGCGGCTGCGGCAGGCGCGCGGCCTGCTTCAGGCCCGGCGGCAGCTCGATGCCGCACAGCGCCCCGCTCACCTGGTAGTCCTTCCAGCCCGAGCCGATGAGGTAGCCGCGCACCACCGCCTCGATCGGCAGCGCCTTCAGGCGGCGCACCACCACGGCGCGCCCGCGCAGGAGCGCGCGCTCCTCGGGGTCGCTCGTCAGGCTCTCGGGGTCACGCGCCGTGAGGTGGTTCGGCACGATGCCGGTGGTGCGCGCGAACCAGAAGTTGGAGATGCCGTTGAGCACCGCGCCCTTGCCCGGGATCGGATCCGGCAGCACCACGTCGAAGGCCGAGAGGCGATCCGAGGTGACGATCAGCATGGTGTCGGCATCCACGGCGTAGATGTCGCGGACCTTGCCCTCGTGGATGCGCTCGAGGCCCCTGAGGTGGGTGCGGTAGAGGGTGGGGGTGCTCATGCGCTTGCTAATATAGCGACCCTTTGGCCTGCCCACATCCGCCGCCGCGGACGGAGCACGCGAAGTCCATGAAGTGGATCGGCAAAGTCACCGGCGGGCTGCTCGGTGCGCTCGCCCTCGGGCCGCTCGGGGCGGCGCTCGGCGTGCTGCTCGGGCACCAGTTCGACGCCGAGGAGGCCGAGCCGGTCGAGCCGCTCGGCCACGAGGAGCTCGCCGCCATCGGCGAGCGCTTCTTCCGCGCCACCTTCCGCGTCATGGGCTACATGGCCAAGTCGGACGGGCGCGTCTCGGAGCTGGAGATCTCGGCGGCGCGCGCGGTGATGGCGGAGCTGCGCCTGGGTGCCGAGCAGACGCGCGAGGCGATCGCCTGCTTCACCGCCGGCAAGCAGCCGCAGTTCGACTTCGGCGGCGAAGTGACCGCCCTCGCCGCTGCCTGCCGCGGCCGCCCGGACCTGACGCGCATCTTCCTCGAGATCCAGGTGCGCGCCGCGCTCGCCGGCAACAACCTCGAGGGCGCGGTGCGCCCGCTGATGCAGCAGCTGGCCGCGCGCCTCGGCATCTCGGCGTTCGAGTTCGCGCAGGTCGAGGCGGTGCTGCGCATCCAGAGCGGCGCGTTCCGCGCCGGCGGCGGCGCCGGGCCGGCGCGCGAGCGCACGAGCGACGTCTCGCTGGCGGCGGCCTACCGCGTGCTCGAGGCCGAGCCCGCCGCGAGCGACGAGGAGGTCGTCAAGGCGTACCGGCGGCAGCTGAACCGCCATCACCCTGACAAGCTCAAGGCCAACGGCCTGCCGGACTCCATGATCGAGCATGCCAAGCAGCGCACGCAGCAGATCATCGAGGCCTGGGAACTGATCCGCGAGCGCCGCGGCATCCGCTAGCGGCGCGCCTCAGCTCTGCCGGCCTGCCCACTCGCTGATCACCGCCGCGATGGCGCGCACCCCGTCGGTGAGCGCCGCGGGCCCCGGCTGCAGGATCAGCGAGGACTTGATCTCGCGCAGGTAGCCCGAGCGCACCGCCGGCAGCGCCTCCCAGCCGGCGCGCGCGGCGAGGCGCTCCGGGCGGAATTTCTTGCCGCACCAGGAGGCGAGCACGATGTCCGGAGCGCGCCGCACGACCTCGAGCGGGTCGGCGATGATGCGATCGCGCCCGAGCGGCTGCAGCGCCAGCTCGGGGAAGCAGTCCTCGCCGCCGGCGAGCGTCACGAGCTCTGACACCCAGCGGATGCCGCTGATCAAAGGCTCATCCCATTCCTCGAAGTACACCCGCGGGTGCCGCGGCAGCGCTGCCGCCCGCGCACGCACTTCATCGAGGCCCGCCGCGAGGCGCGCGGCGAGCGCGGCGCTCTTGGCCTCGCAGCCGATCATGCCGCCCAGGGTGCGGATCATGCGCAGGATGTCCTCGATGCTGCGGTGATTGAAGACGTGCACCTCGAGGCCGGCACGCGCCAGCGTGGCGGCGATGTCGGCCTGCAGATCCGAGAAGCCGAGCACGAGGTCGGGCCTGAGCTCGAGGATGCGTTCGGTGCGCGCGCTGGTGAAGGCGGAGACCCGCGGCTTCTCGCGCCGCGCCCGCGGCGGGCGCACCGTGAAGCCCGAGATGCCGACGATGCGCCAGTCCTCCCCGAGGAGATACAGCGTCTCCGTGGTCTCCTCGGTCAGGCAGACGATGCGCTCGGGATATCCTGAAGCAGTGCTCATGTAGCCCCACGGCCGCGGCCGCGGCACTGTATCCTTAAGACATGTGGGTGCGCATCTGGGCGTTCCTCGACTGGTGTTTCTTCGGGCCCGCCTCCGCGCGCGCCGGGCCGCTCGGGGCCACCCTGCGGGTGCTGCGCTACCCGTACGCGGTGCTGCGCGACCTGTCGCGCGGGGAGATCAACCTGCGCGCCATGGGGCTCGTGTACACGACGCTCCTGTCACTCATCCCGCTGCTCGCCTTCAGCTTCGCGGTGCTGAAGATCTTCGGCGGCCACCGTGACCTGACGCCGATCGTCTACGAGTTCTTCCGGCCGCTGGGACCTGCGGCCGCGGATGACCTGACCGGCCGGGTGCTCAGCTTCGCGGGCCGCGTCTCGAGCGGCGTGGTCGGCTCGGTGGGACTCACGCTGCTGGTGTGGACGCTCGTGGGCACGTTCAAGAAGGTCGAGGACAGCTTCAACTTCCTCTGGCACGTCGAGCAGCCGCGCAGCTTCGCGCGCCGCCTGGCGGAGTACACGGGGCTCCTGATCGCCGCCCCGGTGCTGCTGGTGGTGTTCGTCGGGCTGCTGCACGCGGCCTTCGCGAGCGCGCCGGTGCAGGAGGTGGTGCAACTGCCGCTGCTGCAGCGCCTGCGGGGCGTCGGCATCGCCGTCGCCCCCTACGCCATGGTGAGTGCCTTCTTCATGGCGCTCTACGTGATGATCCCCAACACGCGCGTGCACTGGCGCGCCGCGCTCACCGGCGCGCTCGTCAGCGGGGTGCTGTGGGCCGCGGTCGGCAAGGCCTTCACGGCGCTCGTGGTGTACTCGACGCGGCTCACCATCGTGTACGCCGGCTTCGCCTTCCTGGTCGCGGCGCTCCTGTGGACCTATTTCGGCTGGCTGATCCTGCTCGCCGGCGCGCAGCTCGCCTTCTACGTGCAGAACCCGGCTTACCTGCGCCTGGGGCTGCAGCAGCTGCGCCTGTCCGGCGCCGAGACCGAGCAGCTGGCACTGAGGCTCATGTACCTGATCGGACGCACCCACATCGGCGGCGGGCGGCGCTGGACGGTCAACCGCCTCGCGACCGAGCTCGGCCTGCCCGGGGTGGCGGTGGCGCGCATGGCGAGCACGCTCGAGCGCGCCGGGCTGCTGGTGCTCACGGAGATGGACGAGCTCGTGCCCTCGCGCGACCTGTCGCGCATCGGGGTGTACGAGATCCTCGATATCGCGCGCCGCGCCGGCAGCGGCCACGTCGCGCCCCGCAACGTGCCGATGCCGCCGGTCGACCGGCTGCTCGGCGCGCTCGAGGAGGCGCGCCGCCACCGCCTGGGCGAGCTCACGCTGCGCGATCTGGTCGAGGAGGCGGCGCGGCCGCAGCTCACCGTGGCCGGCGGCAAGGGCTCCTGAGCCCTGCCCTACTCCCCGGCGATGGTCATCTCGCCGATCAGCACCGAACCGGTGCGTATGCCCCCGCGCGCATCCACGTCCGCCCCGAGCGCGACGATGTCGCGGAACATCGGCTTCAGGTTCCCGGCGACGGTGATCTCCTGCACCGGGTAGGCGATCGCGCCGTTCTCCACCCAAAAGCCGCTCGCCCCGCGCGAGTAGTCACCCGTGACCCCGTTGACGCCCTGCCCCATGAGCTCGGTCACGAGCAGCCCGGTGCCGAGGCGCTTCAGGAACTGCTCGTGTGGCAGCGCCGGCTCGCTGCTGGTGACGATGAGGTTGTGGATGCCGCCGGCGTTGCCGGTGCTCTTGAGGCCGAGGCGCCGCGCCGAGTAGCTGCCGAGCACGTAGCCAGCGAGGACGCCCGAGCGCACCAGCTCGCGGTCGCGGGTCGCCGCGCCCTCCTGGTCGAAGGGGCTGCTCGCGAGTCCCCTGGGGATGTGCGGTCGCTCCTGGATGCTGAGGAAGCGCGGGAAGACCTGCTCGCCGGCGGCACCGAGGAGGAAGGAGGCCTTGCGGTACTGGCTGGGACCTGAAATGGCGCCGACGAACGAGCGGAACAGGCCGCGCGCGAGCTCGGGCACGAAGGCCACCGGGGCCTTGCGGGTGCTGAGGCGGCGGGCGCCCAAGCGCGCCAGCGCGCGCTCGCCGGCCATGCGGCCGATGCCGGCGACGCCCTCGAGCTCATCCGCCGCGCGGGCCAGCGTGAACCAGTAGTCGCGCTGCATGTCCTCGCCCGCCTGCGCAATCAGCGCGCAGCTCACCGAGTGGCTGGTCGCGGAGTAGCCCTCGAGGAAGCCAAGCGAGTTGCCGTAGACGCCGCTGTGGCGCTGGCTGTTGACGGAAGCGCCCTCGGAGTTGCTGACGCGCGCATCCACGGCCAGACCGGCCGCCTCGCACTCGCGCGCCAGCTCGATGGCGTGCTCGGGTGTCAGGTCCCAGGGGTGATCGAGGTCGAGGTCCGGGATATCGCGCGCCAGGAGCTCCGGCTCGACGAGGCCCGCGTACGGGTCGGCGGCGGTGTAGCGCGCGATGGCGCAGGCCTTGCCGACCGTGTCGCGCACCGCCGCCGCCGACAGGTCCGCGGTGCTGGCGGCGCCCTTGCGCTTGTCGAAATACACCGTGACCGCGAGCCCGCGGTCACGCTGGTACTCCACCGTGTCGACCTCGCGCAGCCGCACGCTCACCGACAGTCCCTGGCTCACCGAAACGTCCGCCTCGGCCTGCGTCGCGCCCTGCGCGCGCGCCTCCGTGAGCGCGAGGCTCGCGATCTCCTTGAGCGGATCGAGCGCGTGGTCGGTGGTGGGGCGTGGCATCGGTGCTCGAGGTGCTTTCGCAGGTGGGTTCGTCGTAGATTGTAGCAGTCGCGGCGAATTCAACCGCCGCACGAGCCCTGAGGACGAAGGAGATCCGCCCGTGAGCCGCGCCCCGCGCGATGCGCCGCCCGAGAGCGACGAGGAGCAACCGAGCAAGAGCGCGCGCAAGCGCGCCGCGCACGCCGCCCAGGACCTCGGCGAGGCGCTGATCGCCCTCAAGGAGGCGCAGCTCGCCGCGCTCGAGCTGCCCGAGCCGCTCGCAGACGCGGTGCGACTCGCGCGCCGCATCACCAGCCGTGCCGGGCTCGCGCGCCAGCGCCAGTACATCGGCAAGCTGATGCGCGACCTCGACCCCGAGCCGATCCGCGCCGCGCTGGATGCACGGCGCAGCGAGGATGCGCGCGAGACCGAGCGCTTCAAGCGCGTGGAGAACTGGCGCGAGCGGCTGATCGCCGAGGGCGCCGTGGCGCTCGAGGAGCTCAAGCGCTGGCATCCCGAGATCGATGGCGCGCAGTGGGCGCGGCGCGTCAGCGCCGCGCAGCGCGAGCGCGCCGCGGACAGCAGCGGCAAGGCCTCCCGCGAGCTGTTTCGCGCTTTGCGCGCATTGTTCGTTACAATGCCCTGATGAAGGCGCTCGTCGGCATCATCATGGGCTCGCACTCCGACTGGGAGACCATGCAGAGCGCCGCCGACACCCTCGACAAGCTCGCCATCGCCTACGAGGCGCGGGTCGTCTCCGCGCACCGCACGCCGGATCTGCTGTTCGAGTACGCCTCCGGCGCCGCCGCGCGCGGGCTCGAGGTGCTGATCGCCGGCGCCGGCGGCGCGGCGCACCTGCCGGGCATGGCCGCGGCGAAGACCCGGCTGCCGGTGCTCGGCGTGCCGGTGCAGTCGAAGGCCCTCGGCGGCATCGACTCGCTCCTGTCGATCGTGCAGATGCCGGCCGGCGTGCCGGTGGCCACGTTTGCGATCGGGCCGGCGGGCGCCACCAACGCCGCGCTGTGCGCCGCCGCAATCCTCGCCAACAAGTACCCCGCCGTCGCCGCCGCGCTCGAGGGCTTCCGCGAGCGCCAGACCCAGGGCGTCCTCGGCCAGCCGGACCCGCGCGCCGCCCCGCGCACATGACCGTCGGGATCGTGGGCGCCGGCCAGCTCGGCCGCATGCTCGCGTTGGCGGGCTATCCCCTCGGGCTCGATTTCCTGTGCCTGGACCCCGCCGCCGACGCCCCGGGAGGCCAGGTGGCCCCGCTCCTGCACGGCGCGTTCACCGACCGCCGGCTGCTCGCGCGCCTGGCGCGCGAGTGCGAGGTGCTCACCTTCGACTGGGAGAACGTGCCGGCCGCGAGCCTGCGGGCACTGAAGCGCGCGCACGGCGCGCGCATCTGCCCGCCGGTGGCGGCGCTCGCCACCGGGCAGGACCGCGCCGCCGAGAAGCGCCTGTTCGAGGCGCTGCGCATCCCGACCACACGCTGGCGCGCAGTGAGCACGCGCGCGCAGTTCTCGGCGGCGCTCGCGGCCATCGGCCTGCCGGGGGTGCTCAAGACGCGCCGCCTGGGCTACGACGGCAAGGGCCAGGCGGTCATCCGCACCAGCGCCGATGCCGAGCGCGCCTGGCAGCAGCTCGGCGGCGCGGCGCTGCTCTACGAGGAGCTGGTGCCCTTTGACTGCGAGGTCTCGGTGATCGGCGCGCGCAGCGTGCGCGGGGAGATCGCCGTCTACCCGCTGTGCGGCAACGTGCACGCCCAGGGGATCCTGCGCCTGACCCGCGCGCCCTACGGGCCGAGAGCCTGGCACGCGCGCGCCGCGCGCCACCTCACCCGCATGCTGCGCCACTTCCGCTACACCGGCATCCTCACCATCGAGTTCTTCGTGCACCGCGGCCGGCTGATCGCCAACGAGATCGCACCGCGGGTGCACAACAGCGGCCACTGGAGCATCGAGGGCGCCGTCACCAGCCAGTTCGAGAACCACCTGCGCGCCATCCTCGACCTGCCCCTCGGCAGCACCCGCGCCACCGGCCACAGCGCGATGATCAACCTGATCGGCGCCATCCCGCCGCGCGCGCGCCTGCTGCGTCACCCGGGTGTGCACCTGCACGACTACGGCAAGGCGCCGCGCCCGGGCCGCAAGGTCGGCCATCTCACCGTGGTCGAGGCCTCCGCGGCCGCCCGGGACGCGCG
>Ga0335085_10015357_pt1 | contig 11113 bp, 11 predicted proteins | sample Lox_Sample_45_FD_206712 | JGI IMG/M metagenome (GOLD analysis project Ga0335085, IMG submission 206712) | Soil microbial communities from Loxahatchee National Wildlife Refuge, Florida, United States - Lox_Sample_4.5 | ecosystem: Environmental > Terrestrial > Soil > Wetlands | place: USA... | reverse complement strand
TTCGAAGCAGCAATTGCGGCTTACAAAAATGCTTTAAAGGGTAGCCGCGCGGCACAGGTGGCGTAGTATCGATGGCACCTCTTTTTCGGCAACTGACGCTCTGCGGTGTGGGCTTGATTGGTGGTTCGCTTGCCTTGATCGCGCGCCGCAAAGGACTGGTCGAACGAATCGTTGGGCTGGGTCGCACTCAGGCAAATCTGGACGTTGCACTCGAGCGCGGGATCATCGATTTCGCGACGCGCGATCCGCAGAAAGCAGCGCGTGATGCCAACCTCGTGATGCTCGCGACGCCGATTCGGACCTTTCCCGAAACGCTCGCCGCGATGGTTCCCTATCTTCCAAAGGATGCGGTAGTCACCGATGTCGGTAGCGTAAAGACTTGGGTCGTACGTGAACTGGAGCCGTTGCTTGGTCCGCAGATGGTGTTCGTCGGGGTCCATCCGGTGGCCGGCAAAGAGATTACCGGGGCGATCGCGGCCGATGAGCAGCTCTATATCGACAGGCGCGTAATCGTCACGCCGTCGTCGCGCAGCACGCCGGAATCTGTTGATAAAATTGAAGCGCTCTGGTGCGCGACCGGGGCGCGCCTCGAACGGATGGCGCCCGAGGTGCACGATGCGCTGCTCGCCCGCTCGAGTCATCTGCCGCAGATCGCGTCGAGTGCGCTCGCGGCGGCCCTGGCAGACGAGATGGTCGATGGGCGATGGGCGGCGTCATTCGGTGCCGGTGGATTGCGCGACACGACACGGATTGCTGCGTCCTCGCCGGAGATGTGGCGCGATATATGTCTGACGAACCGCGAGGCAATTACCGCCGCGCTTAAGCTCTTTGCGACGAGCTTCACCGAGTTTGCGGAGGCCGTCGATACTGCCGACGAAAAACGCCTGATGGAACTCTTCGCGCGTGGGCGCAAAATGCGCGAGCAGCTTAAATGAGCGATGCGGGAGCGACTAAAATGACTCAACCCCGCCGTCCAATAATCGCGATAGACGGGCCTGTCGGCGCGGGCAAGTCCACGGTAGCGCGCGCGCTGGCCCGCGCCCTGGGTTTTAGCCATCTGAATACCGGCGCGATGTACCGGGCGGTCGCGCTGGCCGCCTCGTTGCGCTATACTGGACCAGAGCTGAGCGAACCCACTATCGCGCAGCGGCTTGGAGAACTCCTGAATTCCATCGCGATTACGTTTGACGGCGAACGAGTCAAACTCGACGGCCGTGATATCAGCGATTCGATCACCACACCACGAATCGGCGATCTCGCGTCGCGCCTTTCGGCCTTGCCGGTCGTGCGCGAGCGGATGCGTGATTTACAGCGCGCCGCTGGCGCGGCGGGTGGCGTCGTGATGGAAGGGCGGGATATCGGCACGGTGATCTTCCCCGATGCCGAGTTCAAGTTCTATCTGACTGCCGATGTCGCGATCCGCGCCGAGCGGCGATGGATGGAGCTCCGTGCGAAGGGTGAGCAGATCTCGCGCGACGACGTGCTCGCTCAGCTACAGGAACGAGACAAACGCGATCAGGAACGGGAACTCGCGCCGCTCAAGCCGGCCAACGACGCGATCATGGTCGATTCGAGCAAGCTCGAAGTTGATCAGGTCGTCGCGCAGATGCAAAAGCTAATCGAGGGTGGCTCGCCAAATTGATCTAGACGGGCCTTAAAGTCGATTAGGACTTGAAACGGCGCATCTACCCTTGTATGGATTGCAGTGAATTTCGAGGGCCCAAGTAAAAGGTTTCACTAAATGCAGAAAGAGTTGTCGCAACGAGCGGACGGAGGAACGAATGACTTCGAATCGCTGATGGAACAGACCCTGCGGGCACCACGCCCCGGTGACGTGTTGGTTGGTTCGGTTATTCTAGTCACTCGCGATAGCGTTATCGTTGATATCAATTACAAGTGCGAAGGCCAGGTGCCACTCGCCGAGTTCCTTGACCATGAAGGCAACGTCACCGTCAAGGAAGGCGACGAGGTGGACGTCTATTTCGAGGGTACCGAGACCGAAAACGGTACCGTTATGCTTTCGCATCAGAAGGCAGAGAAGTTCAAAGTCTGGCGCGAGTTGGAAAGAGCCTTCCAAACCGAAACACCGGTTGAAGGGGTTATCCTCGGCAAAGTCAAAGGCGGCTTGCAGGTCGATATCGGCGTGCCGGCCTTCTTGCCCGGCTCACACGTCGACACGCGTCCGGCACGCAATCTCGATCGTTATATCGGCCAGCGCGGCCGTTTCCATATCCTCAAGTTTAATCGCGCGCGCGGCAACGTTGTTGTCTCGCGTCGCAGCGTGATCGAGCGTGAGCGTACCTCCCTCAAAGAACAGACGCTGAAGGTGCTCGAAGAGGGCGTGATTTTGGAAGGCGTGGTGAAGAACATCACCGACTACGGCGCCTTCGTCGATCTCGGCGGTATCGATGGCCTGCTCCATATCACCGATATGGCGTGGGGCCGCCTGCAGCATCCTTCGGAAGCGGTGAAGGTCGGCGATACCGTAAAGGTCGTCGTCCTCAAGTACGATCCGCAGCGCGAGCGCGTCTCGCTTGGTATGAAGCAGATCCTGCCGGATCCATGGGCGAACGCTGCAGAGACTTATCCTCCCGGCACGCGTCTTTCCGGCAAGGTCGTCAGCGTCACTGACTACGGCGCCTTCGTCGAACTCGAGAAGGGTATCGAGGGATTGATCCACGTCTCCGAGATGACCTGGAGCAAGCGTGCGGTCCATCCTTCGAAAGTCGTTAATGTCGGCGACACCGTCGAAGTGCAGGTGCTCGGCGTCGATGAGGGTAACCGCCGGATTTCGCTCGGTCTCAAGCAGACCGAACCGAATCCTTGGCAGGCACTGGCGCAGCGCCATCCGATTGGCAGCACGATCAGCGGCAAGGTCAAATCGATTACCGACTTCGGTGTCTTCGTTGAAATCGAGCCGGGTATCGACGGCCTCGCGCATATCTCCGATCTGTCGTGGACCAAGAAGGTGCGCCATCCGTCGGAGATCTACAAGAAAGGCGATGAGGTTCAGGCTGTGGTGCTCGGAATCGAAGTCGAGCATGAGCGGGTGAGCCTTGGGGTCAAGCAGCTTTCGCCCGATCCTTGGAGCAGCGTGGCCGAGCGCTATCCGCTGAACACGCTGGTTAAGGGCAAGGTCAGTTCAGTCGCAGACTTTGGTGTCTTCGTCGAAATCGAAGAGGGAATCGAAGGTCTCATCCATATCTCGCAGCTCTCCAACGAGCGAGTCGACAAGCCGTCGTCGCTCTTCAAAGTTGGTGACGAGGTCGAAGCGCTGGTGGTGCAGGTCGATACGCGCGAACGCCGTATCGGTCTCTCGATCAAGGCGCTCAGCCAGCATATGGAGCGCGAGGAGATGCAGGCCTATCTGCGGCGTGAGCATGAAGCGCAGCGCTTCTCGATGGAAGACCTGCTCAAGAGCGAGGAACTCCGGCTCGATCGCGAAGATCGCGCACGCCGCGGACGCTAGTCCGGGCAATCGATCGTTCAGGGCCTGACCGCGGTGACCAAGCGGGAGATCATTAACGAACTGCCCGCACGGCGGCTTGGCTTATCCAGCCGTGACGCCGAAACCACGGTTAACGCCCTGTTCGATGCGATGGCTGAAGCACTCAGCCGCGGTGAACGAATCGAACTGCGCGGCTTCGGAACCTTCGGCATAAAAGAAAGAGGAGCCCGGCAGGGACGGAACCCAAAAACGGGATCCGCCGTGGCGATCGCGGCCAAGCGGGTCCCTTTTTTCCGTGCCGGCAAAGAGCTGCGCCAGGAGATCAATGGTGCCGCCGCGGAAACCCCGAACAACCCCATCTGAAATCAAGGTTTCTCCTGTCCGTCTCTGGGCGCCGTGGCGATCGGCGTATGTCGCTTCAACACGTGCTCCCAAAGATTCCGGATGTATCTTCTGCTTCGATCGTCTTACCGCGCGGCAAAAGCGCCGGCGACTGATCCTCCACACTAATCAGCACGCGCTGGTGATGCTGAATCGCTATCCCTACACCAGCGCCCACCTGATGGTAGCGCCGCGCCGCCACGTCGCCTCCCCCGAACTGCTTGAGCGCGACGAACGAGCGGTTATCGACGAACTGATCATCCATTGCATCAAGGAACTCCGCGCGGCCATGCGGCCGTCGGGCTTCAATGTCGGTGCGAATCTCGGACGTTCCGCCGGCGCCGGTGTCGCCGATCACATGCATTGGCATGTGGTCCCGCGATGGGACGGCGATTCCAACTACATGACGACGATTAGCTCGGTTCGGGTACTCTCACAAAGTCTTGAGCAATGCTTCGATTCGCTTGCGCCACGTTTCAAAGCGATCGACATTACCCTATCCTGAAAGGTGGGAGAGCTTCGCGGCTTCGCGTCAAATGGATGAAAAACTGCTGACCTATCGCACGCTCGGCGAACTCGAACATGCGGGATACCGCACGACCTCCGTTCGCGTTGAGATGCGTAATAATCTGCTGCGGCGCCTGCGCGACAAGCAGCCGATCCTTCCCGGAATCGTCGGTTACGAAGACACTGTAGTACCCGAAATCGAAAACGGCATTCTCGCCGGCCACCATATAATTCTGCTAGGTGAGCGCGGCCAGGCGAAGTCGCGCCTGATCCGATCACTGCGGACGCTGCTTGATGAATACGTACCCGCAGTCGAAGGATGCGAACTGAACGACGACCCCTTCGCACCGATCTGTGCGCGATGCACCAAGCTGATCGCCGACAAAGCCGGTGACACGCCAATCGTCTGGATCGACCGGGAGCATCGCTATGCGGAAAAGCTAGCCACGCCGGACGTCTCCGTCGCCGACCTGATCGGCGAGATCGATCCGATCAAGGTGGCCGAGGGGCGCTATCTCGCCGATACCGAAACGATTCATTACGGGCTAATCCCACGCGTCAATCGCGGCATCTTCGCCATCAACGAACTCCCCGACCTGACCGAAAAGGTGCAAGTCGGTCTGTTCAACCTGATGGAAGAAAAAGATGTGCAGATTAAGGGCTACAAGATTCGATTGCCGGTCGATGTGGTCTTTGTCGCCAGCGCGAACCCCGAAGATTACACTTCGCGCGGACGCATCATCACCCCGCTGAAAGACCGTTTCGATATCCAGATCCGCACCCACTATCCGAAGACAGTCGAGCACGAAATCTCGATCATGGAACAGGAGTGCTCCTATCCGTTGCGCGGTGAAATTCCGCTGCGGATGCCTCAGTTTCTGAAGGAGATCCTGGCACAGGTCACCTTTGAGGCACGCGGCTCAAACGAGATTAATCAGGCCTCGGGCGTATCGGTGCGCGTGACGATCAATAACTTCGAAACGATCATCTCGAACGCCGAGAAGCGCTCGGTGATCAATGGCGATCAGGAGATTGTGCCGCGGGTATCAGATCTCCATGCGATCTATCCGGCGACGGCCGGCAAGCTCGAACTGGAGTACGCGGGCGAAGACAAAAAGGAAGAGGACCTGATCGAGCGGCTCGTGAATCGCGCGGTGCTCAAGGTCTTCGACCGCTATATCAAGATCGATGAGCTCAAGCCGGTAATTGCGTACTTCGAGCAGGGATGGGGCGTCGAGGTTTCCGATCGCTCGCCCGCGTCTGAATACATGGACGCGCTGCGCGAAGTGCCCGGCCTGCGTGACGCGATCAACCGGCTCGGGACCTTCGAGACTCCGGGCCTGATGGCCAGTGCTAGCGAGTTCATCTTCGAGGGTCTGCATCTCCATCAGAAGCTCAACAAGGAGCGCCGCGGCGGACGTTTTGCCTATCACGCCTGAGCGTTAGTTATCGCGATGGTGATCACTCGATATACGCAGTGGGACGGGACGCAGGCTCTCAAGCTCGACGCCGATAAGGTCTTCGAAAAACTCGCCGACTTTCTTTCCCATACTGACGACGTAAACCAGGCCGCGGACTGGATGATGCGGCAGGGGATGGACTTCGAGGGGATGAAGGTTGTCGGGCTCGAAGAGCTGCTTGAACAACTGCGCCAGGCGATGCGCGAGCGGTATCGCGACTTCAATCTTCGCAATGCGCTGAACGAACTGGAAAACAAGCTCTCCGATATCCTCGGCCGCGAGCGCAATACGCTTGAGTCGATGCGCGGGCAAAAGCCGGGAATCGAACAGAAAGAGCAGGATCTTCGGAATATGCCGCGGCGGCTCTCGGAAGCGTTACGCAAGCTGGAGAGCTACGAGTTCGAGAACGCGCAGGCCAAGGCCGACTTCGATGAACTGCTGGCCGAGTACGACAATATCCGCGACCTCGAAAACTTCCGCGACCGCTTCAACCATATGTTCCATGGGCCGAAAAATCTCGGCTACCAGGAAGCGCTCGACTTGATGCGCGAGATGGATCGGATGCGCCAGCTCGAACAGGACCTGATGCAGGGAAATTTCGAGCAGGTCTCGCTGGAAGACCTCCAGGAGATGATGGGGCCCCAGGCGGTTCAGGATTTTCAGAATCTGCGCCAGGTGATGCTGCTACTGCAGCAATCCGGCTACATGGTGCAGAAGGGCGATCACATGCAGCTCTCGCCCAAGGGCGTGCGCCGGATCGGACAGCTCGCGCTCCGCGATATCTATCAGGGCTTGCTCAAAGACCGTGTCGGCTCACACGCGATCGACCATCGCGGGATCAGCGATATCCGCCCCGATGAGGTGAAGCCTTACGCCTACGGCGATCCGCTCAATCTCAATCTGGTCGGTACGCTCAAGCACGCACTGACGCGCCAACCCGGTGTTCCGCTCAAGCTCTCGCCTGACGACTTCGAAGTTTTCGAGAGCGATTACGGCAGCTCTGCCTCGACGGTGCTGTGCCTCGATATGTCGTGGTCGATGAGCTGGGAGGGTCGTTTCGCGGCGGCAAAGAAAGTGGCGCTCGCGCTCGAGACTCTCGTCCGTACGAAATTTCCGCGGGACTACTTTTCGATCGTCGGCTTCTTCACCCGCGCCGTGGAGCTCAAGCTCAAGGATCTGCCCGAAGCCTCGTGGAACATGGGCGATCCCTTTACCAATCTGCAGGACGGATTACGGCTCGCATCTGACCTACTGATGCGCCATCCGTCCCGCAACCAGCAGATAATCGTGATCACCGATGGGCAGCCGACCGCGTACTTCCTTAACAAGCGGCTCTATTGCGAATGGCCGCTCTCGTTCGGCGGAATCAGTATGCGCGCCGCGCAGGAGACATTGAAGGAAGTTGAGCGAGCAACCCGCAAGGGAATCACGATTAACACCTTCATGCTCGACGACTCGCCGAGCCTGCGTGCCTTCGTCGAGAAGATGACCCTGATTAATCGCGGCCGCGCGCTCTATACCCGCCCGGACCATCTGGGCGAGTATATGCTGGTCGATTATCTGACCAAGCGACGGAGGCGGGTTTGATTTATCGGGGAGCCCTAACTCGAAGAGGACTCCCCGACTTGAAATTAGTTTGCCGCGGCGGAGCCGTTCGTATGCACCGGAGTGATTCCGGCGACCGTCTCGTTCCCTGCGATAATCGCGTTGCGGATCTGACCGACCAGATCCTGCAAGCCGCCAGGCGAATGCGGCAGCATGATCGTGTTGCTGCGCGACCCTATCTCCTTGAGCATGTCGAAGTACTGCGTCAGCAAGAGGATTGCCATGCACTCCTCGGTGCTGACCCCCTTCAGCTCTTCCTTGAATAGTTCCGCAGACTCCTTGAGCCCATGCGCGATCGCCAGCCGCTCGCGCGCGATACCGTCACCCTGAAGCGCCTTGCTTTCCGCCTCGGCCTCGGCCGCCTTCACTACGGTAATCTTGTCGGCCTCGGCCTTCGCTTTCGCCGCTTCGAGCAGACGCTGATTGGCGTTGACCTGGTTCATCGCTTCTTTGACCCGTGCGTCGGGTACGATTTCGACCACAGGCGCGTCGATAATCGAGTAGCCATAGGCCTGCATCTTCTCACGCACTTCATGCTCAATCGCCTGGTCCAGTTCCTTGTTGGCGTAGACCTCATCGAGCTTCTGACCCGGCACATGAGCGCGGATAGCGTCGAAGACGTAAGCATTGATCTGGCGACGCGGTTCTTCGAGCTTATAGAAGGCGTTGAAGACCTGATCGGACGCGACGAAATATTGCACGGCGACCTTTACCGACAGAGTTACGTCGTCCTGGGTCTTGGTCTCGACAGTAACAAAGAGTTGCTGCACCTTAAGATCGACATAGGCAGCAACGCGCTCGAACAGCGGAATCCGCCAATGCAATCCGGCTGATTCCAGACGTGCGAAGGCGTGAAACTTTTCGATTACAGCGACCGTCTGTTGATCGACGGTGTAGAGGCCTGAAAGCAAACCTATCGTAACGATTGCCAGCAAGCCCCAGAAGATCACCCAAGTAGCGTTAATATCCATATAGCCTCTCCAGCTAACCTAACCACGCATAGAATCGCGACAACGAGAAGCTAAGGCGATCACTTGGGAGCGCCGTCGGCGCTATCGGGTGCGACGGCCTCGTTCTGCGCTTCGGCCACGGAGCCTGACCCTTCCGGGCGATTCCACTCGGCGAGATTCCATCCTTGCTTGAAGGCGGCAAGTCGCTGGCCGCTCGAACCGTGCGCATTCCGTGAGTTCGCGCCGCCGCCGAATTCGTCGCCGGTGAGACTCCAGTAGGGGCTTAATTCGGTGCCCCGGATTTTGAGCCTCGCCAGCGTGTAGCCGGCGAAGCGGTCAGCCTCAAGTTCCTTAATGGCGCTGGGAACGGAATCACGAACGCGTTCATTATCCTGATGGACCTGATGGCCGATCTCGTGAGCGAAGATCGCCCACTCGAGGGGATCGATAACCTCGGTATTATCCTGAACATCGAGGCGACCAGCCAGGATCGCAGCCAGCGCAGCGCGATTGTAAAAGACGCAACCGCCCGGTGTCGCGTGGGGTTGTTCGACCGCAAGGGTCTCGTAAACGGGAAAACTGCTGCCCCACAAATTATTGATCCGCTGAACCATCGCGGTGACCTGCGGTGAAGCTTTAGTAGCCATCTCACCGCAAACCTTGAAGGGCTTCGCGGATGAATTTTTGGTCTGCGCGTGGGCGGCATCGTCCTGAGCACCGGAGGTCGATTGATCCGACCTTTCGGCGGGTCCACTGCTGCTTGAGCCTACGGCCTCCCAGTCGTCATCTGCTGCGTGAGCCTTGCGTTGCGCACTGCTCAGCCCGAGCCAAACTGCAAGGACCAAGAGCAGCAGATACTTAAAGAAAGACTTGATTATTTGCACACCCGGGCTGTCCGCTTGTTTGCTCGATGCCATAGAAAGATGGCATCGCAAGCGCTGCCGAGAGTCAATGAATTTTCGCCTAATGAGCGTCATTTAGATGCTCTCTGCAAATTAGAGCGACTAATCATCGGCAGCTTCCAAGCGACTCCTATCTGACGCTCAACCACTTCGTCAGCATGGATTCCGGCGGCGGCGAGAAGACGCTTCATCGGCTCGTCGCGCGGTTCTTTGGATAGGCGGAAAGTTCCCCAGTGAATCGGGACGAGATACTCAGCACCAGTCCCTTGGAACATCTGCCAGACCTGCTCAGGGTTAGCGTGGTTCCAGATCCAGGGATCGTAGGCACCGATCGAAAACGCGGCAATTTCGGGAGGATTCGTCTTCAGGGCAGCGAAAAGATCGGTTGAGGCGGAGTCACACGCGAGCAGCATCCGATGGCCCTCCTTGTCGAGGACGTAGCTGTTGAAGCCGTACGCTCGTCCGAGGGGAGGCCATCGTTTGCCCCAGTGACGCGCTCCGAGAGCCGTCACAGTCAGCCCCTTTACCGACGTGCTCTCGCCCCAATTCAACTCGCGGACGTCGTTGAAGCCGAGCGGCCGGATAAGGTCGCCGCATCCGGTGCAGGCCACCACCGTTGCGGTCTTAGGCAGGGCCTTGAGCGAAGGAAGATCGAGATGGTCCATGTGCGCGTGAGTGATCACGATCACGTCGATCGCTTGAAGCTTGTTTGGCGGAAGCGCCGGGGCGATCAGTCGGTGTGGTCCAATCGTTCCGAGCGGACCCAAGGAAAGTCCGACACGATAGAAGAGCGCCGGGTCACTGATTACCCGGACCCCGTCGAAGTTCATCAGCAGAGTCGCGTGGCCGAGATTCGCCATCGTGATGGCGTCGTCGGTCCATGCGGCAGGATTAAGCAGTGGAGCTCCGAGCGTGGGCTCGGAAAGGGCCGGGAACGGCACTTGCAGCCATACGACGCAGGCGACAAGTGCAACGCTTGCCGTAAGAGCGACCCATCGCCAGCGTGATCGCGGGCGGGCCACGGGATCAGCTCACTTCATCGCTTGGGCGATAGGGAAGCACGGTAGCTTCTCCACCGTCGCGTATTCGTAAGGGCGATCGTGCCACTGGAAAGTACCCGTCTTGCTGGCAAACCCCGTCGAGAGCCCGGTCAGCTGGTCCTGCTCGAGTGCGTCCTTCGGCTCGGCGGCGGCGTATACCACATACTCCGATTTCCCCGGCTTCTCGGGCATCGCTAGAGGCGGAGTAAACTTCATATTGCCGAGATTTTGCGCGGGTCGCCAGGTCGAGGGGTTACCCATATCCATCGCTGGAGCCCAAACCGGGTCTCCAGTGGCGCTGTTCAAGCTCAGCTCACGCCATTCGGGCGGCTGGCCTTCCTGCGCTGTGCGTAGCTCGATAACGGCCGGCTGATCCTGTTCGAGGTTATCGCAACGCTCCTTCTCGTCGACGAAGTCCTCCTTCTTCTCCCCCTTCGCGGCTTGATGCTCCGCGGCGGCGTTGAGCACGCTCGATCCGACGGCTTTGGCCGCGCTCACGGCCAGCGGGATGGCTGCGAGACATCCCCCGGAGAACGACCCGAGCGACAAGAGTAGGGCACTGGTAAGCAACCGCGAGAGCATCGGGTTTTGCGAGCCGATCGGTCGCCAGGTCATCAGCGAGGCCTCCTTCCAAGCACGAGTGAAGAGGTAAAGGGCGGACTGGGTAACGCGATCAGTTGGATATCAGCAAAGCGCGCAGCTTCAAGCCATGCTTTAACTTCGCCCAAGCTGTAGTCCCGGCCCTTCGTGGTCAGCAGCATGAACAACGCGAAGACCGCTCCTGCAGCGGGTTCGGTCAGCGCTTCGTTCATAATGTGAT
>Ga0335085_10015355_pt1 | contig 11113 bp, 7 predicted proteins | sample Lox_Sample_45_FD_206712 | JGI IMG/M metagenome (GOLD analysis project Ga0335085, IMG submission 206712) | Soil microbial communities from Loxahatchee National Wildlife Refuge, Florida, United States - Lox_Sample_4.5 | ecosystem: Environmental > Terrestrial > Soil > Wetlands | place: USA: Florida... | reverse complement strand
CGATGATAAGAATTTTTCCTTTTCCACCGGAGAGTTCGCCCACCGGCCGTTCCCAGGTTTGCACCCGGTACCCCGACTCCTGCAGGAGCAGATAGGCTGCCTTGCATCCTCCGGAAGCGGTCGAGTACGCGCTGGGAATATCGCGGTCCGTCCCACCCTGCACCAACAACAGGGCTGCGCAAATCATTGCGATAAAAACGCCACCGCCGATCAGCAGCAGCTTGCGGTCGCCCGGGGTTAATGGCAGGGGCATCCCAGTCTCTCCAGTTCGGCCAAAGTCTGCTGGAAGCCGTCGGCGTCGGCGGGCTGCATTCCGTACCAAACCGCTTCCAGCCGCATGGTCAGGGCGCGCAGGGCGGGGCGATGGGCGCTGGCCGCGGGAAGAAGGCGAAGGTACTCGCGCGGAGTGCGGGCGATGTCGGGGCGCCATGCTCCCTGCATCTCGAGAAAGGAAATACCTCCCCAGTATGCGAGATGGATGGCATTGTGCCACTCGCCGCGCGCGGCCGCGGCCTGGGCCTCGCGAACCCAGATAGGCCATTCTTTGTCGCTGACCGCGACCGCTTCGGGCAGCACAGTTTCCAGGCGGGCATTCTCCCGCACCGAGCGGTACATCCAGTAGGCCAGGGCCAGCACCGCCAAAGCAATCAGGCCGTACACGACAACATTGCTGATCACGGGGATGGCCGAAGACGCAAAGGCGCGTCCGAGCAGGCGGATCAACCATTCGGTGAGCCGCTGCTTGAGGCGATCCATCCAGGTCTGGCCGTGGACGTTGCGGAATTCGTTGCGGGCAAGAATGTTATTCAGCAAAGTGCGGCGGGCCGCGACGTCGGGGGTCGCTGTTTCATAGGCGGCGGCCTGATAGCGGAGGGTTTCAAGATGCTGCACGATGCGCTGCAGCGACTCGGCTTCCGGCTTCTTCTGCCAGGCGCCGAGGTCGCGGCGAAGTGTTTCGGTGGGAATTTCGAACATCGTGCCATCCGCGTTCACACGCCATACCGGTGGCAGACTCTGCAGGAGATCGGGAGCTTTCTGGGGCTGCTTATCCAGGGTCCGCGCCGCGGCCAGGACGCCATCGAGGGCCTGAATGTATTGCGGCAGGGTGAGAGCGGCAGGGGTGTCGGCGGCCTGGACAGCCGGGGTCGCCCATGCCGTGCATGCCGCCAGGAGCAACCCGATCGCCAGAGACCGTCGCATTCGAGACTTTATACGCCAACGGCAGGCAAGGCATTGCCTTGCGCATTGTCGAGCGTTGCCATCATGTGCTGCAGATCAAAAGCTTCCTTGCGGACTCGTTCGTCGTAATACATCAGGGAGAACGCGATGGTCATCAACGGGCCCACGAGACACTGGCTGACAAAGCTACTGATCGGCAGCGCGACCTGGCCCCACAGGGGCATCCCCGCAGGATGGGCACGCACCGAGATTCCGATCGCAAGCAGAATTGGAAACTCGAACGCCATGTACACGGCGTAAATCAATATGAGGAAGAGAAAGTAGATGACAAAGACGCGCCCGCGGTGACCCTTCGTCAGCTCAGCGCTGCGGCGAAGGGAGTCTCCCAAGCCGGTGTCCTCGAGTACGGCCACAGGGATGGTGAGCGCCCACATCAATCCCAGAATAATGCCGGGAATAATCAGAAGAATGAACCCGAGTCCGACGCCGATGCCGTATCCGATCATGATCAGCGCCAGGGAGAAAATTCTGCCTTTGATTCCGGCAAACGACTGCATGATGGAAACCGGCCGTTCCAGATGCACCTCGGAGACGGCGATCACCGTGGCTCCCTGGGCGGCGGCGGCTACTCCCAGGGTAATGACGGCGGTGGCCAGTGCCCAGAGAATACTTAGCAGGGGGCCACTCAGGATTCTGGTGACTTGCACGGTGACCCCGGCGAGCTGAAAGGCAAGAAGCACCAGATGGGGCAGGGCGATAATTCCGACAAAGAGCACAAAGTTCTTGCGGTATAAGAAGAAACTGCGGTCTAACAGTTCTCCCAAGCTCAATGGACGTAAGTCGCTGGCCATGGCGCGCACCTCAAAGGGCGAAACTGGCCGGTGATAGTACCACAGATGAGTTACAGAAACAGCACAAATGGTGGGGCTTGCTGTTCGCTCATTGTTCGCCTCGGGGCCACACGTCCAGGGTGTAGTCGGCGGTGGATAGTTGGACCATGCGGGGCGGGCCGGCCGAATCCGATATGGCCACGCCGAAAATCTCTCCATTGCGACCCAGCGAATAATTAAATTTATAAGTGCGGCCATCGGAGAGCACTTCCGATTCCACCCTGCCTCCCGAGTCATAAGTCAGAGTACAAAGCCTGGTTCCGCCCTCAACAATGCTGTTCATGCGATCGGCAACATCATAGTCGTACTCAGTAACTCGGCGATCGGAATCGGTGACGCGCGCCAGATGGCCTGCCGCATTGTAGGAATACTCGAAGTGTGCGCCACTCTGCGCCTGAGCGCGGATGATGCGGTGGCCGGAATCGTAGGCGAACCGCAATTCATTTCCGGAGGGCGAACGGGCAAGAAGCAGATCGCCCGACGAATCACGGGAAAGCGCGAGGCGGGAACCGTCGTAGGACTGTATCGCGCTCAGAGCTTCCTGCTCGGGGCGGAGGGCTCCCTTCCAGTCGGGAAAGCGATAGGTATAGCCTCCTCTTCTGAGCTTCCATCCCGGCCACGCCCAATCGATGGTCGAAGCGCTAAACTCACCCGTGTTCACATCCCGGTTGGTATAGTTGGCGTCCCAACAGCCAAAGCCCCAATTGGAGCGCCGGAAATGAGAGTGCGTCCCGCTCTCCAGGACCAAATCCATCCAGGTAAAAGGCCAACGGTCACCAGAAAGAAAAATGTTGAGGTTGTGGGTTCCGCCGATGCCGAAAGCCCGGGAGCGGGAATCCTGAGTACGCAGAAGTCGAGTCAATTCCAGGGGAACCTTATCGGAGATCAGAAAGTCTGTGCGCTGGTCAAGCAGCAGGCCGGAACGCAGGTTGATCTGCACGGTTTCGAGGTCAGGCTCGCGGTAATATCCGCCGCAGCTTGTGACGGACGCCATTTCCTGGTGCTGCCGTTCCGGCTCTGTGTAGTGGCGAAGGATGAAACAGGGGTCGCCCTTCTGCACGTGCAGGTCGGCGCGTACCTGAGCATCGGTTGCGAGATAGTCCTCGCTCAGGTCATCGAGATCCGAGGCTTCGCCCACATACTGATACAAGACGCTTCGGTAGTCGCTGCTAGGCTGCAGACGATAGTGCAGGACTCCCACCTCCCGTAAAAGAAGTTTGGCAGCCCTCTCTTGCGGAACCTCTGCGGTCACCGGTTTGTCGTCTTCGTCCCTATCGGAAAGATGAGAGGTGGAAATGACCGCAAAGCGTTCCTCATCCCGAAGAGCAAGGGTGTAGCTCCAACGGAAATGCGAGATATAGATATCCTGATCGGTAAGAGCAATCAGGACGGCGCTGGGGTCGGCCGCAAGTTTCGGGTATGCCAGCTTCATCGCGGTCAACAGGTCTTCGGCGACGAATTGCTTGCGTACCTTGTTCTCCGCCCAGGGTGGAGGCGGCATGGCAGGTAACAGGCGGAGTTGTACCCCGCAGTGCTTGTGGACTTCCTGTAACAGATCCGGCACCGAGACCGACTTGATGGTTCCCACCGGAATCAGATAGACGGGGCCGCGTCCGCTCAATTCCGCAGGCGAGGCCGCCACCGCGGCGTCAGTTCCCTCGTTTTTGGGGACGGAGTAATTCAGCCGCTGACGAGAGCGGGGAAAACGGGTCAGAAAAGTATCCACGTCGCCGATAAAGAGCGCCAGCACACCCATTGCCACGAGTCCCCAGCCCGCAGCGAATTTCAGCAGGACAACATCCGGATTATCGCGTGTGGTGGGGACGAGGAGCTCCTTTTTGCGGAGCTCCTGGAAGCGGAAGAGATCTCCCGGCTGAAAGGCCCGCTTGGGGATGGTCAGCGTGTCGTCCTCGGACAACTGCAGGACGAACAGGTTTTTGGTTTCGTGGCAGGCCAAAATATTCGCCCAACGGATTTCCGTGCTTCCTGCCGCCGAGCGATGTAGCAGGTTGCTTTCTTCGATTTTCAATTCGACGGGCTCAGCAAGAGCGGGAGCGGCGGCAAATGCGGCTGCGGCTCGTAATCGCCACAGCAGAGTGCGCTCCAACACCAGACCGGCGGCCACCAGATACAGGATGTAGCCCCACCAGCTGGCCGTTGCGAAACGGATGTAAATACCGAGAATGACCGCAAAGCAAGCCAATGCAAATAAGTTGCGGAAGAACAGGCGATGCCTGGCCATGTGCAAGCGATAAGCGCACTGCGCCTCGACATACTCCCGCTGGGATAGTGCATAGCTTACGATCACACGAGAAGTGTACAACGCGCGTCCAGCCGGACTGTCGAGGGAAGCACGGCCTGGGCGCAGGGTTAGTGAGTGAGATTGTCGATCTGTACCTGGTAAGGATCAAGCAAGGTACCGGTAGCGTGATCGACCGCCGCGACCGCCAACTGATAGGCGACCTGGGATTGCAGCAGCGCCACCTCCGCCTGCGCCAGCTCGCTTTGTGCTTCCAGAACGAAAAAGATCGTGTCCTCTCCCAACTCGTGCTTGCGCTGCTCGGCGGCCAGATTCTTTTGTGCCAGGTCCACGGCGGTTTGTCCGGCGGCCAGGGTAAGCTTGGCCTGCTCCATCTGGTGAACCGCATTGCGGACGTCGAGAGTCACTTGCTCCTGCACACTGCGCTGAGCGTACAGGTCATTGCTGCGGGAGACTAGAGCCGAACCCAGTTCGGCCTGGGCGGTGTGATTCCGGATGGGCAGGTTCAAGGTGAGAGTGCCGCCGTAGTAGGGGTAGCCGAATCCGAAGAGTTGGTTGAACGAAGTTCCGAAACCGCCCTGCGCCACCAGAGCGCCGGTGTTGAGGTCGTATTGATTGCCCCCAAGGCCGGCGGATTGATAGAAGGCCTGAAGCGAGAGGTCAGGCCGAAGATGATTGTGGGCGAGGCGAATCTTGGTGTCGTCGCCGGCCAAGGCGTAGCCGGCTGCAGCGATCTCGGGCCGGTTGGCGAGGGCCTGCTGCAGGGCAGTGGCAATGTCGATGGTTTCGAGGGTACCGGCGGGTTCGGGGGTCTCCGTCAGATCCAGATCGAGAGCCTGAAAATAGGGGTCCTGATCGGCACCGATGAGAATCCGCAGCCCGTCTTCGACGTGCTTCAGTTCGTATTCCGCCTGGATCACCTGCACGCGGCGGGAAGCTGCCTGGGATTCCGAGCGGTAGATATCGAGAGGCGGCAGAGCCCCCAATTCCAGCGCGCGCTTGTCGTGCTGATAGCTGGCGTCGGCCAGTTGCAAGGATTTTTGTTGTACCTGGAGATTGCCCTTCGCCTGAACTACCGCCCAGTATTGCGTGATTGCCTGCAGGATGGCGTCGTTCACCTGAGCCTTGAAGGCCGCCAGCGATTCCTGAAGATTGCGGCGGGCAATTACGATGGCCGCACGGTTGGGGAAAAATCCGCGGTTGCGCAACAAGGGCTGGGTGAATTGCAGGTTCAAATAGGTGTTGAAGTAGGGGTTGAAATAGTAAAAGCCGTTGTTGGTGGAGTACTTGGAGCTGTTAAGGGTAACTTGCACATTGCTGCCAGTCTGAAAGGTCTGCATGTATTGCAGTTGCCCGGACTGAGTTAGTGAGTTCAAAATCGCGTTGCTCGAAACTCCTACCCCCTGCAACTGGCTATAGCCGGGATAGGAAGAGCGATTCGCCAGGAAAATGGATTGCAGAGCGGGGTCGAAGGGCGCATGGGTTCCGAGCAAGGTGAACTTCTGATTCTCCACCTGAGTCTCCCTGACCCGGATATCACTGTTGTTTTCGAGGACCAGAAGAATCGTGTCGCGCAAACCAAGCCGGAGCTTGCCGTCAGCCACGTAATCGCGAAGATGCTCCGGAGTGGGAAGCCTGGAGCGGAGGACGCGCGGTGTGATGACCTCGTGGTAGCTGCCGTCATTCTGGGCGAAAGACGCGGCGGCGGCAAGAGAGCCAAACAACGAGAGCAAGGCCACAAGACGAAAGCGTCGCATTTCCGACCTCCGAAGCGAATTGAGCCTATTCGTAGCGAATGGCTTCCACCGGATCCAGACGGGCGGCCTTGACGGCCGGGTAAATGCCAAAAGTAAGACCGACCGCGATCGACACCACAAACGCCAGGATGATGGAGCCGGCGGTGACGATGGTAGACCAGCCGGCCAGCCAGGCGATCACGCGTGACATGACGAAACCAAAGACAATGCCGAAGCTTCCGCCGACGAAGGAGATCATGGTGGCTTCGACCACGAATTGGCGGACAATATCAGAGCGGCGGGCACCGACCGCCCGCCGGACGCCGATTTCGCGGGTGCGTTCGAGGATACTGGCCAGCATGATGTTCATGATGCCGATGCCGCCGACCAGCAGGGAAATGGAGGCGATGGCGACCATCACAGCGTTGAACATGCGCTCGGTGCGCTGCTGCTCGGCGAGAAGTTCGGCGGGCACAATCACACTGAAATCGCCGGCGGCGTGATGGGAAGAATTGAGGATGGCCCGCACGATGTCGGCGGTCTTTTCGATATCGGCGGTGGGGGCGAGACGAAGGTAAATACCATCGATTTCATCGCGCACGTCGCTATAGCTGTCTTCCAGGCGCAGTATGGCGGCGTTTAGCGGCATGTAGATGACGTTATTAGCATCCTGCGAAGGCACGCCGGGGATGTCAGCCTGGGCATTGAGCTGGGGAGCGGCCACGCCGATTACGCGAAACCACTGCTCGTCCACTTTTACGAACTTACCCATGGGATCGGCAACCCCGAACAGGCTGGACCGGGCGCCGGTTCCGAGCACGCAGACAGCGCTGGCGCGGCTCTCCTCGTCATCACTGAAGAACCTTCCCTGGAGCATGGAAAGACCAGCAATGCTGGTATAGCTGGGAGCAACCCCGTATACCACGGGCGAATCCTGCTGCGCCTTGGGAATGGTTTTGACGCCGGCAAAGCGCTTGCGCGCAGTGGAGGCAGCAACATCGGTGAGGTCGCTTTGAATGACCCGATAGTCCCGGAAGGTGAGGCCGGGCGAGATTTTGCGAACTTTCATGTGAGCTTGCCACTCAATGGTCTCGTTGGCCTCGACGATCAGGTTGTGGACCCCCATCTGGGAGATGAAAGCCATTACCTTCTGCCGGGCGCCGGCTCCGATGGAGAGCATGGAAACCACGGCGGCGACGCCGAAAATCATGCCCAGCATGGTGAGCAGGGAGCGCAAGCGGTGCAGCAGGAGATTCTGCAGACCCAGACGAAGATCGGGCAGCCAACGCTGATACTCGTGAATTACCCGGCCGGAAGCGGCCGACGCAATCGTGGACATCAGGGAGTTCCCCCCCCCGGAGCCGCTCCGGCTGAGCTGGAGGCGGAGGATTTTTGCGGCGCGGTGGGATCGATCATGGCCACGACCGCGCCCGGCTTCAAACCTTCCACCGCAGCGCGGCTCTCGCTTTCCGCGTCCACTTTGACTTCTTCCTGGGTGAAGCCGCTGCCATTTCCGAGGTAAACGACACGCTTACCATCTTTCAGAAACAGGGCCTGGCGTGGAACGTAGATAACATTCCCGGGTTGGCCGCCATTGATCAACACGCCGGCGGTGAGCCCGGGGCGCATCTGGGGATCGGTATCCGCCAAAGTGATGGTGACGGAGAATGTACCGGCGGTATCCCGATCCCAAAACATGCCGCTGGATGCGCCTCCGAGGGTGGTCACCGTACCCTGGATCGTCCGGCCGGGACGCGCGTCCATTCGAATCTCGGCTTTCTCCCCGACCTTTACGTTGTTGCGATCGCCCTCGGCGACATTGGCTTTGAGTTCCATGTGATCGGGGTCGATGACTTCCGCAATCGCGGTTCCAGGCTGCACCTGGTCGCCTTCGCGAAAATCCGGAATGGACATTCCGCGCCACATGATGCCACCCGCCGCGTCGTCGTTCTTGTTGATGGCGACCAATCCGTCCATGGGAGAGCGGACGCGCATCTTGGTGATGTTTTCCTGGGCCTGATCCATGGCGAGCCGGGCTTTGTTGTGCTTCTCCCGCGCCAGAGTGATCGATGCCTGCCCAGTTACGGTGTGGGATTTGATGTCCTGCTCGAGCTGGGCCAGAGCGCGTTTGGCTTCGTTGAGGGCCAGGATGTTCTTGCGAGCATCGATGGCGCTCTTCAGTTCGTTGAGCTGGACGTCGAGTTCAGCGTTGCGAACGGCATACTGCGCCTTGAGCAGGGCCACCTTGTCCTGCGCCACGAGTACGGCGGCATCGGCCTGGGCCTTGGTGATTTCCTGATCCGCCTGCAGAAGCTCGGATCGGCTCTGCTCCAGTTTGTATGTCTGCTCCGTGGGGTCGAATTCGATGACAATGTCGCCCTTCTTGACCGGAACTCCGGTGTGCAGCAGATGAGTGATGTGGAGAGTGCCGCCGCCGATCGCCGGCGCCGAAAGCATCATGGTGTGAATTGCCTGTAGTTCGCCGGTGGCGTGCACCTGGAGGGAGAGATCGCCGCGTTCCACCCGGGCGACGGGGATTCCCCGGCCGGAATCAGTGGTGCGGCGCTCACCGGCGAGCAGGGCGACTCCGGCTGCTAGGATCACCGCGACGGCCACCAGCACGATATTTCTCCGGCTCTTCATGGCGGAACTGCGATTCGTTTATTCCCTGGCGGACGGATCTCGCAGGGCGATTTCCTCGCCCGGCTGCAAACCTTTAGACACCAGAATGCGGTCTCCGCTCCTGCGGCCCACTTCGATGGCGCGCTCCTCAAATTTCGATCCTGTCCAGACGTAGGCGACGGTCTCGCCGGATTTTTGAAATGACGCATGGGCGGGAATCACAACGGCATGGGGCACGCGATCGACGATGATCGTAAGTTGCGATGGCATGCCGGGCTTCAACCTGGGATCCGCCTGGTCGAGCCGGGCAGTAAGATCGAAATCGCGGGGGAAAGGCCAGCCGCCGGTAAAATCGGAACTGGCCAAAGTGCTGATATCTTCCACGTGGCCGGTGAACTGGCGTTCCGGCATGGCGTCGAACTGGACGGTGACCGGCTGGCCGAGGCGGAGGCGTCCGCGCTCGGTTTCGTCGAGGCGGGCGCTGACGCGAAGAGTGGCGGTGTCGGGTATTTGGGCGATGGGGGCCCCCGGCCATGCGTGATCGCCGGGTTTGAAAGGAGCTTCACCGTTGCCGCGCCAGACGGAAGTCAGGCTGATCATGCCGGAGATGGGAGCCGTCAGCTTCATCCTGGTAAGGGCATGGGCGGCACGGTCGGCATCGTAGGCGGCTTTCTTGCTGGCTTGGATCTTGCTTTGGATGGTGGCGTGATCCACCGACTGGTCGGCCTTCAGTTTCTGCTCCGACTCCTTCAGCTTCTGTTGGGCATCCGCCAGTTTCAGCTTTGATTCTTCGCCTTCAATTCGCGAGACGATTTCCTGCTTGCTGGCTTCCAAACGGGCGCGTTCCACGTCGTAGCGGGATTTCATGATCTCGGTGGTATCGGCCTCCTCGGTCATGTTGGCCTGGGCCCGAGCCTGCTCGATCTCCGCCTGCGCCGACTTCAGCGAGGAGCGAAACTGGGCCAGATCCTGTTCCGTCTTGGTGGTGTCGAACTGCACCACCACATCCCCCTGCTTCACCTGGGCGCCGTCGGCGGCCATTTTCACGATCTGCAGATCGCCGGCGTCGGCGGGCGCCGAGATGGACACGGACTTGAGCGCCTTGACAGTGCCGCGCAGTTCGAGAGTGTCGAGAAACTCCTGGCGTTTCACTGCGATGATGGGAACGGAGGGAGTGCGGTTCACCAGGCGAGTCGTGCCCAGCACGGCGGCGCAGCACAGGACCAGCAGCACAATGATGGTCGCGGCTTTATTGCGAACCCAGAGCCTGCGAAGCGCGGCGGTCATCGGGAACCGCCGGGGGCAGGAGTTTGCCCGCGTAGATCGATGTCGACTGCAGCGGAGAGGTCCGGCATCAATCGGGTATCGGTTCCCTTGATGGAGAACAAGACGGCGAAATTACGGAGCCTGTTCGAGAAATCGCCGCTTCTGGCAACCGGAGCGATTTCCTCCAGGCGTCCCGGAAGGGATAAATCGGGATAGGCGTCCAGGTGGATGGTGGCGGCTTGTCCCACCTGCAGAGCGAAGAAATCCTCCTGATTGGCAAGCGCCTGCACTTGCATGACGGAGGGATCGACCACCTGCATGAAGGGAACACCGGGGCGCACCTGGTCGCCTTCCTGCACCTGGCCGATCTGGCCTTCTTTCCAGATGGTGTTGAGCACAACCACGCCGTCGAGGGGCGAGTGGATCTGCATGAGGTCGGCATTGGCCTGGAGATGCATCATGGTCTGCTGAGCGCGATCGCGTTGAATCTCAAGAATCCGGATGCCGGCCATGGCCGCTTTGCGTTTCAGATCAAAGGTTTGATGCAGCTGCTGCACCGTGGCTTTGGCTTCCTCGAGAGTTTCCTGCGCTTTTTCCGCGCCGATTCGGGAGAGCAGCTCAACCTTCTGCATTTCAAGTTCGGCCGTCCGCAAACTGTCCTCGGCGGTTTGCAGTTCGGTTTCGTCCTTGGCGCGCGAGGTGGTCTCCTTGGCCTGTTCTTCCACCACCTGATCGGCGATTTTCTGATATTCCGCCTGTTTGTCAAGAAACGCGCGAGCCTGCACCTGGCGATCGAATTCCGCGAGAATATCGCCGCGATGCACATGGCTTCCCCCCGCGGCCAACCGGATGAGAGTCAGGTCGGTAGGCTGCTCGCCAGCAATGATGGGAACCATGATGGTTCGCGACTGAACCGCTTCGGTGACCCCGCGCAGGCGAAGGGAGTCGCTGGGAGGGGGCAGAGATGCGGCGCTTTGAGGCCGGCCGGCCAATGGGCGGGTGGAAGGAACGCCCATCCAGATGGCGACTGCGGTGAGGAAAATGACGATGACCCCGGCAGCGAGCAGCACAGGGCGATTCGGCAGCCGGAAGCCCGGCGCAGTCGCTGCTTTGGAGACACTGACGGCGGAATCTGCCTCGGTCTGAGAGGAAGTGGGTTC
>Ga0335085_10015354_pt1 | contig 11114 bp, 10 predicted proteins | sample Lox_Sample_45_FD_206712 | JGI IMG/M metagenome (GOLD analysis project Ga0335085, IMG submission 206712) | Soil microbial communities from Loxahatchee National Wildlife Refuge, Florida, United States - Lox_Sample_4.5 | ecosystem: Environmental > Terrestrial > Soil > Wetlands | place: USA... | reverse complement strand
CGCTCCGCTACGCTGCGCCAAGGGGCTCCGCTACGCGCGCGGGTCCCTCTGTGGACTGCCTCGTGCCTCATCTACAGGGGGTCGTTATTGGACGCGAAAAGGGGTCGGAGTTGGACGCGATTTGACAATCCATCCAGCCGCCGGGCATCCAGAGCTGTTTGACGACCCGCATGGGGAACTGGAACGGCATCAGCGCATAGGCGCCGAAGGGCGCGCCGATGCCGACGCGCGTTTCCTCCCAGCTGAACCGCGTGTTCTCAGCCGCGATCACGGCGTCGGCCGTCAGCAGCCACGCGTTGGCGTGCGGGCCGACAAAGCCCTTGACGGCTACGACCAACGCCTTGCGGAACCACCAGGTCGGCGGCAGTTCACCGGTGCGGGCCCAATACTTGCCGTCGAATGTCGCCGGCTCGACACCAGTTACCTTCTCTTTGGCGACTTGTGCGATGTCATGGCCGGCGGAAAAATTCGGCCCGTTCGCGGCAAGCAAGACGCATTTGACAGCGTCGTCCTGATCGCAGGCCTTGAGTGTGCGAACGAACTCGTCTTCCATCGTCCAGTTGACGGCATTGACGACTTCGGGGCGATTGAGGCGAATGGTCACGATCGGACCCGCCCCAGAAACCTCGATCGCTTCGAACTCGCTCGCTGAACTCCAATCCATCCTCATCGTCCCTTCGATAAAATGGATGGCTTAGTCGTACTTCCAGAAAGCGCGCATGCTCGCCACCATGCCGGCTTCATTGAAGACAAAATGATCGACGATAGGGCCGACCCGCGACAGCGTGCCCTGCTTGCTGACGACCCCGTGCAATATGGCGATGGCTTCGTTTCCGCAGACGATCACGTCCCCATCGAGCCAAAGCTTCATCGGACTGAGTTGTTCGACCAGCGCCCAGAATGTCGTCGCCAGCGTTTTCTTGCCCCGATAGGTATCCACGCCGACCGGATCTTCGAGGACGGCGTCTTCGTCCCAAAGCGCCAGCCAACCGTCCTTGTCGCGAGCGCTCAAAGTCCGGCAGTGCGCCTTGATGGATGCAATCATGCTCTCGCGATCCGGCATCTGTTTTCTCCCTTTCAAATTCACTGGCGCGCGTGGATTCCAGCTCGCCCTGGGCGCAGGCCACAACCGCGCCGCGGTGGTGTCACGACCAACTTCTCCCTTCTCTGGCGCTTGCGACCTTTGCTACTGGCAGCCTTGTTGGTTGTCGTTCGATATCTTCCTGAGTATCGTCCGATATCTATAACCGGCGAGCAGCGATGTCCAGAGACAGATCGGCCGTGTGTCGGTAGCATCTCTCTTCCGGCGCTTTATCTATGCCTTCGATGGCGGCCTCGACGATTTTTCCTCGCCGAACGAGCCAGTGCAAGCGCATGTCGGAATCCATGGTGCGGCCGGATAATGCCGCGCAGAAATTGTGCGGCAGCGCTACGATGCGGATGAGGAGCGCTTCGCCTAGGTCGTGCGCCGATAAAGCAGAATGCGGCCGTCGGGAACGAGCTGGTTCAAGGTGTCGAAGTCCACGTGGTTCGCGGTCAGGAGCGGAACGCCCATCTTGCGCGCCTGAAGAAAGACAAGCGCATCGTTGAGACATTTGCGCTCGGCGCCCTTCGCGTACGAACCCAGGCGAAACATCAGGCCGGCCAGGATTCCGGCGGCACCCCATGTCTCGGCATCCGGTTCAAAAAGACGATGGCTTGGGATGTCCCGGATCGTTTCGCGAACGATGGAAAGGGTTTTGGCGGTGCGCTTGTCGGCGGGGTTGAGCCGGCCGAATGCGTGGGTCAACTCCGAAAGACAGACCGCCGAGTGGTTGCAGGTCCGAAAACGGATGAGCTCGTCGAGCCTTGCGGACGAGCGGCTCTGGAGCAGGTCGACGTAAACGGTCGTGTCAAGCAACACGGGTGTGCCGACTGTGGGCGCGTCATCGACCCAATCAAGCTCGGAGTCCTTCCGTCGTTGGAGAACTCCGGTCTTGCGATGGGGCTTGAGCCACCTGAGTGTGGCGTCAAGATCAAATGTCAAGCTCGATGTCTTTCGGTACCGATCCCTTGCGGCGGACGAGCTTGCTTCCGAAATCGTCTTCGAGCGCGAGCGTCGCCAGAGCGACCTCGATCACTTCGGTGTCCGACTTTATGCCTGTCCGCTTCTTGGCAGCTGCAACAAGCTTGGCCGACACGCGGCCGGTGATGCGGGCATTCTTGGTCCGGCCCAAGAGACCAGCCGCTCGCGCCTGCTTGAGCGTCGCCTGATGGCGCGATGGGGTCTCTTTGTCACCGTCGGCTGCAAGGTCGGTCATGGTCTGCTCCTGTCGAACAAATACTATCGTTTGTTGAACACTCGCGTCAACCCGCGCTGCCGCTGGAAGCTCCATTCGATGCCGGTAGCTCTTGCGATGCCCGGCACTTCGTGGCCCGCCTTTACCCCACTCCCCTCTGGTATCAGGCGAATCTACAGGGAATTTGCAGCGCGAATCCCAATGACTCAACGTTTGCAGGCTTTTTGCATCATAATTCGTACAGGAACAGGGATTTAACAGAGAATTTGCAGCGAATTTTACATCAGAACGGCAGGTTATAGAGCTCCACGGCATTGCGCTCGAGCACACGCTTACGCACCTCGACGCTGTAGCCGCCCAGCGTCTCCACGATGTGTTCCTGGACATTGGGATAGAGCGCCGTCGGGTGCGGGAAGTCTGTCTCGAACAGCACCTTGTTGACGCCCACCGTTTCCAGAAGCTGCGTCGGGCCCACCTTCTCGAACCAGAACGTCACCCAGAAGTGGTCACGGAAATAATCCCACGGCCGGCGCTGCGGCGCCTGCGCCTTGTCGGCCAGCATCTCGTCGAACTGATGCTCGAGCGCCTCGATCCCGAACGGAATCCAACCCATCCCGCTTTCGATCAAGCCGATCTTCAGCTTGGGATGGCGGTCGAGCAGGCCCGACACCATCCAGTTGCCCATCGTGGCGAGATTGCCGATGTAGAACATGTTCGACGCCACCGAGATCGCCTTCTCGAACGAGAAGCTCTTCCAGACGAGCTTGTTGGGGTCGATCGCCGCATTGAGGTGGAAATTGATCGGTGCGCCGCGATCGTTGCACATCTCCAGGAACGGCGTCCAATAGGCATCGTCATAACTGGGCACGCCCAGCGTCTCGGGCGTGTCGGGCAGCACGAATCCCTTGAGGCCCATGTCGAGGCATCGCTGCGCCTCAGCCTCGAGCGCTGTCTTGTTCCACAGCGGCAGGTGCGCCAGCGTGAACAGCCGCTGACCGGATTCCGCCTGCCGTTCCGCCGCCGCGTCGTTGTAGAGCTTGAGCACGGTCACGCCGATCTCGTCGCCAAGCGACATCAGCGAACCGGCCTGCGTGACGCCCGAGTTCTGGTAGCAAATCTGCGCGTAGATGCCGAGATCGTCCATTGCCTTCAGGCGCGGCTTCACCTGCCACGCTGCGGGATGGCCTTCCTCGAGCTTCGGAAACGACAGGCGTCCGAGCAGCTTGTTCTGGTCGGGCATGATGACATTGCCGCCGACGATGCCGAAATCGCGATCGCCGACGAACCAGCGCGTCACGCCGTTGTGGACGCGCTGATAAGGAACCTTGTCCTTCAGCGCAGCCGGCGCGCGCGACGTGAAGATGTCGGGCGGTTCGGTGAAATGCGTGTCGCAGTCGACGATGCGGATGCCTTGCAGCAGAGGATGCAGGCCGGTGGCGACGTTGGCGTAGTCGACCTCTCGCACGACGCCGCCGGGCGAATAGCCGGTTTCGCTCCAATAGTTCTTGGCGGCGTTCGCCAATTCGGGGTTCTTGTCCATCGCATTTCCTCCGGTGGGGCCACATAAAAACGCAGCTCGTCAACAGTGTTTCCGCGGCGCCTGGCGGCTGTCAATCATCGAGGCCGATGGATTACCACGTTTCGCTCAGGCGATCGACAACACGCTGCGCATGATGAAGCGCACGACGTCGGACTGGCCGCGCGCTCCCAGCTTCGCGTAGATTTTCTTCGAATAGTTGCGTCCGGTTTCAAGCGTCAGGCCTTGCGCGGCAGCGGCCTCGGCGATGGTCATGCCGCGGCTGAGGCCAAGCGCCAGCCGCGCCTCGCTCGGCGTCAGCCCGAACAACTCGGCCAGCTGGGCATGCCGGTCCGTCGATGAGCCGCTCTCGCCGTGGATGTAGGCGATCACCGCTGGATCGGGCTTGGCCGAGATCGCACGGCCGTGCGCGGGAACCAGAAGCATGTCGAGCCACGGATCGCGGCTGAGAATGATCGCCCGTGGCCGGCTCTGTGCGCCGGCAGCCAGCGCACGGACACCGCTGGCGATTTCGCGTTCGAGCACCTTGGGCCGCGCCGTCAATCGGCCGTCGGACTTGCGGCCGAGGACGCCCGATTGCGCCAGCAGCCGCACGCCCTGGCTGTCCGCATCGACGACGCGCGCCGCGGCATCCAGTGCAAGCCAGCCGAAGCCGAGCCGGCGAATGGCCTCGTCGGCAATGGCGGCGTTGTAGCGCTCGCGCTCCAGGCCCACCAGCGTGCGCAAAGCGTTGCGCAGATAAGGTGCAAGCTCCTCGAGCAGTCGCACGTGCTTGGACGCGAAATCGCCTCTCCGACGCGAAAGTGCGAGCCACGCATTGACGCCGCTGGCTTCCGTCACGCGCATCATCTTGAGGACGGACATGCCGCTGGGGACGAGAAAATCGCGATAGTACGCATCGTGGGTCGGTTCGCCGGGCCGCAGCAATTCATCCAGTGCGTAGACCCGTCCCTCGTCCAGCCGGTAGTATGGCAAGGGATCGAAGGCATGCAGCGTCTCGTGATAGTGCTGCGAGAGCAGCGGCGGCGTAGGTTCGCCGGCATAGAGATGCAGCACCGCGTTGAGCGGCTTGCCGGGCGGACGAAACGTCAGGCTCGTATAGTGCGCGCCGATCGCCGTGCGCAGCTGCTCGAGGAAGCGCGCCCACGGCGGCTCGTCGAAGACGCCATCGAACAGAGGCGGCAAGAGACCAAGAAGCTGTTCGGTAGCGGCCATCTTCTCCAACATGTTCGTCGCAGCTCGGACCTTAGCCGATTTGCGCGCAAGGCGCCGAGATCGCCCCAGGGTTTCTTGGTTGCTGCTCGGCCGCATTCACCACAAAGAACACGAAGCACGCGAAGGACGCACGAAGGTCGACTGCGATGGCGAGGCTCCACGCGCGCAGCGCAGAATTTTTTGGAAATTTCCTGCACGAAAGCCATGGAGAGGACGTTGTGTCTTGCGGCTTTGTGGCGTGGAAATGATTCTGCGCTTCGCGCAGAGGGTCCTTTGTGCCTTCCTTCGTGTCCTTGGTGGTGAAAAGGATATCTGAGAACCGATCCTCATCGGCATAGTCCCTAAATCGTGCGTCCCTGGCGGGAAAAATGAAAAAGCGCAGGCAGGGCAAACAGATACCTCCCAAATGGGAGGTGCGCCAGTCCATTCCGCGTGCCATCAGCTTTGCAACAGGAACGGCCGGCCGGCACTGTTCGCCAGATATTTCGGGAGAGGAACTGTGAGCCAGACTGCAAATCGCGCGACGCCCGGAGCGGAGCGGCCCAGCTTTCAACCGGCCGCATTTCTGCGCACTACCCTGCCCCTCGATCTGTCCCAGCTCGAGATGCTCGACAGCGGCCGTTATCACTCGATCTGGCTGCCCGACCACATGGTGAGCTTCTGGCCCGACTCGATCTGGACGCCGGAATTCACCGACCTTGCGACGACATCGCCGTCGCCGCACCGCCATCTCGACGCCATGGCCGTTGCGGCGGCCGTCGCGGTCAAGACCAAGAACGTGCCGATCGCGACCTGCGTCGTCGACACCGTGCGCCGGCATCCGGCGATGCTCGCCCAGACCGCGCTGACGATCGACCATCTGGCGAAGGGCCGCTTCATTCTGGGTCTCGGCTGCGGCGAGACCGAGAACACCGTCCCCTACGGATTCGATTTCGAGAAGCCTGTCAGCCGCTTCGAGGAAGCGCTGAAGGTGATCAAGCTGTTGTGGGAACGCCAGGGCCTGGTGGACTTCGAAGGGCAGTTCTACAAGCTGCATCACGCCCGCATGGATACCGAGCCCTACGAGGGCCGCTTCCCGAAAATCTGGATCGGCGCCAACGGACCCCGCATGCTCGACATCGCCGGCCGCTATGCCGACGGCTGGTGGCCGGCCGGCGCCTGGACGCCCGAGGAATATGCGGCAAAGCTCAAGATCATCCGCGACTCCGCCGAACGGGCCGGGCGCGACCCGATGGCGATCATTCCGGCAACGACCAATTTCTGCCTGATCGGCGACGATGCCGAGCTTGCCGAGATTCTGCAGGCGCCGCTGGTGAAAGCGCTCGTCATGCAATTGCCGGCCGAGGTGCTCCGTGAGCGCGGCTTCAAGCATCCACTGGGCGAGAACTGGCGCGGCATGCAGGACATCGATCCCGGCAAGCTGCCGCGCGAAAAGATCGTCGACATGCTGGCGCGCGTCGAACCGGAAGCGATCCTCGCGGTGATCGAGCACGGTTCGCCCGAGCAGATTGCCAGAAAGTACAAGGGCTATGTCGACGCCGGCCTGCGCGTCGCCAAGCTCCTCGACTATAGCGGCATGGCGGGCCTCAAATGGGCGGCGCGCTCGGCGCAGAAAGTGCGTGAGGCCGAAGACGCCCTCATCCGCCTCGTCGGAGCGCAGACATGACAACGCTGCCGCTCGACGCCGATGCGTTGCTTGCGGAAGCCAGAGCCCGCACGGGACTGAGCGACTTCGGCGACGACACGCTGCCGGCCCGATTTCATCTCGCCGTCGATCACCTCAAGAGCATCGGCATGAACGCGGCGGGCCAGCGCGCCGCCGCCGACAACTGCCTGTGGCTGCTCACTTCGCGTCTGGAGTTCTTCGAAGACCGCAGGCGCTATCCGATCGACGAGGAGAAGATCGTGCAGCCGCTGTTCGCCACCGGCGAGCCGCGCTGCGGCACCACGCTGTTGCACGCGCTGCTGTCGGTCGATCCGAACGGCCGCTCGCTGCGCTTCTGGGAAGTGATGTACCCCTCGCCGCCACCCGGTGTGGCCGGACCAGACGACGAAAGGCCGGCACGTGCCGACGCCGACTGGCGCGAGATCAACACCAAGCTCGCGTTCTGGCTGAAGAGCCATCCCTACAACGACATGCTGGGCGACGGCCTGCCGGAAGACGAGCGCACCTGGGCGTTCGACTTCCGCGTCATGACGCCGACCGCCTGGTGGCGCGTGCCGATGGGCATGAACGTCGGCGGCTTGCCGGCGGATGCGCGCGCCCAGTACCGGCTGCACAAGATGATGCTGCAGCAGTTCCAGTATGCGCGCCCCAAAAAATATTGGGTGCTGAAAGGCTTTCACAGCGCGCGCCTCAAGGAGCTGTTCGAGGCCTATCCGGATGCGAAGATCATCTGGACGCATCGCGATCCCGTCCAGGTCATCGCCTCGCGCATTGCGTTGACGGCGGAACTGGTCGAAGGCCTGGCCGGCCATGTCGATTGGAAGGCGCAGGCGCGCCAGCAACTGGCGATGGCGCGCAAGAGCTTCGAAGTGACGATGTCCGAGCCGCTGGTCGACGATGCGCGCATCCATCATGTCCGCTACAAGGATTTCATGGCCGATCCGATCGCCGTCATCGGCGGATTCTACGAGAAATACGGCGTCGCCTTCGGACCGGAAACCGAGACCGCGATGCGCGACTATCTGAAGAACAACAAGGGCGACCGCTACGGCAAGTTCGTGTATTCGACCGATATGATCGGTGAGGACATCGCGGCGCTCAACCGCGAGTTCGCACCCTATCGCGAGCGCTTCGGCGTCGAGCGCGAGCACAAACGCTAATTGCCCGCGCGAAGCGCAAAAAAGTTTTCACCGCAAAGTCGCAAAGACGCCAAGGCGCTCAGAGCTCAAAGGACCTTGGCGCCTTTGCGACTTTGCGGTGAGAGGATGTTTGTTGCGCTTCGCGCCGGATATGATACCCCGCGCACGGAACCTCTAGGATCGATGTGCCGTTAGGCGCATAATAGCGGCCATGCGAGGTGAGATGATGAAGACGTTCGTCGCTGCCGCCGTTGCGGCTTGCACTACGCTCTTTGCGAACAATGCACTGGCCTGCGGCGGGCCCGTGGGAAGCATGATCGCCGTCACGACCGACGGCACGAGATATACGGTCACCAATCTCGGAAAAAAGCAGGTGACCGTGACGTTCACGGCATGGGGCCAGACGTTCCAGCTCATTCTCGCGCCTGGGCAGTCCGGCACGCCGGCCACCTCAGGCCCGCCGAGCCAACTCATGCGCGGCTATCAGACGTGTTACGCCGCGGTTCAAGGCAATTGACTGGGAGCCGCGCATCATGCGCGGCACTGGGAGCGCGCCCGTCCGCGGGCGTCATAGGATCATGACGCGGAAGGGCGCGCTGACGGGTGCGCTACAGTCCGGCCGGACGCATCTTTCTGGAATGACCAAACCCATACACGTTTTGATCAAACAACGCCAGCGTTTTCGCTCGCCTTCACGCCTGCAGGCGGACCGTTCCGTGTACAAAATTCCTGAATTTCAAACCGGATCAGCGGCTTGGCGGTTGTATTCACATCTCGGATTGTCGACGGCCGGCTCCGCATGCGAACCGTGCACACATCTTTCGGGTCAATTCGAGGATTTGGAATGTTTCTCTGCCCAATTCACCACAAAGAACACAAAGAACACGAAGGCCCACGAAGGTGTGCTGCGATAGCGAGGCTTCCGCGCGAAGCGCAGACCTTTCTGGAAATTGTCACACACTGAGACACGGGGCCACGGAGAGCTTGGAGTTGATGCGCCGCAGTGTGAGATGTTTCGAGACAATTCTGCGTTTCGCGCGGGTTGCCTCCACGTCGGATGATTCTCTTCGTGCCCCTTTGTGTCGTTCGTGTTCTTTGTGGTGAAACGATTTGAGAATTTGGATTGCTTCTCAGTCCAGTTCACCACAAAGAACACGAAGGTCCACGAAGGTGCGCTGCGATAGCGAGGCTTCCGCGCGAAGCGCAGAGCTTTCTGGAAATTGCCTCGCACCGGGACACGGAGCCACAAAGAGCTTGGAGTTGATGCGCCGCAGTGTGAGATGTTTCGGGAGAATTCTGCGCTTCGCGCGGGTGCGTCGGATGATTCTCTTCGTGGACCTTCGTGTTCTTTGTGTTCTTTGTGTTCTTTGTGTTCTTTGTGTTGAAAACGATGCCTGTGGTGAACACAATCTCGTCGTTGCGGCCGCGGAAAATTGAGCGACAACGACACCGGGAGGCAGCCATGTACAAAGTCCTGCACTTCATCAAGCGCAAGCCCCACCTGACGCACGAAGCGTTCAAGGAACATTTCGAGCGGTCTCATGCCGCCATGGCGCTGAAGTTCTGCGGCCATCTGTTTTCCGCGTACCGTCGCAACTACGTCGATATCGTCTACACCGGCGGCGACTCCCGGCAGCCGGACAGCGGCTACGGCCCGCGCGCATGGGAATGGGACCTGATCTCCGAATGGATCGTACCGAACGAGGCAGCCCTGCACGAAATCTACCGGATCATGCAGGAGCCCGATAAGGACGCCTTGTTTCGCGCCGACGAGGACCGCATCATCGACCGGACGGCGACCGTGACCGTCCCGTGCACGGTCTGCGATACCGGCACGGTGTTCGATCCCAAAGGCACGGTGTTCGACACCGCCACCGGCGAGCCGTCATGGGATTGAGGTGAGAACGGAGAGTTTCGCGCATCCGCGCAGAGACGAACAACGACATGCAGGGGGAAGGCAGTGGACTCAGCAGACGAGACGTTCGATTTCGTGATCGTCGGCAGCGGCGGCGGTTCGATGTGCGCAGCCCTGGTGATCAAGTCGATGGGCCGCGAGCCGCTGATCCTCGAGAAGACCGACGTGTTCGGCGGAACGACGGCGAAGTCGGGCGGGATCATGTGGATCCCGAACAACCGCTTCATGAAACGCGACGGCGTTGCCGACAGCACCGAACAGGCGATGACCTATCTCGATCACGTCGTCGGCGACCACAACGACACGCCGGGTGCCACGCGCGCGCGGCGGCTGGCTTACGTGACCGAGGCGCCCAGGATGGTCGATTTCCTCGTCGACCAGGGGATCGCGCTCAACCGCCATCCCTATTGGCCCGACTACAACGACGACCAGCCGGGCGGCACCAAGGAAGGGCGAACGGTGTTCGCCGAGCTGTTCGACGCCGGCGTGCTGGGTCCGACGCGGACGAAGCTGCGGCCGAACTTCGTGCCGGTGCCCGTGAAGTCGCAGGAAATGTGGGAGCTGCCGCTGTTCAAGACGACATGGCGCGGCAAATGGATCATGGCCAAGGTCGCGCTGCGCATGGCGATGGCGAAGCTGACGGGCAAGCACTGGGTCGGCAGCGGCGCGGCACTGCAGGGGCGCATGTTCCACAAGGCGCTTGAGGCCGGCATCGACATGCGGACGAACGCCGGCGTCGAGCGCCTGCTGACCGGCGACGACGGACGCGTCGTCGGCGTGCGCGCGAAGATCGACGGCAAGGAGCGCACCATCGCGGCGCGGTTCGGCGTGCTGATCAATGCCGGCGGCTTTGCCCACAACCAGGCCATGCGCGACGAATACCAGCCCGGCACCTCGGCGGAATGGACGGCGACCTGCCCGGGCGATACTGGCGAGATGATCCGGGAGATGATGCGGCTCGGCGCCGCCATCGCGCAAATGGAGGAGATGGTCGGCAACCAGGCGGCGCTGCCGCCGGAACTGCCCGACCGGATCGCGCTGGTGGTGTCGGAGATCGCCAAGCCGCATTCGCTCGTCGTCGACCAGTCGGGCGTGCGCTACACCAACGAGACACAGTCCTACATGGCGTTCTGTCAGGACATGCTGGCGCGGCACAAAACGGTGCCGGCGGTGCCCAGCTGGATGATCTTCGACAGCACGTACATGGCCCGATACATGGTGGCCGGAACCCTGCCGGGCACGCGAAAGCCGCAAGCCTGGTACGACCGCGGCTGGCTCAAGAAGGCCGCCAGCATCGGCGAACTGGCGCAACAGCTCGGCATCGATCCGGCCAGGCTGCACGCCACCATCGAGCGCTTCAACG
>Ga0335085_10015352_pt1 | contig 11114 bp, 9 predicted proteins | sample Lox_Sample_45_FD_206712 | JGI IMG/M metagenome (GOLD analysis project Ga0335085, IMG submission 206712) | Soil microbial communities from Loxahatchee National Wildlife Refuge, Florida, United States - Lox_Sample_4.5 | ecosystem: Environmental > Terrestrial > Soil > Wetlands | place: USA: Florida... | reverse complement strand
GGGCGAGACGATCACTCCCTGCTCCAGCGCTTCCGCGATGTAGGCTTCCTCGCCGTGCTCCGAGAGATCGAGTCCGTGCACTTCCTCTTGCACTCCGGCCCGGGCCCCAAGCGTGAGCTGCACGAGGGCGAGGGTCACCACCGTACCCACGGCGGCGAGGGCGATGGCGGCGAGGACGGCAAGCGCCTGAGTGGCGAGCTGTCCAGGGTGCCCGGCGAGCAGGCCGTCGCCGCCCGCGGGATTCGCGGCGCGGGTGGCGAACACCCCCGTTAGGAGCGCGCCCCCGATGCCGGCCAGCCCGTGGCAGGAGAAGACGTCTAGCGAATCGTCGAGGTGGGTTCGCGAGCGCAGCTGCATCGCACTGTAGCTGATCGCCGCGCACACGACGCCGATGACGATCGCTGCGAGCGGGGTGACGTAGCCCGCCGCGGGGGTGATCCCCACGAGCCCCACGACCGCCCCGGTCGCGGCACCGACCGCCGTCACTTTCTTCGACCGAACCAGATCGAAGCACGCCCAGGCGAGCAGGGCCGCGGCGGCCGCCGTGTTGGTGTTGACGAACGCGAGCGCGGCGAGCCCGTTCGCGGCGAGCGCCGAGCCGGCGTTGAACCCGAACCAGCCGAACCAGAGGAGGCCGGCGCCGAGCAGCACGAGCGGGACGTTGTGCGGTGCGAGCGGCATGCGGCGGAAGTCCCGCCGGGGCCCCAGCAGCCACGCGGCGACGAACGCCGACACCCCGGCGCTGACATGGACCACGGTGCCGCCCGCGAAATCGAGGGTGCCCTTGGCGGCGAGCCATCCTCCGGTTCCCCACACCCAGTGGGCGAGCGGGGCGTAGACCACGAGCGACCACAGCAGAATGAAGGCGACGTAGGCGCGGAACCGCATCCGTTCCACGATCGCGCCGGAAATCAGCGCCGGGGTGATGATCGCGAACATTCCCTGGAACGCGGCGTGCGCGAGCTGCGGAATGGTCGCCGCATAGTCGGCGTCCGGCGCCCCGCCGACGCCCTTGAACCCCGCCCAGGCGAGCCCGCCGAGCCACGGAGTGCCGGGCGCGAATGCGATGGAATATCCGACGAGGACCCAGAGCACGCCCACCGCGCCCAGGGCCACCACGCTCATCATCATGGTGTTGAGGGAATTCTTGGTCCGCACCAGCCCGCCGTAGAAGCAGGCGAGCCCCACGGTCATGAGCAGCACCAACGCGGAGGACACGAGCACCCAGGCGGTATCGCCCCCGTTCATGCCGCACCGCCTTCGGTCCCCGCCGCGATCGCCGCCCGCTGGACTTCATCGGCGTTGACCGCCGTCAGCGCGTCGTTGTCGCGTTCGCCCGTCCGGATCCGGATCACGCGCTCCACGGGCTGCACGAAAATCTTGCCGTCGCCGACCTCGCCGGTGCGCGCGGACGAGAGAATCGCCTTGATCGTCGGCTCCACGAACGGCTCGGACACGGCCATCTCGATCCGGACCTTTTCGCGGAACTCCATCACGACCGTGGTGCCGCGGTAATGACCGACGACGTCGTGCTCGCCGCCGTGGCCCGAGACGCGGCTCAGGCTGATGCCGGTGACGCCGGCCCGGAACAGCGCCGCCTTGACTTCGGGCAGTCGCTCCGGGCGGACGATGCAGGTGATGAGCTTCATCGCTGGCTCCAAGGGGTGGGCGGGACGAGGAAATTTACGTCGCCCGCCCAGCCCGCGGAATGAAGCCGGGTGAAGCTTCGTCAGTGGTGAGTCAGCTCGCCGAGGCGCTGCCGGGCGGGGCCGAACGTCGAATCGATCGCCAGGGCGTGCCGGTACTGCGCCAGGGCGCCCGCGGTGTCGCCTTTCTGCCGCAGCGCCTCGCCCATGCCGACGTACACCATGGCCGAGTTGGGATAGAACTCGGCGTTGAGCTTGAGCAGCGCGAGCGCCGGGTCGGCTTGCTGCTTCTGCTGCAGACCGCGAGCCATCTCGTTCAGCACCCGCTCCGAGAAGTCGTAGGAGCCGGTTCCGTAATAGCGATCCCGCAGCGCGCGGTAGGCGCGGGTCACCGAGTCCACGCCCCCGGCCGCGAAGGCGTCGTCCAGCACGTCCTGGATCAGGCGCGGCCGCGACAACCCGCGGTGACAGGTCTCACAACGCACCTCCACCACCGGCTGCGGTCGCTCCGGGACCTCCTGCAGGTGCTCTTCATTGATGTGATGCACCATGTGCATCATCACTCGCGCCGCGCGCTTGGTACGCTTGTCATCCGACGCGAAGTTGTAGGTCGAGAGCGGCGCGCCTTCCTCTCCCACATGGCAGTAGTTGCAGCGCACTCCCAGCGCCATCGCGAACCCCCGCATCGTCGCGAGCAGCGTGCGTTGGTCGATGTTCTTGGGGAGCACTTTCAGGTTCGTGAACGAATCGGGCGGGAACTTGCCCGGCCCCCCTCCCTGAGCGGCGAGCGTCGCGACGCTACCAACGGCCAGCGCGAACCCGAGGCGATACGACAGTGAACGCATGAACCCCCCTAGGGAATCAATCCCTGCTCCAGCGCGAACTTGGTCAGTCCCGCCACGGTGTGGATCTTCAGCTTCTTCATCAGGTTGTCCCGGTGGGTTTCGACGGTGCGGACACTGATGCCGAGCTCGGCCGCCGTCTCCTTGTTGGTGCAGCCGCGGGCCACCCGCACCAGCACCTCGCGCTCCCGGGCTGTCAGCTCCGAGGCCGCGGCCGCGGGTGCGCCGCCCGGGCCGGCCTCTGGCCCCCCGCGGACCGCGGCGGTCAGATGTCGGGCGACGACGGGACTGAAGTACGAGTCCCCCGCCCGGACCGCCCGCACCGCCTGCCGGATTTCGGCCGGTGTGCTGTCCTTGCGGAGATACCCGTGCGCCCCTGCCCGCACGCTCTCGATCACGTATTCGCGCTCGTCGTGGACGGAGAGGACCAGCACCCGGGACTCAGGAGCCTGCTCGCGCAGCCGGGGGAGCACGTGAATCCCGGTGCCGTCGGGCATCGTGAGGTCGAGCAGGACGACATCGGGCCGCTCCCGCTGCGCTAGGGAGAGGGCTTCGGCCCCCGTCCCCGCCTCTCCCACCACGGTGAAACCGGGATCGCCCTCGAGCACGTGGCGAATGCCCTGCCGCACCACCGAGTGGTCGTCAGCGATGAGCACTCGAATGGGAGGGGGCGCGGTCACCGCGCGATTCCGGCGGGGAGCGGCAGGGCGATCCGCACCGCGGTGCCGGTGGCCGGCGGCGCCACTCCCCGGACTTCCACGGTGCCGCCGAGCGCGGAGATGCGCTCGCGCATCCCGGCAAGGCCCAGGTGTCCTTCACGCTCCAGGGCGGCGAGGTCGAATCCGGGAGGCAAGCCGTGCCCGTCGTCCGTGATTTCGAGGGTGAGCATGTCACTAACGCTACACCCGACCCGCACCGAGCGCGCGCCGGCGTGGCGCGCGACGTTGCTCAAGGTTTCCTGGAACGCCCGGAACAATGCGAGCTCCGCCGCCGCGCTGATCTCGGGGAGCGTGTCGGGCACGGCCATCTCCACCGGAATCCCCGAACGCTCCGTGAATGCCTCGGCCAGGGAACGCAGCGCGGGGAGCAGTCCCAGGTCGTCGAGCAGCATGGGCCGGAGCTGGTCGGTCACCTTGCGGATGCTTTGCATCCCGGCATCGATCAGCTCTTCGGCGCGCGCGAGGCGACCGGCGACCGTCTGATCGGCCTGCTCGCGGAGCAGCCCGAGCTGCAGCTTGACCGCCGTGAACACCTGCGCCGTCTCGTCGTGCAGCTCGAGGGAGAGCCGGCGCCGTTCCGCCTCGTGCTGCTCCACCATCCGGGCGGAGAGGTGCGCCAGCTCGGCGGTGCGGGCCTGCAGGCGCCGCGTCAAGTCGGCGTTCTCGAGCGCGGCCCCGATCTGTTGGCCGAGGGCGTGGAGGAAGTCCTGGTCCAGCGCGGTGAACGGATCGCGGGCGTCCCCGACCACCGCCAGGGCGGCGGCCGCCCGGCCGCGGCGCCAAACGGGGAGCACGACCGCGAAGGGGTAGACGCGGCGTTGCGCCTCGGGCCGGGGGTCCGGCCAGTTCCGGGAGAACACCGCGCGCTCTCCGCTGATCGCCGAGGCGACCGCCGCCGCCGCGCGAGGCGGCGGATCCCAGCCTGCCCACGCGGCGCAGGTGCCGGCTCCCGCCAGGCAGCGTGGCGTTCCGTTCGCCGACTCGTAGATGGCGCTGCCGAGCGCTGCCGGGAGCGTGAGGGGGCGCTGCAGCAAGGTGGCGAGGCTGTCGGAATGCGGGTCGACCGATTGCAGGTCACCGGACAGCGTTGAGAGCGCGGAGATCCCCCGGCGCAGATCGTCCAGGACGAGCACCAGAATGCCCGACCCCGTGGCGAGGAGAAACAGAATGTCGAGGTAATAGCCCCAGGGACTCCAGGCGCCGTAGGCGCGCAGGAACGGGTAGTCGAGGTGGTGAATCGACCACAGCAACAGCGCCACGGCCAGCACCAGGGCGCCGGTGGCCCGCACCAGGCGGTAGTAGCGGAAGAAGATCCACCCCGTCCACAGCGTCACGAGCGAGAGGAACAGGACCGCGGGTCCGGCCGCGAGCATGAAGTTGTCGAGCCGGTAGATCGCGAGGTACGACCACGCCGGCGGAAACAGCAGCAGGGCCGCGTATCCCCAGCGCCACTCCACCTGGCGGGAAAACACCAGCGCGGCCCAGAGGAGGACCAGCGCGGTCCAGCCGGTGAGCACCTGGTGCCAGTAGAGCCAGTCCCAGTTCTTGGTGACCAGAAAGGAGAGAATCGCGCCGAGGCGGAAGAAATAGAGAATCCAGGCGAGGGCCCACCAGGCGAAGTAGGGTTTGTGGTAGCGCCGGTGGAGGTAGAGGCAGAGCAGCGCCAGACCCAGGATGATCATGGCCTGGAGCAGGGCGGCCTGCATCTCGCCGGGGATGGTGGGCGGCACGGTCCTCACAGGCTGGATTGTACCGCCTTGGGCCGGGGTCTCGCTATCGACCCAGCATCCCCCGTGCCACGTGGTCGGCGATGGCCATGATGGTGATCATCGGATTCACCCCGCTCGAGGTGACGAAGGCGCTGGCGTCGGCCACGTAGAGTCCCGGCAGGTCGAACACCTCACCGGTTTCGGATACTACCCCGCGGCGGCGGTCGGCCGCCATGGTGCAGCTCGCCATCTGATGGAAAGTGATGTAGGACATGCGGCACTTGGTGAAGCCGCGGGAGTCGATCCCGGTCCCGAACTGCTCCAGCCACCCGCGCTCCCCTGTCCGCACCCGGACGGGGGGCGTGTGCAGGCTGAACAGCTCCGTCGCGCCGACGGCCGCGAGCAGCTCGGCGGCGCCCAGCAATCCCTGCCGCACGCTGTGGACGTCGTGTCGGGACAGCTCGTAGTGCACGCGGGGATGGCCCAGGCGGCTCGTGACAACGCGACCGCCGTCGCGATCCCGGAGCAGCACGCCGACGATGGACAGGTGGGCGAGCCGGCCGATGTCGTCCCGGTGCTGCCGGGCGCTGGCCCAGCCGAAGCCGCTCGCCGGGAGCGCGAAGTGCACCGGGGCGGTTTCGAACTTCACCCCGTAGCCGTCGCCCAGATCGGCGAACTGGTCGGAGTAGCGGGTCTGCAACGCTCCGGTCCAGGGCTCGATGCGGTCAGGGAAGACTCCCACGACGGCGGTGGCGGGGTGCAGCCGCAGGCCACGCCCGATGTTCGGGTTGGTGAGCCCGGAGCGGTGCAGCAGCGCCGGGGTGTTGAGGGACCCTGCGGCCGCCACGACCGAGCGGGCGCGCACCCGGATCCGGTGCAGCCGGCCGTCGGGTCCTGCGACTGTCCCGATCACGCCGCTCGCCCGGCCGCGCTCGATCGTCACCCGCTCCACCTCGCAGTGCGGGATCAGCGTCGCCCCGTGGCGGGCGGCGGAGGCCAGATAGGTGCGGGCGGTGGAATTCTTGGCGCCGTGGCGGCACCCGTAGCCGCAGTACCCGCACTCCACGCCTTCCTTGCAGTCGGTCACGTTGCGGGGTATCGGCTCGATATGCCAGCCAAGGGTGCGACAACCACGCTCGAGGAGCTCGTCGCGGACGGCGGGGGTGCTCCAGCGTGTGCCGACGGTCAGGCGCGTGTGCACGCGCTCCAGCGACTCACGGAACCGCGCCCTGCTGAACAGCGACAGACCGGAGATGGCATCCCACTCAGCGCGGGCCTGCGGCGGAAGCGGGAAACTGGTCGTGTAGTTGATGACCGTTCCCCCGCCCAGACAACTCCCGGCCAGGATCGGCAGTGATCCGCTCTGGGTCATGATCAGGCCGCCGTCCAGGTAGTGGCGCGAGAGCATGTCACCTTCGATCTGCGTGAAGTCACGCGACCCGGGGTTGCCCCCCTTCTCGAGCACAACGACGCGCTGGTCGGCTTCCGCGAGGAGTCCCGCCATCACGCCCCCGCCGGCGCCGGAGCCCACCACCACGATGTCGCACTCGATCTCGGTCTCTCGATCCACCGAGCAGGCCGGCAGCGGGTCGATCTGGCGCGCCGGCTGGGGGAGGGGGCCGGGGTAGCGGTTGTGGTCCCACGCGGGGTGGCGTCCGTCCTTTATCGGCCAACAGTAGAAGGCGACGTGCACCAGGCGTTTCAACGCCTGGAACCCCGCGCGGCGCAGCGCCAGCCGCGAGTGCGAGAAGCCCTGCAGGATCCGCTCCCGGTCAGGCGCGGGCGCCTGAGTGAAGCGGGTGAATCGCCCGGCAAACACCAGGTTGACGATCGGGTTTTCGAGCGTGTCGAGCAGGAACCGCAGCCGGGCGAGGTCCTTGGGATCGCGGAGCGCGCCGAGCAGCTGCTCGGCGCGGGCGGCCGTGGCGTTATCCCGTGCGCCCGTGGCGTAGAAGCCGGCGGGGTCGTCGGGCACAACGAACGAAGGCAGGAGCGTTTCGCATACCGCGTCCAGCACCTGGCGCTGGCGCGTGTTCAAGGTGGGGCTCATGGGTGCAACGTGAGATGCGGAGTGCGAACTGGCAGACAATCGAGAATGGGGGTTTCTTCATAGGGTGACCATCAAGCTCAGCGGTGGCGAGATCGTTGCGCGGGCCCTGGCCGACGAAGGGGTGCGCTTCGCGTTCGGGATTCCCGGGACGCACAACATCGAGCTGTACGACGCGCTCGGCGAGTCGCCCACCGTGCGACCGGTGCTGGTCACCGACGAGCAGAGCGCCTCGTTCATGGCTGACGGCGTCTGGCGGGCCTCGGGGAGCGTGGGGTGTGTGAACGTCGTCCCCGGCGCGGGGCTGACGCACGCGCTCTCCGGGATCGCCGAAGCCTTCATGGACAACGTGCCCCTGCTCGTGCTGGGGTGCGGCATCCGCCAGGACTTCCAGAAATCGTTTCAGCTGCACGACGTGGATCAGCTCGCCATCGCGGCGCCGGTGACCAAGGCGGCGTTCCGGGTGGATCGCGGGGCTGAGCTCTATCCGGAGATCCGGCGGGCGTGCCAGCTCGCGCGGAGCGGGGCGCCGGGGCCGGTGATGGTCGAGGTGCCGGTCAACCTGTACCTGCAGCGTCATGAGGTCGATCCGGCGGCGTGGACGGCACCGGTCCCGGTGCCGCCGCCCTTGCCCGATGCGCCGGACATCGACTCCGCGGTGCGTCTGCTCGAAGCGGACGGCGTGCGCCCGCTCCTCTACCTGGGACTGGGCGCGGCGGGGGCGGGCGCGGACCTGGTCGCGCTGGCGGAGCGGCTGGAGGCGCCGGTGGCCACGACCTTCCAGGGGAAGGGCGTGTTCCCCGAATCGCACCCGCTGTTCCTGTGGAACGGATTCGGCGACGCCGCGCCGCCGTTCGCGCGCGAAGTGGCGCGCACCCGGACGGCGACCCTCGCCATCGGCTGCCGGTTCAGCGAGGTGGGCACCGGGAGCTACGGGATGGCGCCGCCGCGGCCGCTGATTCACGTCGACATCGAGCCGGCGGTGCTGGGCCGAAACTTCCCGACCGACCTCGGCGTGGAAGCGGATGCCGGGGCGTTCGTGCGGGCGCTGCTGCCGTCGCTCAGTGCGCGGGCCGTCGAGCCCCAGGTCCGCGCAGCGATTCGCGACGGCCATGCCACGGTGTGGAAGGAATGGCTTTCTCCGGTGGGGAGGGGCTCGCGCGTCACCCCCGCCTATCTATTGCGCGAGCTGCAGCAGGCATTCGGGCCCGACACGATTTACGCCAGCGACTCGGGGAACGGGACGTTTCTGGCGATGGAGTGCCTGCGCCTCGAGCGGCCGGGGAAGTTTCTGGCGCCGGTGGACTATTCCTGCATGGGCTATTCGGTCCCGGCGGCGCTCGGCGCCAAGCTGGCGCGACCCGACTGCCCGGTGGTGGCGCTGGCGGGTGACGGGGCGTTTCTCATGACCGGGCTCGAGCTCTTGACGGCGGCCAACCAGGGGATCGCGGCGGCGGTCTTCGTGCTGCGCGATGGGGAGCTCGCCCAGATCGCGCAGTTCCAGCAGACGGCGCTGAATCGCAAGACCGCGAGCGTACTCCCCGACTACGACGTGGGCACCATTGCCGCGGGGCTCGGCGTTGAGTCGCTGCATCTCCGGTCGGACGCCGAAGTGCCCAAGGTGCTCGGAGAGGTGCGGGAATGCCTCGGTCGCGGCGAGCCGGTGGTGGTGGACACGGCGATCGATTATTCGCGCAAGACGTTCTTCACCGCCGGGGTGGTGAAGACGAACCTGCTCCGGTTCTCCTGGCCCGAGCGGCTGCGGTTCATCGGGCGGGCGCTCAAAAGGAAGGTCCTCGGCTGAGGCGCCTAGAGCAGGCTCCGCAGCACGAACCAGACGTTGGCCGGCCGTTCCGCGAGCCGCCGCATGTACCACGGAAACCACGCGCTGCCGTAGCTGATCAGCACCCGCACCCTGGCGCCCTGCGCCGCGAGGCGCTGCTGATCGTCGGCGCGGATGCCGTACAACAGCGCGAACTCGTACGCCGACGGTGAGACCTTGAGCTGCGTGCCCCGCTCCCGCAGCCGGGCGATGAGGCCCAAGTCGTGCGTTCCGAAACAGGGTGTGGCGCGGCCCTGTGCCGCGGCCTCGAGCAGCTTCCCCCCCAGCGCGAAGTAATTGGCGTCCGTATCCCGCTTGGCGGGGAACGCGACGAGCGGCGGCTCGTTATACGCCCCCTTCACGAGGCGGATCGCCGGCTTCAGTGGCAGGAGCGCGTCGAGATCCGCGGCGGTGCGGCGCAGATAGGCCTGGAGGCAGACGCCGACGTTCTCGTGCGCGCCGCGGACCCGGCGGAACACGTCCAGCGTGGCGTCGACGTAGTTCGATTCCTCCATGTCGATCCAGAGGAACGAGCCGCCGGCCTGCGCGGCCGCCGCGAGCGCCATCACGTCCTTGAGACAGGCTTCCCGGTCGGTGTCGAGGCCAAGGTGCGTGAGCTTGATCGACACGACCGACGGCAGCTGCCGCTCCCGGATCTGCTTCAGGACGCCGAGGTAATGGTCGCGGACCGCGTCGGCCTCGGCGCGGGTCGTGACACGCTCGCCCAACTCGGTGAGGATCGTACCGATCCCCGCGGTCGCGAACCGGGCCGTGGCGTCGAGCGCCGAGGCGAGGTCCTCGCCGGGCATGAACCGGCGCACCGCGCGCTGCGCGAAGGCGCGACTGCGGAACTGCTCGGCCAGCCATTCGCTGCGGGACAGGCGCAGCAGGAGCGAGCGAGCGACACTCATGACTTGGGACTCCCGGAAAAAAAGACGGATGGTCGGACGGCGCCCGGAATACTACTTCCGGTTGCACCATCAGACCATCCGACGGCTACTTCGTGTCAGCTAGGCCTTGATCGGCTCCGCGGCCGGTGCGGCGGGTTTCTCCTCTTCCGCACGACGACGCGTCAGCCGTTCCGCGGCGACGGTCGCGGCGGCGGCGGCCGCCGCGGCCACCGCGGGCTTCGCGACCTCGAGCAGGGCCCGGCCCGCCTTCCTGATGGCCCGTTTCCTCTGATAGCGCTTCACCGCATGCTCGGCCTCGTCCACCACGACCTCGGCCGCCGCTTTCACGCCCCGTCCCACCGTCTTCGCGGTCGCGGTGCCCCGATCGAGCGCACGGCGCAGCTGCTTCCTGGTCTTCGCTTTCATGGCTTCATCTCCTTCGGGTGAGCTAACGCTTCACCCGCAGACTGTCCGTCACCCCCACCACCCCCGGCACCCGCCACACGGCATGTTCGAGTTCCGCCCGCTCGGCCAGAGTCTCCACCTCGCCCGTGAGCTCCACGAGGCCGCCGTGGGTTTCGACGTGGACGCCCTTCGCCCGCGCCCGACGCAGCGCCGCCACGACCGAGGGCTTGATCTCCCCCGTAGCCCACTTCGGGACCACGGTGATCATGTTGGTGAGCCCGGTGATCCCCTGGAGCGGGGTCACCGCCTCCTCGGCCGCGACCCGCTGATGGTCCCAGTCGACCTCCCCCGTCACCACGACGTGACCTTCGCGCACCGTCACCGCCAGGCGCTCCGCCGGGACGACGGTGTCCCACTGCAGCACCCGGGTCACCTCGAGGGCGATGACGTCGTCTCCCCGGCGGTCTTCGGGGGCCAGCTCGACCTCGATCAGGTTGACGACATCGGCCACGCGAGGCACCCGGCGCGCCGCCCGCTCCGCCGCGACGCGATCGGGATAGCGCCGGACCCTGCCTTTGAGCGTGACCTGCCGGCCGGTGACGTAGACAGCCAGGTCGGCCGTGTCGCCCTCCAGCTCCCAGGTCAGCTCCTCCCACACCTCACGCTGCAGGAGGGAAGTGAGACCGTGGTCCTCATGCTCCGAAAGCCAGATCTCCGTTGAGTAGCTGCCGCCTGGCTCGATCATGTGCGCCTCCTCTCCGCGCCTTCGGGCCGGATGCTTTACGCCCGTGGCGTGATGCTACGGGGGGGTTGGTGAGGAGAACGTGAAACGGCTGCGAAGCCCGGCGGTGAAACGGTCAGGCGATGCACTCACCGCCTGACCGTTTCCCCCCTAAGCGACCGGCTTCAACTCTTGACCAGGATCAGGTACTTGGAGGGACTCCAGAAGCGGTCCGGGGCCGTGATCTCCAGCGCGCCCGACACGCGACCGTCCTTGTCGGGCGGCGTCGCCAGCGACGTCACGTCCTGACGCG